>Ga0315286_10003292_pt1 | contig 15230 bp, 23 predicted proteins | sample YL17G10_0_MG_FD_205038 | JGI IMG/M metagenome (GOLD analysis project Ga0315286, IMG submission 205038) | Sediment microbial communities from Yellowstone Lake, YNP, Wyoming, USA - YL17G10_0 | ecosystem: Environmental > Aquatic > Freshwater > Lake > Sediment | place: USA: Wyoming | collected...
ACCGTTCACTAAAAGTAAGCCGACAAACAAATAAAAACGAACCGCGATTCGACAACCGACGATAAAACGGTTACTTGATTTTGCTCAAGTCCCCGTTTATCACTACGTCGACCATTGCCTCTATTTCGTCAACGTAAGGCACTTGCTTTGGAACGGGGTTGAGGAGAAACACTTTCTTGTCGTTGACGTGCGCAAAACCTATTTCCATCAGCGTATTGCCGCCCACGTAGTTCGAAACCCCGTTTTTGTCGAAGTTGCACACTAGTATTGCGTCGCCGCTTTTGATGCAGTCGTGCCACCACCGAATGAAATTGTGTTTCCTCTTTATTTCCGCGTGGTTCAACGATATTCCGTCAATCAGTTCCTGGGCGCTGCCGTCGGCTATTCCAAACATATCCTTGTGCATCATAGGCTCGTGACCCAGTTCCTTCAGCTTCGAATGAATTTCAACGAGTTTCTTCGCGAATTTCACGCTTCCGCAAATAGTAATCTTCATGACGAAGTCCTTCACTTCCGTTGTTTAAAAAATTATTTGCCGCAGTGCTTTGCGTAAACGCATCGCCTGCACTGGCTTCCCTCGTTCTTCTCGAAGTCGCCTTCCGCAACAGTTTCCTCAACGGCTTCAATCAACGAAACAGTGTCACGCTCCGCCTTCTCCAGCGAAGCCGGGCTTTTCTTGACGCGGACTTCCCTGTCCAACGCCACGAAATCCCACACGAGTTCCACTTCCTGCCACCCGAATTGCCTCTGCAAAGCCAGTTGATACAAAGGCAGTTGAGTGTCTTCCCTGAAGTAATCTTCCGAAGGCAGCGACGAAGCGGTTTTGTAGTCGTGCACTTCCTTCTTTCCTTCCACAGAAGCAATGCGGTCGACTACTCCCACGAACGAGTGCCTGCCCAGCTTCGTGAAAACCTTGCGTTCGACTCCCACGGTTTGCGCGTGGTTGAACGGAGCGTGCGACGAGTAATAGTTTTTAACGCAGTTTTCGCCGTGCGAGCGGAAGTCCTCGGCCTTCGCGCCCTCCTGCACTACAATAGAATTGTTCCAGCCGGCGTTCCATTGTCTTTCGTGGAAAGCCAGTAGTTCTTCCAAGGAATTGTTTTTGCCTTGCAGCAAGTCGGAGTAAAGCTTTTCCAGCGTTTCGTGAACCTTCTTTCCAGTAAACAATTCAACGCGGTCCGGCGCGGGAACCCGGTCCAAGTAAGACAACTTGTAGGCAAACGGACACGACTTGAACGCGTTAAGACGCGAGTAAGAGTAGGTAGTCATCTAAGAAAAATAGTTTTGAAGCCTTTTATTTACGTGCGCCAGTGGCTTGCCGGTGGGTTTCCCTCCCGTACAAGAACCAGCCGACGACCACCAAGCCAACCGTAATCGTGCCAAGGAAGTTGCTTAGCGTCACCGGAAAGTTTCCTATCTCAACGCCGTACAGCGTCCACGCAATGGCTCCGACAAAGAGAATAACGTAAGTAGTAATGGAAATGTCGAGAGCGCTTTTTCGCCTGAAAATCTTGTACGCTTGCGGAAAATTGGCGAGTCCGCTTACTACCCCGAACACGGTTGCAACTGTTTCAAGCAAAGACACGAACATTCACTCCAGGTAATCCCGCGTAACAACAATAACTCCTTTCTGCGTGACAGGATGTTCCTCCACGCCATACCAGTAAACAACCATTCCCGGCCCGAACAACTGCAGGTAATGCGAAAGCTGGCGCGACAGGTTGCGCTTGGTTTCCTCGTGGTCGCCGAAAGACGCCTTGCACTCGACCCAATGAAATTCATTGCCGTGAAACACGAACGGCTTGCCCAACAAGTAATCCGGCGTTTTGCCCGTCTTCGCCTGCTCCGACTCGTGCTTGAACGAAACACCCTTTTTCTCCAGCCATTCTTTCACTGCTTGCTCGCATTCTTTCGCGCGCTTCGTCTGGTCCGCAATCGCCGCCTGCGAAAACACCGGATCCGTTTGCGCGGCTTCATGCACTTCTTTTCGCACTCGCTCGTCCCTTGCGGAAGAAGGGTTTTTGGCCAGCCGCGAGAACGAGGGCTTGCTCATTCCCTTGTGCTGCAAAATAATCGAAGCGGTCATGAGGGGAGAAAAACTGTTTTCTGCAGCGATTTGCGCAAAAGTTTTTCCCGAACTCCACTCGTGTTCCAAATGCCGTGCCTGGGCCTTGAAGCGATGGAAGTGAGTGCGCACGCGGCGCACGAGCTTCTGCTGCAGAATCGCTTCAAGCGTTTCCTTCGGCAGCCGAAAATGCTTTGACAACTCGTTCAAGTCGGCTTTCGAATGAAGAGCAGAATATACTTCGCGGTATTGCTTGGCAGAAACAATCATTCTTGAAAAACCGCCTTATTTCGCCTTGAACCAGGTGCACTCGCGTTCTTCCCGCGGCGAAGCAATCTTCATTCCGTGGCACGACGAGTTCGCGAAGTCGTAGTGGCTGCACTCGACGCACTTGCACTTTATTTTTTCAACGTTGTAGTGAGGCATTGGAAAATTCCCTCCGCATTGCTTGCTAAAAAATAATGGGAAGGAATTGAATTTAAAGTAGTGTTTCGCAGTTCAGCGGAAACGCCGTGCAGTGCCGGATGTCCTGCTTGCCGAGAACGAATTGAGTCACGCGATTCAATCCGATGCCGCAGCCCGCGTGGGGAACGCTTCCGTGCTCGCGCATGTTGTCGAGATACCAATCGAAGTCCTTTATGCTTCCTCCTCTTTTCTCAAGCTGTTTCAGCATCGGCGAAGTCGAAAGCTTTTCGCGCAGGATAGTGTAATCCCATTCCCTCTCAGCCGAGCCAACCGCCTCTCCTCCGAAGGGAAGAATCAAGTCCGTGCTGTTAACCAGCGTCGCGTCCGCAGCGTTAGTGCGCATGTTGAAAAACTTTATCTCGCGGGGATAATGCGTTATGAACAAGGGCTTGTCGCCGAAGTGGTGCGCCAGAAACGCTTCGTGCGCCGACTTCAAGTCCGCCCCGAACTCCAGGCCCACTATTTTCACGGCATCTGAGTACCTGACTTTCTTGAACGGCGCCGAAATTCCTTCCAGCCTCGCCGCGTCCGCGCCCACCAGCTCCAGTTCCTGCCTTCTTTCCGCAAGCGCTTCCTTCACCATCGACACGACCGTTCCCTCGATGTGGGCCATGAGCTGGTTCAAGTCGCCCGGAAACTCTATTTCCAGCAAAGGAAACTCGCACAAGTGCCTCGCGTCCGCCTCTTCTTCCGCGCGGAAGCTCGGCCCGATGCAGTAAACCTTGCCCATCGCAGGAACCAATGACTCCAGGTAAAGCTGTCCCGTCTGCGTCAAGTACGCTTGTTCGCCGAAAAAATCGACTGCAAACAGCGTGTCCACGTTTTCGCACGCGCCAGTCGCCTTCGTCAAGTGAGGCACTATCACTTCGGTGAAGCCCTGGGCGTCGAAGTACTTTCTCGCGCCCTTGACGAGGCTCGACTCCACTTTCGCGACCGCGTGCAATTCCGGCGTGTTAATCCGCTGGAGCTGCCACTGCACTCCGTTATTCATTCCAAACCACCTTCTTCGGCCTCCGGCAGGAAGCCGTGAAAACCAAACCCCAGAAAACGACGAAAACAAGAAACAAACAACGAAAAAACGAAGAAGCACAAAACGCTTTTTTCAAAAACGGCCGTTCCCAACTGCCGGGAGGCAGGCCGTCCAGCCAAGCTCCCATTCGCATCCGAGTGCTTTCGCTAACTCGGTTTAAAAGTTTTTCAGCACGCGGAGCCAGTTCCAAACCCTTTAATACCGCGCGCCGAGTAATCCTTTTTTGTTTTCTTTTGCCAGCCGCAGGCCTACGAAGTGCAGTTGTAGCACTTCATTGAATCCCCTTCGTAGTAACCGCAGTCTTCAGTCACGTTAGGCGAAAGCGAGCACAGCCTTCCGATCGACTGCTGGACAGTCAAACAAGCAGCGTAATCGGCAGGGCATGTTGCAAAGACGGGCGCCAGCACGGTCACGGTTGCGTTGCACGAAACGCCTCCCGCCGAAGCAGTGATTGTCCCGGTCGTCAGTGAATTATTTTTCAAGTGGAACGAGCAGTAGCCGTGCGCCGTAGTGTTCGCAATCGGAACCGTCAGCGTTTCGTTCGAGTACTCGCACGAAAACACGGCAAAGGCCGGCATGGGAGTCAAGTCGTAAAAGTTTGCCACCGCGTTCGCGTGCACGAACTTCGTTCCCTCGCTCGGAATGGCGGTAATCAAGCAACGCGCGGGAATTGGCGCAGGAGTAGGTTCGGGCGTCGCAGTTACTTCCGCGGTCGGCTCGGGAGTCGAAGCGGGCTCGGGCGTCGGTGAAGCAGAAGGCGTTGAACTGGGCCGTACTGAAACAAGCGGCGCCATACTTGGCTGCGGAGTCGGCGTTGGCTGCGCTTGCTGAACGCAGCCCGCCAAAACGAGCGAAACCAACGCGATTAACAACAACTCTTTCTTCATAACACTTCACTTCCTGGACAGGTATTTTATTGCGCTCAGCGCCGCGACGGCTCCCATTCCCGCGGCTACAATAATCTGCTTTTCTGGAACGTCGGTGCAGTCGCCCGCGGCGAAAACGCCTTCCGCGCTGGTTTCGCACGCGAGGTTTACCTTGATTTCGTTCCACTTGTTTTTTTCAACGTCCGCGAATCCGGTTGCGGGGGTCCACCCGATTTCAACGAAAACGCCTTGAACCGGCAATTTTCTTCCCGGGCCGCCTTTTTGCGAGTAAGTGATCGCTTCAACCGATTTTTTGCCCAATATTGCGACGGTTCTGGCATTCGGAACGACTTGAACTCTTGGCTCGGCCACAATTTTTTCCTTCAGGAGCTCGTCTCCCTTCAAATCCGGGTTCACGTTCAGCACAAAGACTTTACCAGCGTACTTCAGCAACCGCATTACGGCGTCCATTGCGGAGTTGCCGCCGCCGATCACCGCGACGTCTTTTCCCTTGAACAACGGCGCATCGCAAGTTGCGCAGTAAGAAACGCCCTTGTTCCTCAATTTCTTTTCTCCGGCAACGCCCAGCGGCCGGGGATTGGCTCCGGAGCAGATTATCACTGCACGCGCTTCGTACCTGTCCGCGTCGGTTTCGAGGATGAATCCCTTCCTGGTTTTCTTGAGTTTCTCTGCTTCCTCGGGGGCTTCGTGGTGCTCGACTTGCGGAAACTCGTCCAGGTGGGAATGAAACTTTTGCGCCAGCTCGGCGCCGGTAACGAACTGGTAGCCGGTATAGTTTTCTACGTCGCTGCTGAGCGCGGCTTGGCCGCCAATATTCTTGGATAAAACAAGTGTCTTGAGCCTGGCTCTCGCGCAGTAGATTGCCGCGGTTATACCGGCCGGACCTGCTCCGATTACGATTACGTCGTACACGCACCCGACCTACTTCTTTATTCCAAGCGTCTTGTCGATTTCGACGCGGTTGAATCCCACGATAATCTTACCGTCAATGTCTAGTACCGGAACGCCCATTTGGCCGCTTTTGTCAATCATTTCCTGAGCCCGCTTCTCGTCAACCGACACGTCGACGTCTTCGAACGCGAAATTGAATTTTTTCAAGTAGTCCTTCACCATATGGCAATACGGACAAGTCGGCGTCGAGTAAACAATTATTTTCGGCAACAAAACCACCTTTATCGGTTTAATGCAAAAAGTTAGACGACTCGGTTTTTAACCAATTCGTTTAACCCGCGCGGAACGCCGAACAACCTTCGTCCACTTCCACGAAGTGATGCGCCGCGCCCGAGCGAAAAGCCGGGCACTGGTTTTCCGCAAGGTTGTCGACCGGCTGCCGCGGGTCGTGCGCGACGTCGCAAACCCAGTCAGCCAAGTCGCCAGTCAACTGGCCGAGGCAAGGGCCGTTGCTCATGTTTATTGAAAGCCGGGACTTGTTGCACAGTTCTTCGCACGCGAGCTTCGCTCGGTCTTCAACCTGCACGCATCCGGCCAGCAGCAGCGCGGCGGCAGCAACGAAAAACAATTTCTTCAAGCAGTTCGCCTTCGGAATAACTTCTCGAAGGCATTATAAAAAAGTTCGGAATTCGGCGTTCCTTACGAAGTTTGATACCCTTTCGAAAAACAGAAAAAAGAAATAAAATGAAAAAAAAAGCAAGCGGTGTCTTCAGGCCCTTCTGCCCAACGCGAGCAGCCGGTCGTTCTTCTCGCGGATGGCGAACAACAGCGCGTCGTTCTCCTCGTGCAAGCGAGCGACTTCGCTCTTGAGTTCCACCACTTCTTTCTGCAACGAATCAATGTTCATACAACCACCTTACGCCGCCAGCTTACGCTGGCCTCATCAAGAAAACTCTGTTTTCCCACTTTCTCGGCAACGCCCCTTTTGGCTGGGGAAAAAAACTCCAATTGCTGCCAACGCGCGCTAAAAACGCGCGAACACTCTTTGCAGAAACGCTTCTTGTTTAAATAGGTTTTGTAACTTTTTTGCGCGCAACCCGCTTTCACTCGGCGGAAAACGATTGTTACTGCGCACGCGTTGCAAACGCGTTTTTACCTCGTAATTACCTCTATTCCAAAATAGAGTTTATTCTCTCGATTTGCTTGGGCGAAAGCCTTTGTTCAATGGCGGCTGCCTTGCGCAACTCGAAGATTTCCTGCCGAAGCAAGGGAGAAAGCGTGCGCCACGTCGGGGGATAAGAATATACTTGCCACAGGCGTTCGATGCGCCCGTGCGCGGCGTCGAAAGCCGAGTCGCCCGGAACGAAGAAAGTCTCGAGAGTACCTCGCGCAATCCTTTCAAGTAAGGCGTTTACTTGCGGATCCTGTCTTATTTTATCGCGGACTGTTGACACGGTAAGCACCGAAAAATACTGCCGCGGCGTTCTATAAAAACGTTAAGTTCGTTTCCTGCGCGTTTCGTACTCGATTGAAGACAGCAGATTGTCTGCGAACAACGGCAGAATCAGCAAAACGCACGCGATGAACAGAAAACCGGTTTTAAGCGTAGTGTTCAAGTCCTGCGACAGCAGCATGAGCGACAAGAAAATTCCGGCCGCCGCGCCGAGCGCGCACAAAGCCGCCAGGTTGAGCTTGAAGATTTTTTCGAGCTCGGCCCGGTTCTCCGGAAGTATTACGAAGAACCTCCACCAAGGCCGCTTGACTCCCGCCATTTACTCCCGCCCCCTCCGCAGCCGTTCGATTCTCTTCCACTCGCGGTTTCCCCACGTTCCCTCGACCGTCGGGTCGTGTGCGTTGAACTTCCACGCGTGTTTCTTCGGGTTGGCCCTCTTTTCCTGCAAGTGCACGTAAAGAGCGCGCGCAACCTCCCTCTGGGTTCCGGTGGCGCTGCCTACTTCCGACGAAAAAACGTCGAGCCGCGGTTCTTTGTAGGCGCTCAAGTCCACTGCGTGAAACCCTTGCCTTCTGAGTTCAAGCGCCAGCGCCGGAATCTGCGTGCTTTCCTTGAAGAAAGCGGCGATTCCGTGGTCCTCCAGAATATGCGAGGAAGCGACTTCAAACCGCGACGCTCCCTTCTGCAGCAGCAAATCCAGCAACTTCGACCCGGTTGTTCTCGGCATAGAATTCATTCCCTCTTTTCTCTTTGGCTGACTTTACGAATGAAGGCGACGTGCTCCCACTGCTTGGCTCCCCAACTGCCGGGAATAGTTGGATTGTGCTCGGGGTAAACCCACCAGTGGTCGCCCGGCTTCCTGCCGTGTTCCTGCATGTGCGCGTAAATCGCTTCAGCCAACTGCCGGTGCTGCCTGCTGCTTGGATTGCCCGGCGGCGCAAAGAAGTGAACGCCAGGCATGGAGCCGACTTCAACGGCGGCGTGAAAACCCCTTTCCCGCAGCCTCTTCGCGACCTCCTTTGCTTTCTTGAGAGCTTCTTCCTCTTTACCGGAAACGTAAACAACTAACCCAAACTCGCCCATGACGCGCTTTTTCAACGCCTCGTTGGAAAACGAGAGTCCGACGACTCCCGTCCCTACTTGCGAGCGAACGAAGTCCAAAAGCGGCGACCCGCTCGTTTCAACCATTTTTTCACTTGCCGAACAAGTCCTTTACTTTGCCCATTACCGTCTTCTCTACTCCGAACGAAACCGGCTTGCTTGGAACGATAATTATCGCCGGCCAGCCGATTCCCTGTCCCCACGCTACGCGCAGGCGGCGGTGGCCGTCAACTAGAACCAGCTTCCCGTTTTTCTTTATGAGAATGGCGGGCGCGTCGTAGCCGAGCCTCACGGCCTTCGCAATCGCGTTCATCTTGACTTCCGCGTCCAACTCGTTTTCCGGACCGGGGTAAGTGTAGTCCACTTCCCCAACTTCCGCATGCGAAAGCGTCTTCTCCTCCTTGGAAAAAGAAGTGCCTTCGTAGATTTTCTCGTAGTATTTTACGAGCTTGTCCGCCAAATCAATTTGCTCTTTCTTCGAAACAATTTCAGCCATTGTCTAAACACCTCACGCGGCTTCCACCAAGTGCACGGCATGCATTGCCGCAATCTCGGGAACCAATGCCGCGTCAACAGTCATCGTAATTTCTTCCTCGCCGCCTGGAAAGTCCGCCAGCAAGTCGGCAGGAGTAATCGAGTGAACTGCCGTCGCCAGCGCAGTAAGGTTGGCTTCGACACCGCCGTCCTCTCCGCGGAACAGGCTTACCCTCACTCTGACGGGTCCGGTTGCGTAGAACAAAGACTCGTCGATTTTCTGGGCGGGCTGGTACGGCGCGCTCCAGTTCACGAAACTCAGCGCGCGGAAGCCGCCGTAGTTGCCGCCGCTCATGCGCACGATGTAAGAATCGTCTCCGATTTTCCACGCGAGCTTGCCGTTGTTTATCTGAATGCGGTCTTTAATGTAGCTGTCCGGGTCCCAAGCGAACTTGAATGAAAAATAGTCTTCGCCCATTTCGTAAGAACTGCGGTACAACGACGCGGGCAGGCGCAGTACTCCGTTCGAGTAAGCGAAAACGTTTTTGGCGTCGAACTGAATTTCTTCAGGAACTTGGAACGAAGCGCTTGCCTGAACGTAAACTTGATTCAACTGCCTTGCAACAGGAGTCGAGGTCGCAACCGGAACGCAGTTTCCAATCACGGTACAGTTTGCGTCACACCCGTCGTAGTGCGGCGCGTAACCCTGCACGCAATCGATTTCCACCGCGTTGCACAAGCCCCCCTGGCAGCACGAGCCGTTCGTGAAAACGCAGGCCGCGGCCACCGGCGTCGGCGTGACTCTAATGACGGAAACGAATTGAGTCGGCGTCGGAGTCGACGTAGGCAATGGAGTGGGCGTAGGCGTCGGCACCTGCGCTTGCTGCTGGACGCAGCCCAGTAACACCGTAGCTGAAAGTAGTAAAACTGCAAGCAAAACCGGTTTCATAACTTATTCCTCCCTGCAGACTATTCGCGTGCGTCACTTTAAAATATTGGGGAAAGCAGTAGTTAGACCTGAGGAAAGGCAATGCCAATAGTTTTGTTGATGGGAGTAGTCGACGTCTTGGCGGCGTTCATGCTATTCGACGCCGGCTTCGGCGACCTCGGCGTCTACCTTTCCCTCATCCTCCTCTTGAAGGGAGGCATAAGCATTATTAGCTCCTCTCTCTTTCATGCCTTGTTCAGCGTAAGATAAGTGATTGCGTGATTGCTTCCCTCGCTCCGCTCTTGAAGAAAGCCGAGCAAAAAAACTATGCCGTAGGCGCGTTCAACGCCTTCAACCTCGAAACAATCGAGGCAGTAGTGCGTGGCGCCGAACGCCTGCATTCTCCGGTAATCCTCCAGCTCACCGAAGGGGACTTGGAGCACTGCGGCTTCAACGAAACCGCGTTACTGGCTCTGTACCGCGCCAAAAGCGCTTCGGTTCCCGTGTGCGTGCACTTCGACCACGGAAAAAGCCCCGCTAGCGTCAAGCGCGCCGTTACAGCCGGCTTTCCGTCCGCAATGTTCGACGGCTCGGCAATGGATTTCAAGGAAAACGTGCGGCTGTCCAAGCAAACGGTTTCAATCTGCCGGCCGAAAGGAGTGTCAGTAGAACTTGAAATAGGCCGCTTGGCCGGAAAGGAAGACTACGTTTCGGAAGTGAAAAGCGTGTTCACGCTCCCGGAAGTCGCGGCCGAGTTCGAGAGGCTCACGAAACCCGACGCACTCGCCGTCTCGGCGGGAACTTCGCACGGGTGGCACTCCCAAAAAGAAGTCCTAGACCTGGCGTTGTTGAAGCGAATCGACGCCGTAACAAAAGCCCCGCTGGTCTTGCACGGCACGAGCGGCCTGCCCGACTCGATGGTCCGCAAGGCAGTCAACGCAGGCGTACGCAAGCTCAACGTCAAGACGCAGTTGCACGACGCCTTCAACGCGGCAGTAAAGAAAAAACTGGCTCAAGGCGAAACAGACACCCGAAAATGCCTCGGAGCAGGGCGTGACGCCGCGCAGCAAGTGGTGGAAAAACGCATTCGACTCTGCGGCAGCGCCGGCAAGGCGTGACTCAAACTTTTTAACCAACGCCGCCCAAATCCTGCAGGGTGGGAAAAATGCGTTCGTCAGCCTTATTCGTACTAGCAGTATTTTTAGTCGCTGCAGCCAGCGCCGTCAACGACTATCCGACCAACTACAATCCCACTCCCACGCCGGAACCTACTCTCTCACCCCAATACGGCGGACCGTGCATTTGCACAATGGAGTACGCGCCGGTCTGCGGAGTGAACGGAGAAACTTATTCAAATGCCTGCATGGCGGGATGCGCGGGCGTAGGCATAGCCAAAAGCGGGCCGTGCGCGAACCCGGTTGAAGCTCCAAGCGAAACGGTTGTTCCCGAAGTTTTGTCCCAAGCGCCCTCCGTAACCCCCGTCCAAGGAATCGAACTGGAAACCGAGGGAGTCGAAAACTATTCGAACCAGCTCAGGGAACTGACGTGCGTTTCCGCACAACTGCACGCGCAGCTTTACGTCTCGCGCCTCCAAACCGCGCAGCAAAGCCTTGCGGCAGTAAACAACAAGTGCTTACTGCAAGCAGACGTCCAGCGCCTAGGCGCCTTGTCCGCAGGCGTAAACTCGCGGGCGCAGGCGGTTTGCGACGAAGAAAAATACGAGAACGCGCTGGCGCGCGAACAGGAACTTTTTGCTTACATCGAATCTGAAAACCCCTTGGGAAAAGTACTCGAACAGGAACAATCCGCTTACTCTCTCGCCTACCAGAGAAAGGAAGACGCAAACAAAGGACAGTACTCGGTAGTTTCCGCAAAGGTTCTTGACGAATGCATTCGCGACATCGAGGCAATTCCTTCAACGCTGACTTCGGTGGACGTCGAGCAGACGGCAGCCGCGGACCCGGCGTGGGAACAAAGGTACTGGAGCAACGCGTCGGTGGTCGGCAGAAACCTGTTGCCCGCCTACCTCGATTCGTTCGGCAAGCGCGCGGCACTGCTGTCGGCGCAAGGAGCAGACGCCAGCGCGCTGAATGAAAAGCTTTCAAGCCTGCGTTCGACGGCCGGCGCCGAACTCGACGCCATTCTTTCCGAAAGGAGTTTGAACAAATTCCAGTTGTTTTTCGTGCGGCTAGTAAAGTACTGGAAAGCGGCCGAATTTGAGACCAAGGCGGCAACCGTTTCAATAGGATTGGAGAATGCGCACGTCGGACGCGGCACTGAAATAACCGTCGTAGGCGGAATCGGCACCGACACGACCATAACGGCAGGAGCCAGTCCCTCTATTTACAAGGACGGCCGCCAACTCAAGCTCCTGCTTCCGGTGCGGGCGGGAAACGACAGCGTACTCGAAGCAGTGGACGCACAAAACTTTTCCTATGAAAACAAGGTTTTTTCCGCCGACTTGTTCGACGGAGGAAGAAAAGTCGGAACACTCATCGCAGAAACGGGCGAGCCGACGCCCGAAGGAAACAACACGGCCGCGCCCATAACCCGGCTCGTGCTTGAAACAAGCGAACAAAACTTTTTGCTCCAGCCTCTGCAGAACGGAATCGCGTCCGCCGCCCTCGCCAGCGCCCAGCTTTCAATAGAGTTGAACGAATTCATCAACGGAAGCGGCGTAGTACTCTCGCCCTCCGCGTCAAACGCGGCGCTGGAAGGCGGCTTCGGCTCGGCGGCCCGAGCAAGCGGCGTAAATCTCGTAAAGCGAGTTGCCGGAATGCGCGTCGACAGAAACGTGCTCGAAAACGGCGTGCAGATCAAGAAAGTGGCAGTGCGCATGAAAGCGGATTCCTCGTGGATAAACGCAAACGGCGGCCCGGAAGCGGCGAGGATTCTGCGCGAAAGCGGCGGGCACTACGAAGTGCTTGAAACGCGTTTCTCAGGCGAAGACGCCGGGTCCATGGTTTTCGAAGCGGATTCGGCCGGACTGTCGGTCTTCGCCCTGTACATGGTTGAAACCATTGGAGGCGAAACTCCTGAAGAACGCGTTTCCGGCGTTGCTTCTTCGCCGACGCCCACGCCCGAGGTTCTAGCACAATCCATCGCGCCGCAGCAGGGAGGGGACCTGACTCTCTTCTCCTTCGCGGTGGTCATAATAGTGATAATAGTGGGAGTCGCGTTGTTCGCTTTCCGAAAACGCGGGCGCGGCAAGCACCACGGAACTGGTTGAGGAGGAAACGGCAGTTGGACTTCGCGCGCGTCGCCTTCCTCTTCTTCCTCACGTGGGTGTTCTACGGAGTAGTGCGCAGCGCGCTGCACTACAAGAAAAAACGCGACTTCAAGTACCTGCTTGCAGTCTGTCTCTTTCTCCTCCTCGCGTCCGACTTGTGGCTCCGCGCCTACGAAGTCAGGCTGCAGGCGTTCATGGACGCCTTCCGCGTAATTCTTTCATTCGTTCCAGTAGGCGCATTCCTGGTCTTCAACTACTTGGAGGAACAAAAACTCAAGGAAAAAGCCGGGCGTGAAAAAGTGACGGCGTTCTTTTCGCGTTACGTCAGCCCCCACGTAGTCAAAAAACTCGTTGAAAAAGGCAGGATCGACGTCGGCGGCAAGCGCAGGCAGTTGACCATACTCTTTACGGACATCCGCGGCTTCACCACGCTGTCGGAGAAAATGCAGCCCGAGGAAGTGGTCGCGTTCCTGAACGGCTACTTCGAGTCAAGCACGCGCATAGTCCAAGCAAGGGAAGGCACGATAGACAAGTTCATCGGAGACGCCGTAATGGCCGTTTACAACGCGCCCCTCGAACTGAAAGACCATGCGAACGCGGCGGTGTTAAGCGCGCTTGAAATGCAGGAGGACTTCGAGAAACAAAACACGGAATTCAAGAAAAAGCACCCCGGCGACTCGCTGGGCGTGGGCATTGGAGTAAACACGGGCGAAGCAGTCGTGGGCAACATCGGCTCCAAGTCTTACGTCGAGTACACTTGCATCGGAGACGCAGTCAACACCGCGTCAAGACTCCAGGGAAAAGCAGCGGCCGGCGAAATAGTGGTTTCGGAAGCGACTTACTCGCTGCTGCCTGAAAGAAAATACCCCCCAGCACGAGTCGAGGAAATAATGGTCAAAGGCAAGGCAAAGCCGCTGAAAGTATTTGTTTTGACGGTGAAGTCGTGCAAGAAAACGCTTGCTGAACAACGCAAGCGAAAGTGATGTTCGAATGAAGCAAGAAAACCTTTTCTGGAAAGCCGCGTTCTTCAGCGAAACGGGATTGCAGTACTTTTCCGAAAACGCGGGACCGAAACTTGCTGCGGCGTGCCTCTTGGCCGCCGCGGTGATACTGAGTTTCCCAACCGACTTTTCGCAAGCCAGCCTATTCCAAGCCGCGACTTCTGCAGTAATAGTATTGATTGGACTGGCGGCGGCCGCGTCGCTTTCGTTCGGGTTCGCGAAAGCACTGGGCGGCCGCGTTTCATTCAAACAGTTCTTCGTTTCCGCCGTGGGCGCGTTCGCAACCAGCCTTGTACTCGTTTCGCTTCCGCTTGCCGTGATCGGAATCCTCGCCTTCAACGTTCTTCTCGGAGACCCGCGCATGGGCGCGTTGTTGTTCAGCATAGTCCCGTTCTACAACTACGTCGTGTTCGGGTGGGCCTGTGAAGAAAAATCGGGGCTGAAGCACTCGCGGGCGACGGCAACCGGCGTTTTCGGCGCGTCGGCAGTGCTTGCAGTCTACCTGGCGCTTTCGGCGTTGATTGCCTAGCCGCTTGCGCAAGTATAAATACGAGATTAAGGCAAATCGTTGTAAGGCAGTGGCTCCATGAAAAAATCGATTAGCAACAAAATTCCCAGCGAGTATCTTTTCCTCAAGAACATCGAACAACGCGCGATAGAGCGCCTGCCCGTCAAGTCAAAGCTGAAACTCAAGGAAAGAGCCTTGGCCAGCGCGCACCTCGGCGTGCTGCTGGCCAACGAAATGGAGTTGGGCAAGAAAGAACAAACAATTGTTTGGCTAAGCGGCTTGTTGCATGACATCGGAAAAGGCAAGATCTGGCGCAAATACTTGGAACTCTATCCTGAAAGCCTCACGCCTCAAACAAGAGAACAACTCAAGGCCAACCTGCGAAGGATGCATACCAACCGGGCCATAACGATACTCGACGGCTTCACCCAACACATTCAGGACTATAAAAAAGTGAATCCTTCACGCGAGGAAAGCAGGATGCTTGAAACCGTCAAGAGAGACATCCGCGAGCACGAGCGCACTGACGGCAACCACACTCCCACCGGCATGATCATGACCATCGCCGACGCCTACGCGGCGTACAGCCGCGAGTACCCCTACCGCCCAAAGCTAAAGACTCCCGCACAAAGGATTCGAAGAATACGAAACAAGTACTCCCACCCCAACTACACGCCGGTAATTGACACCCTCGAACGCCTCGCGCCCTACCTGAGGCAAAACGTTCCTCACTTGGAGTAAAAAACGGCGGCCTTACCTTGTTCTACGAAGCACTTTCATTCGCAGCGTCGTTCATCGCAACCCTTCTCGCAACAGGCAAGCCCCGTTCGATAATAATCCTCGTTGCCCTCGCAATACTCCTGTTTGTGTTGTTCGGGCCGTTCGCAATAGCCGGCTTCATCATGGCGGTTGCAATACGGCTCTCGCTGCCGGCAAAGCACCAAAAGAAAAAGAAGTAAAAGGGCGCAAACGCGCCACCGCATTCTCAAACGAGGTTCAGCGCGAACGCCAGCAACGCCGGCGCGAACACCAGCGCAACCGTGTTGACCACTTTTATCAAAGAGTTCAACGCAGGCCCGGCCGTGTCCTTGAACGGGTCGCCGACGGTGTCGCCGACTACCGCTGCCTTGTGCGCCTCGCTGCCTTTTCCGCCGAACTCTCCTCCTTCAATGTACTTCTTGGCGTTGTCCCACGTCGC
>Ga0315286_10003293_pt1 | contig 15230 bp, 13 predicted proteins | sample YL17G10_0_MG_FD_205038 | JGI IMG/M metagenome (GOLD analysis project Ga0315286, IMG submission 205038) | Sediment microbial communities from Yellowstone Lake, YNP, Wyoming, USA - YL17G10_0 | ecosystem: Environmental > Aquatic > Freshwater > Lake > Sediment | place: USA: Wyoming | collected...
TGGTTTATCTGGTTTATTTTGTTTATCTGGTCTATCTCGTTTATTTGGTTTATTTGGTTTGTTTAGTTCATCGAGTTGGTCTGATTCAACTAAATAAACAAGACAAACCAAACAAACCAAATAACGTTCTTTTTATCCTAGGGAAACCGTGAACGTGACCTCGTTTCCCCTGTCGTTGTACTCGATATCGGGAAAGAACGAATGCACGAGAAAGATGCCTCGTCCGCTGGCATCGCCCGGAGGGCAAACCTCAAGACCAGATCTCACGCGCGCCTTCCCATTGAACCCCTTCCCTTCATCGGCAATCTGGTAGGTCAAGATCTGTTGTCGCTTGTTGTAGATGGCACGAATGGTGACCCGGCGGTCCCGGAAGCGGACGTCCTGTCGGCGGCGCTGAATCAGCTCGTCATAGTGGTCTTTCGTCATCGCCTCAAGCTTGTCAAGATAGCGGAGTTCGAGGCAGCCATGCTCGACCGCATTCATGACGAGTTCTTGCAACGCGGCCCGAAGATGAAGCTGGCGCGCCTCCATCAGCCCCATGGCCGTCCCTTGAATGAGCCAGGTCACCGTGCTCTCGACGTAAGCCGGGTCGGGGCCCATGACAAGAACGTACTCCAGCCGTTCGACGCCCGGCGCATCATCCACGGAGGCAGGCAGCGAATGAATCGCCCGCTGCAGGGCCTGTGCGAATGCGTCCTCATGAATCGGCTGCTGCACATAATCGAGGGCGCCGGCGCGCAACCATTCCATCATCGATTCGCCATGGCCTGCGTCGGTGAGGAGTAGGACGGGGCAGGTCGGGCGACGCTCGCGAATCTGCTTCACCAGCCTGATCCCCTCCTGTTCGGGCGGAATGAGATCTATGATCACGATATCGGGCTGCGTCATGTCGAATGTCGTCAACCCGAGTGCGGGGGTCGTGGCGGAAATCACTGAATGCCCCTTCGCCTTCGCATGCTCCAGTATCACGGTCTGGGTATCGGCATTGTCGGCAACGACGAGCAACGTACGCGCCTGTGTGTGCGATCCTGTCGTGGCGATCATACTGGAAACCCTCTGGCGATCAATTCCCGAAGCGCGGCATGTACCTCGGCCAAGTGTGTCTCGACATCCGCATAGACCGGCGAGGCCTCAGCAAATTCCCCCCGGCGGCCCAACTCTTCCAATCGTTTCGCGCTCTCGAAGAGACGCGGCGCGCAGATCGTCATGACGGACCCCTTGAGCTTATGCGCAGCGGCTGCCAACCCGGCTCGATCCTGCCGCCCCAGCGCCGCGCGAGCCGCCGCAGCCTCCTTCGGACTCTCTTGCAAAAAGAGCCCGGCCAAGGTGAGGAGCAAGTCCTGATCTCCATCGGCCCGGCTCAACGCTTCGGGAAGATCCAACACCGCCGTCTTATCCATTGTCTTATCCATTGAGGGTCCCATCCGGACCACCAGTCAGTTCAATCCCCACGACCGCCGCATCGTCCGGAAAATGTTGCGCCTGTTGCCAGCCTCTGGCCGCTGAAAAACACGAAGCAATTGTCGCTGAAAGAGACGTCTGTTTCCCCGCATCGATCATCCCTTGGAAACGCTCGCGACCCCAGAGTTCCCCGTCTGGAGAAGGCACTTCGTAAATCCCGTCGCTCAATAAAAATAGCCGGTCTGCCGGCTTCAGGGAAAGCCGGTCGTTTGTAAACTGCGCGGACGGGTCGAAGCCAAGTGGAAACGATGAGCGTGTGAGCCATCGAGAAGAACTCTGAACCGAGCTGATCAATGCGCCGGGATGGCCGGCGGAAGCATAGGTCAGGCTGCCTGTCGGCAAGTGAAGCTGTCCCACCCACAGGGTGAAATACTCTCCATCGGCACTCAACGGAAACCGCCGGTTGGCCTCGGACAAGACCTTCTCAGGATCGTACGACCCGAGCAATTGAAGGATGTTTTCCCCTCGCAGAAATGTCATCAGCGAGGCCGAGCGCAATGCGGCAGCGACCCCATGTCCCGACGCATCCAGGATATAGAGGCCGAGATGGTCTTCATCGATCGCCATCACACCGAATAGATCGCCGCCCAACGCCAAGGACGGCTGATACTCCCACGCCAGCGCGATACCGTGAACGGGGCTCCCTTGCGGGGGAAGCAACGACTGGACGAACCTGGCCGCGGTCTGGAGATCGGCCTCCGTTTCTGCCTGTTTATTCTGCAGCTGCAGCATCGACGATTTCAGTTCATCGCCGGTCGTTTCCAGCACCCGAACCAACCGGCTGGTACGCAGACCGGCCAGCACGCGGGCGGTGATTTCCTGCTTGCTGGCCGATTTGCTGAGAAAGTCGTCGGCGCCCCGCACCAATCCTTCGGCAATCTGTGCCGGCTTATCATGGGCGGTCATAAGAAGAATCTGGCTGGATTTTAGCAAGGGGTCACGGCGCACCGCTTCACAGAACGTCGGCCCGTCCATCTCCGGCATCATCCAATCGACGATGAGAAGATCCGGACGTTCACGCCTGGCCACGTCAAGACCCACTCGTCCGTTCTCGGCCTCAAGAACTCGGTACCCCAGCCGCGTCAGCCGCGCAGCCATACTTACCCTGGTGACCGGCTCATCCTCCACGAGGAGGATCGTCGTGACGGGCGCCTCAGGCCGTGGGGCGTGAAGCGTATCTCGTTCAAGCGTTTCTAGTTTCATGTTTCTAGTTTCTGGTTGAGAGTTTCAGGTTTCGAGTTTCTAGTTTTCGGAGATGGGTTTCTGAAACTTGAAACCTGAAACTAGAAACTCGCAACTCCACTTCCGACGAACGACGAGGCCGGCAACCTGCCCAATGGGTTGTATTGCGTTCGAATTCATCATGCTCCGTGGCCCACAAACCGGCCTATGCTGCACGCGCGATGAGCGCGTCTTCCTCGCTCTCAAAGATTGGAATCAGCTTCGGAATGTTCGCCAGGCTCATGATCTCCCGCACGTAGCTCTGAGGTTTCAGTATGCTGACCTGAGCCTGCAGTAATTTGAAGCTCTGCGACACAAGCACGAGCAGCCCGAGCCCTGCGCTGTCCACGAATCGCACCTGCTCCAAATTCACAATGAGGTGTCGACAGCCCGTCTGTTTCACCTTTTCGACGGCCGCCTTAAAGGCGGCTTGATTGGCATAGGTCAAGTCTCCCTCCACGTCCAAAATTATTCCTTGTGGCGCCGCGCGTTCTTTGATCTGCATGACATCATCCTTTCTTGTGCATAATGGAATCTGGTTGATCTGGTCTGTCTGGTTAATCTGGTCTATTCGGTCTGTTCGGTCATAGTCTGGTCAACCCAAAAACCAGACAGACCAGATAGACCAGCCCGTTCTCACCCTTCAGCCTTCAGCCTTCAGCCTTCCCCCCTGCTATTGCCCGCAGACATAGGCCACGATCGCAGCGGGAATCTCCGCCAGCGGTAATATCTTATCTACTCCACCGAGTTTGATTGCCTCCTTCGGCATACCGAAGACCACACAGCTGGCTTCGTCTTGGGCGATGGTATAGGCGCCGGCCTGTTTCATGGCCAACATCCCCTTGGCGCCGTCGCCGCCCATACCTGTCAAGATCACGCCGATGGTATTCGCTCCGGCATACTGCGCGACAGAATCGAACATCACATCGACGGACGGTCGATGGCGATTCACCGGAGGATCCTGGTTGATACGCACCGTGTAGCGTGCCCCGCTGCGTACGAGTGTCATGTGATAACTGCCTGGCGCGACCAGGGCATGCCCCGGCAGCACGCTGTTGCCGTCTTCGGCTTCCTTGACCGAGATGCGACAGAGTGTATTCATGCGGTCGGCCCAGGCTTTTGTAAACCTTTCCGGCATGTGCTGGGCAATCAAAATCGGAGGCGTATTCGGCGGCAGGGCCATCAACACATCTTTTACCGCCTCTGTGCCTCCCGTGGAGGAGCCAATCGCGATGATCGTATCCGTCGTCTTAATCATCGCGGACGTGAGGGGTAAGGGGTAAGGGGTAAGGGGGGGCGCCTCACGCCTGACGCCTGACGCCTGCCGTCTCACGTTTGCTACTGCGGCAGCCTTCACCTTGGCGATGAGATCCTTGGCCACCTCCTCCATGCCTTCCCGGAGATCAATTTTTGGTTTGGTGATGAAGTCCACCGCGCCGAGTTCCAGCGCCCGCAACGTAGTCTGGCAGCCGGCTTCGGTCAGTGAACTCACCATGACAACCGGCATCGGATGCCCCTTCATCAACTTCTCAAGGAACGTCAGTCCGTCCATCTTGGGCATTTCGACGTCGAGGGTGAGCACGTCCGGATTCAACGCCTTAATCTTCTCCCGGGCGATAAAGGGGTCGGGAGCGGACCCGATGACCTCAATCTCGGGGTCTTTTGACAGAAGCGTCGCCAGCACCTGCCGCATCAGCGCCGAATCATCGACGGTCAGGACTCTAATTTTAGGCATAGCCCCCCCCTCGGATCTCGTGAAACGTGAAGCGTGAAGCGTATTTCGTTCCGGATTCGGACGGCGCTTCACGCTTCACGCCTTTTTCGCCTGTCCTGCGTTTCACGCTTCACGCTTCACGCCTTCTTCGGACGTTTCACGCCGCTTAGAAGAGCGTGACATCCTCCACAGTCTGCTGCACCCGCTGCTTGATTTTCGTCGCGTATTCGTTCTCCCGTTCGAAGATGGTCCGGTTCTTGATACGCTCGATCTTTTTCATCAACACGCGGCCCGAGTCGGTGAAGTAATAGACTTTGCGAGGGAAGACATCGCCGAGATCGGTCTTGATGGTTGCGAGTCCTTCGCTCTTCAAGTACCCGACTACCCACTTGGCATTGTTCGCACCCACATCGGAATTGCCTTCGTAGATCTTGCCGGCGCCGAAAAGCTTGATTTCCAGGCGGCTTTTGAGCCCACCCCGTTTGAAGATTTCATTGATCAAGGATTCCATCGCGTAAGACCCATACCGCGTCGATTCTCCCCACGAGTCATGCGCAGTCCCTTTTGGTTCCGGCAGCATGAAGTGATTCATGCCACCCACTCCGGCGATCGGGTCGCGAATGCAGGCCGAAATGCAGGAGCCAAGGACGGTGTAGACAACCATCGGCTCTAGACTGACAAAGAACTCTCCAGGGAGTATCGAGGCGATCTCGTAAGGGAAACGGTTGTCGCGCATACGCCGGATGTGGGCAAACGGATTATCGTCGTGCGTGAAGCGTGAAGCGTGAAGCGTGTCAGTTGAATGGTCCACAGCAAATGTCCTTCAATTATCGATCGCTGGTCTGCTTATAGTTTCTTGATCAGGTTCCGTAGCATTCTCGTCTCATGATCGATCTTCTCGATTAATCGATCCCGATCTTTCCGATCCAGGAATCCAAGGTCCATCGCGATGTCCACCTGCGTTTCCAGTTCAGCGCAAGAGCCCAGCGCGATGTACAGAAACTGGCGATATTCTTTGTTATGAAACCGATTGAACCCTTCTGCCACATTCGATGGAATAGAAACCGCCGCTCTTCGCATCTGCGCAGTCAAACCATAGACTTCGCCCTTGGGAAAGAGTTCGGTCGCCCGATAGATGTCCAGCACAATGTCTTTGCCAAGCGTCCATACATCCAGATCTCGAAAGTTTGTGATTTTCATTCGCGCACCTCCTATGCCGCGAACCCTATCATAGAACCCGGCGTGAAGCGTATCTCGTGAAACGTGAAGCGCCGTTCGTTCCCGGATTCGGACGTTTTACGTTTCACTTTTCACGTTTCACACTCTACTGCACCTCATACTTCACGTTTTCTTCCGCCGCTTCACGCTTCACGTTTCACGGGGTACGCTTCATGTCTCCTTCTGATAAATCGTCGGCGCTATCGCCTTGAAGGGATGAGTCACCCACTGGAGACTCTCCGAATGCCCGATGAACAGGTAACCGCCAGGTTTCAAATAGCGATGGAACTTGTTCACGAGCGTTTCCTGGGTCGGACGATCGAAATAGATCATGACGTTCCTGCAGAAGATCAGATCCAACGGGTTCTTGATGGGGAAACGGTCGTCCATCAAATTTAAGCGCCGGAACGTAATCGCGCCGGCAAGGTGCGGTTTCACTTTGAAGACCCCGCTTTGATCGCCCCGCCCGCGAAGGAAATGACGCTTCATGACGTCGGTCGGCACGTCGCGAAAGCGATCTTCGTCGTACAAGCCCGATGCGGCCTTGGCGAGGACACGAGTCGAGAGGTCGGAGGCCAATATTTTGAAATCCCACTGGGCTGGTTGCTCGACGTTTTCGAAGAGCGTTATGGCAATCGTATAGGGTTCTTCTCCGGTCGAACAGGCCGATGACCAGATACGAATGCGTTTGGTGCGTTCCAGCTCCGGAATGATCCGTTCGCACAGAAAGTCGAAGTGTTTCGGTTCACGAAAAAAGTCGGTCTTATTCGTCGAGATCAGATCCAGCATCCGTGTGAATTCCTCCCGGGTGGGATCTTGCGTCACCTTCTCGTAGTATTCCGAGAAGGTCGCCAGGTCAAGATCACGCAGTCGCTTCGAGAGGCGGGAAGCCAAGAGCGTCTTTTTTTGATCGCCCAGGGAAATGCCACTCTCGTCGTAGATCAGCGTGCGAAACCGTTGGAATTCGTCTGCTGTGATCGAGGAATGCATTCTTAGACCTCAACGTCGGTCCGCGTCCCCTACGGCGAACCACCCGCAAGGTGCTGAAAAAGTCGCCAGATTTCTGGAAGGTTACGGCTCAGGCTAAGTCTGAGCGTCAGATCTTTCCTCAACCTTGACCTCAACCTCAGCCTGTTTTGCTCGGCTATCCTACTTGGCTCATCCAGTATCGGCGGATGTCCGTGGATACTGAAGCAGTGATGTTCATTATGTTCCGGTAATATCCGTTGCAAAGGGGGTGCCCGATCAAGACGAAGACTTGGCTGATTGCGAAGCGGCAAGGGAGGCGGCAATATTTGCCGCCTCCCTTGCTAGAGGCTGGAAGCCGAGCGGGACGAGCAATGAAGTTCTGAGTTCTGCGTTCTGCGTTAGAGGCGAACCGGTAAGGGCGGGACGAGTGGGGCGGCATTGGGAATGTTGAATGATAAATGTTGAATGTTGAATTGTCGGAATCGGAAGAGGTCTCAAGGCTGAAGTGTTCGGAACTTCGAACCCCGCCCTTCAGCCTTCGGCCTTCGGACCTCGCCAGTCTCGCACGTCTTGCTTGTCTCGCTCACGCTTCACAAACGGCGCTTCACGCAAAAGATCAACGACAGCAACAATCATTCCCTATCGCATTTCTACACGTTTACTCTCCTTCGCCAGAATGCCCCGCTCGGAAGAGCGGGGATGCCCGGCCTTCGCAGCCGAAGCGGCTGCCTCGGCGGAGTAGGCAATGGCGAGGAAAGCCCTCCGACCCGTCGGCCAGAGCCTATGGGCGGCGTGCCGAAGCTTTAGCGAAGGAGGGCTACGGGCTACGGAGCGTTCCGCATTCCTATTAGGATGCCCCGCGCGGGAGCGTGGGGAGCTTTACTGAAAAACCTGCGAGACATAAGAAGTACCGTCAAAACGTTGACGCGGGGGCGTCACGCCACTAGCGGAAAATCAGCCTGATCCGGTTGGATGGTAGCAGAGGGTTAATCTGGTTCATCTGGTTTGTTCGGTGTATTTGGTTGATCTGGTTAGTTTCGTTCAAGACGAAGAAACGGGGACATTCTACATTTCCAAAGGAGACTTACTGAGGAGACCGCTAAATAGTGCGTACCGAAGCATCGATGATTCTTCTTCCCTCCGGGAGAGGGACGGGATGAAGGGTATTTGGATGGAGCGGGGGCAAACAATACGCACTAGTTAGCGGGTGCGTCAGTAATTAAGCTCGAATGTGGATCCAGCGAGATCCAGACACCGGCAGACGCGCGCATCTTACATCCAGTTTTCTACATGCAAGCCCGGCACTCGTTTGAATTCACGCTCATTATTGGTAACTAACGTCACGCCCAAACTTCGTGCATGCGCAGCAATCAGTAAATCCATTCCCCCAATGCGTTGACCTTTCTTTTCGAGACTCACTCGAATCTGCCCATAATGGAAGGTGGCTTGGCGATCAAAGGGCACAATATTCAATGCTCCAATAAACTGCTCAAGCGCCTCACGATTTTTCTTGGGTTGGCTGCTTTTTTCGGCTCCATACTCGAGTTCGGCAAGAGTAATCATTGAGATCCCAATATCACCAACGCTACATGCCTCAAACCGTTCTCGAATGGCGTGCGGTTTCTGCCGAATAATGAAAATACAGCTGTCCGTATCGAGCATGCATTTCATGGGAAGAGCCGTTTTCTCCGTTGAACAGGAAGCCGCTGTCTGCCTGTCGCCATAAAATCATCAGAAAATTTTCCTAAGCTCTCGAAAAACATGGCCCAAGATTTCTTCGTGGGGCGCAGGATCAACACCTCCCCTTTTTTTTGAATCTCGACCTCGCTCCCCTTGAGGTGAAATTCTTTTGGGATCCTCACGGCCTGACTGTTGCCGCTCTTGAACACCTTTGCAGTTTTCATCATCAACCTCATATGTATATCCATCATAATATACATATGATATACACCTGTCAATCCACTAAGATTCGTCTGGAAATATAGCGCGATGGGCGAGACGAGCGGGACGGGCGATGATTCGAGGTTCGAAATTTGAGGTTTTCAAACTGCGAACCCCGAACGGCGAACTTCGGATCCCGCCTTCCCAGGTGCCGTTCGATCATACTCGGCAAGTTTCAGGTTTCTGGACCACTTGAAACCCGAAACTAGAAACTTGAAACCCGAAACTCAAAACCTACTCCTGGAATTCTTCGAACCCGTCTCCCTTCCTGCGGCGGTCCTTATGGTATGTATCACCCACTATTTATGCGTCTGCACGATAGCCGCATACCATCCGAGGCCGTCATATTCCTGGTATCCAAGAGTCTTTGCAAACGCGATCAACTCATGGTTGGCATTAAAATAATGGCCTTTTTGTTGTCCGTTATGCTCAAGCATGAACGGCAAAAGAATTCCATTATTGTCGGATGCTGCAATAACGCGCATTTTCTGATCCAGCAAGATTACGCGGCTGCGTTTCCATTCGTCTTCAGATAGTGAAGGCTCTGTCTGAACAATAGTTTTGGCTTGATCTTCCCAATCAAAGAGTACGCCCAGAACACCGATTATTTTTCCATCTTTTTTCCCATCCTTACGAACGGTGGCGGCGTACACCGCCACCAATTTATCGCCATGGAGCGAATCGTAGGAAATATCATCCACCACGTACTGATCGCCGCTCGTAGTCGCCATGGCCTTCTGGAACCAAGGTAATCGGGAAGCATCGGCGCCGGTTACCCTGGGGAATGTAGCCGGCTGTGAGCAGGCAATGATTTTTCCATCAATCCCAACCAATACAAGGTTCAGATACACAGAATAAAAACGATTGATCAGACCAAGCCGCTCGACTGCATGATCGATGGAGGCTCGATCCAGCGACGCCAAACAGCGGAATAGCGCATCATCCGTCGCCCACCAACGAACGTCAGCGGTGCGTTCATACAAATTGCGCACGATAAACTGCACCAGGGTCTGCGACATTTCCGAAAGACGGCTAGACTCTTTTTCAGCGAACCGCTGCTGCAATTCAGTCGTTTCAGACCGTATCGCACCCAGCTCTGCAGAGGCGTTGGCGGCTTGCGCGGCAAGATGTTTTACCTCGGCGGCCACCACAGCAAATCCCCTGCCGGCATCGCCAGCTCTCGCCGCTTCTATGGTGGCGTTGAGCGCAAGAATATTTATTTGACTTGATATTCTTCCATTCACGAATCTATGGTCTTCGATCCGCTTTTCTATGTTGTCTATGATCTCTTTGATGCTAAGACTGCTCATACATGCACCTCGGATGAATGGGTTTCGGGTTTCTAGTTTCAAGTTCCTAGTTTCAAGTTCAGAAACCGATCTCCGAAAACTAGCAACATGAAACTTGAAACTAGAAACCCGAAACCCACCCTTAGAACTCTTCGAACTCCTCTTCCTTCCGGCGGCGATCCTTCGTATTGCCGGCGGCGACGCCATCCGGTTTCTGGTGCGCGTGAAGCGTCGTTCGTGAAGCGTCGTTCGTTCCGGATCCTGACGCTTCACGTTTCACGCCTACTCCCAGCGCTTCACGAGTGCCTGTTTGTTCCGGCTCTCCATAGAAGGTATGAATCGTTCTCGCCGTGTTCTCTCTGAACTCCGCCACGAGCGGCATCACCGCCTTGATCTCCTCGGAGACAGCAAGTTTGAAGACCCCGACCTGTTTCATCAGCGCTTTGGACTGCTCCCTCATGGACTGGCTGGCAGAGGTGGTTTCTTCGACCAGCTCGGCGTTCTGCTGCGTGGTCTGGTCCATCTGCATGATGGCCGTATTGACCTGAGAAATCCCGCTGGCCTGCTCCTGCGAGGCCGCCATGATCTCGGCAATAATATCGGCGACCCGCTTCACCGAGCTCACAATCTCCGTGAGCGTCTTGCCGGATTGATTGACCAGATCGCTCCCGTCCGTCACCCGCTGGATCGATTCCTTGATGAGACACTTGATCTCTTTGGCCGCCGTCGCCGACCGTTGCGCCAGGTTCCGCACCTCGGCGGCCACCACGGCAAAACCGCGGCCATGCTCCCCGGCTCTGGCCGCTTCCACCGCGGCATTCAAGGCCAGGAGATTCGTCTGGAAGGCGATCTCGTCGATCACGGTGATGATGTCGGCGATCTTCTTGCTGCTCTGGTTGATCTCGCCCATCGCCTCGACGGCTTTGGCGGTGACCCCGCCGCCCTTGGTGGCTACGTCGCGGGCCGCAGCGGCCAGCTGGTTCGCCTGCCTGGCGTTGTCGGCGTTCTGTTTCACCGTGGCGGTCATCTCTTCCATCGCGCTGGAAGTCTCTTCCAGGGAAGCGGCCTGCTCGCTGGTCCGCTGCGAGAGGTTCTCGTTGCCCTTGGTGATTTCTTCCGCCCCCGTCTCCACGCTCTCAGCGGCTTCCCGCACGGTTGTGAGGGACATCCTCAGATTGGTTATTGCGCTGTTGAGATTGACCTTGATCTGTTCGAGATTGCCCTCGCAGGCAGTCATCAGCTGGTCCGTCAGATCCCCCTGGGCTAGGTTCGTCAGCACCCGCTTTGCCTCCACCAGGAACTGTTCCATTTTCGCCGTTTGCTCCTGTTCCTTCGTCACCTTCGCCTGGAGCTGCCCCCCCATCTCGTTGAACGCCTGAGCCAGGACGCCAATCTCGTCCGTTGTCGTAACCGGAACACGAGTGTCGAGGGCGCCACCGGCCAGCTTCAACGCAGCCTCACTGACCTGGCTGATTCCTCGAACTCCGATTCGCCCGATGCCGATGCCGATCAGCAGGATAATCACCACACACACGATGAGCGCGATCAGCACCTCTTTGTTGATCGCCCGTGCATCAGCAGCCGCAAGGGCGTGATCGACCGCGATGAGGACCGACCAATTCATGCCTGGATAACCTAACGCACCCTTGAGGTGGGTGTAGCCGATCGTCTGGAGAACCCCTGTACGGTGGTGGGGATCGTTCGCGAAACCGGTCTTTCCGTCAACGGCCCCTTTGGCGGCCGCGCTCCCACGGTCGGCCAGATTGTCGGTCATCAGCGTCGTAAAGTCGTGACGGAACTGTTCTGTGCCTGCATCGGATGGATCGTAGTCCGCGAGAATCTTTCCGTCCTTGTCGAGTAGGATGACGGCCGAGTTGAAAAAACCGGCGCCCTTCATGATCTGTTGGGTCGCTCGCAGAATATCTTCCACGACCGAGAACTTGGCTCGATTGCTCCAGTAGGCCACGACTTTTCCGTCCCGATAGACCGGGGCTGAAAATCCCAGCGTGAGGCCATCGTCGCCGGGATAGGCGGCCTTCACATCCGGATCGATATGGAGGTCTTCGATATAGGTGCCTGTCGCGGCCGTGTTTCCTGGCGCCGAGAACGGCATCGTGGTCGTAAACTGCTGAGCCTTCAGAGCACGGAACCAGGATGTCTCTCCGTAGTTCTTCTTGTAAAGATCGTGGGACTGAATAGGTTTCCCATCGCCATCCTTGGAGTTCACGGCAATCACGCGCCCCTCCAGGTCTACCAGAATACTCAATGAGTACAGGTCATAGGTATCCACATATTGGTCTATGACCTGTCTGATGGGATTGTCCTCGGCACCGCTGAGGTACCAGGCGGCTTTCTGATCAAGCACGCGGTTGAAGCCGAAGGCCTGCACGTCGCCATAGCGTTCGAAGAGGTTGCGATCGATCTTGTCGGCAACTCCCTCCGCCACACTTTGGAAGCGAGTCCCGACCGATCCCTCGATGGTGAGGCTGGCGTTGTGCGCGATCAGCCCGACAACCATCATCGGGACGAAGCCAAACAGGACAAAAAGCGTGGTCAGCTTCGCAGTGATCCCCCAGTGAGTGAACGCGTGTTTGATGAACGTCATAATCGCACTCCCTTTTGCGGCGTGAAGATTGGAATTTCTAGTTTCTTGTTTCAGGTTTCAGGTTGTCCGGAAGCAGCCTCCGAAAACTAGCAACTAGAAACATGAAACTTGAAACCAGAAACTCGAAACTAGAAACCTGAAACTAGAAACTCGATACACTTCACGCACTTGTGACCGTCGCCGCTTGCTGCAAGTCCCCGTCCGTCAGCAATCGATCGATATTCAGCAGCGCCACGAGCTTGTCGCCGCATTTGGCGATGCCGTTCAAGAAACTCACATCAACTTTGGTTCCGAACTCCGGCGGGGCCTGGATATCCTTTTTGCTGATATTGAGGACATCCGATACGGAGTCCACCACCAGACCCATGATGCGATCCCGCACGACGACCACGACGATGACGCTGAGCATCGTGTAGTCGACGGTCTCCATGCCAAACATGACCCGTAATTCGATGATGGGAACAATGGTTCCACGCAGATTCATAACCCCTTTGATATAGCTCGGCGTATTGGGAATCTTCGTCACGGTCGTGTAGCCCTTGAGTTCCTGCACGCGGAGAATATCCACCCCGTAGAGTTCTTCACCGAGCTGAAACGTCAAGAACTGGCTCCCGTTTGTGTCGATCCCAATCTGCTGCACTGAGTCTTGCGTGGCTATCGCGGCTACCGTGGCCATAAGCCCTCCTTCGTGAAGCGTCGTTCGTGAAGCGTATCTCGTTTACGGATTCAGGCGTTTCGCGCTTAACGAGGCGCGCGTGACGTCTTGTTCTATGCTCCTAGCCCGCAGTCGCCGCACTTCCTGGCGAGCGTGTCCCTACTCATGGGCCGATACTGGCCATCGCTTGCGATGCGTCCCGCGTGAAACGTCGTTCGTGACGCAATTCCTGAATCTATTGACCTGTTGATCTGTTGAATGTTCTGAATTCATCAGATCGACAGATATCTTCCGCTTCACGCTTCACGAGATACGCTTCACGCTCTTTTTCACGCCGCCACCGGCACGCCCTGTCTCGCCAACTCCAACAGGCCGCGCACATCTAAAATAAAGCCGACGGTCCCATCGCCGAGGATGGTCGCCCCCGCAATCCCATCGACCTTGCGGAAGTTCTGCTCCATGCTCTTGATCACAACCTGCTGCTGGCCGAGGATCTCGTCGACCATCACAGCGACCCGCTCCCCTTCCGTTTCAAGGATGATAAGAATGGCTTTGGTAGGCTCGGTATGTTCAGGCTGCAGGGAGAATACCTCGTACATACGTATCATCGGCAAATAGGTTTCACGCACGTTGATGAGTTCGCCTTTGCCGACGAGAGTCTTAATCGCGCCGGCCTTCGGCTGGATGGATTCCAAGATCGACAACAGCGGCACGATGTAGGTCTCGTTTCCGACCCGAACCGTCATCCCTTCGATGATGGCCAAAGTCAGCGGGAGCTTGAGTGTGAAGATCGTGCCTTTGCCCAGCGCCGTCTTGATGCTGACGGTGCCACCCAGCCCATCAATATTGCGCTTGACGACGTCCATGCCGACACCGCGGCCCGAGACGTCCGTGACCTGTTCAGCTGTTGAAAACCCAGGCTTGAAGATCAAGAACCAGATCTGTTCGTCGGACAGTTTTTCGTTTTCCGCGATCAATCCTTGTTTGATCGCCTTGGCGAGAATCTTGTCCCGGTTCAGCCCACGCCCGTCGTCTTCGACGGTGATGTAGATGTTGCCGCCTTCGTGGAAGGCATTGAGCCGGATGGTGCCCAGCTCCGGCTTGTTATTATCAAGACGTTCTTCCGGCAATTCCAGTCCGTGATCTGCCGAGTTTCGCACGAGATGCGTCAGCGGGTCGCCGATGGATTCAATCACCGTCTTGTCCAGTTCGGTTTCTTCGCCGGACAGCACGAGTTGAATCTTCTTGCCAGATTTGGCCGAAAGGTCGCGGACGAGTCGGGGAAACCGGTTGAAGGCGGTACCGATGGGCAACATGCGGATGCCCATGACCCGCTCCTGAATCTCACGTGTGTTGTGTTCCAATTGCGACATCCGTTCCAGCAACACCGGAAGCTGATTCATCTCGAACTGGGACCCCAGATCGCTCAACATTGACTGGGTGATGACCAACTCGCCGACGAGGTTGATGAGTTTGTCAATCTTGGCGGTATCCACGCGGATGGAGGCGGTATCGGTCCCCCTCTTGGCATGGGCCGCGCTCTCTTGCTGCTTCTGAAGCGCCTGGGAGATCTGCTGCGGGGTGACAGCATGTTGTTCGATCAGGATCTCGCCGACGCGCTTCTGTTGCGAGAGGGCCTTATCCAACGTCGCGCGCGAGACGACGCCGGTCTCGACAAGAATTTCACCGAGGGGCTTGGGCTCGCCGTCGGATGTTTCGGGTTTCGAGTTTGAAGTTTCACGTTTGGGGTTTGAACTTGAGACTCGAAACTCGGAACTTGAAACGGCGTTCGTCGTTCGTCTCGCATCCTGCGTTTCACGCTTCACGCTTAACGCTTCACGTTCTTCTGAGGCCGGAGTCTCCATCCGCGAACCTCCACCCTCCAACGCCCCCGCTTCACATTCCTCGATGGTGAGCACGCTATCCTCGCGGACGAATTCAAAGGCCGCGTCGACAACTTCCCTGTCTGTGGCGGTCTCAAGATCCATCGTCCAGGAGAGGTAACATTTCTCCGGATCCATGGTGACAAGGTCGGGCAACCGGGAGCTGTTCACAGTGACATTCGATAGGGTGCCCAGGCCGGCAAGCTCCTTGAATACTTGCAGCGGATCGAGGCCTCGCTGGAAGAGCCAGGACGGAGGGGCCCAGGTAATGTGA
>Ga0315286_10003294_pt1 | contig 15230 bp, 15 predicted proteins | sample YL17G10_0_MG_FD_205038 | JGI IMG/M metagenome (GOLD analysis project Ga0315286, IMG submission 205038) | Sediment microbial communities from Yellowstone Lake, YNP, Wyoming, USA - YL17G10_0 | ecosystem: Environmental > Aquatic > Freshwater > Lake > Sediment | place: USA: Wyoming | collected...
TCCCCGAAAAACTGATTGACACACCGATTGACTATGAATCGCTTACAAAGGCCGGCGCGATCATGGGGTCCGGCGGCCTCATCATCATGGACGAGGACTCCTGCATGGTGGAGGTTGCGCGGTATTTTCTCTCCTTCACCCAGGATGAGTCATGCGGCAAGTGCCCGCCCTGCCGCGAGGGCACGAGACACATGTATAACATCCTGACGAACATAACGGCGGGAAAAGGAGAAGAAGGCGATTTAGAGCTTCTCGAAAAAATGGCACATTTGGTAAAGGCAACCTCAATCTGCGGGCTTGGGAAAACGGCTCCGAACCCCGTGCTCACGACGATCAGATATTTCCGCGACGAGTATGAAGCGCACATTAAAAACAAGAGGTGTCCCGCGCGTATCTGCAAGCCGTTGATCACCTACAACATCCTCCAGGATAATTGTACCGGCTGTCACCTGTGCTTCAAGAATTGTCCCACCAACGCTATAACCGGAGAGGTCAAGAAACTTCATGCCATCACTCAGGAGAAGTGCATAAAATGCGGCATGTGCTTCGATGTGTGTAAATTTGACGCAGTGAGGTACGAATGATGATAAGACTCACCATTGACGATCGAGCTGTAGACGCTCAGGACAATTTGACTATCCTCGCTGCCGCGAAAACCGTTAACATTAAAATACCCACGCTCTGCTATAATTCTCATCTCAAGCCCTATGGCGGCTGCCGTATTTGCCTTGTAGAGATATCAAACCCCAAGAATGGAATGCCGTCGACGCTGGTGTCTTCCTGCTCCCATCCGGTCGAAGAAGGGATCGTTGTGCAAACGAAATCGGAAAAAGTGATTGAAGCGAGGAGGTTCATCATTGAACTTCTCCTCGCGCGATGCCCCGAGTCTGAAGAAATCAAGACCATTGCGAAAGAATACGGAATAAACAAAGAGGACATCAATTCGCTGGACGAGGTCGGCAGGTACCTTCTTTTCAAGTCGCAGAAACCGGAGCACACGAAATGCATACTGTGCGGACAATGCGTGCGAGTATGTGCGGAAGTCGTGCAAAGAAACGCGCTGAGCCTGAGCTACAGAGGCCCGCACAAAAAGGTGAGAACGCCGTTCAACCGCGTTTCGAAAACCTGTATCGGGTGCGGTTCCTGCGTATTTCTGTGTCCAACAGGCGCGATAACCGTCGCGGAGGAGGCCTGACGCGGTGATCACTGCTGCCAAGTCAAGTGATACGGCATGAAAACCGGAGTTAAATACCATACCTTCGGTAAGGAACCGATGTGGCGATGAATCTCGACGAAGTCTATCGACCGATACAAAAAGAGATGATTCTCGTCGAGAAAGAAATTCACGCGCAGACCAGCGCTCTCATTTCTTCTCAAAATTCCGGATACAAGGAATATTTTGAGCAGATCATAGGGTATATCTTCGAAATACCGGGAAAATTACTGCGACCCGCGCTGGTTCTGCTGTCCGCCAAGTCCGTCGACGGGGAAGAGATTGAAAATATCGATCAACTTGTAAAATTGGCGGTAGCGGTCGAGTTCGTTCATTCGGCATCGTTGATACACGATGATATCATCGATGGTTCGGATTTTAGACGAAACCGTCTCACCCTAAACAAACAATTCGGAAATCAGATTGCCGTCCTTGTCGGCGATATTTTTTATTCGCAATTTTTCTCGATTCTCATCGATATACGGACTGAAAGGAATGAACAGCGTAAAAAGCTGCTTCGGAGTTTCAGCGATATAACGAAAAAATTGTGTTTTGGTGAAATTCAGGAACACAAGATCAGGATGGACAGGGAGGAAGTTTCTTTCAATGACTATCTTCGGATTATCGAGGATAAAACGGCCTCACTCTTTTTCGCATCCTGTATGAGTGGGAGCCTGTTGAACGGCGCTGATGATTCGACATGCTCCGCCATCTCGCAATATGGACTTTGTCTCGGATACGCTTTTCAATTGGTTGATGATTACATAGACAACGACGCCATTTTCAACTCCAGCAAGAAAATGCTCGATTCGGCAAATGAATATGCCGACAAAGCTAAAAACGTGATCGTTTCGCTACCCGAAAGCGACGCGAAAAAAACACTACTTCGTCTTCCCGATTTAATCATATCACGAACGGGCCTGCGAGGACATTGATATCCCTTTGGGACACCTCCTTCGTTCGATTTCGATAGCGCACAGGACTAAGCATGGCAGTCGACAACCTCGTTCTTGTACACGCACCTAGCGTATATGATTTCCGGGACCGGCCGACGTTGTGGGGACCTATAAGTGATTTGGTTCCTTCTACAACGGTCTTCGACATGTACCCCATTGGATTTTCGACGATCGCGGAATATCTCGAGCGAAAAGGTTTTAGAGTTCGAATAGTCAATCTTGCAGTGCGTATGCTCAAAGACGCAAGTTTCAATGCTGAAAAATATTTTGAGGAAATCAATCCGTCGGCTTTTGGGATCGATTTGCATTGGCTCCCTCACGCACACGGCGCGGTTGAAGTTGCAAAAGTCATAAAAAAGATCCATCCCGGGACCCCGGTCATCATGGGCGGTCTGTCTGCGTCCTATTTTCATAAAGAACTCATTCACAACCCGCATGTTGACTTCATTTTGCGCGGTGATTCGACGGAGGAACCTCTGAGCAGGCTCCTTGAATGGATCGTTTCAGGCGCAGGCAGGCATGAACTTGAATCCATTCCCAATCTCACGTGGAAAGGAAATAATGGCGCGGTTCACGTAAATCCTCTTTCCTATGTTCCGCCCGATCTCAACGATATATCGTCGGATCACAGCTTTGCGGTCCATGCCGTAGCTCGGGACAAGAATCTGGTGGATTATCTGCCCTTTTTGAAATGGACTCGATACCCCATTACCGCCGCTCTCACGTGTAAAGGGTGCACTCAAAATTGCACCATATGCGGAGGCTCGCGTTTTTCATACGGCAAATTCTATGGACGGAAAAGAATCGCCTTTCGGGACCCCGAATTCGTCGCGCATGACATCAGAAGGATAGCGCGGTACAGCCGAGGACCTGTATTCGTCCTCGGTGACATACGACAGGCCGGAAGCGAATACGCGAAAAAGTTCTTGAGAGCGATTCAGGGAATCGATGCCCAGGTGATTTTCGAGTTTTTCTGGGGGGTCGAAAAGGAGTTCATCGAGGAAATTGCGGGAGCCGTACGGCGGTTTGTAGTGCAGATTTCTCCCGAGTCCCACGATCCGCGCGTTCTGAAGCTGGCAAACAAATCCTTCACCGCTGAAACGATAGAGTCCTCGATCAACAATGTTCTTTCATCAGGATGTCAACGCTTGGACGTTTTTTTTATGTCCGGTATGCCCGGGCAAACGTACACTTCTGTGATGGAGAGCATTGCATACTGCGGACGAATGCTCAATTCCGTTGAAGGAGATCCACGACTGAGGTTTTTCATATCTCCTCTCGCGCCGTTTCTCGATCCCGGAAGCCTCGCGTACGAACGGTCCGACCTCTTCGGCTACAGAAAACTATGCCATACCCTTTCTGAACACCGCGATGCTCTGTTGTCACCTAGTTGGAAATATGTCCTCAGCTACGAAACGAATTGGATGAAACGCTCGGAAATAGTCGATTCAACCTACCAAGCGGCGTTTCAGCTCAATCGATATAAAGAAAAATACGGCCAGATAGGGAGAGACAAGTCGCAGTTGATAGAAGATCGGATATTGAAAGCCGTCGCGCTCATGAAACAAATCGACTGTCTGGTCAACAGGAACGACGAGCGAAGGCTCTTGTTAGAGCTTCAGCGGCTGAGACCGGAAATCGAGGAAGTGAACAGTTCTACCATGTGTGAAAAAGAAGAACTCGACCTTCCAGTCAATGCACGCGTTCCTATAAAAACGTTGAACGCCGCATCGATGCTGATCGGAGACAAGGTGAAGAAATTATGGAAAAAAGCGGTGACAAAAGGTCGAACCGCCTTTTTCTCCTAAATGACTCCGAGCCGCGGGTTTTTACTTGATGTATTTATTTATTGTTTTTACCAGCCGATCATAGTCGATAGGCTTATTGAAGAACTCATCGGCACTGATATCTTCCTTTGCGAAATTAAATGAGTACTCTCTATTTATCGCCGTGATCATAAAAACCGGCAGTTGAGGATATTTTTCTTTTATTCGCACTGCCGCTTCAAATCCAAGTGTTTTTTTTTCGGGAAACATCACATCGAGGAGCACGACGCCCGGCGCAAATTCTTCGATCATTTTAATTCCATCGTCCACATTATCGGCCGACCTGATTTTAAACCCTTCATATTCCAGAAGCGCCTGCATTGTTTCAAGAATATCCTGGTCATCATCGACGATAAGAATACTTTTATTGCTCATTATTTCCCCCCTGGTTTTTTTCATTTTTTGTTCCGTTAGGATTGGAAGAAGGAAGGTAGATGTGGAATGTGGTACCTTTTCCTTCTTCGGAATAAACACTAATCTTACCGTTCAACGCTTCGACCGCTTTTTGCACTATCGAAAGACCGAGCCCGGTGCCATCTTTTACAATTTCGCGCGCCCTGCGGGTTCTGTAAAACTCTTCGAATATCCTGTCGAGCTCATCCGATTTGATCCCTATGCCTTCATCTTTGACCATGATATGGACTTTATCCTTGTCTTTTTCGGCATTCACCCTGACCGTGGTCTTAGCGGGTGAATATTTTATGGCATTCGAAATGAGATTGCTGAAGATAATATTCATGAGATCCCTGCTTGTGATGAGGGACAGATCTCTTGAACAGTTCGACGCAACCTGTATATCTTTTTCGTTCGCCGCATTCAGAAACAAATCAATATTTGCGTCGATGATGTTCTTTAAATAGAGTCCCGTTATGCCGTACCTTATTTTTTCTTCCGCTTTCATATACGCATAGTCGATCATCTCATCGATCATCGTAAGCAGGTTTTCAGTTCTGCGATTGGCTTTCCGTAAGGTCTCTCGTGTCCTTTGAGTTGTTTCCCCCGTTATTCCCTTCAATATCATCTCATGAAAACCCTTCAGCGCCGCGATGGGACCGCGTATTTCGTGCGTGACCTGCAGGATAAAGTTGGATTTGATTTTATCGAGGCTCTTGTACCTGTCCAGTTCGAATTCAATTTTCCTGCCCCTCTCCTCGATCCGCCTTTTTATGCTTGTAATGAGATAGGCCGCGATGATTAACGTAGTGCACAATCCCGCTCCCCTTATAAACATTACATCGAAATAGTTGGCATTGGTTGTGGGATTTAAAGGGAAATGGGGTATCATTCTAAAAAACTCAGCTGCCATCACCGATATCAACATTACAAGAAGACTGCCTACATAAATGTACACAATCGTACTTGAGAAGATAAAAGAAGTTAACATTATATGAAATACGAAGTAATAGCAAAGAGGATTCTCGAGAAATCCCGTAAGATAGGATAATAAAAACAGAAGGACATAATCGGAACATACCTGAATGTGGAAAAACGCCTTCAGTTCGTTCCGTGAAAGGTTTTTACTTTTTATCAATATGTAATAAATCGTAAATGATAAATTAGCAATGAATAGCAACCCGGTAAAAGTGAAAAGAACGTTGTTTGGAAGATTGTAATGGAAAAACAAGTGAATGACAAGCTGACTAACAAAAACCCCGCCGCACGCAATCCATCGCAGGGCGAGAAACCAACCGATTACTTTATTTAAATCGCTGTATTCCGAGGATTCGATCTTTGATGTTGCGTTCATTTATTCTTTCGGTGGAAAATTGTCCATGAAATTTTTGATTTCGTATATCTGTTCATCCTTGAATTTGACTAGGGATTCGAACAGGTCTTTCTGTTTTGATACAATCAGTTTTTCGTAAATTGTCTTGTAAAATTCTCTTAGTTTTTGCTCGTATTCGAGGATCTGTGTAAATATTATCAGCGGATCCGCGTCTCTCGAAATAGTTTTAACCGGGATCAGCTCATCGTCTTTGTAATCGGGCGCATAACGAATCCATTCGGTTTTGCCGTAGTCGTCGAGGTTTATTTTCTTGAGAATGTCAAGCCTGTTTACCAGGTTTTCCCTCAAGAGAACCACCACCTGCTTCGATTCTTTGTTCCACAAAGCGAACTCCGCCACATCGTAAAAGTCTTTAAGTTTCTTTTCCCATTTTACCGTGCGCTCAAGAATTTCCTTCAAATTTTTAAAGGCGATCACCTTTATCTCTCCTTATCCAGTAGTGTTTTTCTTTCAGTGACAATGATTTTTATAACCGATGATTAATCTAGACTATACAGAATAGGTTGCCGGATGTCAAACATTAAATCGCTCCGACTACATGGAACGAAATTTTCAGCGAAGTGTTTGGCTTGGCGTACCTATAGGTGATGGAAGGGAAATAAAACAAACACTGCCAGGTCCCATGTTACGTGGCTGACGATATTCAGCACGAGAGAGCCTCGCCACCGGTACAACCATCCCCAGAACGAGCCGGCGACGATTGCGGAAAGAACGAGCATGGCATTTCGGCTTCCCGCATGAATGAGGGTATAGAGACCGAGCGAGATGGCAAAGCCGGCAACCGAGCCGTACCTGCGCGAATACTGTTTTTGAAAATAGCCTCTCCACAGGAGTTCCTCTCCCGGTCCGATTACGATCACCATCAGTGAAACGACTTTCCACAGAGAAGCACCCGTTCGGATCTCGTAAACGTCAAGTATGCCCGATTCTGCAAAATCAAATATCTGGCGAGCGATGCGGTTGCCGGCGAAAAAGATCGCGTACAATATCCCGGCCGAGAACAGGCCGTAAAAAAGTTTTTCCCCCGGTTTATTATGTATATCGTTCAGGAGATCCACGATGTAATCTCCGTCGATACGAAAAACGAGTGCGCCCATAAGACATATATCAAGGGTGAACCACCACCAAAAATCCAAAGGCCCGATTTTTTTTACCACAAAAAGGGAACAAAAGAACAGTAAGGCCAACGAGGTCATGATAAATAAAACGATTGTGCTCACGCCGTGCTTCTCGTCCGGATGCCGCATTCGAATCACCGTTAAATTAAATTATCAAATATATGATCAACGACGCAGTTGAAAGCAAACCAAAGAATAATCCGAGAAGAGACGTGCCTGCATCGAGAGTTATAAATTGGCGAAGGCCAGCCTGTTCCTTCCTTCTCCCACCTTGTCTCACAAGCCTCAGGGCGAGAGGAAACGACGCGAATATCATTAAGAAAGTGTAAGGCATCTTTGGGTTAAAAGAAGGAATCAGAAGGGAAAAGAGAACGAGCAATACTATTACCCCGAACGCCCCGAAAATGAGGAAACAATAATAGAAAAAAGACCCTCTGTCGCCTAAAATCGAGGCTACGGTGTAAATTCGGCTTTTTGAATCTCCCTGGACATCGCGCCAGTTGTTCGCGTGGACGATAGCAACCACCAACAAGGACATCGGGGTTGCCCATACCGCAGGTACCCAGGAAAGCCTGCCGGTTTGCACGATCCACGCCCCGAGTGCGCCCAATATTCCGAAATCCAGGAACACGGCAAAATCACCCAAGGCATGATACTTAAGGGCAAAGGGTTCCAAAGTATAAAAAATCCCTATCAGGATTCCTGTCACACCTATAACAAGCAATGGCAATCCTACACGATACACGAGATAAAGACCGATGCAAAAACCGACGGCGATGAGCCCTGCCGAAGCGATGAGCCCTGATTGAGGTTTGATGTAACCCCTGACAATCGCCCCGCTTACGGGAGTCGGAACCTTGTCGAGCCCCTTTTTATAGTCGTTCACATCGCTCAGCAGGTTCGCTCCCGAATGAAGCACAACCATGTTAAAGAGGGAAAGGACAAACAAAAAATAATTCAATTTCACCCCTCCAACAACGGCCGCGGCGATAGACCCGAAGATAACAGGCATCGTCGATGCGGGAAGCGCGAACGGTCGAATGGTGATAAAACACACCTTTAAAAAGGAAGGTCTTGATTCCGTCATCCCGAAGCACTCCGAAACATAGGGTCCCGTCCTTGATTCAACCATTTACTCCACGTTGTACGCTGCTGCAGAAAGAAAATTGCATTTTTTCACCTCAGAAGATCGGCGAGGGCTGTTTGGGCCTTCTCAAAAGAAAAACGAAAACCATTTTCGAGCAACCGTTTTGGAATCGCCCGCTGGCTCGCCAGAAGTGCGTCCGCCATTTCCCCAAACATAACGCGAAGCGCGAAAACCGGAACGGACAAAAATGAAGAAGTTCCAATAGCTCGAACCTCATCAGTGATGTGGATCCAAGGAAACCACTGACTCCCGTTGCCGAGGGGACCTCCGATGAACTTCTTATATGCTTTGAGCATCCGTTTCAAAGCCCCTCCTTCCGTGCTTAAAACGATGCCGGAAGCCTGAACAAGAACCGGCGGTCTCTTCTTCGCTCTTATCAGCGCCTTTACTGTCATCCGTCAGGCATCGCTTTCGACCTGTCAGGATCGCGGCTCAGAATGATGACCTCGTGACCATCATGTACGAGATCAGCGCCAAGCGCTCTCCCTATCAATCCTGTTCCTCCGGTGAGGATAAACCGCATACGACCCCCCCGCTATCTCTTTGCGCAACGAGAAGACGACCGCAAGCCTCCCCTGTCACAATGCTTTTCTACTGTACCTTGGAAAATGATGTTTTGTCAAGGCAGAACAAGTGCAACGAAATTTCCGCCTTTTGCACACCGTACGAGAAACTTGAAAAGCGCCTTGGGAGGAATCAGCGACAGCCATGGTGACCATGATGATCCCCAACCACTGCATTCAATCTCTGCGCAGTCCTGACTCTCATCCGTTACACTGAGTGATGATATGAAAGCGCTGCGCTTCGCAGTCTCATCGTGTATGATGAGATGGGAGGCAATCTCAATTATTAGGGAGGCGCAGCAAATGGAATATATCGCCTTGGATTCCCACAAGCGGTTCAGCTCCGCATTGATTCAAAACTCTGACGGAAAGATACGGCTCGAGACACGTGTGGACCATCATCCCGGCGCGATCCGGGAATTTCTTTGTCAGTGTTAACCCGGTTCTCCGGTCGCCGTCGAAACGATAGTCAACTGGTATTGGTCTTTTTTGGACTTTGAGATATTTGCGGAGTAACGGGTTTTAATGTCGTCTCTTCCATGCCGTCCTCCTTGGTTCACTCCGAGGGAACCCCGGCCATAGTTATGATGCTCTTCGCAGGGGATCATCATTCTCTCGCCCACGATGTTTGAGCAGTGTGGGCTCGAGTTATCATTCGCCCCGTCCAGCTCATGAACGCCGAAATCGCATCTATCCCTCCGAGCTTTGCAGCGCTGTTCCTCGTGCACATACTCACGAGGTTTAGGGAGGAAAGGAAGATTTGATGCAAGGAGCCTCGGGGAAGGCTTAAACGCTCTAATAAACTGATGAGGGTAATCGCAGAAGGTTCCAGAACCCTATTCTCGAAAAGCATATGGGGCGTAGGCAACTGAATATTACGATTCACCCGCCGATCGATACCCGGAGCCCGTAGGACTCCATGAGGCGTGTCTGCTCTTGCATGGCGTCGCGCTCGAGGGCGGAGATGCCTCTCAGGGTGTAAGCCCTACCCAACCTCTCATACTTCGCCTCCCCGAGACGATGATAGGGGAGTATGTGGATCTCCTCTACACCAGGTAGGCTCCGAGCGTATGCCGCGGTTGCTCGGAGGTTGTCGGATGAATCGTTGTACCCGGGGACTACCGCGACCCTGATGATTATGCGTGAGCCGAAATCCGCGGCCTTATGCAGGTTATCGAGGATCAGCTCGTTCCCTACACCCGTGAATGCCATATGCTGCCTGTCATCCATGTGCTTGATATCATAGAGGAGGAGATCGAGATGGGTGAGAACTTTCTGCAGTGTCTTCCACGAAACATGTCCCGAGGTTTCGATGGCGGTGTGGATCCCCCTCTCCCTACAGGTGCGCAGGAGTTCGGTGACGAATTCGGCCTGAAGAAGCGGCTCTCCACCCGTTATCGTAACTCCGCCCTCGGATTGCCGGTAAAACGGTAGATCCTTGTCAACCTCCGAGAGAACCTCTTGTACGCTCATGGGACGGCCGATCAGTTTCCGCGCGTTCGTTGGGCAGGTATCGACGCAGGTCCCGCATATGCGGCATAACCTACGCGCCTCAAATGCGGTCTTGATCTTCGCCGCTCCCGTAGGGCAGGCCTCAGCACAACTTCCGCACCCTATACATGTGGCCTGCATGACCATGATATCTCGGTGGGGATTCTGAGACTCCGGATTCGAGCACCACACGCATGATAGGGGACAACCCTTCATGAACACGAGCGTCCTGATTCCGGGCCCGTCGTGGATAGAAAACCGCTGGATGTCGAAAACGAGGCCCATCAGGTTGTTTTTCAGTTCCACTCTCTCCCCCATATCTCTAAACCCACCCAGGCACCTGGGCCGCCTTCCTAAACCGGATATAGGCCCGACTGAGACAGTACAGGTGTTAGAATCCGAGTTGTTCCGTTCTTCCTATGATGTCGTTCTGAATGTCTCGATGAAGTTGAGTGAAGAACGCGCTGTAACCTGCAACTCTGACGACGAGATTTGAATGCTCCCGCGGCTTATGTTGAGCTTCCCGAAGAGTCTTTGAATCGATGACGTTGAACTGGATGTGCTTGCCTCCGAGGCTGAAATAGGTTCTGATGATATTTTCAAGACCTCTCAAGCCTTTTTCATCTTCGAGGATCTTAGGAGCAAACTTTTGGTTGAGCTGGGTGCCGTTGGATGCTATCATTTGATCCAGCTTGCTCGCCGATTTGATCACCGCCGTAGGCCCATTCAGGTCGCTGCCGTGTGTCGGAGAGATGCCGTCGGCCAGTGGAGCTTTCGATTTTCTCCCGCTTGGCAGAGCAGCAACATTCTTTCCTAGCGCGACGTTCGCCGACACAGGGTAGAGCCCAGGCTGGAACATGCCTCCCCTGGGGTTCCTATACTTTTCCACCTCTTCACAGTATATCCTACCGGCGAAGCGAGCAAACTGGTCCACCTCGTCATCGTCGTTTCCGTACTTCGGCGCTCGGTTGATCAGAACCTGTCTTAATTTTTCGTCTGCCTCGAAATTCCCGGCGACGGCCTCGAGGAGCGCGTCCATGCTGATGAGTTTTTCTTGATAAACGAGTTTCTTGATAACCGCAAGTGAGTCCGCCACATCGGCGACACCGACCCCTTGGGGGGATGTGAAGTTGTAGTGTGCGCCTCCGGCCGTAATGTCCATGCCCTTTTCCATACAATCCGACACTAGAAGAGATAGGTACGGAGTCTGTCCGATCTCCCGGTGGGTGAGGTCGATCGCATTCAGGCACACAACCATCTGTTTCACGAAGAACGCCACTTGCTTCCTGAAAGCTCCCATAATATCTTCAATCGAAAAGAAGCTCCTCGGGTCTCCGGTGTCGGGCCCCGCCTGCTCGCCGCAGATGAGACACTTCCCTCTGTTTAGCGCCAGCTCGAGGCACTTGCCCAGGTTAAACATCGCCGCGTTGCTCCATCCGCAGGTCATGCCGGGAACCGCCGGCTCCACACACCCAATGTTCGTGTACCCCCGGGCATCCTCGAGCTTCACCCCTCTATTCATAAGGGAAGGAATATGAGCCTCGTCGTTCATAAACTCAGGCATCCCGAGTCCGAGCCGGACCACCTCGCAAGCACGGTGGAGAAAGTTCTCGGGAAGCTTGTTGTGGTACCGCACGGTGAAGTTCGGGTGAGCCATTCTGAGATGCTCCTCCGCATCGAGGCACATGTAGGACAGTTCATTTGTTGCATCCGTCCCATCCTCTTTCTGGCCGCCGATGGTGATGTTGAGTTCGGTGGAATATCCGGCGAAGTTTTGGGCGCACTCAGTATCGTACACACGTTTTACCTCTTCGATTTTCACCCAGAAACACTCGAGGAGATCCTGAGCTTCCTCTTTGTTAAGCCTACCCTCCACAAGATCTTTTTCATAATATGGGAAAAAGCACTGGTCCAACCGGCCGGGTGAGGTCCCAAGTCCGTTTGACTCCATTTGGGCAAGGAGGTGTGCGAACCAGACTGTCTGCACTGCTTCATGATAGTTCCTGGCAGACTTGGCCGGCACGCGCGAGCAAACCTCCGCGATCTTGACAAGTTCTTTTTTACGTCGAGGATCCCGCTCTCCCTCTGCGAGTTCCCGGGCAAGCTTTGCAAATCTTTTCCCGTATGCGATTACGCCCTCGCAGGTTATTATTTCGGCAAGATAGAAATTTCTCCTTTCGAAGTCTTCAGGGTCGAGGAACTCGAGCTTAGCAAGTTTATCTTCCGCCTCCCTCTTGAGATCCTCGAATCCCCTCTTCAACACCCTCCAAAAATCCGCGGCCACGTGCCCTACTCCACCTCGCAGGTGTATCTCAGGATGAAAAACCTTATGCGTGAGATTCATAAGACGTCTGGTTAGCTCGGGCATCTTGAACGGGGCGATCTCCTCGACAGTACGGTTCCTCCACCAGGGTAAAACCCGCTCGAGCTCTGCTTTCGACTCCTCGGAAATCAAGAATGGATCCTGCGGTCTGGTCGGGTATTGATCAAGACCGTCTGTGAGAAGGTAGAAGGTTTCTGTTTCAGGGTAGATGGGTGCTGAGCGCGGTGTGCTGGCTTCGTTCCCTACAATCAGCTCGTCATCGAGAATGTAGAGAGTCATCTCCTCGAGCCAGGCGCGGAAAGCCTTTGCTCTGCGGACGATCATGGGCTCACCTTCCGTCTCCTGGTATATCCGAGTATAAATGACCGCTCTCTCGTGGCATATCCGAGGCTCCTTTGCGAGGAGGTTGTCCCTGATCCTCTGGGTTTTTGTCAAACAATTCGTTTTCTCTGCCGCTTTCATAACCGTGCCTCCTTATCCATGTAGATTCCCCCACCTTATACATGTCAACAGCCTTACCTGCTTCGACGACCTCTCCGCTGTATTCGTGTCCAAAGATCATGGGTGGGCGAAAGAGGGCGTCCTTTCCATGTAGAATCGCGATATCTGTACCGTAAATCCCGCTGGTCTTGCTTGCGACCTTGATTTCATCGTCCCGATTGGTATCCGGCTCTTCGACATCCTTCAGTTAAATAACCCTCAGGCCGGACCCTCAGCTTAGCCAGCGCCTGCATGATTTCCCCCAAATTTGTTATTTTAACGGTGATCTCTTGTACAGTCAAGAAGCTGCAGAACAGAAGAATTAAGAATGGAATACTAGGCCCACACGGTACCGACTTATTATGCGATAAACCCGTGGCCGACTTCTTCCTGAGAAGCTGTGCGTTAATTGTGTCTATATTGTACAAATCCACACTGTACGTTCGCAGAGCCAGTCATCAGAACCATGAATCATGTATAAAAAACAAGAACAGTGTCTACTCCATGCCGTACATTCTCTCTGGAAAATAATCGTAACCCCTTTAACCAACGACTTTTAACCATCCCCCATCAACGTAGTAAGTAGAGCCGACACAATAACTGGCCCTGTCCGAACACAAAAAAACATAGAAATAGGCAAGCTCCTCCGTAGAAGCAAAACGACCTATCGGTGTGTACTCTTTTGCGACCTTATTAAGATATTCTTCAGCAGTGATCCCGATTTCGCCTCCAAGGGTAGACGCCGTTTTGTGCCAGTCCGGTGTATCAATGAGTCCAGGGTTAATACAGTTCACTCGGATGTTATCCTTAATTACCTCATGGGCCAAACATTTTGAGAACATTGAAAGCGCCGCTTTTGTGACATTGTACACTGGTTCGAAATCGTTTTCTTCGATAAGAGGTTGCGTAGCACAGATGGAAGCGGTATTTAGAACAACACCCCCTCCGCGTTCGCGCATGAATGGGATAAGCGCTCTGGACATCCTGATTGCTCCCATCACATGGAGATCCCAAAAATACATCCATTTTTCATCTGGAGTATCCATGATCCATTCTCCAGTTCCTTGTCCTGCATTGTTAATAAGAATATCCGCACCGTTAAAACGTTCTTTAATCCCCTTGACAAAATTATCTATATCCTCCGGTTTCGTGACATCTGCACTGAAACCGAAGACTTTCACACCGTATTTCAAGATCTCATTTTCAGCTTTAAGAATTTGTTCTTTTTTACGTGCGCAGAAGGCAATATGGACCCCTTCCTGAGCAAGGGCTTTCGCTACCGCTAATCCGATCCCGGCACTCGCACCGGTTATCACTGCGATTTTGCCTTTTAAATGCAGATCCATTGTAGTATCCTTATAGGCGGTATGGATAGCAAAAATTGTTACTTTTACTTGATCTTCTTTCCATAAATGACTGTGAGGGTGGATTCATCCCCATATTTACCCCATGTCTTGACAACCTGCTTCATTCCCTCACTTTTAACGACCTTTTGCCATGCCTCCCAACTTTCCACATCGATATCTTCAATAATCTGATACGGTGATTGTTCTTCCTCCGCTCCTTCAATTTCATAAACTTCAAATCGATGGACGCCCGGTTGAAATGGTGTGGTTTTTTGATCCATGTTCACAGACCATTTTCGGTACTCTTCCAATTTTACTCCTGGTTTCAACCTGTATAATACAAACACCTTTTACGTAATAATATCGGCCTACGTATATTTTTATTTTGGAAAACTTATATCATGTTTTTTGAAATCTCCGATCCAGGTTATCCGCAACGTATTCGACAATTTGTTCCTTTGGCGGTAGCTTTGCAACTGTCTCCCACAGTGGGACATATTCGATATTTTTTGCATAAGATACAACATCTTCTAAACATGCGAAAACTTTTCTAAACGCGTCCAACAATCGATCTTGTACATTTTGTGAAGTAAGCGGGTTAAAAAACCTCACATCCAACGCAAGCGATCTGTCGAGAACATCCAAGGTCACTGGATAATCCTCAATTTTGTATGAAACATCGCGTCCGAATCTACACGTCCACGGACAACCTTTGCCGTACCCTTTTTTCACTTGAAACAAAGATTGACCAGGGATGGGAGTCCTCTGCGATATTTTTACCGGAACTCCCTCTGCCCGCAGGATATCCTGTAATGCCTGCCTGAATCTACCTGCAGGGATATCTAAACCTGCTGTTTGTGGATCAAGCTTGAAGTAATAGATATAATACGAGTGGGTTCTGTCTTTGGGTACATAAGGTGGAATGATGCCTTTGATCTCCGATAGTCCTTTCGATATGTAAGCTACCTTTTTCCGCCTAAT
>Ga0315286_10003295_pt1 | contig 15230 bp, 25 predicted proteins | sample YL17G10_0_MG_FD_205038 | JGI IMG/M metagenome (GOLD analysis project Ga0315286, IMG submission 205038) | Sediment microbial communities from Yellowstone Lake, YNP, Wyoming, USA - YL17G10_0 | ecosystem: Environmental > Aquatic > Freshwater > Lake > Sediment | place: USA: Wyoming | collected...
ACAGCAACCCTGACGACTAGCAACGTGCTGGTTACGCCAGACAGCACCGTTGGCGGTTGGACTATTGCTGCTGATTGCCTGAACGGCGGAATCCAGATGTTCGGGACATTCCGGATCGAGGTGGGCCTCGAGAACGGCGTTACCGCTAGGTGCTCAGCCTACGGTTCGGCGGCGGCATCTGCTCTAGGGGTCGGCAACGGCACGATCACTGAAAGCTCCGAGTGTACTTATGACCTCACGCTGACAGGACTCTCTTCGGTGTTGCGGTTCATTTGGGCCACTAGCAGCAACGGCCTCAACGTCAGAACCGTATCTGGTACCATCACGACCTGCCACTTCCGCTTCCACAATATGTTCTAACCTAGCGCGGGCCCAGCGCGGTATTTCTGCCCCTGGAGCGCCCGCAGCCCCGCCAGATCCTCTTCCGCGATCTCCAGCCGCTTCTCGTGGTCAATCCCCATTTTCGTATCGGCCCCCACTGGCCGAAAGGCGCCCTCCCAACCTCACTTTATGTCCTCATACTGGTGTGCAACGCTGGTCTCCGAGGTGAAGAGAAGCCTACATTTCCTTTTCGGTAGGGTCCCTCCGAACTTGATGTTAGGGTTCTAACATACCTGGAGGGCCTCTGGGAAGCCACTCCGCCCTGGTATACCCTTGCATATTGCATCGCGTCAGCCCTTATGATAAAAGGTTAGGACCCCATCAGTCGAGGGCCACCGTGGATATTCCTGTCACCTGCATCTTCAACGACTGCGAAACCGCCTTTGACCGCACCCGCTGGGCGCTGTTCTGGACGCCATTTGGCCCAGTGCTACTTTTGGCGGGTGCCTGGAAGCTTGGCGGCGACATCTACGAGGACGTGAATCTTGACCGACACTAACGAATGGCGAGTAGTCCGTTCTAAAAACGACCTGATCACAGCGGAAAGTAGCCCACATTGTCGTTATCACGGAGCCCCAGACGCTTACCCATGTATGATGCGCATGGAATACCGCCACAACCTCAACGGCCCGGACGAATACCATCGCGAGTTCCTAACTGAAGACGACCTGGTAGAGTTGCTCAGCAGACTGCGAGATCAAACATGACCAAAGTCTATCACAACCCAATAACGGTCGCTGTAGCATTAATTCCAGTCTGCCGCGATAACAAAGTTGGCCTGTTGGTTATCCGCAGGGGCGGTGTTAGCCAGCCAGGCTTTGACCAAGAGGCGTTGTGTGGTGGCTACGTAGAAGTTGGCGAGACTTGGCAGGCTGGTCTTTGCAGGGAGATCAAAGAGGAAATCGGTGTCGAATTCGATCCTGCGACCATCAGGATCTATGAGTCTCTTAGCACTCCAAACACCACCAAGACTATAAACTTTGGCGTGACTCCCTGGCTGACGTCGATGCCAAAGTTTGTTCCTAACGAGGAAGTTCTCGGTATAAGGCTCATTTGGGAACCGATAGAGCTGGCGTTTTCTACGCATACTCAAGTCGTCCAAACATGGTTCCAACGCCTTAAAGACAACATGATGGACATCCGCGAGTTGCCGACTGGTCCTGTGCGATCCTTCTTCAGTTACGAGTGGTAATATGGATGGCAGTTTGAGGGCGTGAAACTAGAGTTGATTCGAGGCAATTAATGACATCGGTCGTAGCAAAGCTGAGTCGAGGCGAGCACCAGTTAGAGGAATTTCAGACTCCAATTGTGGAGCAACTGGCACTAGAGTACTTTAAGTTCGTCAACGGTCCCAAAACTTACATCGACTATCGCGGCTTGGTTCGTGAACAGAGAATACCGTTCAGCAATGGTTTCGAGGTAGTGCCCCTGGTGCCGGCGCATGCACGATATGATGTCAACCACGGCGTCTACAACAGGGCCTGGCTGATGGAGTCTGACCACTATAAACTGATAAACAGCCATAGTTACTTCAAAGAATTGTTCAAAACCCTTGGAATCTAATGCAGACTACACATACTGAAGACCAAATTTCAGGTTCATTCAGGCAGGACCCGCCGTACTGCTTTAAAGCCTATTGGACGCTTGACACCTACTACATCTAGGCCACTAATAAACCCCAGAGGAGAATTAAGATGGGCAGCGAAGACAAACCGAAAACGCGTGACAGGCTACTTGAGATGGCGAAATCGGCATTGAGCGAAGTGTTTGGCGACACCAGCGTCTCCAGGGATAAGACCCGCGAGCGCCTCGACGAACTCAGCAATGAACTCGACGCCATGATCGGCGCTCTCGACAGTGACGATGCGCACGTGGCCGGGCAGAAGCAAGACTGATGGTCCTAGACGAAGCAGTACGAACAGCCTGCGAACAACCGTCCCTCGTCGATGCGCTGTCTTGGATCGCAGTTTGGGAATGTGAGCGGGCCATTCGTCAGGCTCGCGAATTTGACCGAACTGGCATCAAGACAGCTGGCAACGGTGGCTGCTGGGATACCTGTTTCAAGACGTGTTTTGAGCAGGTTATCTATCACTATTCGAGCGAGAATGCGAATGGCTGACAGCTATGTCTTTACGCCAAACCCTAAAATCGGAATCATCTATTCCTGTGACAAAACTGGTAAAGTCATAGAAAAAGAGGTACCTTGGCCATCTTACTTGCATGCGTTTGAAAGCCAACTGTTTAATGATGCCATCAGACGTGGTGAGGAGCGCAAAGCCGAAAACGTCAGGCTTCATACCGAGGTAAACGACCTCAAACTGTCACTGCGATGGACAGAAGCTTAGTCTAAGACCCAGCGCACCTTTCCAGCGTCGAACACTATGTTGTATCCCTCCAGCTCACGGAGTTGCCATTCCGTGAGCCCAGATTCGCGGTCTTTCGAGGTCTTCTTTAGGGACTGCTTTGAAAATCGTTTTTGGTTCTTAGTATAGAAATAGTCCGGCCTCAACTCACCATCAAGCCTGAATCCACACGACTTATACACTCCACCCGCACTAAACCGGTTATCTGACCACGTGGTAAGCGGCCTAGGCAGATGGCTAATTAACCTGGACGCCCCACCAACTACACGAGTCAATTTTCTAGTAGTTAGCCTGCTAAGAATTTTGGTTTTCCCTCCTCTGTGGTGGTCTGCAGTTGATACTACCATTAACAGTTGCGAATCCCTCGCCAGTCCTATTGAGAAGCCAGACGGCCCGCTTCCTTGCAGATGATGTTCGTTATGGAACTCTTTTGCCTGTTTATTTGAAACCTCCACCAGTTGGCAGTTTCTTGCAAAAACCCGGCTAACAAGCGGACTGTTGGTATTAGAAAGAACCATTGACTTCACTATATCTGCCTGGTGCTTCCATTCATCCTCCCAAAACTGGAACAACCGGTATCCGTTGGTCTCCGCTGCTCTCAATTTTTCCAAGTGGTAACCTCTAATCCGCGCCTCGGGGTGACTCCTTCTAAGTTGCGTCATAGAGTGATAATACAGACCATTCATCTCTATCAGGAGTTTCTTTCCAACTACTTCTAAGTCATACTTGAACCGTCTTTCTGTATTAATTAGGACGGTTTGCTGACTAATCTCAACCCCGACCGATCGGAGCCATTCTACAACTTCAATTTCCATTTGACTAATGGAGGAATGATGGCCGGATGCACCACATTTCCCGCCGTGTTGAAAGTGCGTCCAACACGCCTTATGCGTATGGTCCTTTTCACATTTAAACAGGAACGGCGTGTCAGTGTCCCGATATGGTTCCAATAGTGTGTACCCAATAGATACCAAATGATCCTTTACCTGTCCCTCCTGAGATAGTCTGATTGACTCTTTGCGGCAGTTATTGCAGTTTTTCAAATACTTTAATCGTTGTTTTATCTCGATATCCTTCGTAGTTCCACAAACTTTGCATCGGATTGTGGCTCGGTCTGGGCTTAGTTTGTTTGGGAACCAGTCCCAGCCCTTGTTTGCAGCGTCCACAACACATTTAGCCTCAAGCTTTTGTTGTCGCTCTAGCCTATCACAGACTAGACATCGGCCTTTTCCACTCCTGAGGATAATTGAACACACAGTATAAAGATGGCCCGCTGGACACTGAATCTGACAGTGCCCATTGGATCCGGTATAACTCAGCAGAATATAACCGACCGGTAGTTTGTTTATATATTCAGATAATTTTGAATGGCATTTTGGACACGTAAATCGTTTCGCTGTTGCTGTCGTTACAACACTTTCATGACCAGCCGAACATTTCAACGTTACAGGTTTATTGTAACCTTGATAGTCAAGAACCAAAAATCCAGCAGGAAGGCTGGCCCGGATTCTGAGTAGGCTGGCTTCTTTGGCATCATCGTGATATTTTGGCATGACTAACCCCTAGAGGTTTTATACCTCTAGGGGTTAATATAAGAAAGAATCGAAGTGATTAGGCCGAGATGCTGAACCGTAGTCCGAGAAGCGGAAGAGACTCATTAGGTACCGAGACCACGGTCGCTGGGACTGTGATTGCTCCACCTTGGTTCAGGACGCCTCCGACACCAACGGTGATAGGGTTGCCATTGCTCCAATCAACCGACGCATCGAATTGGTCGGTGTAGATTTCGCCGATACCCGTCAGGACTTCCACGCGGCCGAAGTCGGCGTGAAGGTTCTGATTGTTGATGTTGCGCTGGCCGAAGCGCTGCTTGGCCTGCAACGTGGTCAGGTCGTAGAGGTAGGTGATCCGAATGGCCACGCCAGCTTCCGCCGCGTTGAACTTGAAAGCGCCGTGAACGACATCGATCTTCACCGTACCACCGGCTGGCGAACCAGCATAGGTGTAGTCCGGGGTTAGAACCACGTTGTTGTCAACGCGCTGAATGCGGATGAAGTTCTGAACGAGGTTGACGTTGCGGACGTCCGTAATCAGTGATGCCGGGGCAATCGGCACCGTCACGTCTTCGCAGGCCGAAGTGCGTGATGGTAGACTGTCACCGGTAGTGGCGAAGCCAAGAACTAGGCCAGAGGCCGCCACATCGCCAGCATTCGGAACGGCAGTGACTTCTACGCCGCTCTGCAGAACGCTGAGCATCACGATGCCTTCTTGGGTGACCAGGTCACCGGTGCGAATGGCGCGGTCCAGGCGAAGACTAGAATGCGTAAGTTTTAGATCGTACATCGTGCAACACTCCAAATTTTGATTTGATTGATTAGACACTGGATGGGGAGCTAAGATAGGCTGGCTATGTTTGCTCTAGGGAGAAACTAAGATAGACGCATTATATGCAATGCATTACCTATAAAACATTGAAAATGGAGGACTTATGAAACCCGAAGTGATGACCGTAGGAAATAATGTGAAGATTCATTTGTATGATGCCAATGGCAATACCCTACGGTACTACGAAAATGTACCACGCCATGGCGTGGACAACGGGGTCTTATATATGCTAACTGACACCCAACGCATCAGTTTCAGAGGTGTGTTCCTGGTTGAAGAGGACAAGTAATATGGGAGGCGTCTACGATGTTTGAGGTTAAAGAGTTCTACCCCGGATTATTTAGGGGACCTGAGCCATCGTCGATTGCCGACTATGACAAACTGCAGCAACTTGGAATCAAGGTTACCATCGACCTTGAAGCCAGAGTCTTTGACTTACCAGGTGTTCGCCAGGAGTTTATCGACTGGCAGACCGATAAGCGCGGTATGATTTTGTGGTCGGTGCCGATGGTGCCGATTCTACCACCACGCCAGAGCCAACTGCGACTGGCTGCTCATTTGCTGTGGCAGTCACACAATAACACTGAACCAGCTTATGTGCACTGTAGACAGGGTGTAGATAGAACTGGAATGGTGGTGGCCGCGTTCAGATATCTGTACAGAAGTTGTGATATTGAGGACGCTATTCAGGAAATGAAAGTCAACGGGTTTCACCCTTGGTATTTCTACTGGATTCCGGCTCTGCGACAGTTAGATCGGTGAAGCGGGACTGGCCCTCCCACCAGTCGCAGTGGTTGGTAAATCCGCAACCACCACAGGTTATTAGATCACCGTCCAGCCATACCCACGGCTTCCCCGTTGGGTATCGACTTTGACAGTGCTTGCAGGGACAGGTCTGGGGGTGGCCGCACTTGGGGCAGTTCAAATCTGGTCACTCGGTGGGCCAATGATTTGGGAAAGGATATCCTTGAGGCCCTCAGGAATATCCTGGCCAGGAGCAATAACAAACCGTGCAGAAACCCCCGATTCATGGTCATCGTTTGGGCCATGATCCTTTCCGCAGGACTGACATATCTTGGCAGAGTCAACGGCGTAAATCACACCGTTTCTGCTTCCCAGGTGATGCTTGTCCTTGGAGAAGTCGGCCGGCAGCTTCGGCTTGACGTGCTCTCCAATGGTCTCCCAGATAGCGTCTTTCCTGGACTCGATATCGTTTTCCAGGTTGGACTTCTGCTTTCTAAGAAACTCCATACGTTGCTCGTATTCAGCGTCCAACTCTTGAAGCTCTTTGTCCAGACTGATTAGCATCGGATCGTCAGCAATGATGGCGATAGCTTTTTTCACGTAGACTCCTAGATTGTTTGGGTAGTGGCGCGGGGTGACGCCGGATCGTCGCGATATGGCTCCCCGGCCCCAATCGTGCGTTGCCACACATTTTTCATTCTGCACCAACAAACATTTCACGTTCACCGTCTGACAAGATCTTCACTGTAGGATCAACGAACAGAGTACCAAGATAACTAATTGCAGGAATCCAGAACTTGGCTTCCCTCATTTTAGCCTTCGACGCCTGAATTATGGCCTGGCAGTACGCTCCGTCAACTTTAGTTGTGGTTGACGCGAATTCGAGGCGGTAGAACCACTTGTACTCCGGTCGGAGGTCGAAGTGTTTCATTAGTTGATTCATTTCCAGATCAGCCACCAGAAAGGTCAGTTTATGTCTTTCCATGTCAGCCTCGGTTGGACCTCATTATAGCACAATGCGTTAAGACAGTCAATAGGCCAGAAGGCATATTTCGGTGGCCCTAAAAATATGGTAACTAATATCGGCCAATCTGGGCAACTAAGGGACTAACTTGAAGCCAGAACTACTGCTCGCAAAGACCAGGCCAGAACAGCTTTTCAACGGGAACCCTGCAAAGGCCAAAAAACAATACCACGATTTGGCCAAAGACTGGCACCCGGACGTAAACAAAAACCCAAGAGCGTCTGAAGTCCTGGGCCACATCAACGCCATGTATGATGAGGCGCTGAAACGCATCGCCAACGGGCTGTGGGAAGGCGAGGGCTCTTATTCCCTCAAAGACAAATATGGCTCCACCATCACGATTGAATACCGGAAAAAGCGGGTCTTTGAATTGGGTCACATGTATCTGGCAGATACTCATGTCACATATCTGGTAGATGCCAAACACAAAGATTTGTTCACCAACGCCACGGTTGTAACCAACAGCTTTGCGTTCGCCAGCGACAAAATGCGGGTGGAGGCCACACGTTACCTGCCCACTAGGCAGGTTCGATTCGTAGCAGCAGACGGACGCCTTGGTATGCAGGTCACCAAGACGCCGGACCTATTTCTGCTGCGTGATGTGCTGGAATTATCTCACGGCCAAATCGACTTGGCGCACGCAGCTTGGATGCAGAGCACTCTTCACAACCTGGCCTGCTACCTCAGCTACACCAAAGTAGTGCATCACGACATATCGCCGGATACGTTCTTTGTGTCGCCTAAACATCATAGCGGTGCACTCCTCGGTGGCTGGTGGTATGCCAAGACTGTCGGTATCCCAGTGAAGCAGGTTCCCAAGCGTACGTTCAACAATATGCCCTGGGCCGCAAAGATAAAAAAGGTCGCTACACCGCAGACCGACCTGGAGCTTATTCGGGCCACTGGTCGCGAGGTTGTAGGACCGGCCCGGCTGCCGACTGCTGTCGATAAGTGGTTCAAAAACGTTGCCAACGCCGATGCTAAAACGGAATACGCCGCCTGGATCAAGGCGCTTACCGATGCTTTTGGCAAACGAAAATTTACCAAATTCGAGGTTGACCCCGACGATGTCTACCGCGTTAACTGAAAGCTGGAACCCCCACGACGTCGCTAGCGAGTTTCTACTATGCCACCTTTCTACCCTAAGCGACAAACACCGCCTGTTCAAGATGATAGGCGAGGACTACCCCAACGAAAAGGACATTCCGGCCGTGGTGCGGGCAGTTGTCAAGAAGGTCAAAGAACTGACGAGCATTTTATGAAGAATGTGTGGCCGTGTCTATGAATGCTAATGCTAGTGGCGATAACAGCCATGACAGTGAAGGGCTGCGACTGCGACCAGCGCGGTGGCTATTCATTTAATATTGCCAAATGCTTCAATAAAGACGCTCTCAAATAGCGTCACAAAGGAGAACAGACTATGGGCGAAGGTAGATGGACCCCGGAAGCTTGGGAAGGCTACACAACTGTCAACAATCATGCGACAAAATCGACGCATGAAATCTACGCTGCAAGGAACATCCACCCGGATCTGAACCCGCTCAACGTCAAATTCCGCGAGTCGCGAGACTCAGTTCTCAACCCCCTGTCCAACGCTATCATCGTATCACTGGATGTTACCGGGTCGATGCAATCTGTGCTTGACTCAATGGCACGGAAGGGTCTCAACCAACTCCTAACCAAAATCTACGACTTCAAGCCGGTTACCGACCCACATGTGATGTGCATGGGCATCGGCGATGTGGAGGCTGGTGACGAGGCACCGTTGCAGGTAACCCAGTTCGAAGCGGACATCCGTCTGGCCGAGCAACTTGAGAACATTTGGTTGGAGGGAGGCGGTGGCGGCAATCAATTTGAGTCCTATTCGTTGGCTTGGTACTTCGCCGCTCATCACACCAGCATCGATTGTTTCGAGAAACGCGGCAAAAAAGGTTACCTATTCACCATTGGTGATGAGGAGCCAACGCCCCGTCTGCGCCGTCAAGATATCAAGTCGGTTTTCGGCGACGATATCGAGGCCGATATCAACATGCAAGACCTCCTCACTCTCGTCACTCGTAAGTACGAAGTTTTTCATTTGATGGTGGAGGAAGGCAGCCATTATCGCCATAGCCCAGATAAAACCAGGAACGCTTGGACTGAGATTCTCGGCCAACGGGCGCTGCGTCTGTCCGACCACAAAATGCTGTCGGAGGTTATCGTCTCTGCCATCCGTGTCAACGAAGGCGAAGCTGCTGACGCCGTGACAAAGAGCTGGGACAAGTCCACATCGCTGGTGGTCAGCAAGGCCATTGATGGGCTTAGCAGAATCCCCACATCTGGTGGCGACAACTCGGTGGTAACACTGTGATTGGGAACGTGTCTGTCGTAATAGGCGCCAACTACGGAGATTGTGGGAAGGGTCTCATGACCGACTACCTCGCCGAACGCGCCACCAACCCCTTGGTGGTGCGCTACAACGGCGGGGCTCAAGCCGGACATACTGTGGTGGCACCTGATGGCCGCCGACACGTATTCCACCACTTCGGATCTGGTAGTTTTGTTGGCGGTGAAACCCACCTTAGCGCCTATTTCCTAGTGAGTCCGATTTTCTTCTGCTCCGAGCTACTCGAACTCAGAGCAGTCGGCGTCATCCCAAAAGTTTCTATTGACCACAAGTGTCAAGTCACCACGCCCTACGACATCATGATCAACCAGGCTGTGGAAAATCACCGCGCCGGCAAACGCCACGGCAGTTGCGGTATGGGCGTTAACGAAACTATTGAACGCAGCGTCAACGGCTGGGGCATGATGGTGCACCAAGCTACTGACGCCAAATTTCTGCGCACCTTTCTGAAAGACATTCGCAACGTCTATGTTCCGGAAAGACTGAGGCAGCTTGGCCTTGAACGCATCGAAATCAAGCACCTGGACAACAAAGCTATCATTGACCGGTTCATTCAAGACACACAACTCATGCTGGAAAACAGCGAGCTATGTCTCTGGGAGACCAAGAGCTGGACGCACAACGGCGACGTCATTTTTGAGGGTGCCCAAGGTTTACAACTTGACATGGACAACTGGCAGTATCCTCACGTTACCAGGTCGAAAACTGGTCTTCCAAACGTGATTAAGTTGTTAAGCCGGTCTGGGGCAGAGATCCTGGGTCTTGATGTGTACTACATGACCAGAACTTATATGACCCGCCATGGCGCTGGCCCCATGAATCAGGAGTACCCTGCTGGTGTGTCGCCGTATCCGGCCGTTAGCGACAACACAAACGTCTGGGGCACGTGGCAGGGCGACTTGCGGTATGGCCCCTTGAATATGGACCTACTCAGAGAGGAGCTGCCAAAAGATCTGCGTCACAGCTGGAGGCTTTGGCCGGAGGGGTCAGACCGTGTGAAAGCCCATCTGGTAGTGACCCACTGCGACCAGATTTGGAAGGACAAAGTCCAGTACGTCGCCGACAATGACCAGGTTCGTAAACTTCCGCTCGATCAGTTCTGCACCATGGCCGCCAGTGTGCTACCAATTCAAAGTGTGATGACGTCTCATGGTAAGACCAGGGCGACCATCACCACTTCCCCAAAGGGCACTTCTCAACCTTAAGGCCGGCTTTAAGCGTCACGAAGCACCCGCAGACGCTGCAACGCGTGTTCTCCAGGTGTCGGCAGTCCTTGCAGATGTGGACCCGGCGCTCGATCACTTTATCATCAGCCTTGATCTGACCAGTCTGCACAGCATGAGCGATCACGTTGGCGACAGACAGCGCCAGATTAGTCAGGCGCCGCCGCATGGTTGGATTTTGTGGCAGAGGTCGCCCACCGCCGCAGCATGCCATGTCAACCTCATATTCGTTGTTAAACTAATGATTGACAATTAATAATGCGATGTGTTATAGTATTTGGCAGTGTATGGAGGGTGGTATGGACGGACCTACTATGGTTTTCGAGGGCATGACTGACCTGTTGACAGTCTATGCTAGTGAAATGCTAGACTGGACGAAAATTGCCAGGTCAAACCTCCGGGTCATTTCGCAGCGCTCTACTGGCGAGTCTGGTCCATTCAAATTCTTTGAGAAAACCCTAGCCTCCACGATCGAAGAGTACGACAGGCGTGAAGAGGCCATCCGCAAAGAGTTCAAACAACAGTTGGCAACCTGGCAGGAATACTTCATCAAGAACAAGTTGGTGGAAGCCAACATTAAGACTGCAATTGAGGCAGCTATGCAGGCTAAACGTGTTGAAGTAAAACATTTTGTGGCAGAAACCAACGCAGTCGCCAAGGAGTGGCTAGCCAAATGTGACTCGCTGGGCTATTCAGGCGACTACAGGGCGATGCTACTTAGCGACCAAACGCCGGTCGAGACTATGGTCCAGTTTATCATCCATGAGTAAGTAGGAATTCTGCCACTTTGTCCCAAATCTTTGGACTCACTTTACCTCGCCACTGATCTTCACCAATCATCACTTGGCGACGAATCTCAGTGGCGCTGATCACTGCCACGTCGCTTGGTGGGCAGAACTCATTAGTAGCATAACCGACGCCACGGCCCCAGTTCACAGACTCAATGTCTGGAATTACTTGAACAATAACATCCAAGTCGTCCAGGGCCGTTTGGATCAGTTCTACGGTCTGTTCAGTAGTGAATGGGTTGTTGGGGTCTGGTGGGATGTCGCGCACTAGAATCAAAATGGGAATGCCTAGGTCGCTCTTTTGATGGATCAGCCACTCATGGCCTAGGTGCCAGGGCTGCCATCTGCCAATGAAAGCGGCTCTTTTTTGCCTTGAATCTTTCTCAACAATATTTCCACACATTTATCAACCCCTTGATAAGTGGTATTCAGCTCGACATCTGGATTCAGCGGCCACTCATACGGGGCATCGATACCTGTGAACTGCTTGATTTCGCCAGCGCGAGCCCTCTTATACAGGCCCTTAGGATCTCGCTTTTCACATTCATACAGTGGAGTGGAGACGTGGACCTCAAGGAAGTTTTTCGTTGTACTGCGAAGTTTGTCACGCGGCTCACGGTATGGGCTGATCAAGCTAACGATTGCAGTAATCCCTCGGGACTGCAGGAAGGCGGCAATTTGGCCGACTTTCAGGATATGTTGTTTTCTAGACTCTTCATCAAACCCGGTACCGGGGAAAATATGCCGAATCTCATCGCCATCCAGTACCATACAGGAGTGGCCGTAACCTAGAAGTTTGTTCCACAGGGCCTTGGCGATGGTGGTTTTGCCGGCACCGCTGAGTCCCGTTAGCCAGACGACCGAGGGCTTATAATTCTTGGTGGTCCACTTTGTCCAGTAGTAATCAAAACACCAGTACAACGCAATCTTAAAAACTGTGTCAGCCACTCCGACAGCGACAGCCACCGATGTGCTGCCTGTAACCCACCAAGCAATACCGATAGTAGCTAAAGAACTAACAATTCTGTACGATATGGATTTTAGTAGAGTGGTCATAATTCTTTAAACACAACCCACTCTGGTTTTGGGTCGCCGTTGGTCTGGAAGTTGTAAAAGTCATTTGCTGCTTGCAGAATGGCTCTGGGGTTGGCCTTGGTGTTTCGAGGGACGCAAATCGCCGACAGATTGAACGCGGCGTCCATGGTGGCAGCAGCGGCCCCTGGAGTGTCTGTCTTAATCAGAATCTTCAGAGTCTCCAAGAACCGGATGTGGTTGGTCATCATTTCCTCCTGGTGGCCCGAAGATAGCATTGAGCGAGTCACTCCACACCACAGAGCGTGTGATTTCGATGGAATACCCGTTGGCCGGCACGACGTAAGGGCTGGGGCCTAACTCAACACAATGCGGGTAAGTCTGTTCTGATACTGGTGTCCAGTTCTCAACCACACCGATCGGCTTGCCGTTGATGCTGATTACGGCGCCTTTAGGAAACTCAAACGCCATATTCGTTGGTTTCCTCTTCCAGAGTGTTGATCAGGGCGGTGTAACCGTCTTTAATCACCTGATTGATATGCACCGCTAATGCTTTGCTAAGATAGCTGTCCCCAGTTTTGGGGTCTATTTGACTGGCGGCCTGATCAAAGACATCTAGCACCCGTTCTGCTAGTTCTTGGAAAGCCTCAGCCACCTCTTGGGGAAAGTCGCGACCGGTGTTCAGCGAAATTACTTTTCCACCATCGCCACCTTGGATACTACGCAAATCTGGACCTTTTGCCATGCGCCACATCCTCGCTAGTTCGTGACACCCTAGGTCTTTTAAGTCATCGTCAACGCTTGATTCCGAGAGTTGACTTGAGGAACATCTCAAGGTCATTGAAGATATCCTGGCTTGACGGTTGGATCGATTCCAGCATTCGTCCAAAAGAGTCCTCCACAGTCGGTCGGTCGTCGGGGTATTTGCCTAGCAACTCCCCCTTGGTGGTATTGATAGCCAGGGCCATTGAGTGCAAAATCTTCATGAACGCGGTCTTGATGTACCGCGAAATCTCGTCGATTGTCTGGACCGGGTCTTTTTGTTTGTCCAACAGCGCGAACGTGTTATTGTAGGCCGAGGTTAAGGCCGCCAATTGGTAAGCGTTGTCTGGCACTGGCTTGACGCGGTAATGGGCCGTAGCGATGGCCACGCATTCCGACAGCTTTTCCATGCTGTAGTTCAGCACGTCAACGTTGGAGGCGCAGTGTGCCAACTCTGTCAGTGCGGCAACAATGTCAACAGTTTTGTTGTCGTTGTTGACCACCAAGTTCTGGACGTTCTGGATCAATTGCTGAATGTTGTTTTGGGTTTGAATAAAGACTGGCGCCGGCGGCACGTGCCCAGGCATAACCTCTGGAGTGACTACTTCTTGTACCACTAGATCGGTTGTCGGCTCATTGTTATCTTGCTGCATCTCGCCTCCTTGCTTAGTTTTAAAGATAATGCGTTGCGTTGACAGCAATAGTGCGAGGATTTACCGTGGTAGCGAAGAAGCCGAATTTTGACGTCTCCGATATTTTTGGCCAGCTTAAGACGTCCCAGTTAGACCCATCCGTTTTTGATAGAGTGGACGAGCGACACATCCCCAAAGCCTCCAACTTCCTAAACTTCGTAATCAGCCCGCAGTTTCTAAACACCAGCATTCTACCAAAGCAGGTAGAAATGGGCGCCAAACTGTTCGCTGACTATTGCCCCAGCTGCTCCAACCCCGGCTACATCGACGGTTTGTTTGACCAGACTATTGGTAACATCCGCGACAACATCATGTTCCTAGAGCACGGCATTTGTCCCAAATGCAAAACTACCCGCTTTGAACTAGTCAAGAACAACGCTCTGACTTTCTACACCGAACTAGTAGGGGCATGCGGACAACGTTGTGTGCCAAAAGACTCCATGGTATTTAGTGCCAAAGGCATCATAGAGGTCAAAGACGTCAACTACGGAGATCGGCTTAGCCACGGACAGGTATCTGAAGTTTTTGACTCTGGCATACTACCACAGTTGACTATCAAGACCCGGTACAACTATTCAATTCGAGGTTCTAGAGATACCCACCTAGTGGCCACGTTGAATAAAGAGTTTGATATTGAATACAAACTGATGAAAGACTGCTCAGTGGGCGACGTCGTTTTAATGCACAGTCCTAACCTATGGCCAGACCAGCCATACAAACTACCAGAGTTCAAGAGGGTCAATAAACTTCACGGTGGGACGGCCAAATCCTTTCCATTTCCAACTGAAGTAACCCCCGAGTTAGCACGACTAGTAGGCTATTTAATCTCTGATGGTCAGTATACAAGAAAGTTCAATCTTCGCGTCGTTTCCAGCAGCCAAGACGTTGAGGACGACTTGAAGCGAATCTGCCTATCTGTCTTCGGTGAGGAGTTGTCTCTAGAAAATGAACGCAACTGCAAACTGGAAAACTTCCATTATAAAGGGTGGTCTGTTAACGGCGTGGCCGTAATGGAGTGGCTTGACTTCATCGGCCTGACACCTGCCACGAGACGGGATAAGTGCATCCCAGACTTTATTATGCGCAGCCCCAAACACATTGTTTGTGAGTTTTTAGCTGGGTTGTTTGGCGGCGATGGAAGCTTCTACACTGATGGGCCAAGCGTCAGGCTGCAATACTCCTCAGTGTCAAAAAATCTTATCAAACAACTTAGACTGTTGCTGCTAAACATGGGAATAATGACTCGATGCGACAAGTTGGAGTCTCCAGGGTTTGGAAAATCTAATCTTTATGGTAAATCGGACATTCCTTATGGCAAAGAGTCATACTTCTTAGCTACTAAAGACGCTAGGGCGATTAGAATCTTTAGGGACTGTGTGAGTTTAGCCGATAGTCACAAACGCCAACATCTCAATAATGCCTCAAACGCTCAGTGGATTAGATATTATTT
>Ga0315286_10003296_pt1 | contig 15228 bp, 6 predicted proteins | sample YL17G10_0_MG_FD_205038 | JGI IMG/M metagenome (GOLD analysis project Ga0315286, IMG submission 205038) | Sediment microbial communities from Yellowstone Lake, YNP, Wyoming, USA - YL17G10_0 | ecosystem: Environmental > Aquatic > Freshwater > Lake > Sediment | place: USA: Wyoming | collected...
CAGGCATCCCGCAACATCCGCTCGTACAACTCCCACGCCCGCCGAGCCCCGCCAGCCTGGCCGCGATACGCCACCGTGGCCGCAGCCCACAGATGCACCAGCAGATGCAGGAAGTCCAAAACCTGCGCCCAGCCGGGAAAATGCAGGTCCGCCAGTGGCCAAATCCAATTGCCGCCATCCCCCACGATCGCTTTGGCAGTCGCTTGGTAGAACCTCCGCCGCGCCGCTTCGGCCACCACCATCCAGCCGAACGGCTCGACTGACTGCGTCGTCGCCACCACCGACCGCACCAGCTTCTTGGGCCGCTTGATCTTCGGGCCTTTCTTCAACTGCACCTTGAGGATCGGGCCCTTCCGGCACGGTTCACCCACGCCGCTCACTGCTGGATCTGCCGACTCGTTGCGCACCCGTTCCATCTGCGCACAAAGCTTCCTGACGCGGTCCGGATCCAGAAACGCCGCCGGCGGATTGGGCTGCGGATCCTTCGCCTGCTTGAGCGGCTCATAGGTCTGCAAACACGCCACCTTGATGTCGCCCCAGTGCGGCGCGTGAACTCCCACCCCCACATCTTCCTCGCGGAACTGCATCTTCCCCGCGTCGAGATGGATGGCCACCGCCGCCGGCGGTTGCCCGTGCGGCGGCTTGAGCGTCTTGTTCTTCAATGCCTCAACCAAACCATCTCGCTCCCGGGCGCGTTCTCTGCCCAGTCGCTCGGTGAGGGTTTGCACGTGCTTGGTGCTAATCTCCAGGTCCGACAGTTTTTCAAGCGATTGCCGGCCCGCCTGGAACGACCCCAGGTTGCCCCCGGCATACTCGATCTTTTCCATCATCCGCGGGCTGTACCCCTCGCCACCCAGCTTCAACCGCTCATCCAGCAGGGAAAAAAATCCGCCGGCAATGAGCACATCGGCGGGCAGCACGCTCAAAGTTGATCTCACCACGCCGCGTCTTAATCTTCCGCTCCTCCAGTTCAACGTCCTCGGGCGACGCACTGGGAACCGGCCTCCCGCACAACGGACAGTCCACCTCTTCGCCCGGGTCGGCCGACGCATCAACTGCCAGATGCTCCTCCAGCAACCAGCGAGTCAGCCGGTCCCCTTCCTCGCAGGCCCGGTCCTCCCGCTCGTTGAAGGTGACCAAGCCGTTCTGGCCATCCTGGCCAAACAACTGGTCCAGAGTCTTGTCCGCCTCCTGGTGAAACTCCTTGCGCAACCGGTCAATCTGTTCGGGCGAAAGCTTACTGGGCATGGGTCATCCTCCGTGATGGCTATTCCGAGGGCCGTCGGTTCCACCGACCGCATGGCCCAATTATCCCATCCGCGGCCCCATGCAACAACGTACATGCACCCCGCTGGCTCCGGCAGCGTGCATGCGGTATGATGCCTTCTATACTCCGGCGCCTGTTCGCCATCCTCTCCGCCCTTTCGCTTATGCTGTGCATCGTGGCGGTGGGATTGTGGGTGCGCAGCTATCACACTGCCGACTGGCTTACATACCAGTGGACCAGTCCTCCGGACAAGCCATACAGCCATCACCGATGGTCGATGCTATCCGTCCGCGGATTCCTGACTGTCCGCTTTGAGTTCGTCAGTGGTGGTAATCCGCAGGATGCCGACAACGAAGAATGGCTCAGGAACCAGTCCGATGATTGGGCTGGCCTCAGAATCTCCCACGACCGAGGAGACGCGCCTTGGGCGGACGAACATGATGGTGTCATCGATAGCAGTATCGGCATCGTTCCGCTGACGGTGGTCAACCGGACATCCATCCCGATTCGTTTTGCTGCCATCGTCACGATCCTGCTCATGCCTTGCGTGGTTTGGTGTCATTTCGCCATCCGTCGGATGCGGCGGCCCCCCATCGGGCTCTGCCACACCTGCGGCTACGACCTGCGGGCCAGCAAGGAGAAATGCCCCGAATGCGGGACGACAGTCATCAGCGTTTCCCCTCCGACGGGCGCGCCTCACTTGCCCTGATCCGCCGCTGCGTGCTGTGCCGGCGGGGCGGCCAAGGTTATTGCGTGGACAATGGCATCGTGCCACTCCTTCAGGCGGATGAAGCGGAGGCGTTCCTTGATGGGGTCAACGTTGGAGGCTTCGAGGTAGCCTTGCAGGACGAGGCCGAGGCCCTTTTCGCCGGGGTTGCTTTCCGTCGGGCTGCCGTTGGCTTCCGTCGGAACGTAGATGCTCCCGCCGACGAGCTTCAGCGCGTCGGGGTTGCGGAAGCGGGTCAGTTTGAGCTGGCCGGCGAGGACCTTGTCGCCGGTTGGGTACCGCGTGTATTGGACGGACCCGTTCTGGCCGATGCTGATATCGGCCGCATCGTTCGGGATATTGATGGCGGGTTCCAGCTTGTAGCCGTCGCCCATGCCCAGGACCAGGTTGCCCTCCTTGTTAGCAAAGAAATTGCCATTGCGGGTGTAGCCAAGACCGTCGCCGGCGGCGTCGGTGATCCTGACTTTGAAGAATCCATCGCCTTCGATGGCCAGATCGCGCGTCCGGCCGGTATTGTCGAGGCTGCCCTGGGAGAGATCGAGCCCGAGGGAGAGGGTGCGGCCGTCGGGGCCGAAGACAGGGCGGGCGGCCTTGTAGGCGGTGGTTTCGGTGTTGATGAGGTTAGAGATGACGACGTCCTCGGCCTTGCGGATGGCGGCGAGAGTGGAGGTGAGTTTGGCCAGGGGCTCGTCGATGGTGGCGAGGATCGCGGCGGAGCGTTCGGAGAGGCTCCCGGTCATCGTCGACTTGTTCACGAGGTCATCGAGGGCTTGCGATTGCTGGCTTCGAAGACGCAGAACCTCCTCGATCGGGAGGAAATCGGCGGGTGTGCGACCTGCGGGGCCGGTTGTCGGGTCCGCAAAATCGCCCGTTGGTTTCTGTGACTGACACGCCAGCCCCACGCTCAGCGCCAGCAACACAAATGGCATCCGGATGACAACGGGAGTAGAGCAACGATTCATGATGAAGCTCCTTCCATGGAGAGGGCCAATGGCGAACCTCCTGTTCGCACGGCTCCATGATACCGAGAATGTCGAGAATGCCAAAGGACGCAGGCCGGAAGGTATAATCGTCCCCATGCTGCGGCGGGTGTTCATGGGCTTTGCTTTGCTCTTGCTGCTCTTGTCGCTTTTGACAGCCGGCATGTGGGTGCGCAGCTACTGGGTTCTTGACGTGTGGTCGAGCGTGGACCAGAAGGGGCGGATCACGGCCGTGCTCTCGTATCGCGGCGGGGTTCACTGGCTTCGCACGGGCGCGCGGGCCGTGCAGCGGCCGCTGGATTGGGATCGTTATCGCATTCCGCCGGAGAGCGAGTGGCAGGACCTGTATGCTCCCGTACAGGTACGGTGGCAGCGATTGGGATTCATGCACCTGGTTGGGAGCAGGCCCGCGCGCGGGCGGCCGGCACCCGGCGTGCTTGCTCCGCCCAGCAAAGCGGAGTTGGCCCGCATGCTTCGTGCGATGCGAGGTCCTGACCCGGGAGACCTGGTTCCGTGGCTACGCGTCCTGCCCGTGGAATCGTGGGTGATTCCCTACTGGTTCCCCGTGGTGCTCTTCGTCCTGCCGGTGATACCGTCGCTCCTGCGACTCGTGCGCGGCTGGAATCGCCGACGCCTGGGCCTCTGCCCCACCTGCGGCTATGACCTCCGCGCCTCCAAAGACAAATGCCCCGAATGCGGGACGGTGATCGCAGATTGGGCCGGTGAAAACGTGCGCTGAAGCGCGCTCTACGCGACGGCAGCCAAAATGAACACAACTCTGAGCACTCGGCCAAGGGGACATTCACCAGATTATCCAAGCCAACCCAGGGAGTCCGCTCGTATTGCTCCCTACAACATCCGATTGGGCTAATCAGCAAACACAGCGGAATCTTCGCTCACAGCCGCCAAGCACGAACGTCGCACGGGCAACTGGAGCCGAGGTTGAAGGTCTTCAGGGCGGCGATCTTGTCCATGACGGCTAGGCCAGCAGCGCTGGCGACCTGGCCGAAGACCGTGAACCCGCCGTTCTGATTGTCGAGATTGGCGCGGTTGTCGGCAAGATTGAAGAACCACTGGTTGGTGGCGGAATTGGGGTCATTGCCCACTTTGGCCATGGCGATGGTGCCGCGGATGTTGCCGGGGGTTCCCTTCTCGGAAGGCGGCTCGTTGAGGACGGCGGGCTTCTGGAGGATGGATTGGATATTGGTGTTGTCAAAGGTGGTGCCGGGTGAGACGACCCTGAAGCCGCCGCCCTGGATGACGAAGCTGGGGACCGAACGGTGGATGAAGGTGTTGTCGTAGGAGTAGCCGGAGCTGGACCCGGTGGCGTTGGCGTAGGATAGGAAGTTCTGGACGGTCAGGGGCGTCTGGGAGAAGAATTTGACGTCGATGTTGCCGAAGGGCGTATGGAAGCGGGCGAGGAGCTTGTTGGCGGCCGCGGCTTTGCCCGAAATGAGGAAATCGCCGCCGGGCTTGCCGTTGCCGGTGGGTCCGGCGTTTGTTGTGACAGTGGGTCGTCGGTGGAATACGATGCTCGACAATCCCGCGATTTTTGTTGCGGGAACGAGCGTTTATGGTAATCTCGTCTTGAGGACTCTGGGCCTTTTCGTATCCAAGCGGTTGCGGATTGCAGATTCAAGTGCCTTGTAGCGATTTCATCGCGCGGGAGCGTGAGGACCCGATCGCGCGAACAACCGTCGGCGTTGCCATGGTGCCGTCGGGTTCTCCGCAACCGTTGATCTTCTGCAGACCCTACGGCCTGCACGTGGTGTTGCCGCGTAACATCTTTCGAGGTAGTTACTTACGGCGAATGGGCCACAAGGATGCTGATGGAGGCGGCAGATGCCGGAGCTGCTGCAAGTGACGGACACGGGTGCAAGCGGCGACTCGTCTTCAACGCTGACCTGCTGACCTGTGCCCACGCGGGACACGAGGGAGACGGCATGCGACACCATTCCGCCACGGAGAGGACGGTTCGAAAACTGCAATCTGCAATCGAATCCAGCCACTTGCAGTTGCTGGAGCCGCGGCGGCTGCTGGCCGCGGATGTGATCATCACCGAGATCATGCATCACCCGATCCCCTATGACCCGGGGGCGGAGTACATCGAGCTGCACAATCGCGGGGATGCCCCGGCGAATCTGAACGGCTGGAGAATCTCCAAGGGCGTGGATTACACCTTCGGAGACGTGGTTTTTGGGGCGGGGGACTATGTTGTGGTTGCCGGGGATCTTGCGCGATTCCAGGCCAAGTACCCCGGAGTCGCCAACGCGGTAGGGGGGTGGACTGGCCGATTGAGCAATTCGCAGGAGGAGGTTGAGCTGGAAGACTCGGCGGGTCAGGCGATGGACAGCGTCACGTATGCTGATGAAGGCGATTGGGCCGTCCGGCGGCGTGGACCTGTGGATCGGGGGCATCAGGGTTGGGTGTGGGAGCAGGCCGCCGACGGGGGAGGGTATTCGCTGGAACTGGTGAATCTTCGGCTGACCAACAACGAGGGACAGAACTGGCGATCGAGTTCGGTGGTGAATGGCACGCCAGGGCAGCCCAATTCCGTCGCGGCCAGCGACATTCCGCCGATGATTCTGGATCTTCGCCAGACGCCGATCATCCCCAGGTCCACCGATGCGGTCACCATCACCACGCGGATCATCGATGAGCTCGGCACCGCAAAGACCGCCAGGCTCTATTACCGCGTCGATGCCGCAAGCCCACCGCCTTTCACCAGCATTGCCATGCGCGACGATGGGGCCGGGGGCGATGGCGTGGCTGGGGATGGCGTATGGATCGGCGTCCTCCCTCCCCAGGCCGATCGCGCGGCCGTGGAGTTCTACGTCTGGGCATCCGATGGAACCAACACGCGCACCTGGCCGGGACCCACCGACACCGCGGGGATCATCCAGGGCGCCAATCTGCTCTACCAGGTGGACAACTCGACCTACAACGGCACTCAGCCGGTCTATCGCATCATCATGACCGAGGCCGAGCGCGCCGAACTGGCCGACATCGGCTCCGATCCGGACGACGGCGTCAACGAAGAGGATTCCGGCGCGCAGATGAACGCGACGTTCATCAGTGCCGATTCGGTATCCACGCAGATCCGCTACAACGCCGGCGTGCGAAATCGTGGGCACGGCACGCGCCACGGCCCGCCCAACAACTCCCGCGTCAATATTCCCAGCGATCGAACCTGGAATGACCTGAGCGCTCTGAACTTCAACTGTCGCTACACGCCTTCGCAGGTCATCGGCAGCGCCGTGTATCGCATGGCTGGCCTGGCAGCCTCCGATACCCTCCCCGTCCAGCTTCGCGTCAACGGCGCGGATCTGGCGGCGGGCCAGGCCAACATGTACGGCTCCTATGCCCTCGTCGAGGAAACCAACTCCGACTTTGCCGACAACCATTTCCCGCAGGACTCGCAGGGGAACCTTTACTCGGCTTTTCGACTCGATCCCGCTGGCGTCCCCGAGGCCGACCTCCGCTATGAGGGCAACAACCCCGATACCTACCGCAACCGCTACTTCAAGGACACCAACACCGAGGCCGACGACTTCTCTGACCTTATCCACATGACCGATGTCCTGAATAATGCGCCCGATGCCGCTTATCTTCAGGAGGTCAGCAAGGTCATCAACGTCGAACAGTGGCTGCGATATCTCGCTGTCGATTCTCTGCTCCTGAATTGGGAGACCGGGCTCGACCGCGGCATCGGCGACGACTACGCCTTCTATCGCGGGGTGAAAGATCCGCGCTTTGTGCTGGTTCCCCACGACCTGGACACCGTGATGGGCCAGGGCAACAGCGTGCCGGCCACCACCACCAGCATCTTCAACTTCACCGGCGTGGATGGACTGAGCCGTTTTCTGAATCATCCTGACATCGTTCCGCTCTTCTATCAGGCCTTCATTGAGGTCATCGATGCGACGTTCAACCCGCAGGTCCTCAATCCGCTGATCGAACAGATGCTGGGGGGCTGGGCTGCGGCGGACCGGATCGTTTCGGTCAAGCAATTCGTCGTCGATCGGACCAGGGACGTGCTTCTACAGATCCCGCGGCAGTTCACGATCGCCAGTTCGCTGCCCGTGGTCAGCGGCTTCCGCCGAACGACCACGGCCACCGCGACACTCACCGGAACGGCCGACGTCGTGCGAACGCGTTCTGTGCTGGTGAACGGCCAGGTGGCGGTGTGGTCTGCGCGTGCCGGGACGTGGTCCGCCGGCGGCATTTCACTCAACCCCGGCATTAATCGCGTGCTCGTTCGCGCCTATGAAAGGCCTGGCGGCGCCGGCGCGCTCGTCCACGAAGGCTTCATCGACATTCTTTACGACGGCAGCGGGATCCCCTGGGCGCCGCCGCAGCCGCAGGTGCAGAGCCTTGGCCTCTTTGTCCCCGACAGCTATCGCCCGGGGACGCCGATCCTGATCCAGGTTTCCGCGATCGATAGCACGGGGCACGTCCAGCGCGACCTGTGGAACGCCAACGTTGCGCTGGCGACGGATCGCCCGGATATCACACTCTCGGCGACGCAGGTGACATTGCGCAACGGCCTGGGCAGCGTCCTGGCGAATGTCACGGGCACTGGCACGGGGTCATTTACCATCACGGCATCCTTGGGCGCGGTCAAAGCCACGCGGACGCTGGCCAGCCTCGCGGGCGCCGCCATGGCCAACGTCTCCGGGACACTTTCCGGCGCTTCAACGACCTGGGCCGGCATCATCCACGTCACCGGCGACCTGCGAATCCCCGCCGGCCATACTCTGACCCTCCAGCCGGGCACCCTGGTGCTGATCGATGGTGTTGCATCCGGCGACACTGGGATCGACATCGACGTCGAAGGCTCCATCCAGTCGCTGGGATCGACTGATCACCCCGTTGTGTTTACCGCCTACGATCCGGCCAAGCGATGGGGGGAAATTCACCACAACAACGCCGCGGCCTCCCTCTATCAGAACACGATTCTCACGCTGGCAGGCAACTCGCCTCGCGGGGGGCATTCCAACACCGGCCCGGTGATCCGCACGAACAACTCCAAGATCACTTTCGACCATGCGGCCCTGACCGACAATGCCGGCAAGATCATGCAGGCCGACAATTCCGACCTGACCTTCCTGAGCACCCACTTCGCTCGCTCGGTCATGGGCCCGGAGATCGCCGGCTCCTCGCTGCTCTTCCAGGATTCGTTCATCTTCGAGATGCGCAACCCCGATGACGGCGACGGCATCTACATTCACAGCCAGAAGGCCGGGCAGACCGTGCTCCTCAAAGGCGGCATGATCGGTCTGGTGGATGATGACGGCATCGACACGCTGGCCTCGACAGTGACGATCGACGATGTCATCGTCCGCGACACCAAGGACAAGGGGTTGAGTGCCTACGATGGGACCGTCTACGTCAAAGGCTCGCTGTTCGTGGACAATGGCCTGATGCCCGAGGACGGCGCCAGCACCGCCATCTCCGCCAAGTCCAACGCCGGCAGCATCGCCACCGTCAACATCGATCACACGACGATCGTCTCGGCCACCATCGGCATCCAGGCTAAGGACAAGTACAACACCGCCAACGACACGGTCAACTACGTCGTCACCAATTCCATTATCAGCGCGACCGATCCGATCCAGATTGATCCGACCTATCCGATCACGGCCAATTTCGCGATCACCTACACGAACACGTTCGGCGAGAACGTCACCGGCCAAGGCAACCTCAACACCGACCCGCTCTTCGCCGACCGCGTTAAATACAACTTCTATCTCCAGCCCGGCTCACCGAGCGTTAATGCCGGAAATCCGGCCTCGACGAATGACCCGGACGGCTCGCGCGCCGACCAGGGCCGGTATCTGAACGGCCTGTCTGGCTCCATCGCCGGTCCCACGATCCCCGGAGGGTCTATCAGCAATGACATGATATTGACGCCGGGGGGCGGTCCTTACCACGTGACCGGCGTCGTCCAGGTCGGGCCTGGCAAGACGCTCACCATTCTGCCCGGCACGACTCTCTTCTTCGATGCCAACGCCGGCATCACCATCGACGGTGGGCGGTTGCTGGCCGAGGGCACCGAGTTTGCTCAGATCCGCTTTACCCGCACCATTGGCAGTACGAACCCGTGGGCAGGCATTCAACTGCTCAATACGATGCTCGACAACCGCATTGCCTATGCGATCGTCGAATACGGCGGCTTGACGACCAACAATGGCATGGTCGGCTTGACCGGGTCCAATCTCGTTCTCGACCACGTCACCTTCGACCACACCGACCGCCGCCGCATTCGCTCCGAGAACTCCTCGCTGATTGTCCGGAATTCGGTGTTCACGGAGATCTTCCCCGGTGCGCAGGCGCCCACCACCGACAATCTGTCGGAGCACATCTGGGGCGGCGGCATCCCTGCCGGCGGGCATTTCATCGTCGAAAACAACCTCTTCGGTGCGGTGAAGGGCCACAATGACGCCATCGACTTCGACACGGCCGCGGGCACGGTTCCGATCCCGCAGATTCTCAACAACCGCTTCGAGGGCTCCGGGGATGATGCCCTGGACCTCGAAACCGATGCCTACATCGAAGGCAACACGTTCCTGCACATCCGCAAGGACCAGTACAACACCGCCGCCGGCAATTCCAACGGCATGTCCCTGGGCAGCGGGCGGAACTACAGCGTGTTCCGCAACGTGTTCTTCGATGTGGACCACGTCGCCCAGGTCAAGGACAATGCGTTCCTCACTTTCGAGAACAACACGGTGGTGGGCAGCGCTTATGCTGCCATTTATTTCCTCCGCCCGGACGCGATCGGTACCCACGGCCGCGGCGCTGCTCTGGATGGCAACATCTTCAAGGATGTTCCGGTGCTTTTCGCGAGTTTCACCGCCCAGACGCAGATTACCGTCAACCGCTCGATCGTTCCGACCGCGGATGTAAGCCGCGGCGTGGGCAACCTCGCCGCTGATCCGCGCCTGGTGGACCCGGCCAACGGTGATTCTGGCCTTCGCCCCGGCTCGCCGGCTCGCGGCGCCGGCCCCAATGGCTTGGACATGGGCGCAACGGTTCCCGCGGGCGCTTCCATCTTCGGCGAACCGCCCGCCCTGACCAATCGCAACGGCGCTTCGCTCTCGGTTGCCGGGCCGGGCATTACGCATTACAGGTACCGCGTCAACAGCGGCCCGTGGAGCGCCGAACGCCAGGTCAGTGCCCTCATCGAGCTAACCGACCTCGCTGATGGCGATTACACGGTCTATGTCCTGGGTAAGAACATCGCGAGGGTCTGGCAGGAGGAGTCGCACGCTACCGCCTCGCGCACCTGGACCGTCAATGCCGCGCGAAGCGGGCTGCGCATCAACGAGATTCTCGCCGTCAACAACACCGCCCTCCCCTACAACGGCAATTACCCGGACCTTATTGAGCTTTACAACGACGGCCCTGGCCCGATCGACCTGGCCGGGATGAGTATCTCCGATGATCCGCTGGACCCCAAGAAGTTTGTCTTTGCCGGTACCACGCTCGACGTGGGCCAATACTTGGTTCTTCTGGCCGATGACCGCGCCGGCAACGACGCGATTCACCTCGGTTTTGCGCTGAGTGCGAGCGGCGAAGGCGTGTATTTGTTCGACCCCGACGGCAACCTGATTGACTCGATCGCCTTCGGCCGGCAGATTCCCGATCGGTCCATCGGCCGCCTTCTCGACGGCGGCTGGGCGCTCACGCAGCCGACGTTCGGCTCTGCCAACATCCTCCAGAGAGCCGGCGATCCTGCTTTGCTCAAGATCAACGAATGGCTTGCCTCGGGAGTACCGCCCTTCAACAACGATTTTATCGAGATCTACAACCCCGAGCCGCTGCCGGTGGACCTCTCGGGCCTCTATCTGACCGACAACCCCAACGGCTGGCCAGATCGTTATGCCATCCCTTCGCTGAGTTTCGTGCCCGCTGGCGGCTTCATGACGTTCCAGGCCGACAGCGATCCGGAGCAGGGCGCCGATCACACCAACTTCCGCCTGGCTTACGAGCAGGGCATGATCGGCCTGTTCGACCGCGACCGCGATCGCATCGACGCGGTTCTCTATCGCTCGCAGCGCCTGGGGATCTCGGAAGGCCGCGCTCCCGACGGCGCAGGCGCATTCGTCTTCTTCACGCAACCCAGCCCCGGCGTCAGCAATCCGTATGCGTCCAGCGAAACGCAGGTCGTGCACCTGATCCCCATCGACGCCGATCAGTGGTTCTATAACTCCAAGGATGCCTTCACCAACGACGCCTGGGCGCAGAGCGGCGCCGGCGAGGCCGGCTGGTCCAGCGGCGGGCGAGCCGCCTTCTATACCGACGCCGACCCGTTCCCCGCTGGCATCCCGCGGAATACGAACCTCGGCGTGAACCGCACGACCCACTACTTCCGCAAACATTTCACAATCGCAGACCCCGCGCAGGTCGTGTCGCTCACGCTGTCCACAGCCGTGGACGATGGCGCCGTCGTCTACCTGAATGGCCACCCCGTCCAGTGGGTCGCCATGGCCCAGGGCGCGGTGACCTATTCCACCCTCTCCAACCGCCCGGGCACATGGGAAACCACCCTAGAGGGCCCCTTCACCATCGACAAGAGCTTCCTTGTGCCTGGCGAAAATGTCATGGCTGTCGAGGTGCATCAAAAATCGGGGAGCAACGACGCCGGATTTGCGGTGATTCTCGATGCGATGGTTCGCACCGCGCCGCCGCCTCCGCCGCTGCGGATCACCGAGATCAACTACAATCCGCTCGGTGGCGACGATCATCAGTTCGTCGAGATCAGCAATACTGGCTCAGCGCCCGTCAATCTGAAGGGCGTTCGGTTTGCCGCCGGCATTATCTTCACCTTCCCCGACATCAGCCTGGCGCCCGGAGAACGCATCGCCGTCGTCAAGAACCCGGCGGCTTTCACCGCCCGCTATGGCAGCGCGCTCCGCATCGCTGGCCCCTACATCGATGCACTGAGCAATGATGGCGAGGAGCTTCGACTGGTCGATTCCGCCGGCTCCATCATTCAGGACTTTGGCTACAGCGACACGTGGTACCCAACGACCGATGGCGGCGGCTACACGCTGGTGATCGTCAACCCATACGCCGACCCATCCACATGGAGCAGCTCCGCCAGTTGGGTCCCCAGTCGCTTTGTTCTGGGCAGTCCCGGCATGACCGAGCCGCAGATCGCCGCGGATACCGTTGTCATCAACGAGGTTCTCAGCCACAGCCACGCCCCCGCCACGGATTGGATCGAGCTGTACAACACCACCCGACAGCCGATCGACATCGGCGGCTGGTATCTGAGCGACTCGGCCGACAACCTCCGCAAGTTCCGCATTCCCGCCGGCGTCAGCATCGCCGCGAACGGCTATGTTGTCTTTGACGAGGCCGAGCACTTCGGAAGCCTTGCCAATCCCAACGCCATCATCTCCTTTGCCCTGAGCGAGCTGGGCGATGAGGTCTACCTCTCCGCCGCGGATGCCGCCGGCAACTTAACTGGCTACCGCCACCGCATCGTATTCGGCGCTGCCGCCACCGGGGTCTCGTTCGGGCGGTTCATCAACAGCACCGGCCGTGTGGAATACCCCGCGATGAGCTTCCCCACGCCCGCCGAGACCAATGCCTACCCCCTCGTCGGTCCCGTTGTCATCAGCGAGATCATGTACCATCCCTTCGACAACAAGGGTGCCGAGTACGTGGAGCTGAGGAACATCACCGGCGTGCCCGTGCCTCTCTTCGACACACTTCACCCGCAGAACAACTGGCGCTTCAGCGCCGGCATCGAGTTCGTTTTCCCGCCCGGGAGGATGATCCCTGCGTTCGGCTACGCCCTGGTCGTCTCGATCGACCCGGCGGATTTCCGTAGCGCCTACAACATCCCCGCGGCGGTGCCCGTCTTCGGGCCTTTCGCCAACGGCAGCGCGCTGAGCAACGGCGGCGAGGAAATCATCCTGAGCAGGCCTGGCGGTCCCGACCCCGACGGCACCATCCCCTGGATCGTCGTCGATCGCGTGGATTACGGCGCCACTACACCCTGGCCCGCCAATCCCGATGGCGGCGGACCGTCGCTTGTGCGTCCTTTCCTTCTCCGCTACGGCAACGACCCGGCCGCTTGGATCACCGGCCCCGCCACCGGCTCGCCTGGCGCCGGACCAGAGGTCCTGCTTGGAACCTCCTCCCACGACGATTACCAGTTGATCCGCGACGCTGGCGGAGCGATCCAGTTGATCTTCAACGGCCAGACCATCAGCATCCCGACGCTCCAGAGCGAATCCGTTGCCCTGAACGGACTGGCCGGCGACGATGAACTCCGCATTGACTTCTCCAACAGCAACCCCATCCCCGCGGCCGGGTTCCTTTTTGCCGGCGGCGAGGGGGATAATCTTCTGAAAATCGTCGGCACAAGCTCTGCTGACAATCTTCTCTTCAGCGATGGGCAATTGACCTCCGGCAGCCGCTCCATCGGCTTCGGCAACACTCGTATCGAGCTTGGCGAAGCCGGGGACGTCGCCGAATTGGGCGATCTGACGCTCGCCGGCGCTGCCAGCGTGGCACTGCACCGCGACGGCGGCACACTGCTGAACCTGCGAAAGCTCAGCATCGCGCCGCTGGCGACGCTGGACCTGGCCGACAATACACTCATCCTCCAGACCAGTCCCCAGACCCAGTCGGCGGACCTGGCCAGGATGTTTGCTTACGTCAAGTCCGGCCGCGCCAACGGCGCCTGGACCGGCCCGGGCCTGGTCAGCACCACCGCCAAGTCACAACCCTTTACCGGTCTGGCGCTGCTCGCTGCCGGGGATTCCATCCGTGTAAAGTACACCTGGGACGGCGACGCCAATGGTGACGGCGTTGTGAACGCCGACGACTATTTCCAGATTGACTCCGGCTACATCACCCAGGTGGGCGGCTATCAGAACGGGGACTTCAACTATGACGGCGTCATCAACGCCGACGACTATTTCCTGATCGACTCCGCGTTCATCGGGCAGACCGGGCCGCTATCCGCCGGAACCGCGGTTGAGGCTGCGACTGCTCTGGCAGGCGAACTGTGGCCGGTGCAGGCCCAGCAGAGGAAGGACCAGGCGCCCTCGCTGCTGGCGGAGTTGTTCTCGACGCAGCCGATACTTTAGCCGCAGGAAAGAGGAAGGCTGGGTGACATTTCTACTTGCGTTAACAGGGTGACATTTCTACTTCTTTACAACACAGATCCCACCTGGAGTTTCCCCCCAGACCATCAGCGATAGCCAAGTCAATCCATGCCTGCGATTACGGGCAGTCCAGGATCACAGCACGGGCTCCGTCGAGAACAACTGGCTCAGGATGCCGTCCGGCTCAGCCTTCTTTGCCTTCTGTTGGACTGCCACATCTGCCGAAACCGCCGGCGCAGGCCCCGATGCAGCCAGCGGCCCGCTCTGCCCAATATACGCCGAATCAATCAGAAAATAATCATCCGCGTTGATCACCCCATCATAATTGAAATCCCCATTCTGATACCCCTTGCCCTGCAAGATGAAGCCGCTGTCGATCATGAAGTAATCGTCGGCGTTGATGACCCCAGCCAGGGTTGCATCGCCGTTCCAGGTGTACTTCACCAGAATCGAATTCTCGTCCACCTTCTCGCCGTCAAAGAAGCCGTACAGCGTGCCGCCCAACCGATGGATATTCCGTATGCCGGCCAGACCCGTGAAACCCCCGCTGTTCGCTGCGGCCGCACTGGAGCTTATGCCGTTACCACCCCACCTGCCCAACTCGCTGTCGCGAGCCGCCACGATCTGGCTCGTGATCCGATCCAACGTCGCCTGAGCGGTCAAAGCGTCTGCCTGAACGATCAGACCATTATCCGTCAGGTCCAGCCGCCCATTGTCGGTGATCGACAGCCCGCCGGTTCGCAGCACTCGCCCGCCTCCGGCCCCGATCTCGACCGTGGCCGAGTCCTCGATCGTCAGCGAAGCCGGATGCTGCGATGAATGGCAGCGGATGATCGCGGAGCCGCTGGCCACGAGATTCAGGCTGGCGGTGCCCAGGATCACGTCGGAAGCGAAGTCATACACGCCGGCTTGGATCGTGAACGTGTCCTCGCCCGTGCCGCCGCTGAAAATCGGGCTGAAGGGGAGGGCCGCCGTCACAGTCAGCGTATCGTCCCCCTCACCCCCATCGACCTGCACCTGTTCGATATTACCGTAGACCACCTTGCCGTCGCCGCATTGCAGCAGCCCGTCGGACAGAGAGAACGTATCGTCGCCGGAAGTGCCGATGACGTACAACAAGTCGTT
>Ga0315286_10003297_pt1 | contig 15224 bp, 13 predicted proteins | sample YL17G10_0_MG_FD_205038 | JGI IMG/M metagenome (GOLD analysis project Ga0315286, IMG submission 205038) | Sediment microbial communities from Yellowstone Lake, YNP, Wyoming, USA - YL17G10_0 | ecosystem: Environmental > Aquatic > Freshwater > Lake > Sediment | place: USA: Wyoming | collected...
ACGACCTGCCGGTGTCTCTCGATGTCCTTCAGGACGCGGGCCGGGGCGTAATAGTTGCCGTCGAAGTGGGCGATGGGGATCCGGAGGACCCGGCCCTTGCAGCCGACCCGGGTGAAATCTGTCTTCTCGTTTTCGATCCGGACGTGGACGTGCTGGCAGAGGAACTTGAGGTTCTTGTTCCGGATCATGGCCCCGGGCAGCAGGCCGAGCTCGAGGAGGATCTGGAAACCGTTGCAAATGCCCAGGACATGGCCGCCCTTGCGGGCGAAAGCCTTCACTTCCTGCATGAGAGGGGAGAATCGAGCGATGGCCCCCGAGCGGAGGTAGTCGCCGTAGGAGAAGCCTCCCGGCAGGACGACGCAGTCGACGCTCTGGAGGTCGTGATCCTTGTGCCAGAGCAGGACGGTTGGCCTCTTCATGACGTTCCGCAGGACGTGGAACGTGTCGAAGTCACAGTTGGAACCGGGGAATTGGACGACTCCGAATTTCATGGCCCCGGACCTTAACGACCCTTGATGATCTGCCAGTCGAACTTCTCGATGATGGGGTTGGCCAGGACCCGTCGGGCGATCTCGGGGACGAGGGCCACGGCCTCTTTCTTCGTCGCCCCTTCGAGCTCGAGCTCGAAGACCTTGCCCTGACGGACGTCCTTGACGGCGGCGTAGCCCATGGTGTGGAGCGCGTTCTTCACGGTCTGCCCCTGCGGGTCGAGGACGCTGTCCTTGAATGACACGAGGATTCTAACTCTCATCGCGGAAAACCCTTTCGAAAATGTAGTCGATCTTGTCGAGGTACGGGGCTAGGGAGAAGCAGCGCTCGATGTCCTTCTGCCGGAGGACGCGCGCGACGTCGGGGTCGGCGGCGACGAGCTCGCGGAAATCGAGACCGTCTTTCCAGGCCTGGAGGCTGTTCCTCTGGACGACCTGGTAAGCCTCCTCGCGGGTCAGGCCCTTCTTGGTCAGGGCTAGGAGGACGCTCTGGGAGAATATGAGGCCCCGGGTCGCGCCGATGTTAGCCTTCATGCGGTCGGGATGGACGACCCAATTCCCGATGATGTCGGCGGCGTCGGCCAGAAGGAAATCGGTCAGGATGAACGAGTCCGGAAAAACGATCCGCTCGGCCGAGGAGTGGGAGATGTCCCGCTCGTGCCAGAGAACGATATTCTCCAGGCCGACCTGGGCGTTGGCGCGGACGAGGCGGGCCAGCCCCGATATCCTCTCGGAGCGGACGGGGTTCTTCTTGTGGGGCATGGACGAAGACCCCTTCTGCCCTTTGGTGAAGGGCTCTTCGACTTCGAGGATCTCGGTCCGTTGGAGGTGGCGGATCTCGACGGCGAACTTTTCGATGGAGGATGCGAGGAGGGCCAGGTCCGAGAGGACTTCGGCATGGCGGTCGCGCTGGAGGACTTGGGTCGAAACCTCGGCCGGCTCGAGCTTGAGCTTCTTCAGGGCTATGACCTCGACCCTCGGGTCGAGGTGGACGTACGTCCCCACCGAACCCGAGATCCGTCCGACGGAGATCGTCCGCAGGGCGTTTTCGAGGCGGCCGATGTGGCGCCCAACCTCCTGGTACCAGACGAGGAGCTTGAAGCCGAAGGTCACGGGCTCGGCGTGGACGCCGTGCGTCCGGCCGATGCAGACGGTTTTGCGGTGTTTGAGCGCCTGCTTTTTCAAGAGCCGCCTGAAGGCGCGGAGGTCGCCGAGGACCTTCTCCAGCGACTCCTTGATGAGCAGGGACAGGGCCGTGTCGACGACGTCGTAGGAGGTCAGGCCGACGTGGATGTAGCGAGAGTCGGCCCCCACCTTCTCTGCGACCGAGGTCAGGAAGGCGATAATGTCGTGCTTGACGACCTTCTCGATGGCGTCGATCCGCTCAACGGAGAATTCGGCCTTTTCCTTGATGGCCCGGAGGGCGGGCCGGGGGATCTTGCCGAGCTTGGCCCAGGCGTCGCAGACGGCCAGCTCGACGTCGAGCCACTTGCGGTACCTGTTCTCTTCGGTCCAGATCGCCCCCATCCCGGGGCGGGTGTAGCGTTCGATCATGGCGCTTCAGCCTTTCGTGTAGAGGATGAAATCATAGCAGTAGGACGAAGGGCTTGTCAACGAACCTCGCTGCCGTTCAAAGGATTTTGTATAATAGCCGTCTAATCGGGTGAGAATGCGATGGATGAAAGCCCGGAACACGATCTCGTGGAGGACGCGCGGCGGGGCAGCCGGGAGGCCTTCGCCGGGCTCGTCCGGCACTACGAGCGGAGGATCTACGGTCTCGTTTTCCGGATGGCCGGGAATCACTCCGACGCCGACGACCTGGCCCAGGAGGTTTTCTTGACCGCTTGGAGGTCGATCGCCTCGTTCAGACGGGGCTCGAGTTTCTACACCTGGCTTTACAGGATCGCCGTCAATACCGCGTTGACGTTCCTGCGGAAGAGAAGCCGCGAGAAGGACAGGACGGAGTTCAACGAAAATCTGGCCGGCGCCGATGCGGCCGACGGCGCTTACACGTCCCCAGAAGGGAGCTCCGCCCTGAACGAGCTCAAGGGTCGGGTGGACGAGGCCATCGAGTCCCTGCCGGGCCACTTCCGGATGTCTTTCGTCTTGGTCGTGAGCCAGGGCCTGAGCCATGCCGAGGCGGCCGGCATCCTTGGCTGCTCTGAAAACACGGTCTCGTGGAGGATGCACAAAGCGCGCAAGCTGCTCCAGGCCCGGCTCAAACCCTATCTCGGGGAGGTTCGGTCATGAGATGTGAGACGATGAAAAAATGGCTTTCGGACGACCTCGACGGGGCTCTCGCGCCGACAAAAAAGGCCCGTCTCGAAGCCCATCTCCGGGGATGCCCCGGTTGCCGGGCCGATTGGGCCTGCCTGGCCCGTCTTCAGTCCAGCGCCGCGCCGGCGGAGGACCGTTCTCCGGAATATTGGACCGGGTTTGAGGAAAGGCTCGGGTCGAAGCTTGCGGGAATCGAGCGGGGTCGCCGAACCGTCTGCGTCCCCTTTTCCGCTCGCCGGAAATGGGCCTGGGCGGCAGCCGGATTCCTGGCCATTGCAATGGCCGGGACATATTTCGCGGTCAGCCGCGCCGCCGGGACCGTGGAGACGGCCTGGGTTTCGTACGAGGATTCGCTGGCCCCGCTACTCCAGGAGGCGGAAGCGAACCCGGAATTCGGGAGCCTCGTCAACCGGGAAATCCTGGCTTCGATCGAGGAGTTGACCCCGGTCCCGGAAAATGAACTCACGGTTCCCTCCGCCGACGACCCTCTTTTCTGGGAGGGCTTGAGCGAGGACGAGCTTAGATACATCGCCTTGGAATTGGAGAGAGAAACAGGTCGTGGAGGTCTGAAATGAAAAAATACGCGCCCGCCGCCGTCCTCGTTTTTGCCCTGGCTCTGGGAACTTGGGCTCCAGCTCAGGGATCCCTTCAGGGTGACCCTCAAGCTCGAATGAGGTTGAGGGAGAATATCAGCAACCTGTATCTCCTCAGACTGACCCGCGCCCTCGAACTCACCGAGGAGCAGACGGCCAAGCTCTATCCCTTTCTGACCCGGGTCGAGAAGGAAAAGGCCGTCATCCAGCGCCAGATGGGCCTGGATCTGCGGGACCTTCGGGCGGGGCTGGCCGCGACTCCGGCGGGGGAGGAGAGGATCCTCGGCCTGGTCGCCCGGATTAAGGAGGCCCGCCGGGCGCTCAGAGAGAAGGACGGTGAGGTCGAGGACATCCTCGACGGTGTCCTGACCCCCGTCCAGAAGGCCCGATATCTTATTTTCACGGTGGATTTCCTCCGGAGTATGGGGGAGAACCTGGAGCGGGCCAGGGGCCAGAAGGGGCCGATAAAAAGAACCCCTTGACAAGAATTTCAATTTCCTCTAGGATATCCCTGGTCGTTCTGTATATTTCAGATTAAATCTCTGAAAAAAAGAACACATTCGAGCTCGAGGAGAGAGGCTTTTCGTTTTTTTCATCCATTTTTCTGTATTTCCCCCATATTAAGTAAGGTATTTGGACAGTCAGGTTGAGGGCACGCCAGCGTAGCTCAGTAGGTAGAGCGGCTGATTTGTAATCAGCGGGTCAGGGGTTCGAGTCCCTTCGCTGGCTTAGAAGCGAGGCTTGAGCGCGTTCGCGGGCTACGGATATCCCCGAAGAGGAGGGATCGCCGGCCGGCCGATTGAGGGCGACGAAAATGCATCTTAAATTGGGCAGGTTCCAGAGTGGTCAAATGGGACGGGCTGTAAACCCGTTGCGGAAACGCTTCGGAGGTTCGAATCCTTCCCTGCCCACTTCCGCGGGAATAGCTCAGTTGGTAGAGCGTCAGCCTTCCAAGCTGAACGTCGCGGGTTCGAATCCCGCTTCCCGCTCTTCTTCGAGGTCGTCGGGCCCAAGTAGCTCAGTTGGTAGAGCACGTCCTTGGTAAGGACGGGGTCACCAGTTCAATTCTGGTCTTGGGCTTTTTCGCGCAGTCAACGTCAGGTCCGCGAGGACCGAGTTCGAGACGACAAAGATAAGACGTCCGAGAGGACGTCCGACGGAAGGAAAGGTTGAACATGCGAGAGATCATCACGCTCCAGTGCGGCGAATGCAAGCGGCGGAACTATTCCTCGACGCGGAACAAGAAGAAGCAGACGGAGAAGCTCGAGACGCGCAAGTTCTGCCCCTCTTGCCGGAAGCACACGGCCCACAAGGAAGGCAAATAGGCGAACGGCCATGACGGGACGACAGGTGAGTAGCTCAATTGGTAGAGCAGCGGTCTCCAAAACCGCAGGTTGCGGGTTCGAGCCCTGCCTCACCTGCCATCTTCTGCCCGCAAGGCGGGCGGCGACGGGACCGGGACGGTCAGGCCGCGCAAGTCGGACAAAGGACATGCCATGAACGACAAGATTCGGTGGTACAAACGGTTCTGGAATTTTCTCAAGGACGTCAAGTCGGAACTCAAGAAGGTCACTTGGCCCTCCAAGAACGAAGTCACCAGCACGACGATCGTCGTCATCGCCGCCACGATCTTCTTAGGCTTCTACCTGTTCTTCATGGACGTGATCTTTTCCTGGGTCATCAGCCGGATCAAGTCCCTATTCGGATAAACGCAAGGAATCGGACGATGGCAATAAACTGGTTTGTCGTTCATACCTACTCGGGCTTCGAGAAGTTCGTCGCCGAATCGATCAAACAGAAGGCGATCGAGCTCCATCTCGAGGACCAGGTCGGGCAGATCATCATCCCAACCGAGGACGTCATCGAGATCCGGGGCGGGAAGAAGGTCGTCTCCACGAAGAGGTCGTACCCGGGGTACATCCTCGTCGAAATGGAGATGAACGACGAGAACTGGCTGATGATCCGCCAGGTCCCCAAGGTGACGGGCTTCGTCGGCTCCGGCCGGACCCCCACCCCCCTGAGCAAGAAAGAGGTCGACCAGATCGTCGAGCACATGCAGACGACCTCGGAAAAGCCCAAGCCCAAACACTCCTTCGAGAAGGGCGAGGCCGTCCGAATCATCGACGGCCCCTTCTTCAACTTCAGCGGGATCGTCGAAGAGGTCAACGCCGAGCGGAGCACTCTCAAGGTCCTGGTCACCATCTTCGGCCGGTCCACCCCCGTGGAGCTCGAGTTCCTGCAGGTGGAAAAGCTTTAGGAGGACGAGATGTCGAAAGAAGTCATTGCCAAGATCAAGCTGGAGATCATCGCGGGACAGGCGAGCCCCGCCCCTCCGGTCGGCCCCGCCCTGGGCCAGCACGGCGTCAACATCATGGGCTTCGTCCGGGAGTTCAACGAGCGGACGAAGAAGATGGACGAGGGCACCGTCGTCCCCGTCCTGATCACCGTATTCAAGGACAAGTCGTTCAATTTCGTGGTCAAGACTCCGCCGGCGTCCTATCTCCTGAAAAAGGCGGCCGGGATCGCCAAGGGGTCCGGGGCGCCGAACAAGGAGAAGGTTGGCAAGGTCACCCAGAAGCAGATCGAGGACATCGCCCGGACAAAGCTCCCCGACCTCAACGCCTACGATATCGAGGCCGCAAAGAAGATCATCGAGGGGACCGCGAAAAACATGGGATTGGAGATCATCAGTGAGTAAGCACGGCAAGAACACCATCAAGGCTCGGGAGGTCAAGGGGCCGGAGCTCCGGGATTACTCCCTGGAGGAGGCCGTCAGCCTTCTCAAGAAGGCCCACTTCGCCAAGTTCGACGAGTCCGTCGACTTGGATATCCGGCTTGGCGTCAACCCCAAGCATTCGGACCAGATGGTCCGCGGCACCGTTGTTCTTCCCCACGGCACCGGCAAGACGAAGAAGATCTGCGTCATCGCCGCCGGGGAGAAGCTCAGGGAGGCCGAGGCGGCCGGCGCCGACTACTTCGGCGGGGACGAGATCATCGAGAAGATCGCCGGCGGCTGGATCGACTTCGACATCGTCATCGCGACGCCCGACGTCATGCGCGGCGTCGGCAAGCTCGGCCGCATCCTGGGCACCAAGGGCCTCATGCCCAACCCCAAGTCGGGGACGGTCACCTTCGATGTCAAGAAGGCCGTCGAGGAGACCAAGGCGGGCAAGGTCGAGTTCCGCGTCGACAAGACGAGCATCGTCCATTCCACCGTCGGGAAGGTCTCCTTCCCGGAGGCCAAGCTCGTCGAGAACCTGCGGACCTTCGTCCAGGCCATCGTCCACGCCAAGCCGCCGGCCGTCAAGGGCAAGTACATCCGGACGATGTTCGTGTCTTCGACCATGGGGCCATCCTTCAAGATTTCCGAGGACATCTTAGAGAGCTAGGAGCGAGCGAAGTGAAAAAGGAAGCCAAGCAACCCGTCATCCAGACGCTCGAGCGTCTCTTCGAGGCGAACAGTACCTACTACCTGGTGGACTTCAAAAAGATGAAAGTCTCCCAGTCGGTCGAACTGCGGAAGATCCTGCGGAAGAATGCCTTCACCTATAAGGTCATCAAGAACCGGCTGGCCCTGCGGGCCCTGGGCGAGCGCTGCCCGGAGCCCCTCCGTCCCTTCTTCCAGAAGCCTACGGCCATCGCCTTCGCCGGCAAGGACCCGATCCAGTTGGCCAAGATCCTTAAGGATTTCTCCAACCAGGGGAAGATCCTTGCGGTCAAGGGCGGCCAGGTCGAGGGCCAGTACCTTGCCCCCGGCCGTTTCGACGAGGTCAGCAAACTCACCTCCCGCGAGGACCTGGTCAGCAAGATCGCCTATATCATGGCCAGCCCTCTCCACCGGCTCATGCGGACCCTCCAGGCGCCGCTGGCCAACGTCGGGATCCTTCTCAGCGAACTCAAGAAGACGAAAAACACCTAAAACTCATAAAAGGAGACTCGTGACATGGAAAAACTCACCAAGGAACAGTTTTTCAAGCACCTCGACACCCTGACCATCCTGGAACTCTCGGACTACATCAAGGAGTTCGAGACCCGGTACGGCATCAGCGCCGCCGCGGCCGCTCCCGTCATGGTGGCCGGCGCCGCTCCCCAGGCGGACGCCAAGCCTGCAGAGGAGAAGACCGAATTCAGCGTCATCCTGAAAACCGTGGGCGACAAGAAGATCAACGTCATCAAGGTCGTCCGGGAAGTCACCAGCCTCGGCCTCAAAGAGGCGAAGGACCTTGTCGACGGCGCCCCCAAGCCGGTCAAAGAGGGAGTGACCAAGGAAGAGGCCGAAGCCATCAAGGCCAAGTTCGCCGAAGTCGGAGCCGTCATCGAGCTTCAGTAAGTGACCCGGTTGGCTAAGCGTCCGTTTGTCCGGTCTCGGAAACGAGGACACTCCATCTCTGCTTGAGAGTGAGACAGCATGCTCAAAGAACCTAAAAAACCGTACCGCGAGAGGGTCGATTTCTCGAAGATCAAGGCGGTCTTCCCCATGCCCGACCTTCTGGACATCCAAACGAAGTCCTACGCCGAATTCCTCCAGATGGAGCTCCTGCCCGAAGAGCGCAAGGACACCGGCCTTCAGGCCGCCTTGAAGGATGTCTTCCCCATCTCCGACTTCAAGGAAACGACGGAGCTGGAGTTCCTCAGCTATTCGATCGGGACCTGGGAATGCAAGTGCGGGCGGCTCAAGGGGGTCGAGAACTCCCGGGCCCGGTGCAACGCCTGCCAGACCCTCCTCCCGGCGGACATGGAGTTCGCCGAGAAAGAGGTCTGCCCCTTCTGCGGCGCGGCCAGGAAGATGGAGCTTCCCCTGTGCGAGCACTGCGGTGACCGCGTCGGCATCAAGCTCAAGTACACGCCGATGGAATGCATCCAGAAGGGCTACAGCTACTCTATCCCCCTCAAGCTCAAGATCCAGCTCGTGTCCTGGGAAAAGGACGCCGTGACCAAGGCCAAGCGCCTTAAGCACATCAAGCAGCAGGAAGTCTATTTCGGCGACATCCCGCTCATGACCGAGAAGGGGGCCTTCATCTTCAACGGCATCGAGCGGGTCGTCGTCAGCCAGCTTCAGCGTTCTCCGGGCGTGTTCTTCCGCCAGGCGGAGAGCAAGGGCTTCTTCATCGCCAAGATCATCCCGTACCGCGGCGCCTGGGTCGAGTTCGAACACGATTCGAAAAGCCTCATCTGGGTCCGGCTGGACAGGAAGAAAAAGTTCCTGGCCACGGTCTTCCTGCGGGCCCTCGGCTTCGGCACGGACGAGGAGATCCTCAAGCTCTTCCACAAGACCTACAAGGTCATCCCCGAAGACGGCAAGCTGTACTGGGAAGTCACGGACAGCCTCGTCGGGAAGTCCCCGGCGGACGATGTCACCGACGCCAAGGGCCGCAAGGTCCTCGCCCCCGGCAAGAAGAAGATCGTTCCGGATGTCCTGGCCGCCCTGAAGGACGCCGGCGTCACCCGGGTCCCGCTCCTCAAGAAGGAGCTCCAGGGGGCTTACTCCCTCGTCGGGATCAAGGGCAAGGTCAGGGTCAACGAGGACATTGGCGACGCCCAGCTCGACCTCCTCGTCGGGCGGGGAGAGCCGTTCGAGGTCTTCTTCCCCGAGGCGGACCGGGCCGGGCTCATCCTGAGCACGACGCTGAAGAAGGACCTCCGCAAGGACCAGCCGTCCGCGCTCGGCGAGATCTACCGCAAGCTGAGGCCGGGCGAGCCCCACACCCAGGAGAGCGCCAACAACCTCTTCCGCAGCATGTTCTTCAACCCCCAGAAGTACAACTTCTCCCGGATCGGCCGGCTCAAGTTCAACATCAAGCTCGAGCTCGAGACCTCTCTCGACGACAAGACGCTGACGCCGCTCGACTACGTGGAAGTCCTCAAGTACCTGCTCAACCTCCGCTTCGGCGTGGGCCTTGTCGACGACATCGACCACTTGGGCAACCGGCGGGTCCGTTCCGTCGGCGAACTGGTCGAGAACGCCTTCCGTATCGGCCTGACCCGGATGGAGCGGACGATCAAGGAAAAGATGACCATCACCGCCGACCTGGCGGCGGCCATGCCCCAGGACCTCATCAACTCCAAGCCGGTCATCGCGGCCCTCAAGGAGTTCTTCGGCAGTTCCCAGCTCTCCCAGTTCATGGACCAGATCAACAGCCTAGCCGAGATCACCCACAAGCGGCGCCTCTCCGCCCTCGGCCCCGGCGGCCTCAGCCGAGAACGGGCCGGCTTCGAGGTCCGCGACATCCAGGCCTCCCACTACGGCCGGATCTGCCCGGTCGAGACGCCGGAAGGCCCGAACATCGGCCTGATCTCCTCCCTCAGCTGTTTCGCCCGGGTCAACGAGTACGGTTTCGTCGAGACCCCCTACCGGAAGGTCGAAAACGCCCGGATCATCGACTACGTCAAGATCCTCCATCCCGGGACGAGCGACTACACGATCGGCGAGATCGTCGAGAAAGACAAGATGCTCAAGGCCGTCGAACGGCTCAAAGAGCAGAAGGCCCGCCAGCTCCCGGTCGTCCAGCCCTACTGCTTCTACCTCACCGCCTGGGAGGAGGAGAAGCACAACATCGCCCAGGCCAACGCACCCGTCGACGAGAAGGGCCGTTTCACGAACGACCTCGTCAGCGCCCGGGAACGGGGCAACTTCAAGTTCATCCCCCGCGAGCAGATCCACTACATCGACGTCTCCCCGAAGCAGCTCGTCTCCCTGTCGGCCGCGCTCATCCCGTTCCTCGAGCACGATGACGCCAACCGCGCCCTGATGGGCTCCAACATGCAGCGCCAGGCCGTCCCGCTCCTCCGCCCGGAGGCCCCGCTCATCGGGACCGGGATCGAGGCCCTGGTCGCCGTCGGCTCGGGCGACGTCATCGTCTGCCGCCGGGACGGGGTCGTCGAGTTCGTGGACGCCGAACGGATCATCGTCCGGGTGGACGAAAAGAAGGCCAGCCGGAGCTATGATGTCGGTACGGACCTCTACACCCTGATCAAGTTTCTCCGGACCAACCAGAACACCTCCACCAACCACCGGCCCATCGTCCGGAAGGGGGACACGGTCGTCCGGGGGCAGGTCCTGGCCGACAGCTCCTGCACGGACGGCGGCGAGCTGGCCCTCGGCCGCAATGTCCTCGTCGCCTTCATGCCCTGGAGGGGCTACAATTTCGAGGACGCCATCATCGTCAGCGAGAAGCTGATCAAAGAAGATATTTTCACCTCCCTTCACATCGTCGAAGAGACGATCGAGGCCCGCGATACCAAGCTCGGCCCCGAGGAGATCACCCGCGACATCCCCAACGTCCCCGAGAACCTGCTCCGTAACCTCGACGAGAACGGCATCGTTCGTATCGGCGCCCACGTCAAGTCGGGCGACATCCTTGTCGGGAAAGTGGCGCCGAAAGGGGAGACCCAGCTATCGCCCGAGGAGAAGCTCCTCAAAGCGATCTTCGGCGAGAAGGCCCTCGACGTCAAGGACGCCTCCCTCTCCTGCTCGCCCGGCGTCGAGGGGACCATCATCGACGTCCGCATCTTTTCGCGCCGGGGCATCGAGAAGGGCCCCCGGGCCAAGGCTATCGAGAAGGACGAGATCGCCACGCTGAAGCGGAACCTCGACGACGAGATCGTCATCATGGAAAACGAGAGATGGGAGAAGGTCCGGGCCCTCCTCAAGGGCTCGGTCGTCGAGAAGACCCAGAGGGCCGGCGGCCTGACACTCGAAAAAGGGACCAAGCTGACCGAGAAAGTCCTGGAAACCATGGACTTCGACGACTCGGCGAAGCTCAAGCTCAACGACGACGCGGACCGCGACCGCGAGATCAAGGACCTCGACAAGAAGATCAAGCGCCAGATCGAGGCCCTCCGGGCCGTCTTCAAGGACAAGGTCGACAACCTCAAGAAGGGCGACGAACTCGCCCCGGGGGTCATCCAGTCGATCAAAGTCTTCATCGCCATGAAGCGGAAGCTGTCCGTGGGCGACAAGGTCTCCGGCCGGCACGGCAACAAGGGCATCGTCGCCAAGATCGTGCCCCTGGAGGACATGCCCCGGCTGCCCAACGGGACTCCCGTCGAGATCGTCCTCAATCCGCTCGGCGTTCCCTCGCGCATGAACGTCGGCCAGATCCTGGAGACCCACGCCGGGTGGGCCGCCCGGACCCTCGACATCTGGATGGCCACGCCCGTCTTCGACGGCGCGAGCGAGAACGAGATCAAGCAGCTGCTCAAGAGAGCCGGACTGCCGGAGAGCGGTAAGACCCCTCTCTTCGACGGCATGGGCGGCGAACTCATCGACCAGGAAGTGACCGTGGGCTACATCTATATGATGAAGCTCTACCACCTCGTCGACGACAAGATCCACGCCCGCTCGACCGGGCCGTACTCCCTCATCACCCAGCAGCCGCTCGGCGGCAAGGCCCAGTTCGGCGGCCAGCGGTTCGGCGAGATGGAGGTCTGGGCCCTCGAAGCCTACGGGGCGGCCTACTGCCTCCAGGAGCTCCTGACGGTCAAGTCCGACGACGTCGAAGGACGGGCCAAGATTTACGAGGCCATCGTCAAAGGCGACCTGGAATTCACGCCCGGTCTCCCCGAATCCGTCAACGTCCTCATCCGGGAACTCCAGAGCCTCTGCCTGAACGTGGAGCTGGAGAAGGGGGACAAGGAAGAAGTGTTGCCTTGGGGCATCGCCATACCCCCCCAGGCGGGCAAAGGAGGAGCTTAATGGACATCAGGCCACCGATTACGACCGCTCCGCGGCCGCGGCTCGAATTCGACCGGGTCCGGATCAGCCTCGCCTCCCCGGACAAGATCAAGAGCTGGTCCTGGGGCGAGGTGACCAAGCCCGAGACTATCAACTACAGGACGTTCAAGCCCGAGAAGGACGGCCTGTTCTGCGCCAAGATCTTCGGCCCCATCAACGACTACGAGTGCCTCTGCGGCAAGTACAAGCGGATGAAGTACCGGGGCATCATCTGCGAGCGCTGCGGCGTCGAGGTCACCAAGTCCAAGGTCCGCCGGGAACGGATGGGCCACATCCAGCTGGCATCCCCCGTCGCCCACATCTGGTTCTTCAAGAGCCCGCCGAGCCGCATCGGGCTCGTCCTCGACCTGTCCATCAAGGACCTGGAGAAGGTCCTCTATTTCGAGTCCTACATCGTCATCGACCCCGCCGACACGCCGCTCAAAGAAAGGCAGCTCCTCAACGAGGAGGAGTTCAAGGACGCCCAAGAGAAGTACGGCGACAAGTTTGAGACCTCGATCGGGGCCGAGGCGATCAAGATCCTTCTCTTGAAGATCAACATCCAGAAGGAGACCGATCGGCTCCGCAAGCTGATGAAGAAGGATGCCTCCCAGCAGCGCAAGCTCCGCTACGCCAAGCGGCTGCGCGTCTTCAAGGCCCTCAAGCGGTCCGGAAACCGGCCGGAGTGGATGGTCCTCGACGTCGTCCCGGTCATCCCTCCCGACCTCCGTCCCCTCGTCCGTCTCGACGGCGGACGCTTCGCCACCTCCGACCTCAACGACCTCTACCGCCGGGTCATCAACCGCAACAACCGGCTCAAGAAGCTCATCGAGCTCAAGGCTCCCGAGCTCATCATCCGCAATGAGAAACGGATGCTCCAGGAGGCCGTCGACGCCCTCTTCGACAACGGCAAGCGCGGCCGCGTCCACCTCGGCGCCAATCGCCGGCCCCTCAAGTCTCTCAGCGAGGCCCTCCGCGGCAAGCAGGGGAGGTTCCGCCAGAACCTCCTCGGCAAGCGCGTCGATTACTCGGGCCGTTCCGTCATCGTCGTCGGCCCCGAGCTCAAGCTGAACCAATGCGGCCTGCCCAAGAAGATGGCCCTCGAACTGTTCAAGCCCTTCATTTTCAACAAGCTGGAAAAAGAGGGCCTCGTCCCGAGCGTCAAGGTCGCCCGGGAATGGCACGAGCAGGAGAGGCCCGAGGTCTGGGATTACCTCGAAGAGGTCGTCCACGAGCATCCGATCTTGCTCAACCGGGCGCCGACCCTGCACCGCCTCGGCATCCAGGCCTTCGAGCCCATCCTCATCGAGGGCAAGGCCATCCAGATCCACCCGCTCGTCTGCGCCGCCTTCAACGCCGACTTCGACGGGGACCAGATGGCCGTCCACGTCCCGCTCTCGGTCGAAGCCCAGATCGAGGCCCGGACCTTGATGCTCTCGACGAACAACATCCTCTCTCCCGCGCACGGCCGGCCGCTGACCATCCCCAGCCAAGATATGGTCCTCGGGTGCTACTATCTGACCCTGGCCAAGGCGGGCCTGAAAGGGGAGGGCCGGGTCTTCGGCTCGCGCGACGAAGCCCTCCTGGCCATGGAGAGCAAGGAGATCTCGCTTCAGAGCATCATCAAGCTGAGGTTCAACGGTCCGTTCATGAACCTGGCCACGTATGACGACGACCAGGGTGTCATGAACTGCCCCGTCCAGGATTTCAAGAACGAGCTCGTCGAGACGACCCCTGGCCGGATCATCTTCAACAGCGTCCTGCCTAAGAGCTTGCCCTACGTCAACGGGATTCTCAGGAAAAAGGGCATGGAAAACCTCATCTTCTATGCCTATCTCAAGGCAGGGCTCCAGCCCACGGTCCTGATCCTCGACGCCTTGAAGGAACTCGGCTTCGCCTACGCGACGCAGGCCGGATTCTCCCTGAGCATCGACGACTTCGTCATCCCCGGGGAAAAGAAAGAGCTCGTCGAAAAGGCCGAGAAGGACGTCCAGGACATCGAGAAACTCTATCGGGCCGGCACGATCTCCTCGGGCGAGCGGTTCAACCGGGTCATCGAGACCTGGGGCACGTGCACGGAAGACGTCTCGAAAGCCATGCTCAAGGAAATGAAAAGGATCAGCCTCGAAGGCAAAGAGCTCAACCCGCTCTACATCATGGCCGACTCCGGGTCCCGGGGCAACAAGCAGCAGATCCGCCAGCTCGCCGGGATGCGCGGCCTCATGTCCAAGCCCTCGGGCGAGATCCTGGAGACGCCCATCGTCTCCAACCTCCGGGAGGGACTGAACGTCCTCCAGTACTTCATCTCGACCCACGGCGCCCGCAAGGGCCTGGCCGATACGGCCCTCAAGACGGCCAACTCCGGCTACCTGACGCGGAAACTCGTCGATGTCTGCCAGGAAGTCATCGTCGACGAGCTCGACTGCGGCACCCTCAAGGGGATCAACGTCTCCGCCATCGTCGAGAACGGCGAGATCATCGAGCCCTTCATCGACCGCGTCGTCGGCCGCATGGCCCTCGAGCGCGTCGTCAACCCGGATACCGGCGCCACCATCGTCGACACGAACCAGGAGATCACCGAGAAGGTCGCCCAGGAATTCCAGATCCTGGGCATCGAGCGGGTCAAGATCCGCTCGGTCCTGGCCTGCGAAGCCAAGCGCGGCATCTGCCAGCTCTGCTACGGGCGGAGCCCGGCCTCCGGCAAGATGGTCGAGCTCGGCGAGGCCGCGGGCATCGTCGCCGCCCAATCCATCGGCGAGCCCGGCACCCAGCTCACGATGCGGACGTTCCATGTCGGCGGCATCGCCATGGGCGGCGCCGAAAAATCCAAGCTGGAGGCCAAGAACGAGGGCGTGCTCAAGTTCACCAACCTCAAGGCCGTCGTCAACAAGGACGGGACGTCGATCGTCGTCAACCGTAATGCCATCATCGCCATCCTCGACCACCGGGGCCGCGAGGTGGAGCATTACCAGGTCCCCTACGGCGCCAAGATCCTCGTCCCCGATCGCGGGGAGATCAAGGCCCGACAGGCGTTCACCGAGTGGGACGCCTTCAACACCTTCATCCTGACCGAGGAGACGGGGATCGTGCGCTATCACGATGTCGTCCTGGAGGTCAGCATGGAGGAGGTCCAGGACGAGTTCACCGGCCTCC
>Ga0315286_10003298_pt1 | contig 15224 bp, 17 predicted proteins | sample YL17G10_0_MG_FD_205038 | JGI IMG/M metagenome (GOLD analysis project Ga0315286, IMG submission 205038) | Sediment microbial communities from Yellowstone Lake, YNP, Wyoming, USA - YL17G10_0 | ecosystem: Environmental > Aquatic > Freshwater > Lake > Sediment | place: USA: Wyoming | collected...
GATGGGGGTCTTCATTGCCGGGGGTCTCCGTGGGGCTTGAAGAATTGGTGGGGTTCGTCGCCGTTTTCGAGTTTGATGGCGCGCATGGCTCTTGCGCCGTCGAGGATGGCGTCGAGTCCCTTCCTGATCTCCTCGAGTTCGTCGGGGGTGACTCTGTCGCCGTACCTTGCTTGTATGAGGGCGAGTAGGGTCTCTGCCTCCCGGTTGGGGGTGGTCATGGTTGTGTTTGGGGTGTCTGTGTATTAGGGGCTTATGGGGTGCTACACATGATAACGGAAAAAAATTTTTTCTGGGGGGTGGGTGGGGTTATTGGTTCTTGTAGTGGGCGTCGTAGTAGGCGGTGAGGTCGTCTATGACTGCCTTTCGTGTCTTCATGGATTCGAGGCCGGCCTTGAGGTGGTCTCTGCCCTCCGCGGTGAGGGTGTAGACTCGTCTGTCTGGTCCGGTCTCCTTCTCCTCCCACTGGCTGGTGAGGAGGCCTCGGTGTTCCATGCGGCGGAGTACTGTGTAGACGGCGCCGGGCTCTATCTTGTTGGGTTCGGCTAGGCTGCGCTTGTTTAGTTCGTCCATTAGTTGGTAGCCGTGCATGGGTTTCTCGTCTATGAGGCGTAGGAAGATTAGTCCGACCCAGCCGCGCTGTGGGTGGCGGTGGTGTTCGCAGCGGTGTTCCTCGGCGTCTCCGCCGTGGCATCCGCATTCTTTAACTTCGTGACCGTGCATATTGATCACTGTTATAGGTAACAGTGTTACATATAAACGATTACAGTATACCTCATCGGTTTATCCTAGACTCGATCATGGTTGGGTTTCTGTGGGTACAGGATTCAGCCGCGTGTGGGTTGTTTTTCGAGGATGTTTAACAATTAAGCGGGTTACTCTTGAGTTGTATGGGTGGGTCTGGGGGGCTGGGGCGGTCTACCTATACCGGCTCGAGGGGGTGGAGCCTGGTTTGGACCGGTGGCTCGTGGTGGGTGGCTGCTTCGCGGCGGGAGCCGCGGTTGTGGTCGTCCTATTGGCGTGGTCCCGGAGGAGAATAGTGTCGATTGAACTTACGCCACCATAGATAAGAGAAAAAAAATTTTCGGATTAGTCGGGGCGCAGGGCGAGGATAGGGGCTAAAGTACTGAGGAAGCTCATGACGGCGGTTACAGATGCCTTGAACAGGGACTCCTCATCGCGGAGTGTGGATACTGTCGAGTGTTTCTCGTCTAGGAGCCTTTGGATGTGTCCACGCATCAGCGTCGAGGCGTATTGGCCGGATGTGTCGACGGCGATGAGTGTTGTTTCAAGTTTAGAGGGAAGGTGGTCGCTGGCGTGTTTGAGTTCGTATCCGACGCTCTCGTTGTTTGCTCCGGCGTTGAAGACGAAGATGCATGCGTCGCTGCGCTCGATCCAGTAGAGGCTCTTACGGGTGAGGTAGGCGTCCTCATCCTCTCCCTCCCTGATCCTCGGCGTCTCGAAGTCTTCGACGAGGTAGCATCTCTCCCAGCCGAGGCCGATCATCCTCTGTTTTAGGTTTCTAAGGCGGATTATCGATGTGTCTTGATATGAACCGAGGATGAGGAGTATGACCTTCGTCTTCTCGTTTCTTGAGTTGTCGTCGGCTCGGTTCATCTAGTTCCGATAGTTTTTAGTAACGGTTATATAGTTTAGGACAAATATATTTGTCCTAGTGAGTGGTGTGGAGATCCCGCTGGAGCTTAGGTACGCCGTGGAGGCGCTTGGTCATCCGGTTCGGGTTAGGGTTGTGGAGTACCTGTATGATGGGCGTGTGGCGACTTACACCGAGTTGCTGAAGATGCTCGGTGTGAGGAAGGGGTCTTTGACTTATCACCTGAAGGTTCTGTCCCAGTGTGGTATCGTGTTCTCCAAGCAGAGGCTGGATGAGTTGGGAGACTTCCATAGGGCGCATTATGTGTTGAGTCCTTGGGGGAGGGTTGTGGTGGATGGGCTGTTGTCGAGTTATGACTCGGTGGTCAACCCGAGGGCGGAGGCGCCCAGGGCGGTCGCCGAGGCGCATTGACCGCGGGGCTCTGTAGGGAATAGGTGCTTCTTTTGCGTAGATCGGCGTACCATCCGAGCCGTTTTCGGGCCTATTTTCGGTAACAGGGACATATTTACGGTTATATGGGGTACCCCCCTCCCCCCTATCCTTTTTTGGTGTTCTACTCTCTGGTTTGATAAGCGGGGGTGTGAGATTATATTGTATGTCGAGTTCGTCCTCCGTCTATGCGGCGGTCCTCGCCTTCGCAGTGGCGCTAGCGGGTTTCTCGGGGCTCAGCCTATCTGCTCCGGCGGGATATCCTCTCGATTCGGTTGTGGAGGAGGGGCGTCGAGGTCGGCGTGGGGGAGGTTGCCCCGAGGATCGTCACGGATAAGCGGTTCTACAGACTCACCGACGGGGGCCGGACGGCGGTCTTCGAACTCTATAACCCGACGGGGCACAACGTCACTACCAATCTGCCCGGGTGCATCAGGTTTGACCGCTTCTACCCGGACGGGACCGAGGACGGAATATCCGCAGTCTGCATCGACTGGGTCTGGGCGAACGTCACGCTGCCCTCCGGGGGCTCATTCAAGGTTTGGAGCTTCTACTTCTCCGTATCGAGGGCGGGCAGCTTCAGGATAGAGTGAGCGGGGGCGAAGACGACGGTGTATGTGTTGCCCGCTGGATAGTAGACCGGTCACACGGTGCGGGCTACTTTGGGAGGAGGACCTTGTTTATGACGTGGATGACGCCGTTCTTGGCCTCGATGTTCGCCTTGGTGACGAAGGCGTCGTTGATGCGTAGATTCTCGTGCCACTTGACGGGGTCCCGCTTGAAGGCCGGGTCCTTCTTACCGAGTTCCCCCTTGTCGCCCATGCTGATCTTGATCTCCTGCCCCTCCAAAGTCTTGGCGGAGGTGAGCTTGGCGGCGCTCTCCGCGGATACCTTGCCGGCGACGACGTGGTAGAGGAGCACCTGCTTGAGCCTCTTGGGATCCTTGAGGAGTGCCTCTATGGTCCCCTTTGGTAGTTTGGCGAATGCCTCGTCGGTTGGGGCGAATATTGTGTATGGTCCTTTTCCGTTTAGGGTCTCGATCAGGCCGGCGGCTTTGGCGGCCGTGAGCAGGGTCTTGAAGGTTCCCGCCTTCGTGGCTACTTCTACGATTGTTGACATGTTAAAACCGTGTGCTGGTGGGGAAGCGTTGTTATTAAGGCGTTATTGATTGGCGAGACTTGCGGTTTACCGGCTTGTGGGTCCTGCTGGGGGCTGTTTTCTGGCTGTTTTGGGAGTTTTCCTCCCCACTTCTAGTTTCTAAGTGATCGTGGCCTCTTCCCATGTGTGTAGGAAGAATGCTTTGCACCAGTCTTTGAATCGGGGCGTCTCCGGCTTCTCCCCGTTCTCGGCACCGTTCTCGTGAGTGTTTCACTGGGATACTGCTGTTCTTGTACCTCAAGTTTAGAAAGACTGAGAATTAGCCACAGTCAGAATTAGATCTACTTTCTGCTCAGACAGACCACAATGGTTCATCGCCTGTGTGGTGGCGGGTACTTTGGGTAGGCTCTTCGGCTGTGTGTGAGGTGGAGGTGGGCCATGGCTTCGGCGAGTTCTAGGCTGGCCTCGGCGGGGTCGATGACGGGTAGGTGGGTGGCGTCGCGGAGGGGGCGGCCCATGGCGAACATGCCGAGGCAGTCGAGGTAGAAGGCGTCGTGCCCCTGCTCCTCCAGCTCGTGTATGGCCTGCTCCGTGAGGCGCAGGGTCTTCTCGGTGTCACTGCGGAGGTCGAGGACGGGGAGGGGGGCTGGGACGGCGGCGGGGCATCTGCCGAGGAGCTGGACGAAGAGCCTCATGGACTCGCCGGGGCCGACGACGGGGACGTCGACGAGGGTGCGGGCGGCCTCGAGGCCGGGGTCGCCGGCGCACCAGATGATTATGGCGTCGGCTCCCGCCTTCTCGGCTGGTCCGACGAGTTTGAGGACCTCGGCGGCGGCCTGGGCGTGGTCGACGGGGCTCTCTATGGCGGGCGGCCCCTCGCGGACGCGCGAGTAGGCGATCTCCGTGCCGGGCCTCGCGATGGTCTCCAGGAAGGCGGTGCGGAGCCTTATGGCGGCGTCGTCGAGGCCCGTGATGGGGACGGCGAGGTGAATCCTCACGGTGGGTCGTGTGTGTTGGGGGCGAGAGGGTATTAGGGGCTTATGGCGTGCTACTGCTCATAACAGGAAAAAAAATTTTCCCCCCCCTTCCTCAATTTCTATTACAATCTCTCTCTTTGTGTTGTTGTTTCTGTCTCACTCTCCCTCTCTTTGTTTCCATCTGATAGTTTATCTCTCTGATTCACTCACTCTGCCTGAGTGTCCCTGTCTGTCCCTCCCCCTTAGATGATAGAATAGGAGTAGAAGAGGCATAAAAGCCCTAAAATGAGAGAAAAAATAATAATTTTTAGGTTTATAACCATAACCTTTTAAAAATAAAGAGTTATATTCATATCCGATTTGAAGTTTAAAGATGTTAATTGGATAAATACATTCGGATTACTTTTTAAAATAATTACATATCTTAGTTTAATTATCATTTTATTTATTTCATTTTATTATCAGTCATTTATTATAAATATTGATTTAATAGGTTTGATCATAATTTTATGTGGATATACGATTATTATGAGTTTACGACTGAAAAACTTTCAATTAAGCCCAACTGGAATTTCAGCCGAATTAGACACCTTAGAAAAAGAGTCTGAAAAAGTAGCAAAGGTCGAGAATGGTATAAAATCTGAGGTTGAAAAGACTATAGAAGATGCCATTGAACCTGATACTCAACTTTTAAGGTTATCAATAGAAATAGAAAAAACATTACGAAATCTAGCTATACTTACAGGTATTAAAGAAAGCAGGGTTTCTATGAGACAGTTATTAGACTATTTAATTCAAAATAAGACTATTACCGATAAATGGCTGATTGAAGCCATTATATTTATCAGCCATAATAGAAATTTACTAGCACACGAAGGAACTGTTATAGATATTAAGAAAGCTATTAATATTGGAAAAGAAGTTTTATCTCATTTAATTATAGAAGAAAATAATTTAAAAAATAAATCGAAATAATCATAAAATTACTTGGAATAGTTTTGGGGACATAGAATGGTCAAACAGTTATTTTTTTATAATGGAAAAAATATATTATCTTTATGTCGGATCTTGAAAAACTTATTCGCAAAATAACTTCAGATGCAATTCAAGGAAACGAAAATACTTATAAAACTGACTTATTTTCGTTACTTTCTCAGTATAAAAATAATCCTTACTACTTCTTAAAAAATGCCAAATCAATACATCAACGTATTAAAAAAAACATACCTGAAAAAGTGATTAAACATAATACTTTTGATAAATATCTTAAAAAATTTAAAAAAATACATGCAGAATGTAGTATAAGAGTGTTAAAAGAAGATGTAAAAATTGAAAATTATTTAGATAGTCTAGTGGAAATGCAACTACTAGACACTTTTGTAGGAGTTCATAAAATTGTAAAAGAGGTGAGAGATAAACCACCTCGTAAAATGGGAATTAATTCATATTGTATGTTTTTAAGTATTTTTTATCTAATTATATATGAAAGAATAGGATATAGAATAAAACTGATGTATAAAATTCTAGAGAATGATATAAATGATGAAATAAGCATTGGAGACGTGATAAAATATTTTAAAGAAAAACCAGATTATAAAGATTTATTCAATAGTATGAATAATAAAATACGTAATTCAATAGCCCATGGAAATTATCGTTTAAATAGAGATGATAAAATAATTATATTTAATGAAGATGAAAATATAAAGATGCCTTATGATGATTTTTTTAATTTAGTTGATGATGTTATTGTTTTATTATACTCAATTTTCTTGGCGAAAGCCGATGTAGAATTAGATGCTGTAAATAAAAAATCACGTCAAGTTATCCTAAACGAATAATATCTAATAAATAAATTAATTAAAATATAGTTATTTGAGATAAATAGCTAAATTGTGACGCGGTAGCGGTCCATGAGTTCCTGGCGCTTGCCCTCGTTCCACCCCGTCACATCCGTGTAGTACCCCGTGATCCTGCTCCACCAACGCACATCCTCGGAACCACACGACGGACACGTCTTCAACATACCCGACGAAGTGTGCTGACACTTGCTGCACACCGTCAGGTCCTTCGTGTAGCTGAAGTAACCGATCTGGCTGTTCCTGCAGATGCGCTGCGTGAGCTTGTACAGCGCCTCGGGGTCGCTGCACGCCTCGCCGAGCCAGGCGTGGAATATGTTGCCCCCGCTCAGTATGGGGAAGAACTTGTGCTCTATGTCTATCTTCTTCCCCAGCGGGATGTGCGCCCCCACGTAGGTGTGTGTGCCGTTGCTGTAGTAGACGGGGAGGTCCCTCTTCCCCTTCACAAGCGCCGCCGCCCCCTCCAGGTCCCCCTTCACAGTGTTGACGGCGTGCTTCTTGTACGTCGGGGAGACGAGGTCCGAGACGGCAAACGTCTGCGCCGTAGACTCAGCCGGCGTACGGGCCAGCATCATCTTGAACCCGCTCCTCATCTCAAGCCCCTTCCTGTACTTCTCCATGTCAAGCAGGAGCCTGATGGCGAGGCGCACAGAATCCGGGTCCTCGTGAAGCTGCTTACCCGTGAAGTGCTGCACCATCTCGTTCACACCCACGACGCCGATGACGTTAACGAGCTCCGAGAAGTCGACGGCGGGCGGCCCCTGCTGCCCCGTGCGGGGGTCCCGGGGCGTCTGAGTCGCAAACGGCACCATCTTGTTCGCCAGCGCCTTCTTCATCCAGAACTGCTTCGCCTTGAAGACATCCACCGCCATACGCATGTTCTCCTGCGCCGCCTCAAGCAACTTATCGTAGTCACCGTTCGCGCGGTACGCCAGCCTCGGCATGTTCAGGCTCACGACCTGCCACCCGCCCATGCTGAAGTGCTGCCCGCCCTCGAAGTACAGCTTCTCGTTGAACTGAGGGTCAGTCTCCGGCGTGTTCGAGAACTGGTAGGCGCAGCACTGGTAGCAGCTTATCCCGTTACCGTAGCCGCGGTAGGTGGGGAGCATGTTATCGAAGTAGGGCGCCCCGAACTTGCCCACGGACTCGTGGACGAGCATCCAGAGGTCATCATACTCCGGCTTGAAGAACTCCGGAGAGACGTAGTTCTCGTTCTTCGGGAAGTTGAAGGGCTTGCCCCAGTAGTCCCCCTCAAGCGACACCTCCGTGATGGCCCGGAAGAACGTCTGAACCTCGTCCTCGTAGCTCCCGTAGGTGTCCGGCCCGACGCGCCCCTTCATCACCACCGGCACGTCCCTCCAGATCTTCGGCACACCCATCGGCAGCTGGATGTTACTGAACACCAACTGCCCACCCCGCGTCACATACGTCTGCGTCAACTCGTAGAACATCATCTGGGCGAGCTGCTTCACCTTCTCATACGGCAGCCCACGGAGGAACGGCGCCAGGAACATCGTGTAGTACATGAAGCCCTGCCCCCCGCTGAAGTTAGTCTGCCCAGCCGCCAACACCTTCACGCTGTGCAGAATAGCAACCTCAGGCTGCTTCGCCGGCCCAGCCACGCTGCTACGGAACCCAGACCCATCCGGGATCAGGCCATAGTAGAGGAAGTACCTCAGATCCCAGTCCTGACAGAACGGCCGCGACCCGAAGTACTCCAACGTGTGGATGTGGATGTCACCCTGGTGATGAGCCGTCGCAAGCGTCGGATCCATCAAAAGCAGATACTGCTCCTTACTGAGCCTGTCCGCCTTCTTCTTATGCACCGTCTCAGGGTTGGGCTGAAGATTCGCGTTCTCCTTAGCCTCGAAGCCCGAGCCGGTGTCGATCTCATACGCATCCACCACAGGCACACCCACACGCGTCAGGATGTTCCTGTAGATCTGGAGCTCAGGCATGTTCTCCGACTCGCTCCACTCAAGGAGGACGTTGTTCGTGATCTCACGGACCATGGGGCCGGAGACGACCTTTGGCTTGATCAGCTTGATCCTATTCTCGACCTCCCTGGCGAGCTTCTCCGCCTTCAACGGGCTGAGGGGAGAGAGACCGAACATCGTCTCCGCCAGCTCAGTCTCCCTCACGAGCTGATCCACTATCCTCGCCTTGTTCCACTCCACGAGGTAGCCGTCGGTCGTCCTGACCATCGGCATCCCCTTGTAGAGCCTCTCCGACTTGTAGAACTGATCTATAAACGTCTGCCCCTCGGGAAGACCCTTACCCTTCTTTAACATTCAACAACTCCCTCACTACGCCCTCGCTCAGCTCCCCCCCGGGGAACATCTCCTCGGCAGACGCACACCTCTCCCCCAACTCGAGAATCGGGGGGTTCCCGAACATGTTCCTCATGACGAACTCCGTCTGGGCCTCCGTGTCAAACCACTTCGCCTCGAATGGAATCGCCTTATCCTTCATGTAGGCCTTCAAAACCTCACACTTCTTGCAATCGGGGAGGGAGTAGACCCTCGCGACGGAGTTAGATGTGCTCATACACGACTTCACCGATGGAGATCACTAAGCTAGATAGTAGAAGGGTCACCCGGCGGCGTATAAGAACGTAATCGTCTCGATCATAATACTCCGACTAACGAATTCTAGGACAATCCACTTTTCACCCACAAAACATATGATTGTCTCAATAAAATAGAATCATATTTATATTGTCATAAATATCTACAATAGTTTATATATTCAGACATACGCAGTCACAATCCGTAAAAGATACGGAGAAAGCCGGGTCCGCCATGACAATCATAGTCTGCCTCGTCGGCACACACTTCCGCCGCCCCTTCGACGGAATCCGCTACTGGAGCAAACACCACGGCATAACCAAACTCCACCTCCTATACAGCAACGCCAAGGCCACAGACGAGACAGCAGTATTCAGCTACATGAGCCAGAAAAACGCCAATGAACTCCGCGACAAACTGGAGATCCTCGACCCCGAGCTAGTCGGCTTCGACCCCATGGACCACCGCAGCGCATTCAAGGCAATCTACGGCGTCGTAAGCAAGGCACGCGCCTCCGGCGAGGAGGTCCTCATCGACGTCACAAGCACAACCGACATCACCCAGGGAGTCTCCCTGACAGTCGCCCTGATGTTCAGAAACGCCCGCGTGTACAGCGTCCCACCAGAAAAATCGGCCTGGTACGTCACCGGAAAGGTCGGCGACCCCCAGTTCGAGAAGTGGTTCGAGAACGCCCGCAACCAGGCGAGCAAGGAGCCCAAGGAGATACAGCTCCCAGGCTACCGCCTAGAGCCCAACACAAAACACGAGGAGAAGGAGTGGGACAGGGAGAAGAAGCTCCTCATCCTCCTACGCGAGAACGGCGGCGAAGCAGAGTCCATAAGCGACATAATACGCTGGTTCGGCCACAAGGTAGCCAACAGCACACTCCGGAACAAGTTCAGCCGCATAGTCACCAAGCTCGAGATGAAGGGACTAATCGACGCCGAGAAGGGTAGCAAGATGAAGGTCATAAGCCTCACCGAGTTCGGCGAAATCTTCGCGGAGGCCCTCGCGGAGCAGAGCGCAGTATAACGCTCGGCGCCCCGACCCTGCACCACTTTACAAGCAGAAGTGAAAAACCGGCCCCCACTACAGGCCCCGTTTTCCGTTTACCTCAACAACCCCCCGAAACCCCGCACATCGAGGAGTATTATGCGATATTATTATTCGGATTATGTATTACGCCGCCACCGTTTAGTAGCGGCGGAATATAAGCCCACGACTCCCCCTCGCTCAGCTAAGTTTTTAAACAGAACGACCCGAGGCTACCATAAGAACCGGTGGATGAGAGTTGCTAGCAGAGGTAGTTCTCACCCCCTCTGAGGGGAAGAGGCTCATCGCCAAGGCGATAGCACACCTGGAGATAGTCAAACTCGCCAAGGAGAACGGCACCGTCATCGTCGCCACGAGCACGACGAATGCCTACGTCCTCGAGGAACTCCTCGGCAAGGAGATCAAGGAGAAGGGCATGTTCACGGCGGGAGTCGTCACCAAGGACGGGCTCCAGATCACCGAGGCAAAGGGACGCGGCGACCACCACGTCATCCAGAAGGGAAAGGTCAAGACAGTAAAGGTCCCCGAGCTCCCCGACATCCTCAAGGAGATGGGCCCCGGTGACATCTTCATCAAGGGCGCCAACGCCATCGACCTCTTCGGCCAGGCTGGCATCCTCCTCGGAGGCATCGGCGGAGGCACAATCGGCGCCGCCTGGGGCTACCTCACAAGCAACGGAATCACCACCATAATCGCCGCGGGCCTAGAGAAGCTCGTCCCCATCAACCTCACCGACGCAGTCAACCGCATGGGCATAAACAAGGTCGACGTCGCCCTCGACGTGAAGTGCGGCATGATGGTCATCGGTGGCTACATAGTCACCGAGATGGAGGCCTTCAAGGAGCTCTTCGGCGTCGACGTCGTCCCCATCGGCGGCGGAGGCATCGACGGGGCAGAGGGCTCCAAGATATTCCTCCTCGACGGCGAGGACGAGGCGGTGAAGGAGGCCGTCGAGATGGTGAAGTCCATCCGCGGCGAGCCCAAGCTCACCACCCGCACCATCAAACAGAAGTAGGCGACTTTTCTAACCGCCACTCAATCTTCTCCGCCCCGTTGAAGCGGGCGAAGTCATCCAGAGTTTTGCCGAACTCGTTCTCGTACTCCTCATCCGGCTTGAATCCGTCCTCGTACCAGAGGCCCCGGATGATGAGCCTCCTCTCCTTCCTCTCCAGCTTCGGGTCGAGGCGCCCCACTAGCCTGTCACCGTAGAGGATGGGCACCGTGAAGTAGCCGAACCTCCTCTGGTGGGGCTTCAGGTAGACCTCCAGCGCCCGCTCGAAGCCGAATAGGGACTCCAACCTGTCGGCCTGCCAGAGGAAGCTGTCGAAGTAGTTGACGAAGCGTACGCCGCCGTAGCCCCAGTCGCGCCCCAGCTCCTCGAGCCTCGTGGCGTCCTCAGCGAGGCAGTAGTGGAGCGACCTGAGCCCCTCGACGTTGAGCCTGGCGGCGACGCCCTCCTCCACGAGGCCGTCGAGGAGCGACTGTATCTGCTTCCCCGTCATCCCCAGCTTGACGCACCACGTGTGGTAGTAGGACCTTACGTCGGCGGGCTTCGTGGCGCCGAGGGAGCCGAGGGTCCGCAGGGCGAAGAAGCGCTGCCGCTCCTCCTCGGTGGGCTCGGAGGCATCGACCCAGCCGGGTAGCACCCGCTCCGTCAGGTCGTATATCCTCTGGAAACCATCGCGGCGAGTCACCATTAGGTCCCCGGAGCTGAAGAGGGCCTCTAGGGCCCGCTTCGCGGGCTTCCACCCCCACCAGCCGCTGCTCGGCTTCTTCCCCTCGAAGTCGGCGCTACCCAGAGGGCCCTCTTTCTTGACCCTGTCGAGGACGGAGTCGACGACGTCGGGGTCTACGCGACTGAACCAGCCCGTGTGGATGACCCTGTTCTTCGCCCTCTCCCTGTTGGCGGCGATGAGGTACCTCCAGTGGTCCATCGGCATGTAGCACATGGCGTGGCCCCACCCCTCGAAGACGCGCCTGTCCTCGTAGGCGAGGGCGTGCAGGTCCTCCTTCCTGTACTGGCCGAGGCGTGTCCAGAGGGTGAAGTAGTGGGCGCGCTCCACGACGTTTATCGTGTCTATCTGGACGCAGCCGAGGCGCCCGATGGTCTCCTCGATCCTCTTCTTCGTCGCCCTCCTCGGAGGCTCACCTAGACCCTGCTTCTCTATCTGGAGCCTCCTCGCGGCGTCCACCGAGACCCTTAGCGCCGAAACCATCCCAACACCCATCAACAGGCGGCTGCTTAAGCCTTCCATTTTTCACATAGACTTAAACCATCCCCTACGAAGCTGTAACATGGGTGGGTGAAAGTGATCGCCGCCGACCTCCTTGGAGAGATAGAGTTCTAGGCGATAATCCTCTCCATGATATTTGTGCCACTCATCTGGGTTTTAGTCAGGAAAGGGAATGCCACCGATCACGAGGGACGGGGCAAGGCGCCACCCGGACTCGCTGAACCAACATCGAAAAAGATCGGGCTCCCCGGCATCGACTACAAGTGGTACACGATGGGTTTGGAGTGGAGGCACCCCGACTTCCAGCAGTACAGGGAGAAGCTGGAGCGGAATGAAAGAGAAGCGGAGAAAAAGGGTAAGGACGCCCTGCAACACGCTTAAAGACCCGGGCATAGAATCTCGTGGGGATAAGCGATGCCGGAGCAACCCGCTTGGGAGATAAAACGCACCATCTACACACGCGCCGAGGAGGAGTACAGCACCAGCCTCGGCCTCCCACCCGAGGAGCGGAACCTCCAGCAGAGGCTCAAACGCGGCGTGGTCGTCGTCGACAAGGTCCCCGGCCCGACGAGCCACGAGGTCGTCGCCTGGGTGAGGAAGCTCATGGAGCTAGACCACATCGGCCACGGCGGCACCCTCGACCCCAGGGTCACAGGCGTCCTCCCGGTCACCCTAGAGGACTCCTCCAAGTGCGTACAGGCTCTCCTCGACGCGGGGAAGCAGTACGTCACGATCATGCGCACCCACGAGGACGTCGAGGAGAAGCGCCTAGTGGCGACGCTGAAGGGGTTCGAGGGGGAGATATTCCAGAGGCCGCCCCTCCGCTCCGCAGTCAGCAGGCGCCTACGCACCCGACGCATCTACAGGATAGAGTACCTCGAAGGCGACGGCAGGAACTGGCTCTTCAAGGTCGACTGTCAGAGTGGGACATACATCAGGAAGCTCTGCAGCGACGTCGGGGAGGTCCTGGGCTGCGGCGCCCACATGCACGAGCTGCGCCGTACGCGTAGCGGCCCATTCATCGAGGCTCAGGCGGTCACCCTCTACGACATCGCCGACGCGATGGACCAGCTTAAGGAGGGGGACGAGGCTCCGCTGATGAAGCTCCTACACCCCGTCGAGGAGGCGCTCGCCCTCCTGCCCCACATCTGGGTCCGGGACTCGGCCGTCGAGGCCATCTGCACCGGCGCCCAGCTCGCCGTCCCCGGCATCCTCCGCTTCGAGTCGGGCATAGAGCCGAAGGGGCTGATAGCCGTGATGACGCAGCGCAACGAGGCCGTCGCGTTGATGAAGGCGGAGATGACGAGCGACACCATCCTCAAGGAGGAGCACGGCATAGCCGCCATCCCCGAGCGCGTCATAATGCTGAGAGGAACCTACCCCAAGTCGTGGTAGGCGGTGTCAGAGCACTACTTCTCCGAGAAGCCTACATCCCCCGAGGAGCGGGGGCTCATCAGGTGCACCCTCAGGGGGGTGGACCTCGAACTCGTGTCCAGCTCCGGCGTCTTCAGCCACAGGAGGATCGATAACGGGACCCGCCTTCTCGTCGAGTCGATGGAGCTGCCCGGGGAGGGCCGCCTCCTCGACCTCGGTTGCGGGTACGGCGCAATCGGCATAACGGCGGCGCTCATCAACCCCCACTTGGAGGTATGGATGACCGACGTGAACACCCGAGCAACCGCCCTCGCCAAAGAGAACGCCGCCCGCAACGGGGCGAGGAACACCGTCATCCTCCAGGGGAACCTCTACGAGCCCTTAGAGTCAGCTAAATTCGAGACGATAGTGACCAACCCGCCGATCTCTGCGGGGATGGCCAAAGTCGTCAAACCCATCATTGCGGGCGCACCCTCGCACCTCAACGCGGGTGGCTCCCTCCAGCTCGTCGTCCAGTCAAACAAGGGCGGGAGGACCGTCGCCGCCCTCATCGAGGAGACCTTCGGTGAAGCTCAGATCCTCGCCAAGGGAGGCGGCTACAGGGTCTTGAAGGGTGTTAAAAAAGGGTCAGAGGTTTAGTCCTCGAAGGCGTGTTCGCCGAACTGGCTCTCGTCGAGGCCCATCTCCTCCTCGGCGGTGACCCTGAGGGGCGAGAACTTGTCGATTACCTTGAGGAGGATGAACGAGCCGACGAAGCTGTAAGCGCCGACGACCACGACGGCGATGGCCTGACTGACGAGTTGGCCGGGGTTGCCGTAGAGTAGACCGTTGGCGCCGGCGGCGTTGACGGTGAGGGTCGCGATGAGGTTCTTCCTCCTTACTAGTCCCGCGTAGAAGAAACCTAGTGCGGGGGTCATGATCATTACAAGGGCCGTGGCTGCGCCGACCCAGGCGATATCTCCGGGATTCACTCGATGTACACCTTCGTGAAAGGACGAAAAATAAAGTATTTAGGGTTTTTTAAATAACAAATGACCGGAAAATTCCATTATATCGATATACGTTACCGTATTAATAGACAGTTTAATGAGAAAAACGCTGTTTTTACACCACTCCTCAAATAGGTAAAAGCGAGTAAAAGTGGTTTTATCTTAGAATATTAGGTAATTTAACCCATTAATATACGAAATAAGAGTTAAGCCGATAGCTCTCGGCCATTGTCGGTTTTAGATGATGAAGTAGCGAGGGCAGACCTCGCCTCCGCCGGCCCAGATGGCGGTCTGGATGTTCTTTATCCCCGGGATGGCGGCGATCTCCTTGCCCAGCCTCATGAGGTGGTCGAAGTCGTGTATGACGCCTATGGCGAGGAGGTCGTGGTCGCCCACGGTCTTCGTGGCCACTATGATGTTGGGCATCTTGATGATGGTCTTAAGGATGCTCGTCAAGTCGGTCTTGGAGCCGCCGCTCGTGGAGGCGTCGATGTGAAAGGCCGCCATACCCTCGTAGCCTATCTTCCTAGGCTCGATGACGACCGTTGAGCCCCGGATGTCCCCAGCGTCCCTGAGCCTCTGGAACCTGTTTATGATGGTGTCGGGGCTCCGGTCCAGCTCCTTGGCGATCTTCCTGAAGCTGGTGCGGGCGTCCCCCGTCATGATCTCGATTATCTTCTCGTCTATCTCGTCCATCACGACGCCTCCACCTTTAGGCCTTCTAGTTCGAAGTTCTCGGGGCAGAGGAGGATGTTCTCAACCCAGATGCTCGTCTTTACACCCTTCACGTGAGGTAGGGTCTTGGTCTTCTCTATGAGGGTGTTGAGCTCGTTCATGCCCTTGAGGACGACGACGGCGAAGATGTTCTGCATCCCCATGCTGGGGGTGCAGAAGACGACGCCTGGTTGCCTCCTCATCTGGTCCACGACATCGGCGACGTGGACGGGCTCGACGTTTATCTCGAGGCTTGCTGGGCAGTCCAGCCCGAGGTGGCGGGGGTCGAGGAGGATCGTCGTCCCCCTCACGACGCCG
>Ga0315286_10003299_pt1 | contig 15223 bp, 8 predicted proteins | sample YL17G10_0_MG_FD_205038 | JGI IMG/M metagenome (GOLD analysis project Ga0315286, IMG submission 205038) | Sediment microbial communities from Yellowstone Lake, YNP, Wyoming, USA - YL17G10_0 | ecosystem: Environmental > Aquatic > Freshwater > Lake > Sediment | place: USA: Wyoming | collected...
AGCTTCGAGTCCTTCGGCAGGACCAGCGCCTGCCTGAGAGCGAGCTCGGATGCCTCCTTGACAGAGCCGACATCCTCCCAGCCCTTATCCGTCTCCATTGAGGAGCAGTGGGCGCAGAGGATCACATCGACATGGTCCGGCAGAGAAGGCTGGACATGCCGTTTGGAATAGCACTCCTCGCATAGGGAGCCAATGAGTTCGCCTTCGCGGCCGCATTCGACGCAGAACAACTACATCATCCTCGCCATTTGCGCGTGTGGAACTCCCCCGATGACCAGCACGCTGGCAGGGTCGACGTACCCGTGCTTGATCGCGATCTCGAGAGTCTTCTCACCGACGAGGTTGGCAATGGTCGCCATCTCGAGCCTGCTGACGAGCAGGTCCTCGTCGCCGGTGTCGCCCTTGTAGAACCCTTCGGAGACCTGTATCTTGAGATCCTTGGACCTGAAGGTCTTTCCAACTATGTCTGAGTCGCAGGCGGCAACGACCGTCTCAGTGCCCCGCCTGTGGACCTTGATGCATATCATCCGATGCGCTCCTCGCTCGCCAGCTTGAAGTATCCTGGCTGAGGCGAATAGACTTCGCCTGCATCGCTCAGCTTCTTCAGCAGCGCCCTTACTCTGTCCTCGGATATGTTCTCCGACCCGGCCTTCTGGATCAGCTCGGCCTCGCTCACGCCCCTCTTGGCATCGGCGAGCTGCTGCACGAGGTTCCTCAGCACATAGATCTGATCCCTCTGTACCCTGCTCGTGCCTGTCGCGATGAGGTCTATGTCCCTCCTACCGCCCTCGCTCGCAACCTTGGCGAGGTAGTACTCGACTATCTTGATCGCGCGATTCGCATCGTCCGTCTCGACGATCGTACTGAGCCTTGCCCTCGCGCTGGCCTCGGACATACGTATCAGCGCCTCCAGCTGCCTCGCGGTGATGGGCACGGAGGCCTCCGCGCCCTCGCCCAGCTTCCTGATGGAGACGTAGTACCCCTGGAGCGTACGGATTGACTCGTCGCTCATGACGGGGGTGATGCGCTTGCTGTACGCGACGTACTTCCTAAGGAAGTCACGATCCATGGCTGGAACGAGTCCTGCGCTGTCTCTGAGTATCTCAGCGACGTCGACATGTGTGATGCTCTCGGGCGACTCGTGCAGCATGACCTCGCCCCTCCTGTGCGCCTTGAGGATGTGCGCGGCCACTTTCTTGTCCTGATCGGAGTCCGGCCGGTCGGTCATTGTGAAGATGGCATCGAATCTGGACAGAAGCGCGGGCGGGAGGTCGATCTGCTCGGCCATGTTCCTGTTCGCGTCGAACCTGCCGTACTTTGGGTTCGCAGCTCCTAGGACTGCGCACCTGGACTGAAGAGTCGCCGTGATCCCGGCCTTGGCCACTGAGATCGTGCCCTGCTCGAGGCTCTCGTGAATGGCGGACCTGTCCTGGTCGTTCATCTTGTCGAGCTCGTCGATGCATGCGAGGCCTTTGTCCGCGATGACAAGAGCGCCCGCCTCGAGGGTCCACCTGCCCTCTCCGAATTCGTCCTTGACTGCAGCGGCAGTGAGGCCCGCTGCGGATGACGATTTCCCGGACGTGTAGATGCCTCTGGGGGCAAGCTGCGCCATGTATCTCAGGATCTGCGACTTGGCAGTGCCTGGGTCACCGATGAGTGCGATGTGTATGTCCCCTCTGATTCTGGTGCCGTCATCCATCGTCTTTTGAACGCCCCCGAACAACTGCAGGGCTAGGCCCTCCTTCTCCTGATCGTAGCCGAAGATTGTGGGCGATATGGACGCTATGACCTTCTCGAAGATGTCCGGGGACTTCGCGAACTCGCGTATCTTCAGCTCGTCCTCGGGAGTGATAAGGATCTCCTCGTACTCGTGCTCCTCGTACTCCACCGAGTTGACATCCATGTGTATCTCGAACAGCGTCGATTTGACCTGCGTGCCCTTCTGCTGGCTCCTCAGGATCCCGTTGAGGATGACCCTGTCTCCGGGAGAAATACGGCCCGAGAGGTCGTCCTCGATGTAGCCCACTAGCCTCTCGGGCTGAGCTCCTCCCCTCAGTCCCTCCGGTGGCTCCTGGGCCTCTATCTTCTGGGTGTCCACGAACTTGGACGGATCAGTGAGGAGCCTGAACTTGGTCGAACCGGTGCCTCGGCCGCAACCGCCCTCTTCCTTGGAGCACTCGAGCGGCTCATGAAAGAGCATGCCTTCCTGCTCGACCGTGATCTTGTGCCCGCACCTGGCGCACTCGAACTCTGCAACGGTCACTCTGGGCCTGACCTCCGTTGCCTTCCTGACCAGGCCCTCGATGGACACGAAACTTCCCAGATGCTTTGCCCTCAGCTTTCTGACCTCTATGCGCGAATCGCGCGGAAGCCCGTTGATGCGGAAATGGACGAATGGGTTCGTGAGAGCATGTGAGACCATACGCTTTATGGCCTCCTCCGCCGAGCGCAGCGACAGGGTCGGATTCACGAGTGTGTAGTTGGCGAGGTCGGGGTCGAACTTCTCAATGCTCGAGAAGTCCACGTATATGCTTCTCACATCGGGGTACAGGTCGGCGATAGTCGACACAAGGTGCCTCCGCTCCTGCCCTCCCAGGAACTCTTCCCAGATGGAGACTAGGTCTTCAGGAGTGTATTCTTTAGGCGTTCAGTTCCCCCCTCGAATCATGGTCGATGCCCTTGCCGTTCCCGATGCTCTTGGCAAAAGGGTACAGGGAATCGACATGTGATACATAAGGCTACTCTGCCTGTCCATCTTTGTGCCTTTCGATTACCTGAAGCATTCTTGTCTGTGCCTCGACGACCTCCGCGCTCGTGTTCGCGGCCGCGTATGCTTCTAGCCTGTCCTTGTTGATCGAGATGAAAGTCTCTCCCCACTTGAACCTGCTCATGAGGTGCTTGGCCTGTTCCTCCTCTCCCAAGATGTACAGCGATGCTGAGAGGGCTTCAGCGGTGGATAGCTTCTGTCCCTTGCCGAAGTTGGTCGGGTTCGCAGCAAGGAGGAATGGAAGGCCTCTGTGCTTCAGACCCTTCCTCACATTTGGGAACTTTGATAGCTTGTTCCATGAGCAGTCGAGCACCAGTATGCCCAGCTTCTTCGCCGAAGGGAGGTCCTCCCGGGAAAGCGCCTTCTCCGCCTCGGGGTCGAGGACCAGTGCACCCCTTGGGATCCGCCCGGCATGCACTACCTCTCGGACATCTCCCAGCCTGACAAGCTTCGCAGCGGTGCACTTCTTAGGGTCGTCCTCCCGCTCCATAAGAGCGAAGAGCCGTATCTCTGCCATTGCTTTGACCAGTAGTGCCAAGGCCAGTATAAAGGAATGTGCGCCGACTGGATGAACCTGTCCGATGGTTCTTAAGGGATGGGATGCGATTATGCAATCGCCACGATGACGAGAACTTTCATGCTGACAAGTGATGAAAGACGGGCGATCCGAGTGGCACTGTCCGCACTTGACGGAAAGACATATACCTGAGCGATACATCCGAGGACAAAGAGGTTGCTTCAGCATGGTAACTGGATTCGACTACCTAAGCCAGGACAAGGCGCTCCAGGAACACTGGGTCCGCAGGTTCGCGGCCATCATCATCGACGCGCTGATCATCTATGCGCCAATTTCGATCCTTTTCCGGGTTCTGGGGACCCCTCTGTTCTTCCCCTGGTTCTTCGCAGGCGGCCTGTTCTTCCTGTACTGCGCGCTCTTCGACGCCACAATCGGGGGAACGGTTGGCAAGATGCTGCTCCATCTGAAGACAGTGTCCACGACGGGAAAGCTGGATTTCGCCAAGGCGATTCTGAGGAACGTATCCAAGGTCTTCGTGGTACTCCTGCTCCTGGACTGGATCGTCGGCATGGCTGTTGACACGAAGGACCCGAGGCAGAAGTGGACGGACCAGATCGCCAAGACCTCGGTCATGCTCTACTAGTGTCGGGCGAGGCCTAAACATAATCATTCCGAGGTTTTGAATCTCTGCAAGTCTTGCGCACCTCCCTGCGCTCTGACTTGGAAGGAATGCGCTGCTTAGATAGACCGTTCCCTGTTTCGGCGTAGCACACCTCTACTGCGCGCATCGACCAGGGAGCGGCCTTGAGCGTATACATACTGTCTACCGAGGGTGTTGACGGCGTGATAGTAAAATTGCCCACGCCATCGACATAGTCGTCGAAGCCGAAGTAGGCCTTGACACCACTGTCGGCATCGATTCGCATCAAAGTCGCCACAGGGAATCCCACGTCCAGCAGCACGATCATGTTGAGAGCGGCTGAATTGGTCCTATACCCTCGATCAACAAACCAATCATACAGACCGCCCATTCTCGCCAGATATTTGTAATGTCTCCCCGAATCTCGCACAGAGAGAGATGCACGCTTGATTCCGATGCCGCTTGTGCCAGGAAGAGAAGGTATCAACCTGAACTCCTCTGAATGCATTGTGAGGAAGATCCTTGTCTCCTTGCCGACCTCAAATTCAGAAAATTCCGGAGCTTGCGCCCAGATTTCGAGTCCGTGCTCAGTAGCCAATCTGTAGTGAGTCTCATCGGAGACCTCCAGGATTCTGGCTCGAACAAACGCTTCCTCCGGAACCGCCACCCGTCTCCATCGAGCGTCCAGTCCAGCCGAATGCCCTAAGTCAATCCGCTCTTCGCTCATGGACAACACACCAACCTATGGACTCAATAATCTATCTGATGCATGTCAGGGCCCCCACATCAGCCATCTCTCAACTATGTCAAGATTCTTCATGAAAGTCTCGGAATACAGTTGGGTGGCTCCTCCCCCAAACCTTGGGAGACCGCCATAATGACCACTGGCTGTGCCAATCCAGTAATCTCCAGCGGGCAGAGTGACGCGGTGTCCCCCCTTCATCACTTTTTCCAAAGGCACGCCGATGCTATCCGATACTCTTAGGGCGTCGACATCCCGACTGATTCCAAACCACTGACCTCCAGGTACTCCGTACTTGACGGCCTCGAATGGATTCTCGAACGTCATCTTCAATGGATAATCGTACATGTTGCGCACGTCAGAAATCCTCCAAGATTCATAGAAGTGCTCATCTTTGGACGCGGTTCTCCAGAAATCATCGTAGTTGTCCATCGTCTTGAAGAACCTGGAGAAGTCACCAGCCTTGTCTCCGGTTCTCCCGGCATCGATGGCTTTGTCACCCCACTTCACGGTTTTCAAAGCGGGGCTGAGAGCAGGCACCCCGGGGGCTATGAGACAAACGACGTCGAGGGCCAGCCACCCAGCATTCCCCCAGGTCGGATGGTTCCAGAGCTGATAGATGTCGTAGGCTATGCAGCCTATATCAAACGCCGACTCAATCCATGACCCCGTGGGATCGACGGACCCAAGCGGGTTGTTTCCGCAGTAGACATACCTGTCCATCGTCTGCGGGGCACTCAACGAACCGAGCTGCGGATCCAGCGAGAGCCACCGCCCGAGCTCCGGATCCATCCACCTGGCGCCTATGTAGTAGAGCCCGGGCGAGGCGCCAGCATACGAGTCGCGTATCTCGCCCGCGTACTCGACCTTCTCACCGCTCTTCAGGAGGATCGGCGTCCCGAAGGGCTTGTAGCTCTTGACCGAGAACGTGGCGCTCGTTTGACCGGACTTCCAAGTCAGCCAAGTGCTCCCGATCACGTCGTTGAAGTGGAAGTATGTGCTCGTGCCCACGAGCTTGACCTTCAGCTGACCGTTCGCATAGACATAGTCGGTGTAAGAGGTGCCGTTCTTCTCGCAGAGGGGGTCGTGGCCGAGATACACGTACTCGGTCGTGTACGATCCTTCAATGGTCTTCGCCCTCGCACCGTTGGCATCATACGAATACTGACCAACCGTGGACGAGCTCCAGGTTTTCTTCTTCGAATCGTAGGTCCACTTCACGATCTTGGCAAGCTGGTTCAGCGAATTGAACTGGTAGTTGTATCTGGTATCAAGTTGCTTGTTCTTCCAGACTTGATTGCCGCTCTTGTCATAGTTGTAGAACCAGGTCGTGGTTCCGGCAACTGTCTTGTTTACCTGGCTGTACGAGCCGTAGGTGTATGCTGTATTGATGCTCTCCACGGTCTCGTTCTTCCACAGCCGGTTTCCGACGGCGTCGTAGACGTATGAGATCTTCCCCCAACTTCCCGTTGTGTTGGTCCACGCGCGGGTCAACCTGTTCAAGAAGTCATAGCTGTAGCTCTCGTTCCCGCCATTTGTGCTGACAAGGTACTTGATACTGCCAACGGCATCGTATGTGTATGTGAGGGATAGGAGCGTCGTTGTTCCGTTCTTAGTGATGATGCTGCGTGCCCAGTCGCGCTTGAACGTCTGATCGTAAGTGTATTCGGTGACCTGCTTCTTGCCGAAGGTCTCGTTCTTGATGGTGTCGTCGACGTTGTAGGTGACCCTGAGCAGCTGGACAGATGGGGAGGCGCTCTTGTTGACATAGATCAGTCGGTTGAAGGCATCATAGTCGTAGTTCACCTGCCGTCCGTCCGGATAGAGGACCCATTTCAAGTTGCCGACAGCATCGAATCCGAATTTGGCAGTGTAGATGTTGTTCCCAATCTTCTCAATTGTTCGGTTCACACGCCCACACAGATCGTAGCTGTAGGTGACGTTGCCGAGATTGTTTCGAGCCCTCGTCACCTGGCCTGCCAGATCGTATGTGATGTTCACCGTGTCGGATGGAGAGACGACCTCCGCTACCATGCCCCTGACGTTGTAGGATGATCGGGTCACATTGCCAGCCCGGTCTATCTTGGTCAAGATCCTACCAGCGTCATCATAGCGAGCTGACTCCCAGAGCCCGTCGGGATAAGTAGTGCGATTCAGTCTGTTCAACGAGTCGCAACTCATGGTGGTGGTCTGCCCTTTCGCGTCTTGGACGGTCAGAAGATTCCCGGCCTCGTCATAGGTCATCCGTGTTTCATAGTACGAGGATGCAGACCAAAACTCTCTGGTAGCTCTCAAGCGCCCGGAATCGTCGAAGACCTTCGCGATCTTGTGACCGAGCTCGTCAGTGTAAGTGACGATGTTGCCCAAATCATTGTATGCGATTGTTCTATAGCTCTTGTCCGGGTTTGTCACCTTGATCGTTCGTCCCGGGAAATCATAAGCAAACTTCGTGACATGACCCAGTTCATCTCGATAGGCGGTGACGAGGTCTTGCCAGTTGTACTGATACATCACGAACGAATAGTTCGTCGATTGGCCTCCGAATCGTTCGACCTTGATCAATCTCCCTATCTTGTCATAGGACCTCACAGTCTTTCGGTTCAACTCATCGAAGAGAATTACCTTGTTGTTCGCATCATCGTACTGCACCCTCGCATGAGAACCGTCCGCATACTGAGCCCAAATCATCCGTCCCAACGCATCGTAGGAGTAGTTCGTCTTCCTACCCAGCTCGTCAGTAACAGACCGAAGTAAGCCATTCTTCGCATCGTAAGAATATGCAGTTGTTCCTGGGTCGGCACTGACGGCAACTAATGAGTCGTCGAACCAGAGATCATCGTAGTACACCTTCACATTGTCCTGCGCTGCGTAGTTCGCGTAGAGGTAGAGCTCCACGGCAATGCTCGAGCAGTTGCTCCAGTCGATATCGAAGTCAGACGTTGGGTGCAGGACGGGGTTGAGCCATGTGCCCATCTGCGGTTTCCCCCAAATCACTTTCGTTGAATGGGGATCTGGGGCAGTCTTGTTCTCCCAGATGTAATACCAGCATGCTAGCCAATATGTGTACGTACGATAGTTGTTCCCAAGGGAATCGTAGAGACGCAATCTGACTCCGGAATCCATCGAATTGAAGGTGGCACCCGCAACTGTGAAGTGGTAGCTCTCAAGGTACATGCGCAGAGAAAGCACCTGAATCGGACGGCTGAGTTCGTACTTCTTCGACATCATGCAGGACCCACTATCTGATCCCTCTCGAGCATTGGCGAAGGACAACTCGACCGAACGAGTCGGGGAATATGAATGGGCGGTCGTGTAGCCGACATTGAATGCATCGCCGCCCGAGCCTCCCTTCCATGGTGACCATCCATTGTCAGTCTCGAATGACTCCGCCACGTTGACGTTAGTCTCAGTCAATCGACCATAGTTTGTGAGATGGGGATACGTGAAAGCATCAACCGCCGAGTACTCCACGGTATCCGCGCGGTTTGTGGGGTCGCTGCTCCAGCGCAGGTTGCCATAGCCGTCGTAGGCGGCTCTTGCATAAGTCCATGATTGGCCAATCCTCGACTTGGTCTCGATGGGGTCCCCCTCCCAGTCGTACCGGATGAAGCTCTCCTGAGGCACGCGAGGTTGAGAGGACCTCTGATACTGGAACGCTCCGACGACGGAATGATGTAGGCATCCGTTCACAGGTCTGGAGTAGAAGTTCGGCTGGGAGTAGTCGTACGCGTCACCATTGAAAACCTGACCTATCCATGGGCTCTCATAAACTGGCTGAGGAAGGACTGTATAGCTCACCGTCACTTCGACATAGTCTACAAATATCCGGTTTTCCAAAGAAGCGTCCAGTGTAGCCACCCATACGTTCAGCCAATTCACCTCACGATATGTCCAGCCACCTCCCAAATCACACGAGATGCTCTGGTAGGTGGGGTTGGGGAAGGTGCTATTGACGGTGAGGTTCTGGGGCAATGTCCAACTCGTGCCGTTGTCGTGAGAAGCCCTCAGCAAAATCCTCTGGGGTTGATAACCGGTCATAGCGACAACCTTCAGAATAACGTGAATGTTCATGGCCTCGGATGGCACCTCAAATCCGAAATCCCTGATCCAGAAATACGAACCCCATATCCACATGCCGTTAGGATCGCCATTCGGCGACCACGCGTACCGCCCGTCGTCTCTGAACATCACATCATAAGACATCCCACCTCCGGATTGTGATATCCAGTTGTGTGACCACGTAATCGAGAGACTATCCGGGGACTTCGTAAGGGTAGTGACTTCTGGTTGATCCGCGAATACTTTGAACCGCCCCGACTCTGGAAATGATGTCATCGAATAAGCTTGAGGGTCAATGAACGCAAAGCCATTTGACGACGCGGTCGACAAGAGGACCGTGCCATCGTCGAGAGCGAGCGCGGCTGTCTGCCCGTCAGCCAAATCGTCGATGCGAATCTGGCTGGCCATTGATGAGGTCAGGTCCCACCTCGCCGTTCCTCCCACTAAGCCATATATCACTCCAGTCAACGAAACGCTACCATTGTCATGATGGATGTCGCCCCAAACAGATGCCGACACACACAATGGAATCCACTGGCCTGTGATTCGGGGGACGGCGCCGATACGACAAGTGAAACCGATCTGAGGGAGCAATTGGTTGTGCTCGAGAGACATCTGAATGCAATCCTGTTCGTTTATGTCTCCGCCCCAATACGCTCTGTGCCACTTTCCGTTGAAGAAGAACTGAAGAACTATCTCCTGCGGTATCTTGCCATCAGTGAGCCAAATGTATTGGGTCAGATAATCATCAGAGTAAGTGTACATGACTTGACTCGAATTGCTGAACCCGTGATAGTGGGTCATCTCCACATATGGACTCTCATGATATCTCGTCCCACTGGCCGCATAGTCGACCGCATGCCAGTCGCCCTCACCGGGCAACGTTGGATCAAGATACACGTAACTGAACCAATTCTCGAACGACGGCCACTCGTCGTCTACGAGCATTGAATCGTATCTTCCAAAGCCACTCGTTTTCTTCTGAATGGACGAGTTGCTGTATCCTACCTTCAGGTCGTAGACGTCCCCGCCCCAGATGTCAAACAAGGGCGTCTTGAAAGAGTATGATCCCAGCTTGCTTATCATGATGTAGCCTGGCGGGAAATCCATGCAATCCACGGGAATCCGCAGAAAGCCGCTACTGTTCCTGGTGAGGACTTTGTTTGTCGAGTCGCACAATTCCAATAAAAAGCCAGTCGCACCGTTGACTGTCACCGTCATACCCTTGTAGATTCTTACCGAATCGACCCAGACCGTGGCGGTGGCGGTGCCCCCGTCACCAGCTTGGGAACGGATTCTGCATACATCCCCCGTTCCGGACATCAGGACAGACATCTTAGCCCGATTACCATCGACATAGATGTCGTAGTTTGGCGTGGGTCCAGTCGGATGCACGCTGAGTCTGATTTTGTACAACGTATCCAAAAAGCATGTTCTTCCCAATGTCACCCAGCCACCAGCAACCAAATAGAGGAATTGACCATTTTGGGAAGACAATCCTAGCCTATCACTCGAGGTACTCTGACCGACGATGGCTCTGCTCAATGCAGCGGAATCAGTCATGTACGTCATGTCAATGATGAAATCGCCGGCCTGTACTGGAAACTCACGTGATGCGGCAGCGACCCCATCACCTCTGGAGGGTTTGGCGAGCATCATAGATGGTGCATTCAGAAAATCTTTGGTTCCATCGATTGACACGCTCCCGCTTCCAGAAATGTCCTTCTGCCAGCTGGAGCAACTCCAATTGTCAAAGGCGTCGTAGAGCACCTTCCCGGACGAGCTTCGAATGAGGAGGTCCCCTCCCTGGAAGGAGTTTTCCGTCTTTGTGTTGGCGAACGAGAGATATGTCTCGTGGCCGAGGGCGTCGCGGCTGAAGATCACATTCCCCCAATCGTCGTAGGCAATGTTGACGCTGTAGTTGACTTCCTGAGACGCTCCCTTGTATGTATCGACTCGTGCAGGTTGGCCAAAGGAATCATACCAAGTCACAGCGCGCGACAACTGGACACCGTTGGGGTCGACCTTTGACTCGCTAGTATATTTCAAAGACGATTGGAGCACATACTCAGTACGACCTTGGGCAACTCCCGTTTCATTGATTCCTGTGACTTTGGTAAACCTAACCGTTCCGCCAACAATCTTATAGTCGAAACTAGTCTGTCGAATCAGAGAATTTGATTTGTTGTCGCGAACCGCTTGACTGGTCACAAAGAATGAGCGTACATCCGTTCCGGCAGAATCATTGCCATAGCCATATACGGTTTTCCCTCCCGTTGGGAAAACAACCGATTCAAGCAGGTGGGGAACCGACGTCGTATAGGTGAAGTTCGTGAATCGTCTGCCGGGATCTCTGACCGACTTAAGAACTCCCAGGGATTGGTCGTAGAGGAATTCGGTCCTATTTCCATCGGGGCACGTAAAGCTTTCTAGATATCCTTGGGCGTTGTATCTGAACTGCGTAATGCGATTCAACCATGAGTCTTTGATATAGGAGAGACGTCCTCCCGAATAGAGGAACGAGATACTGTTGGGACTCCCGCTACCTAGACCACCAGAGCTTAGGTTCCTCGAATCGCTAATTCTGCTCAACTGATAGTCAGTAGCATTGAAGGTGTATCGCGTTCCGTCTGCCATGACCAACTCATAGTACCCTGAAGAGCCGCCAAGTGATGGTCCTTTGACATCTCGAAGCACGAAATGCACGCCGTCATGGTTCTCGAACTCGCTCGGATTCCCATTGTCGCCCCATTGGATCACGAATCGCTGACCGCCAGACACCCCTACGTACGTACCGTCCATCCATGGCAAATCCAGGCTCCAACTGGGACCGAGATTGCAGTATGGATACCTCGATGTCATGAATGGAGCCCCATTCGATTTCCAGAAATACTTCGGCTGCTGGTATATCCGCGACACCTCAAGTCCGAGACCGCCCCGTCCTGATATTGCAACATCTGTCTGCCTTAACGTCAACAAGCCTGACCCGATGGCTACATCCTGTCCCAAAGACGAGAAGTATGTACCGTATGGTGAAAGTCCTTCACGATCCCACGGGTTCTTGGCAGCTCCTGCTGTCCCGAAAGGAATTGGCAAGTTCGCGAACATCAAACTGAAAGGAGAAGTGTCCCCCTGTGACCAAGCGAACGCATTGTGCTCGTAGGGAGTAATCCAAGATGTCAGCTGGAGGATCTGAGATTGATTTGAATACACTCGCTCTGGTGGATTCCAGAATGCACCAGTGGATGCAGTCTTGTGCAGGTACCGCACGGCAAATCCTTGAGTCTCCCCCACCACATAGAGAATATGAACTATGTTGTTGCCGTCCAAGGATATCGACATCGAGGTTGAAGGCGTAGAATCGGACGGCGCTATGCTTTGCCAGTGTTTTGATAAATCGTACGGATCGTAACATGAGTAGTAGACGGCACCGTCACCATAGTGCCTATAGATAAGATGGATTCGCCCAGAAAGCTCCGCAACCGCAGAGTAGCTCATGAGGCGATAATCAACGCCACAAGAGGCTGGACCTGACGAATCTGGATAATCTGTGATTGATGCACCGAACGTGTCTCCTATGATGTACCTCAGCCGCACTTTTCTGTCCGCACTAGCATCTCCAGAGATCCAACTCTCCAGAAAAGCGAGATTACCGTTGGCAATTGGCATCAGGGTAAACCAAACATTGTTGGTGCTATTGTACGTTCGATCCCCCAATATCCCGTTAAAGCCCAACGGTAGTGTCGGACCGGACCTGTAAACATTGAAGTCGCCGTCCCCACTCAGTGCGGCCATCCAGTACATGCCATCAGTTCCAATTGCCACGGAAACACGACTCATGACCGATACGCCGTACCACACGCGCGTCTGCCCAGACCAGTCGATTCTGCCTCCCAGAATCGTGCCAACATTGCATAGTAGGCAATTCTGGCCAGCGTCCTGGCCAATCCAGCCAACAATCACCTTGCCGTCACGTTGGGCTACATCAAAACCGTATGAAGGGTCCGAAATACCTGCGCAATTCGAAAGAACAGCAACATCCCAAGTACTACCGTCAGGACTCCACCCGTAGAAGATCAATCCTCCTTTGTTAAAGAAGAGCCAGTAATATCCTGAATACCAGAATGTCTTTCGCTGAGAGCATGCCGTGGTTGGCGCTGTTGAGGAGCCCGAGGCCACGATAGTCGGATCAATGAAGGCGACACCCTTCGGGAATTCCACCATTAGAGACGGGACCGATTCTCCTGAAAGCAGATCCGATGATGCGACCCGCAACACTCCAGCTTTGGCATCGCTCCAATTCATCTCGAACGATCGGGCTGGCTGATTACCACTATGTGAAGATGCTCGCACCCTAACTGCATGGTCTCTAGTTGGAATCGTCGAGCCAACCAGCGATGATGTCGCCCAAGACGTCGTTTCTCTCAGGAAAGGCATGAGAATTGACCCTTTTGTTGGCGATACAATCCACACTACATTCCAATCCAATATGGCTGGTGACACATCAAGGACTTTGACGGTAATCTTGGGGATCCCTGATTGAGTGGAGTTGACTGACAGCTCCATCTTCCCACATACCGTGCTCGAGGACTTGACACCAACCACATCGTAGTCAATCACAAGGGAATCGGCACCCACGGAGATCAGCCGGCCGTTCGCAGGTCTTGTGAGGAACCGAGGCGTTTGGAGGGAGAAGTAGCTCTCGGTAACTAGAGGCGCGCCGTCATAGAAGAGTACTGTCAATACACCAAGGTTCGACTTGTTGAAACAATATAGTCCAGCTGGCGTACGGATTGAAAGAACGTGCTCATCGGAGGATTGAAGGAACGGTGACAGAGGACATCCCACGACTGACGAAGTGGCACCATTTGTACTGATTATGCTTTCAACAGTGCCGCCTGGAAGGGGTCCTCTCAAAGCAGGAGAGGCATCCATACTCGTTGAATCGCCTACGATGCCTGTGCCTATCTGAATGTCATTTTCCACACCAGTCCCAATCACGGTAAGAGATTCCTCGGAAGGACTTGCGCTGCATGAATCCGCCAAAGATTGAAAGACCATCAGAACCATCAACAGAGTTGCACTTGCAGCAAAACATTTCCTGAACCAGTCTCCTGACGCTTCAACGACCAAACCGATTCCCCCTCGCCCACCTTCCGAATGGACTAGCCGCGTAACGGATTCCCATGTAATATAGCTTGTCGATTCTTCCGTCGATTTGGCGCGAGCAGCATGGAAATAGAAACGGTCCATTGGAAAGATGGACGGCGACTCGGAGAAGGCATCGGCATAAACAATCAGAGGCGTCGACAGAAACCGAACACACTGAACCAAACGCTTTTGCCTTGGCTAGGTCGATTTGTGGATAGATGATGACCGTGAGTCTTCATCTTCATACCACCAAACCCATCCTCGTCTCTCCATCGAAGCCTCGCCCTTGATCATGCCCTTCTTCCGCATCTTCGTCAAGAAAATCACCGTCTGGTCGGGACAACGCTTGTGCTTCTTGCGCGCGAGCTTCTCAATCTCCATTGTGCTGAGCGGGCCCCTCTGCCTGAGGAGCTCTATTACGAACGCCTCCGCCTCGGAGGCGTCCATGATGTCTAGACCAGGCCCTGGTGCGCTCACGCTCAGGCATATGCTAGATGGGCTGAAAAGCCTTGCTCGAGCTGCTCAGTCGCCCAGGAAGGGCATGGAGTCGATCAGGGACCCTGACGGACCGTGCATCAGGAAGACCTCATAGGTCACCGCGTTCGAGAAGTTCCCTCCGCTGGTAGTAAGCGAACATGAGTCTCCCTGGTTGGCGTAGCCGTTACCAGCGAGGTCCGTGACGTTCATGAACACCGTGAGCGGGCCAAGAACCCTGCTGCCAAAGCTGATGGTCACCGAAGAACCCGTTGCCAGGGACTGTGTGGTCATGTTATCGAAGGTCGCGGTGTTCCCGCTCCCGTCGGTGAGCACAATGAACAGGTCGCCCCAGACTGTGTCCCTAGAAAAAGGCGTGAATGTGAACTTGAAGCCATGCGATACAGACGACTTCGTGAAGGTCGCCACGGGGGGAGTGTTGGTCGAATTGTTGCCGAAGCCGAAGACCATGACGTACAGAGTAGCTGCCAGGACCACGGTTATGCCCACCAGCAAAATCGTGGCGATCACAGGCGAAACGCCTTCGGCATCGTGCCTTCGGGACCAGCACTTCTTATTCATGAAATCGATCCTTCCTGAACGCGGGGGCGCGTCCTTACATGGTTCATAATTGCTTGTGAATATTAAAACAGTTGCATCAAAGACTCATCTACTGGAAAGAGAGATCAAATTGGCTCCAATCCCCACCTGAGCCGTGGCTATCTGCAGAGGAATTAAAAGGGAAAGGAAAGGGATGGTATGTAGAAGTGGTCCCTCGCCCATATCGATGTTGGTGAAACACGATGAGGCAAGAGACCATGCTGTACGTGGGCCTGGACGTACATAAAGAATTCTGTCAGGCGTGCGTGATAG
>Ga0315286_10003301_pt1 | contig 15220 bp, 21 predicted proteins | sample YL17G10_0_MG_FD_205038 | JGI IMG/M metagenome (GOLD analysis project Ga0315286, IMG submission 205038) | Sediment microbial communities from Yellowstone Lake, YNP, Wyoming, USA - YL17G10_0 | ecosystem: Environmental > Aquatic > Freshwater > Lake > Sediment | place: USA: Wyoming | collected...
TCTGTCCCGGTATGCCGATGATTGCCTCCTCCGGCGCCATGTCGGTTGCCTCCCGACAGCCGTAGCAGCCCATACTCATATTCACCTCGCCGCTCAGGAAGGGCACGATAGTCGCGTCGACGCAGGTGGCCTGGAGGACGCCGGTGTTGAACGTGCGGCGGCCTCCCACCGTGAACATGGACGCCAACGCGAGCCACATTACTTGCTCCGCCTTCGCTTCGACGACAACGACGTCAGGTTCAAACGGCGCCGATGCGAGAGGCGCCAGCGCCACCGCCTTATACTTACCCATCTCCAGCACGGGCATATCGCCCACGGTCCGGCTCGCGGCCATCGCGCTGCCGAACAGGCCATACGCCGCGGGCATCTCCCCTGAAATCAGAGTCTCCGGCGGCGGTTTGAACCCCAGTGCTCGCGCCGAGGCCGGACAGGTTATCTCAGCGGGGGTGAGATACACGCTCTCTCCCCTGCGGGCACGCATCAGAGCCTGGCAATAACGGCTCTTCTCCGCCAGCGTGAACCCCTGCAAACCAGCCGGGTCCTCCAAGAACTTCACTGCCACAGGACTCGACTCTAGACCAAGGATCTCCTGAAGAACGCTCGCTTGGTTTACGTTCGCTTGGTTTGCCATGCTCTCACCTTCCTTCTGGTCGCCGTCGCCCTCGCCCTCGGCCATCCGCTACCATACCTTCACGCCGGCAAAGGCAGCGATGAACTTGATCGATACGTAGAGGAAGTAGAGGCCAAACACCAGTTTCAGGGTCGCCGGCTGGAAGCGCTTAATGACGGCGGCGCCGACCTGGGCGCCAATGACGGTGCCCACCGCCAGCAGCAGCCCCGCGCCCACGGCGACGTACCCCTGCGCCAACTTAATGCCACCGCCGACGACGGCCAGCGGGATCATCGTGGCCAGCGACGTCCCCATGGTGACGTATACCGGCGCCCCGAATAGGTAGATGAGCCCAGGCACGAGCGCATAGCCGCCGCCCAGGCCCGCCACGCCCGTGGCGACGCCAATGGCGAATCCAAAGCTGGCCAGCCCCCACGCTGGGCCGGGGATGCTGCTGCCCGGGTGCTGGGGCATACCCCGTTCGATAACACCCTGCCAGATCATCCGGACGGCCGGCCAGAGGAACAGCAGGCCTAGTATCAAGCCAAGAAGCTCCGCCTCGTCCGCCAGGAGCGTGAAGAGCCAGGAGCCGAGCGCCACTCCTGCTATTCCGCCTCCACCTAGCCAGAGGACGGCTCTACGGTCGACGTTCCGCCGGACGAGGTGGCCGTAGCCCCCTGAGGTGGCGGTGAATATCACGGCGAAGAGCGTCGTCCCAACGGCCATCGACGCCGGGTAGTCCATCCAGAAGTGGATCGCGGGAAGCATGACGCTGCAGCCGCCCGTGCCGATGAGCCCGCCCAGCAGGCCGGCAACCCAGCCCACGACCACCAGTATCACGCCCCGCACCACGGAGATAGAAGGCACTGCAGCCTTCGTCTCCGGGTTCACCAGGTAAGCCGCCACGCCGATCGCGAGCAGGATCACGACCAACGGTGCGGCAGACCGATAGCGGGTTAGCATGCCCGCTGCCCGCCGAAGTGTTGCGCCTGAGCCATTCAAAGCACTCATTTTCGTTTCGCCTCCCTGCTATGCGCTAGTGTCGCTGCCAGCGGGATGTGCAGTCGTCGTACGGCGTACCCTGACCAGCGCCGACCCGTCGCTGTCGAAGAAGAACTTGCGCGCCCACAGCGCCACGTACACCAGCGTTATCAAGAACCGAAACTCATGCTCGCCCAAGGCGAATCCGCCTTTGGCGGGAAGTATTCCCGCAGTTGTGAATAAGTTGCTATGACTGAAACATAAGCAATGATAGCGCGATGGTTGCGATGATTGCCCACACGGAGTCTCTTTTCAGGACCATTATCCAGACAATCGCCCCCAGGAAAATCAGCCACGCCTGCCAGCTCACGAGCGATTTGAAGGCGAATTGCAGAGTAACAGCGAGGAGTAAGCCAATGAATCCAGCCAGGAATCCCTTAACCACGACTTTGACAATCTTGAGATTCTGTACTCTGGCATGAACATCGGCAAGCGCAATCATAGCGGTCAGCGACGGCGTGAAAATCGCTAGAGTTGCGAAGAGCGCCCCCACAATCACTGCCACATGATAACCAACAAAAGTCGCCGTGATAAAGACGGGGCCGGGAGTGATTTGTCCCAGCGCGATGCCATCCAGAAATTGCTTCACCGTGAGCCAGCCGTGGGCGTCAACCACTTGGTGTTGAATAAGAGGAATACTAGTAAAGCCTCCGCCGAAGGCAAGCGCGCCAATACCCAGAAAGGTCGTCAGTAGAGCCCGCGTTGGCGGTAGAAGCAAACCAATGGCGAATATCGCTACTACAAGAACAACCGGGATAAAGTCTCTTCCGCTTAATGGCTCACGGTCTAAGGCATCGGGCTCGGAAAGCAGCGCTTCTCCACTTGCCGCTCTTTCACCTGCAAACTCCCTGGTGAAATAGAACAGGACAAACCCCAGAAGACCGGCAACGAGGATCAGCCAAATGATATTGATTTTGAGAAAGTAGATGCCGACAAACGTCGTCAAGCTGATGACAAAACCCTTCATGTCCCTGGTGTCTAATTTCTTGAATACCGATCGTCCCAGTGTCCACGTCGCGTTGACCAACAGCCCGACTACCAGTGCTCCGAGGCCGGCGAACAGCGCTTTGACAAACGAAATGTTGCCAAAACGGAAATATGCCCAGGCCAGCGTCGTCATGGCGACCGTAGCTGGCAAAATATAGGACAAAGGCGCCAGGATTCCGCCCCACAGCTTGTGAAGCTTGAAACCTATGTAGCCCATAACACTCACGCCGGTCGCGCCGGGCAGAATCTGCGCCAAGCTCAAGGCGTTCATGAACTCTTTTTCAGATATCCACTCTCTTCGATCAACAAGCGTCTTTTTCATCAGCGCCAAGATCGCCGGCCCACCATAGCCGACGGCGCCGATGTAGAAGGTTGTCTTGCACAAGTCAAAAAGAGTTGGTTTTCTAACCATGACCGGCCTCAGAAAGCGAGTCCGCTCTCTGTGTGACTCTTATGGGCGCCATCCGCCGCAAGGTAGATGTGCTGGTTCCTCACGGCAGCGCCGTCTTCGGCGCCGGCGGCCCGTACCCTAGTGCGCTGTGGGGACGCACCGCATTGCAAGAGAGTTTCAAGGCTTCGCTTCAGGTTCTGCTGTGAGGCGTACTCGGGGGAGCGCCGACCCGTCGCTGGCGAAGAAGTACTTTCGAGCCCAGAGCACCGCGTACACCAGCGCGATCAGCACCGGCACCTCGATGAGCGGCCCCACGACCGCCGCCAGCGCCTGCCCCGACTCGATGCCGAAGACGCCGATGGCGACCGCGATCGCCAGCTCGAAGTTGTTGCTCGCCGCCGTGAACGAGAGGGTCGCCGTCTCCGGGTAGCGGAAGCGCAGCCGCCAGGACATCAGGAACGACACGCTGAACATGATGAGGAAGTAGAGGAGCAGCGGTATCGCGATCCGCAGCACGTCGAGGGGGACGTCGAGGATGTACTCGCCCTTGAGGGCGAACATCACAACTATTGTGAACAGCAGGCCGATGATCGCCGTCGGGCCCAGGCGGGGCATGAGCACGCCTTCGTACCACTCGCGGCCCTTACTTCTTATGCCCACATAGCGCGTGACCATGCCCGCGACGAGGGGGATGCCCAGGAAGATGAGGACACTCCTCGCCACCTCCCAGAAGCTGATGTGGACCTCCGAGCCGCCGCCGAACCAGGAGCTGGCGACGCTCACGAAGAACCAGGCGTACAGCGAATAGAAGAGCACCTGAAATACGGAGTTGAGCGCCACGAGTACCGCCGCGTACTCGTTGTCGCCCTCCGCCAGCATGTTCCAGATGAGCACCATCGCGATGCAGCGCGCCAGCCCGACGAGGATCAGCCCCGTGCGGTACTCCGGCTGGTCGGGCAGGAGGAGCCAGGCGAGCGCGAACATGACCACCGGCCCCACGATCCAGTTCTGGATCAGGGAGACGCTGAACATCTTCCAGGCGCCCTTCACCTTGCCCAGCTCCTCGTAGCGCACCTTGGCGAGGACGGGGTACATCATCCACAGGAGGCCGATGGCGATGGGGATGGAGGTGGTGCCGATACTGGCGGAGTTAATGGCGTCGGCGACGTCGGGGAAGAGCTTGCCCAGCCCCACGCCGAAGGCCATGGTGAGGATGATCCAGAGGGCGAGGAAGCGGTCGAGCAGGGAGAGGCGTCCGGCAATGCCGGCGGCGGGTGAGGCGGCTTCAGAAACAGCCATATAGAGTTCTCCTAATCTGACTCGCTGGTGGTGGAATAGGGTTTGAGTGTTGCCAGCAACTCCCTCACCCGCGCCCGGATCCCGTCGCGCACCTCCCGGAAGACGGCGAGTCGCTCCTCATGGGTACCCTCTGCCGCTGATGGGTTGGGGATGCTCCAGTGCAATCTACTGGCCGCGTTCGGGAAGAAGGGGCAAGCCTCGTTGGCGTCGTCGCAGACCGTGATCACGTAGTCGAATCGCTGCTGCACGAAATCGTCGACGGACTTGGCGCGCTGCCCGCTGATGTCGATCCCCTCCTTGGCCATAACCGCGACGGCCAGCGGGTGCAGCTCGCCGGGCTCTGTGCCGGCGCTGTGGGCCTCGAAGGCGCTGCCGCCGAGATAGCGCAGAAAGCCCTCGGCCATCTGGCTGCGGGCCGAGTTGTGCGTGCAGACGAAGAGAACTTTCGCTTTCTTTCTCATTTGCGTCCCGGTCATTGCCGGATTCCTCTGCAACGCCCCCTACTCCCGCTGCCTGAGAGCCAGGCGGTCCCTTCCTTCGACCAATTCCTTCTGGGCCGTCGCGAGGACTCCTCGGTCTTGCATGAGTTCTCGAAGAGCAGTCAGCGAAGGGAATGACACGGCTCCCTCAGGGCAGACATTTGCGCAGGTCACGCAGCCGACCATGCAGTGCAGCGGCTCCACCACTACGGCCTTCTCTCTTTCGTAGTCATAGCCGAATACGCCCCTGCCGCAGCCGGTGACGCAGACACCGCACCCATTGCAGAGGTCATCATCGAGGATGGGGTGCCAGTCTATCTCGTCGCGCGGGACGCCGTGCCAGGGTTGGGTGAACTTCGGGTCAGGCATCTAGCTGTTCTCCCAGTTCACTGCTGTAGGGCATCGGCGATGAAACTGATCACCTCGTCCTTGGGCGGGACACGGCCCGCGCACACCAGCTTCTCGTTGATCACCAGCCCTGGGGTCATCATCAGTCCATACTTGCGGAACTCAGCCTGATCGGTTACGTACTCCAGCGTCGCCTCGGCGCCCAACGCCTCCAGCGCCTCTGCGGCCGTCGCCTTCAGACGCGCGCAGTTCGCGCAGCCGGGCCCGAGGACCTTCACCGTTAGCATGTCTTCCCTCCTCCAAACGTAGATTCTTGGGGCCGTCAGGCCTCTGTTATGATCTCTGGCTCGATCACAAGGTCGCTGGTGATAGAGTTCGCGACCAGGCTGTACTTCCGGGCGGACTCCAGCGCTCTCTCCACCCGCTTGCGCTCAGCCTCACTCCCTTTGACTACGATTCGGGGTCTGAGAACGACCCGCTCGAACGTCTCTGTGCGGTCGAGGGCGATCACCTTCGTGCCCTCTCCCGCGCACTCATAGCTCACGAGGGGAATGCGCAGCCGTTCACAGGTCCACAGGAGCATGAGCATGACGCACGTGTTGACTGCTCCAACGAAGGCGTCCTCGGGCGTGAGTATGTCTGCCTCGCCGAATGCGTCCGGCGGCGCCGAAAAGGGCAACACGGGTCCGTTGCCGCAGCGCAACTCGCCACGGTGGCCGCCCGTCCAGCGAACGTCAGCAGTGTAGTTGGCGGTCTTCATCGCTTCCCTCCGCGCTTCCTCATTTGCCATCACCTTTGGAACAGTACTCCTCATAGGCTGTCGCCAGTACGGTGCGCAGGGGCTCCTCATCCTCCGGGGCGACAGCGTTGTACACGCGCACCAGCTCAAGGATAGCGTCGCTCGTTGCCCCGCCATCGGGACGGTGTCCCTGCTTGAGCAAGAGCTCGAAGATGGCCGGCAGAGCGACCAACTCCACGGTCTTGCCGTCGACCTGGAGCCGTTCGACAGGGATGCCAGACGTGCAACTGCACACAGCTGCGTCCTCGTTCGCGGTCTCGCTGCCTTGCGGAATCTGTTCCGCCGCCGCGTCCTGTCCCAGGAGGCGATCGACCTCCCGTGCGATGGCATCAGCGGTAGCGGCGACGAGCGTACGTCGCGCCTCTTCGGCCCCGCGAACGCGCTGCGGGGCTTCGAGGCCCAACTGCGCGCGCAGCTCATCGACCACGATGCTGGCGGCTGGCCGGGCGCTGTACTTCTCGGTCGCCCTGGCAGCGCAGCGCTTATCGCAGCCGTCGACGGCTATCGTTGGGAAGAAGCGGGCAAAGGCGCGCTCGCGCTCCTCGCCGGCGAGGAATAGGGGAAGGCAGAGTGTGACTGTCTGTTGCGGGCGCAGGCGCTCCAAGACGAGCAGCGCCGCCTCGCGGGTTGCTGTCCCGCTGGGCAACTCCTCGCCGCTACAGGCGATGATCCCTACTTTCTTCTGCGGCAGGTCAGGCATCTCGTTCGCTCTCCTTCCCTTGCAGTTCATCGACCTTCTGTGCGATTTCCTCGGCGAGGATGCGGGCCATCTTCTCGCCGGCCTCGCCGATGTCGGACACCCCTCGTGCCTTTAGCTCCTTGTGCTTTCGGAAGACATCGAAGACGCGGAACGTGGCGGCAGGCTCCGCTCCGGCCTGCTCGATGTTGATGCGGGCGCAGGTCTTGGGGCAGCCGTCGATCGCGATCGTCGGCTGGCGTCGGACGCGGCGCTTCGCCTCTTCGTCGCCGAGGGTCAGCAGGGAGAGGCAAAGGGTGCGCGCCTGGCCGGGCCGCAGTTCCTCAGTGACGACGTACGCCGCCTCGCGGCCCACGCTGCCGAACGCCTTGCCGATGCCGCTGCATGGCAGGATGATGACTTCAGGGACCCGTTTGTCGCTCATTGCTTACCCAACTCCTTCAGCGCTTCTCCGCGCACCACCTCGAGATACTGCTCGTCGCTCAAGAGCGAAGCGCATTCCGTTTCCCACGCGCTAAGCTCGATGACCGCGAGCCAGCCCTCACCGTAGGGGTCTTCGTTGACCTGTTCAGGGTTCGTTTCGAGGCGCTCATTGACCTCGATGACCGTCCCGCTGAGCGGCGAATCCACGCCCATCTGCACCTTCATCGTCTCGACGCTGGCCAACTCATCGCCGGCTTTCAGTTCGGTGCCTGGCGGGCGGACCTCCACGAACGCCATGTCGCCGCTCGACTGCTGGAGGTAGTCGCTAAGGCCGAGGCGGGCTCTGCCGCCCTCCACGTGGACCCACACGCCCTCTGGCGAGTACCAGTAGTTGCCCTTGACTCGGAAGGTGAACTTGTCGACTGTCGTCTCCAGGAACTCTTCTCCCATTCGCTCGCCTCCGTGTCTATGCTCTGACCACGACTGCAACGCATCCCCGCACCCGAGTGGGATGCATTAACCTAGTCTGATACACTTTACCGTCACCGCAGTTTGAGCCTGCAGACCTGCTCAGCGCGGCGCCGGTCGCCTGTTGCTGGCCGGACGTCCAGAAGCGCAGCCAAGCGCTCGCGCAGGTCGGAGGCTGCCTCCGGGCAGGCGCGGTAGAACACCCAGCGGGCGTCCTCGTCGTCGCGGCGGCTCTCAACCAGTCCCGCCCGTCTCAGCGCGGCGAGGTGGTTGGAGACGAGGGACTGCGACAGTCCCAGCAGGTCCTCGATCTCACAGACGCAGAGCTCCGCTTTGGTGAGGAGCGCAAACATGCGCAGCCGGTTGTCATCGCCGAGGAGGCGTAGACACTGGGCGAGTCCTGCCTCGCGGGCGCTCTCTTTCTGAGCCGCACTGCTTTCTGTTGCCGCTTTCGTCCGCATGATATATGGCCCTCCGTTAATATATTTTACGGCCCCTCAGCCAGCGAGTCAACTGGTCCAGGGGTGAAAAAGAACAGTCTCCTGAAATGTTGGGGGTCTGGTTGAGGCGCGCGCGGGTCACACACAGGCGGAGGCCCAGGCTTGTTGACTTCACTTCGGCCCCCTTCGGTTGCCCTAGAAAGGAATGTCGGCTTGTCCGCGAGAAGCGGCAGGCAAGCAGAGACACGCTCGACGATCGGCGAGGGGAATAACTCCGCTTCTCTCAAGGCACGCCTGTTAGGTTCGCCGGCAGGTTGGAGAGGCCGACCGCTTCCTCATCGGGCAGCTCATTGCCGTGAGAGTGAACGTGGCCCCATCAGCACATAAGTGGCAGGAGCGGTGCTCTGGGTTTCAATCGCTGCGAGGGGTAAGACGCGCCCCGCGATTCGCGACCAGACCCTCCATTCCTCTTTCCAGCGGCACGTCCAGTGCGACGGCCACCGTGCTCGTGTACCGCATCAGCGCTACCGACGCCACGATCTCGACGATCTCCGCATCAGTCCAACCCACGGCCCGAAGCTCGTCGACCATTTCGTCGGTGACCGCTGCCGGCCGCCGCCCGACGACGCGCGCGAAGTTCACGGCGGCGTTCTCTTTGTCGGAGAGCCGCGGCGAAGGTTTGCCGTCGATCACCTCCACGCACTCGTCCTTGCTCCAGTGCTTGCCGCGCAGCGCCATCATATGGGCCGCCGTGCAGTACTGACACTCCACTTCGCAGGCGGTGACGGCGAAGAATACGCGCTTGAGCTCTTCACGAATGCTGCCTTCTTGAACGGTAGCCTGGCTCAGAGCCCACAGAGCATCCGTGGTCTCGGGAAGGTAGGCTAGCCCCTTCTGGAGGTTGGGAACCATCCGGTAGTAGGCTTTAACTCTATCGAACACGTCCTTGGCCCTGCCTGTGGCCTTATCCGGATCCAACAATGCTACGCGAGCCATTGGTACCTCCTGCTATTCTGAACTGAGATTCTCGCCGCCGGGGCCCGTCTGGATGGGCAATCCCGTTTTGCTCCCTATTTTACCCGTGAGCCATCGTAGAGGCTCATGTGTTCGCCGTCACGTGTTTCCCGGTATCTGTGTTATCAGGAAGTACGTGGCGAACACGAGAAGGAACGCGCCGAAGGGTCGCCTAAGGTGGATCTGTCGCTGCCAAATCGATAACCGCGCGCCCGGCAGGGTGAACGGGGTTAGGCCTGGCGATAGTGAAGCAGTTGACAGAGGCGCAAGGCGGCAGCGTCAGGGTGGAGAGCTCGTCCGGACGCGGCTCCGGCTTCACCGTCACCTTCCCTGTGTCGTCTCTAGAAGCAGAACCGAGACGATAGCGCTCTATGTGCTCTCGCTCCCGGTATCGGCCTGGATCCGTCGCTGGCGCTGTCGACTCGTCTGGTGTCGGCCATTGGCTCACCTCCTCGGCAGTGAGCATGGAACCGCTTCCCTATTCCTCTGGCATGCTAGACCGCTCAAGAACGTATTTCGTGCCCACGCTGCCCTGGACGAAGGCGTCGGGGAAGGCAGCAGCGATAGCATGAGTTGCCCGCCACCCTGTGCAGTGGGCAGGGACGATGACCTCCGGCGCGAACTCTGCCAGCGCCTCAACGGTTGGCCAGACGACCGCCTCGGGGGATGAGATGGCGAGGTGGAATCCGCCGATGACTGCGTACACCCGCTCGACGCCTGTAAGCTTGCGGGCGTGAAGAACCGTGTTGATCACGCCAGCATGGCCGCAACCGGTTATCACAACCAGACCGCGGCCGCGCACGTTCGTCACCAGCGCCTGGTCGTCAAGGATCAGCGGGTCGGGCACCCACTGCCCATCGCGAAGCGACTGGTGGACGGCCATCCCCTGCTCGAACTCGGTGGTGCGCTCGATCTCGCCCGTCACCAGCAACGCGCCGTCGAAAAGCAGCGACGGCTCTCGCTGCTCCACCAGTTCAAAGCCCGCGGCGCGCACCCTCTCCCGGCTGGTGGTGGGTAGCTCACGAGGCTGCTGTCCCGGCACGGCGACGCGCCGTTTCAGCCAGCAATTGGGATGGACCAAGAGCGGCGGCAGCGGCTGGAGTTCTTTCGCCAGCCCGTTGAGACCAGTCGTGTGGTCGAAGTGGCCGTGGCTCAGCACGATCGCCTCGATCTCCTGCGGGTTCACCCCTAGCGCCCGCAGGTTGTGCACCACCCCACCGACTGTCGCGCCCGTATCGAGCAGCAACGAGTGTCGCTGCTCATCGACGGACACGGTCACGAGGAAGGAAAGGCCGTGCTCCGCAAAGGGAAAGTCCGCCGCATACCCCTCCTCCAGCAGCGGTGCTTCGAGGCGGGGCAATGGTTGCCCCTCGCGTTCGGTCGTCGCCATTCGCTTGGCCACAGCCGTGCTGGGGAGGAGCACGTCCATCACATTGTCGATGACGGTTAGGATTTCGACACGTTCAACCAATGTCAGCGAGATCTGCGTGCTCATAGAAAACCTCCCGGGGCGCTCCCTGCCGCGGCTATTGCTCGGCCAGCGCCGGCCCCGCTATCGTCTTCAGAGCCGGTAATGACGCCGAAGACGATGAGCGCCCCCGGCAGCGCGAGCGCGAGGACAGCGGTGGCGATGAGCCAAGGGCCCCGCACGCGCCGCCGTTGCGCTTTCGTCCCCCCTCCTTCAGATGAGCCTTCAGCAGACATGGACGTTCACCCCTTTCTTGGGTGATCAGGGAAAGCTTCCGGCTCTCCCACCGAGCCCGGCCTCCGCCGCAGGGTCTCCGCGATGTCGATCGGCTCGACCTCCGGGCGCATGGCTTCATACGCGGTATGCACGTTGAGACCTGAGAAGCTCTCGCATATGGCTGCGATCTCCTCGGCTGACAGGGGCGCCACGGCGCATGGCCGCAAGGGAGTATTGATCTGCACCTCGTCCGGGCCGAGGCGCGCCGCGATCCGCGCCATCTCTGGGGCAGCGTTCTTGTTCTCCAGCATGAACATCATTTGCAGGGCGAGCTTCCCTCGATAGCCGGAGCAGAATCGGCGGAGTCCCTCGACTATTCCCTCAAGGGTGATGGACTCAAGCGGCCTGTTGATGAGGCGGAAGAGCCTTTCGTCGGGGGCGTCCAGCTTGGCGACGACGACATCGGCTTTCGCTAGCTCGTCTCTGACATCCCCGCGCGAGATCAGCGCCGAGTTGGTCAGGACAGCAACCGGCAGGCCGAGTATGGCTCTGGCGAGTTCTATGGCCTCACCTAGGTTACTCGCGAGCGTGGGCTCGCCCGTGCCCGAGAAGGTCGCGTAATCGGCTGGTACGCCCTTCACCGCCGCCAGCTCCCGGGCGAGGTCGTCAAGCTTCACGAACTCCGCCCGCTCCACCGTGGGGTTTGTGGTAACGCCCAACTGACAGTAGACGCAGCCGAAGCAGCACGCCTTGCCCCGCCCGGGCAGCAGGTCGATCCCCAGCGACCTGCCGAGCCGCCAGGAGGGAACGGGCCCATAGACTATGGACATGCGTCGCCCCCTACGCGTCATTTGCCCTAGCCCCTACAGCTTCGATGAGGGCATCGGCGAGGGCATTCGTCAGGTCAGAGTTGCAGCGCTCGATTTCGCCGTCGTCGCAGAGCCGCGCCAGCTCGGGATCAATGGGTATCTGCGCCAGCAGCGGGGCTTCAGCCGCCTTGGCCATGTCGCCTGCCCTGCTCTCTCCGAAGATGTCCAGCCTCTTCCCGGTCTCAGGCAGTACGAGATAGCTCATGTTCTCCACCACGCCCAGGATCGGGATGTGCATTGACTCGCGAGCCATCCTGACGGCTTTGCGCACCACCATCGCCGTCAATCGCTGGGGTGTGAAGACAATGATGATGCCTGACAGGGGCAGGGACTGCATCACGGTGAGGGGGGCATCGGCGGTTCCCGGCGGCAGGTCCACTATGAGATAGTCCAGCTTGCCCCAGAGCACGTCCTCCCAGTACTGGGTGATGGCCTTGCCGATGAGGGGACCCCTCCAGATTACGGCATCGTCCTCGCGTGGCAAGAGAAGATTGGTGGACATGATCTTGATGCCCGTCCGAGAAAGCACCGGCAGGATGCCTGTCTCGCTACCGGCGGGACGAGCCGTGACGCCGAACATCATTGGTATGCTGGGGCCGGTGATGTCGGCATCTAAAATGCCTACCTCGTGGCCGTGCCGCGCGAGGGAAAGCGCGGTCAGGCCGGCTACGAGGGACTTACCTACCCCGCCCTTGCCGCTCATCACAGCAATCACCCTTCCGATTTCGTTGATGTCCTTACATTCAGCTTCCTCAAAGCTGATCTCAACATCGACTACGCCCGGCAGTCGCTTGACGAATTCGGGCACAGTGACACTCAGCCAGTCCTGAGTCTCCGGATTAAGGGCTGTTGAGACCAGGCTGATGCTCACTCTCCCGTCAGAGACGGCCACGCGGCGGACCAAGTTGAACTTGATCAGGCTGCCCGTCGTGCCGGGGATGAGTATCTGATCGAGGCTCTCTCTTATCTGCTCCTCAGTCGGCATAGGCAACTCCATCCAAGATCACTCGGGCTTTCTAGTGCAGGCGCTCGACCAGATTCGGCAGGTCTCCTCCGGCGAGCCGCAGCGCGGCTTCCCTGGCATCCTCGACGTCGGTTATCACGACCTCGATGCCGAGCTGCTGGAGGCTTTCCTGCGCGCCCCAGCCCATGCCGCCGGCGATGAGCGCCTGGCAGTCGCCGATGGCCTCCGCCATCTGCTGGTGTCGGGACTGCGCTCCCGCGCCGAAGCCGTGCCTGCCCTGAGCGTCGAGGTCGGCGTGGGGCTGGCTCACGAAAGCGCCGTGGCCGAGCTTGGGGCGAGTCTCCTCAGCCAGGACCTGCCCATCCTCGACTGTCAGCACAATGTACATTTCCGCTCGCCCGAAGTGCTGGCTGATGGTCACGCCGTCGTCAGATATCACTGCGATCTTCACTGCTTACTCCTCCAGCTTTCTTTAGTCTCGTTTATTCCCGGCGGCACGACCCGCCGGTTGAGCAGGGCGGGGCCTCGCACCGCTCCTCGCGCCCGCAGCACGTGGTGCCGCCGGTGCGCGCCGTATCGCTCACTACGTTGAAGGACGACAACAGCTTCTCCATGTCTTCTGCTCCGCAGCTCGGGCATTTCTTCGGCGTCGCTTCTGTCTTCTGCGCGAACACCTCGTGAACTTCGCCGCAGCAGCGGCAACGGTAGTCGTAGATCGGCATCTTCTCCTCCAAGCCTGCAGTCAAGGCACCGGACGGGTCGCGATCGCCTCCCACAGCGTTCTGATCTCGCGTGAGGCGGCGCCGTCAGACATCTCTACTACGGGCCTTCCCTGAACAATCGCACTATTGACGTCGGGGTCAAACGGTATTCTGCCGACGACCTCAACTCCGGCGTCGCCGCAGTAGTCCTCGATGCGGCGGGAGTTCTCCTCGCTGAGGTCGTACTTGTTCACGCACACAAGCGGGTTCACACGGAAGTGATGGCAAAGACCGAGAACCCGCTCCAGATCATGGATGCCGCTGAGGCTGGGCTCGGTCACAATCAGGGCCATGCCGGCCCCCGATAGTGATGAGATGACGGGACAGCCGATGCCCGGCGGGCCATCGCTTAGTATGTAGAGCGCGTTCGCCTCTTGGGCCATCTTGCGCGCCCTGTCCCTGACCGCCATCACCAGCTTGCCGGAGTTCTCCTGGGCCGCCCGCAGCCGGGCGTGCACCAGGGGCCCGAATCTAGTCCGCGAGACGTACCAGTGGCCCGCCAGCACGTCGTGCATTGATATGGCGTGGGGGCACACGCGCGCGCAGAGCCCGCAACCCTCACAGGCCAGCGGGTCGACGCGGAAGTCGTGTATCGCGTCGAAGCGACAGGCGTCAACACAGAGGCCGCACTCGTTGCATGCCTCTGAGTCGATGTGGGCCACCTGCAGCCCGCAGAACTCGTGCGCCTCCTCGGCCTGCGGTGCAAGCAAGAGGTGGAGGTTGGGCGCGTCGACATCGCAGTCGCAGAGGACGCTGTTCTCGGCGAGGGCAGCGAAGGAGGCCAGCACGGTCGTCTTGCCCGTGCCGCCCTTGCCGCTGAGGACTACGATCTCTCTCAACGCACATTCTCCACGGCCGCGAGGTCTCTGATCTTGTCGAAGAGCTCGCGGAACGCCTGCTGCCATGACCGCATCGCGGCGGCCAGGGTCTCGCCGCGGCAGTAGGCCTCGGCGATCCGCCTGTCGAAGGGGATGCGCATCAGCACCGGTATCCCCTCCTGAGCACAGTAGCACTCCACACCCTCGTTTCCCGCTCCATCGCGGTTGATGACCACGCCGCAGGGGACGCTAGTCTCTCGCGCCACCTCAACCGCTATCGTCAGGTCACTCAATCCGAAGGGGGTAGGCTCCGTGACGAGCAGGCAGAAGTCGCTCCCCCGGATGGTCTCGACGACGGGACACGACGTACCGGGCGGTGCATCGAGGATGACAGTAGCTTCGGGGTCGGCCAGCTTCTTCACGGCGCGGATGACCGGCCCTGCCATCGCTTCACCGACGTTGAGCCGCCCACCGACGAAACGGACCCCGCCGACATGCCCGCTCTCGACGATACCCATCTCTCGCCCCTCTTCGCTGATCGCGCCCTCTGGGCAGACGTAGGTGCAGGCGCCACAGCCGTGACACAGCTCACGGAAGACGAGGACGATGCGGCCCGCCACGGCGATCGCGTTGTAGGCGCACGCTTCCGAGCAGAGGCCGCAGTAGGTGCACTTCTCCTTGTCGACCACGGGCACCGGCACTGTGACCGGGCGGGAGGAAACGATCTGCGGACGCAGGAGGATGTGCGCGTTGGGCTCCTCAACATCGCAGTCCAGGAGCTGCACGGCGCCCTGTCCCTCTACGGACAGGGCTAGGCTGGTGGCGACGAGCGTCTTACCGGTCCCACCCTTGCCGCTGGCGACGGATAGAATCATCAGCTATCTTCCGCAATCAGGACGATTGTATCTTTGCTTCTGGCCTATCGTCTCCGACCGCCACCCATACCACCGCCGCGGCCTCCGCCCATGCCACCACGGCCTCCACCCATACCACCGCCACCGCCGCCCATGCCGCCTCTCATGCCCGCACCGGGGCCGGTCGAGGCTCTGGCGACAGGGGAGAACTCTCCTCTCTTGAATGCTTCGACCACATCGCGCAACTTGCCGGACGCGCCCACGAACACGGGAA
>Ga0315286_10003302_pt1 | contig 15220 bp, 7 predicted proteins | sample YL17G10_0_MG_FD_205038 | JGI IMG/M metagenome (GOLD analysis project Ga0315286, IMG submission 205038) | Sediment microbial communities from Yellowstone Lake, YNP, Wyoming, USA - YL17G10_0 | ecosystem: Environmental > Aquatic > Freshwater > Lake > Sediment | place: USA: Wyoming | collected...
GGACGACGTGGGCGACGAGGCGTACAACCTCAAGCTGTCTGAGCGTCGTGCCCAGGCTGTGGTGGATTACCTCGCCGCCAAGGGCGTGGCTTCGGGCCGCGTCACGGCGATCGGCATGGGTGAGACCAAGCCGCTGGCCGACAATTCGACCGAAGAGGGTCGTGCGCAGAACCGACGCGTGACGATCCGTCGCACGGATTGCGGTCCCGCGAACTGATCGCGACATCGCTTCCCGTCTTTGGGAACGAAGCCGGCGGGAGCAATCCCGCCGGCTTTCCGAGTCCAGTCCTGCGAAAGAGTCTGCGATCCTTCGACGCAGGTAACTGCGGGTGATCTCGAGCCAGAGTTCGTCGTTCTTCGGCAAGAGCTACGGTTACGGGGGGGTCCCGACCATCGGCAAGGCCGGGCTGGGCATCGGCGGCGCCCACGGCGAAGGCCGTGTATTCGAGCAGGGCAAGTACGTCGGTGATACGAAGATGACTCAGCTGAGCATCGGGCGGCAGGCCGGCGCAGAGGGCTACAGCGAGATCATCTTCTTCCAGGACAAGCGCTCGTTCGACGAATTCACGTCGGGCAATTTCGAGGTCGGCGCGAACGTCAGTGCGGTGGTGATCGCCGCGGCCGCGTCGACTGCCGGCAAGTACAACAAAGGCACGGCGATTTTCATCATCTCGAAGGGTGGCCTGATGTACGAGGCCTCTGTCTCGGGGCAGAAGTTCTCGTACAAGCCGTTAGGCAAGAAGTAGTCGCGAGGCGAACTTTAGCGGTCGCACACCCTGCGGCGGCCACTGCCGCGGGGTGACGTGCGCGATTCCCTGTGATGGGTACCACCTGATTTCCTGAGTTCGAAACCAACCAAGCTCGACAGGCGGCCTAAACGCTACCGCACAGCTGTCCAAAGTCAGTGGGTCACTCCAGCTGCCGGTCAACGCTGCACGCCCGTTGACAACGCAGGAAGATCAAATCAGTCGAACAATGACTTCGATGCCTCGAAGTGCGTGTCTGCAACTCCATCCAGTCCGGGGCGGGGCCGCATGTAGCTGAAGTACGCCACCCAACGCTCCTGCTCGCTGGCGTTGGCGAGGCCCCGGTGCAGGATGCGGTCGTCGAAGATCAAGCAATCCCCCGCCGACATCGCCTGCACGGACGGCTGTGCCCCTGCGTCCTCCGCCTTCTCGGCGGGCCGCAGGGCCGCGGGCGTAACCTCCGTCTCCGACTGATATAGCAGGCTGTCCCGGTCCAGCCACGGCCTTGTCAGATGATTCGTCCAGAGGTGCGTGCCGCGCGCCACTTCGGTCGGGCCGGCCGCGAGCGGGATATCTGCCAGCGCCAGCAGCACATTCACCGCATGCGCCGGCCGAGTTTCCGCCGCCTCGTGTGGAGAGTCGATGTGCCACTGCTGCGCGGGCGCGCCTGGACGCGAGAACACTACCCCGCAAAACGACGGCTCCGCATCAGGGCCCAGCGTCGCCCGGACCAGCCCCAACCAAGGCACCTCGGGCGCAGTGGAGCCATGCGCGCCCCAAATCGGCACCAGGTCCTGCTCGCGCATGGGGACGTCGAACCTGCCAGGCGACCGCTGAACAAGCTCGTAGTACCCGTTCCGGCTGCCGATACCGATCGGCCTGGTGCCTAGGGCTTCCATCACGCGCTTTGCTCGCGCGCGCATCACTTCGTTGATCGTGCGAAGCAGCGACGCAGGCACGAGGCCGCGCGCCAGTGCGACACCGTCCGCCGCGAACTGCTGGGGGCATAGCAGCATGGTCATGCGTTCGCTCCTGCCCGAATGTGAACGGGCGCCGACGACTGACCAGATTCCTCCTGAGGTGGTCAACCTTGGGCGCCTGCTGGTCAAAGTCGGACGATGGCTGACACGATGTCTCTAGCGCCGTGCGACGGTGTCTGACCGGCCACGTCCATCACGGCGCGTTTTTCGCTCGCTGGGGTCACGCTCGGCGCGAGCATCGCCCAGCCCGTGGCCCTGGAACGGGGATCCCCGAGGGCTCTTTGCGGGTCTCTTCGCCAGGCTGCGCATGAACCGGCGCTGAAGATCCTCGTGGGTCTCCGGCGCGATGGCGCCGATCCCGATCCACGCCAGCAGCATGTCATCCCAGTCTCGTTCATCCGTGTGGCTTGCCTGACCCATGCGCTCCATCAGCAGACGCATCTGACAGTCCCGACGCAGCGCCTCATCCTCGGATGGCGTCGGCGTCGAGCTGAGGATTTCGCAGCGAACGCACAACGTCCGCAGCGCTCGCTCACGCGCCTCGTCATCCGGATCGGATGCGGAGTCCGCCCGGGCCAATGCCTGTTTCAACGCCTGCAGACCGCCCTTGGGCCAGCGCGAAACGCCGGCAATGAAGCCTTCGGCAGCGGTCCGCAGCGTCTCGCGTTCCGCGGGCGGTGCGTTCTGCATCACGGCGCGTTCGTATGCCCGGATGTGCCGCCCGGCCTCGAACAGGTTTGAGTCGGCTGCTTCGGCATCCCGCAGGCCCTGCTGAGCCAATCCCGATTCATACCGCGAGATCGCTCGCTCAAACCGGTCTCGTAAGCCACGCGCGTCGGCGCGCGGCATTTCTCCGAGGCCGTCGAACGCGGCGCGCCACTCCCGGATCTTCGCGCTGGCCGCCAGGCGCTCCGTCGGCGACGCGCTGTCCGCCTGTTCGACCTGTTCGCACAGGGTCACGGCTCGTGCCTTCGCAGCCTCCAGGCCGGCGGCATACTGCACGTAGGCCTGTTCGCGTCGCTCGTAAACCGCGTCGCACAGGCTGCGAAATTCGTCCCACAAGGCCTGGGCCTGGTCGCGCGACACCGGGCCGGTCTCCTTCCACAGCGCGTGCAGCCGCTTCACGCCATCGATGGCCTGAGTCGTGTCCTCTGCAGTCGACAAGTGCTGCGCCTGCGTGATGAGGGCGCGCTTCTCCGCCTCGTTGCGCTCGTACCAGGAATTCAGGATCTTCCGCAGGCGGTCCAGCGAGCGGTGGAAGTCGATCTCAGCGGAGCGACTGGCCTCGCGGTCCACAGGCGAATGACTTCGCCACTCCCGCGGCGCCTGGCGCAGCACTTGCGCGATCAGACCGTAGTCCGTGTGCTCGGCGTCCTGGCTTGCTTCGAATGCCTGCAGGCGCTCGAGCACCCGCTTGCGGGCTGCCACGTTCTCCCGCCGGATCGCGGCCTGTGATGCGAAGTACGCCTGGCACGGCTGGTAGGCGGCCTGAAACGCCTGCTGAAATCTTTGCGCATCCTCCGACGCGTCGCTCGCGATCCCCTTGTTGATGGTTCGCCATTCCTGTTGCAGCGCGTGGATATGCTCCGCGAGTGCTTCGGGCTCGTCCTGCGAGCCCACCAGCGCTTCCATTTCCTCGATCAGCTCAATGCGCTTCGGGGCGACGACATAGTCCTTCCATTGTCTGAGCTCATTCAACTTGTCGTCGAGCTGCTGCAGGTTCTGCGTCAGATAGGGCGGCATCGCGGGGGCCGCCTGCAAGGCTTCCTCGACGCCCAAGCGAAACCGGGCCGCCTTTCTGGTATTGCCTGCCTGCAGCGCGTTGCCGGAGAGGCGGATCAGACGGCCGATCTGGCCGTGAGCCTGCGCTTGCGCTGCCCATTGCTCGGCCCGGGCTCGGTCCTCCGCCTCGCGGGCCGCAGTCGCCGCAGCCAACGCCCGTGCCTCGGCCTCGGCGCGCTCCGCGGCGGCCCGTTGCTCGGCCTCAAGCGCTCGCTCGCGTGCTTCGCGTGCTTCCCGCTCGGCCGCGCGCTCGGCGGCTTGCCGCGCAATTTCCCGCTCATGTGCGGCAATGACTTCCCGGCAACGCTCGATGGCTTGCTGGCCCCGTTGCTCGAGCTGTGGGTCCGGGCGCGTGGTAAGCGCGCGCCATCGCGCCGTCAGTACCTCAAGGGTCGCAGCGTAGAGGGGATCATGCGTCCTTGCGCTGTGTGCCTCGAGCGACGCGCACAGCGCGGTGGCCTCGCGAGCTGATTCTTCCGCCGTCCGTCGGTCGGCGATGAGCGCATCGCACTTCTGCTTGATGAGCCTGTAGACCGTCTTGTCCTTCCCGCGGACGCGCGGGAGAAGGTCGTGCAACTGCGCCGGGTCATCGATCGCCGCTGCGGCCGACTGCCGCACCCGGCTCGATGGACCTTCGATTGCCAGCCTCGCGAGTACGGCCGGATCGTCGATGCGGGCCAGCACCTGGCGCAGGCGGTCGGGGTCCTTGCAAAGCGCGGCCACCGTCATCGACTCCGGCCGATGCTCCCGTCCGCTGCAGAACGCGGCGAAGTCGATCGATCCTTCATCGACGAGTTGCGCCAGCCTTTCGTGCGCGGCCTGTCGCACCGCTGGCGGCGTGGGCGCTTCGACACCTTGGGGCGGATCCGCAAGACCGGCCAGCACCCGCAGGGCATCGCTGTCAGGCAGCAGGCGAATCGCGCCGACTCTCAAGCTCGCGTCATCGCTGCCGAGCGCCGTATCCACGACGACTTCGGTGGGCGCCGTCTGCAGTGAAGCGATGCGCTGCGCCAGTGTCGGCGGCGGTGGGGGCGATGTCTTGCGCAACAGACGTGAGAACGGCTTCATCGCACGGCCCTGCGGGCAGCAATGCTCCGCACCAGGATGATCGCGGCTGCTGCTACTGGCATGCCCAACACGGATGACGGCCTTTGCGGAGAGTGCCGGAAAATCATACACGATCGCCGCTCATCAGGAGGCTGGGTCGATCCGCTACACGAAACCCACACGTCGGCTCGCACCGTGCCCGCTCGGGCCATGTGTCGCCGACCGCCAGCCGGCATCAACAGCGGCACTCACCTTTCTGGTCCGCGGCGATTCGCCTCCGGCAATTGATCGGTGGCGATCACGAGGCGCGTGGCTGGGGCGTGCGGCGTGCGAAAGACCAGCGCCGCAGCGCTTCCGCAGCTTCCCAGGTGCCCCAGGCGCTCGGTTCCCGGCTCACGAGCGGGGCGAGCATGGCGTCCAAGGTGGGGCGCGTGGTGGTGGTTTCCCAGAAGCTGAAGACCTGCATGCCACGAGTGGTTTGCCATTGGCGTCGCTGCTCGGGATCGGCGACCGACATCGGATCAACGGGCACCAGGGCGCGGTAGCCTCCCTCCTGTGAACACGCGCCCACGGTTGACCGGATTTCAGGCCGAACCGGCGTCGAACCCTGACCAGGCTGTACGCTCCAGAGGAACAGAGGATCCGTCGGTTACATTGTGCGAGAGTGGTCAACCTTGGGCGGTCGGGGGTGCGGACGAAAAGTTGGACGCCCGTTGACACCTGAGGAAACCGTCCGCGCGCCACTCGAGGGGGGAGACTGATGGATCGACGTACAGCAACCGCTGGCCTGGCCTTGGCCAGTCTGTTCCTTTCGTGGCCAGCGCTGGCGGCTCCGGCGGCCGACGCCGCGGCGCCGTCCGCAACCGGGGCCACGACGCTGCGCTGCGGCACGCTCATCGACGGCGCGGCCGCGGTTCCCAGGCACGACGTTGCGATCCGCATCGAAGAGGGCCGCATCGTCTCGGTCGGTCCCTTCCAGCCGGTCGCGGGCACGGTGATCGACCGCTCGCACGACACCTGCCTGCCGGGCCTCATCGACGCGCATGCCCACGTGCTGATCAAGACCGACGACTACCAGGTCGATCACTTGCGGCGGTCATCGGCCTACAAGGCGTTGCGCGGTCTCGCCGTGGTTCAGGCGATGCTCCGCTCCGGATGGACGACGGTTCGCATCCTCGGCGACGCGGACGTGTTCTACGCGCACCTCGACGTGCGCACGGCGATCCAGGAGGGCCTGTTCACGGGTCCGAGGATCACCGGCGCCGGTCACTACCTGTCGATCACGGGCGGTGGCGGGGACTTGAACTTCCTGGCGCCCGAGCACGAGGTCGTGGCCGACGGCCTCGTCGTCGACGGCGTGGATGCCGTGCGCAAGGCCGTGCGCGAGGAGATCAAGCACGGCAGCGACTGGATCAAGGTGCTCGCCAGCGGTGCCATGATGTCGGCCGGGAACGATCCGAACAAGGCGCACTTCAGTCCCGAGGAGCTGCGTGCGATCGTCGAAGAAGCCTCGCGCCTCGGTGTGCCGGTGGCCGCGCACGCACACTCCGCGGCAGGCATTCGTGCGGCGATCCTCGCCGGTGTGCGCACGATCGAGCACGGTACCTTCGTCGACGACGAGGGCATCCGGCTCATGAAGGAGCGGGGCGTGTACCTGGTGCCGACGCTCTACGTCGGCGACTACTACCTCAACGAGCAGCCCGGCAGCGAGGCGCAGGGCAAGATGAACGAGCTGACGCGCCGCTACCGCGCCCAGCACGTCGCGGCCGTGGGCAAGGCGATCCGGGCCGGGGTGCACGTCGGCGTCGGCACGGACTACGTCGGCTTCCCGGTGAAACAGGGCGTGCGCGAACTCGCGGTGCTCGTCGAGGCCGGCATGACGCCGATGCAGGCCATCCAGGCGGCCACGCGCGTGAATGCAGAACTCCTCGGCTGGCAGGATCGCGTGGGCACCGTCGAGCCGGGCAAGCTCGCCGACATCATCGCAGTGCCCGGCGACCCGCTGCGCGACTTGTCGGTCCTCGAGAAGGTTTCGTTCGTGATGCTGGGCGGCAGGGAGATTTCCGCGGCGCACTGACCTGCTGGCACATGGAAGGCTTTGCGCGGCAATACCATGCTTCTGGTCTTGCGTGAGCGAGTTCGAGAGGCACAGAGGATCAGCGGGTCACATTGTGCGAGTGGGGTCAACCCTGGGCGCCGCGTGGCTCAGCCCGCCGCCGAACGAGGCCAGAGATCGACTGCTCGGTAGCGGCCGGTGGCGGTGAGGTCGGCATGGGCAGCGCGCTCCGCCCGCAGTCTGGTGCGGCGTGCCATGAACGGCGTCTTCGCCACGACATCGAGCGAGCTCGAGTTGGCAAAGAGGAATCCCTGACCCGCGACACAGCCGAGGTCCAGCAGGGTCGCCGCCTGGTCCTCGTTCTCGATGCCTTCGGCGATCGTCTCGAGCCCGAGCGTTGTACCGAGCATCACGACTGCGCGGGCAAGTTCCGGGCCGCCGTCCTGTTCGGTCAGCCGGCTGACGAACGCGCGATCGATCTTCAGGATGTCGATGGGGAATCGGTGCAGGTAGGACAGGGACGAGTAGCCTATGCCGAAGTCGTCGATGGCGAGCCGGACGCCGAGCGCCTTCAACTCGCGGAATCGTTCCAGGTTGACCTCGGTGTTCTGCATGATCGTGCTCTCGGTCAGCTCGATCACCAGGTTGCCGGGGTCGAGGCCGGAGATCTCGAGCGCGTTGCGCACGTCCGCAACCAGGTTTCCCTGCTGCAGATGGCGGCCGGAAATGTTGACCGCCACGCGCAGGCCATTTCCGGCGGCGACCGATTCGCTCAACGCCCGGACCTGAGTGCAGGCGTCGAGGAGGACCCGACGACCGAGTTCGACAATCCGGCCTGATTCCTCGGCGATCGAAATGAAGGCTCCGGGCATGACGATACCCCGCTGCGGGTGCGCCCACCGCACCAGGGCTTCGACGCCGAGCAACTCGCGGTGCGTCAGGTCGACGACCGGCTGGAACTCGACGAAGAACTCATTCCGTGCCAGCGCCAGGTCGATGTCCTGCTCCAGCAGCAGGCGGTCGTGCAACTGTTCCTGCATGTGTGGCTGGAACAGTACGCAGCGCGCCTTGCCGGCCGCCTTCGCGTTGTACATGGCAATGTCGGCGTTGCGCAGCAGCTGCTCCGCGTCGTCACCAGGCCGCGAGCAGGCAACGCCGATACTGGCAGACGTGTCGATTTCCCTGCCATCGAGCAGCAGCGGCCCGTTGAATGCCGCGGTGAGCGGCGTGGCGATGCGCTCGACGTCCGTCTCGCTGCGGATGCCTTCCAGGAGGATTGCAAATTCGTCGCCGCCGAGGCGTGCCACGGTGTCGGACGGGCGGGTCGACTTTACCAGCCGTTGCGCCGCCGCCTGCAGCAGGCGGTCGCCGGCGTCGTGACCGAGCGAGTCATTGACGTTCTTGAAGTTGTCGAGGTCGAGGAACATGACCGCCACGTGCTGCTGCGAGCGATGCGCCAGCGCCAGCGCATGCTCGACGCGGTTCCAGAACAGGCTGCGGTTGGCAAGCAATGTCAGCGGGTCGTGGAACGCCAGCTTGCGCAACTGCTCCTCCAGCACCTTGCGCTCGCTCACGTCGCGGAAGTTCAGCGCCAGCCCGGCAACTGCCGGGTCGTCCGTCAGGTTGCTGCCCACGCACTCGAGGGTACTGCGTCGGTCGCCGGTCTCGACCACTAACTCGATCGGTCCAATGACGCGGCCGCGTGTCGCGGCGGCCACTTCGGCGAGGAACGCGGCCAGCCGCTCGCGGTCCCCGTCGGTCCAGAGCGCGAAGAGATTTCGACCGACCAGGTCATCCGGTCGTATCGCAAAGGCGCGCTCGGCGGCCGGCGAGGCGAATTGCAGCCGTCCGTCGGCGTCGGTGATCATGATCACGTCGGAGGCATTCTTGATCAGGGACGCGTAGCGGGCCTCGACGATGCCGGCCGCCCGGCGCTCCCGCAGCAGCGCGTCGTCGCGCGAGAGCACGCCCTGGCGCACCATGACGAGCGAGGTCAGCACGAAAATGATGACGGTCATCGTGTTCACGGGGCTCGCGACCGCGCTGCTCTCGACGTAGACCAGGACCATGAACGAAATCATCATCGCGATGTATGGCATGCTCTGCACGAGCGCGCCGCTGAATGCGCTGGGGGCGCGTCGCACGGCGGGCGTACCGCGCAGCTGTTCGCGCGCGGCGGCCGCGAGCCAGATGTAGCACGACAGGTAGATGACGTCCGAGGCGCCACCTGGAATATAGCTGCCGTCGACCTTTGACATGGCCCAGACGATGTCAGCAAGGGACATCGACGAGAAGCCGAGCGTGAGCAGCATCAGTGCCCGGCGCTGGATGGGCGTGGCGCCGGAGTGCATCAGCAATACGCCGCACGCCAGCAGCATGATGCAGTTGAGGGCGATGTAGCTCTGCGCCAGAACATACTTGAGCAGGTCCGGGTCGCGTTGGGCGGCTGCCGTGGGCGCGATCACGCAGAACCAGAAGAACGCGCCGAAGCCCAGCATCAGGATCGTCGTGTCGAGCCCGAGCCGGGCCCATTGCACGCGAACCGCCGCGGCGCGGATGACCGTCAGTACCGCCGCGAAGACGAGCGGGTAGAACCCAAGGAAGAACACGTCACCGATCGACGGGAATGGATCCGCGCCGAACAGCCAGTAGGTCGCATTCAGCAGGTTTCCCGCGGTGTAGACGCACAGCGCGGCCGTGAGGAGCCACCAGGTGCGTCGCGCGGCCGGGTCAGAGGAGCCCCGCGCTGCCGCCCCCGCCAGGATGGCCACGCCGATGCTCGCAAGCGAGTCGGAGTACAGGTTGAATACGTCGAGGGGCGGCCATCGGCTGCCGTCGACGAGGATCAGCAGGATCGCGAGCGCGACGTAGGCGAACAGCGCGACGGCAACAGCGCCGGTCCAGCCTGAACTGAATCGCTCACGCCTGGTCATGTCATCGCTCGTCTGCCGCCCTGGCGACACAATCTTCTGCGTGCATCTCCCACTCGTGGCGGCTCTTGTGGACCTGACACATCTAGCCTCAGTCCACGCGGATCCATCTGTGAACGCCGTGCGAAAACTCCGGCCCCGCCCGTGACGTGGTTCACAGACCGATCCGCCTGCGGCCGCGGTCCCCGGGCGAGTGACCGCTCGGCGGGATGGTTGCCGAACGTGAAGGCAGGCCGAATGGAGCAATGAGATCCAGGTTTCTTCGGGACGCCTCCACTTCGTCGGCAACTCACTTCAATGCAGCTACGCTGCCGCCGCTCGAGAATGCCGTCGAATTGCTCCAGGCGTTCGCGCCAGTGGATCGCTGCAGTTCAGGCGTGTTGCCTTAGACGACAGCGCTCAGGCGAGCGCATGGTCACTGCAGTTGGACCGACGTCGCAATTGTTTTTTTCATCGAGGGGACAGGTTGTGGGCCGAGCAGGATCGGTTGACTGGAAAGCGCTGGCGACGGAGCTGTTCGTCGTGTTCATCGGGCTCGTCGGGGCTGAGTTTGTCGCACATCTCCCGTCGGTGAACAGGCCGAGGGCTGCGTACGACGAGATGGTGGCGTGAGCAGCCCATACAGGTTGAAGCGGCACTGCAGGCGTTCGTCGAGTACTGCTCCGACGCTGCAGAGCGGGTGCCTTCGACGAATTGCAGCCCTGGAACGGAGGGCAGGCGCGTCCGATACGACTTCGAGCAGCTGCGGAGCCAGCCTGTGATTCGCAACGGTTTCTACTGGCCGAGGATACCCATAGCGACTGGGTCGAGTGGTCAAACAGGCTCCTGGAGCTGGCTGTTGCCGCCGAGGCAATCGTGACGACAGAGTTGAAGGGACGACGGGGTGCGCCCTGACAGGGGCTTGCACCAGTCAATCGCGTCTGTCACGTCTCGTGCCGGAGCACAAGTGTTTCTGCGAGGCATGTCTCATTATTTGCCCCGCGTGACCGGTTACTTTCCACGTCGGTACGGACCCGCATGACACACGCGCGGCCTGGCGCTGCGGAACCCGGGAGCAAGCGAGAGACCTCATGCATTCACGCCGGACAATTGGTTTGATGGCGCCGGCCCTTTTCCTGCTGGCCGTTCTCGTACCCGTTGCTGCCTCAGCTGCCCCGCACGACGCCCTGCAGCCGCAGGTGAGACCGGACGTGCGCTCCCACGCGTTCTACGTCCTCGACGAGTCAGACTCGTCGGTGCTCGCGGCCCGCCACGAGCGCATTCCCGTGCCGATCGCCTCCATCACGAAGGTGATGACCGCCCTGGTCGTGCTCGAGGCCGGTCAGCCGATGGACGAGATGCTGACCGTCACGTCCGATGAGGTGCGCGGCACTGCCGGCGGACGCTCGCGCCTCGCGCCCGGCGCCACGCTGAGCCGGGGGGACCTGCTGCGCCTCGCGCTGATGTCCTCGGAGAACCGCGCCGCGCATGCGCTGTGCCGCCACTACCCGGACGGCATACCCGCCTGCGTGCAGGCCATGAACAGGAAGGCCGCTGCGCTCAGCATGACCACAGCGCGTTTCGTCGAGCCTACGGGCCTGTCGAGCCGCAATGTAGCGAGCCCCGAGGACCTTGCAAAGCTCGTGCTCGCGGCGGCGCAGAACCCGACGATCCGCGATTACTCGACCGATGCCGGCCATACGGTATACGTCAACCGCCAGCGACTCGAGTACCGCAATACCAACCTGCTGGTCGGGAATCCTGCCTGGCACGTCAACGTCCAGAAGACCGGCTATACCTCGGAGGCCGGCCGCTGCCTGGTGATGCAGGCCGACATCGATGGCCGTCAGGTCGTGATCGTGCTGCTCAACTCCTGGGGCAAGCTCACGCGGATCGCGGATGCCGAGCGGATTCGGACCTGGATGGAGTCGCGGCGCCTGGTCGCCGAGATCTAGTCGTCTGCAGGGCCGCCGCGCAGCCGGGGCCACTCGAGCTGTAGCCGCCTCGAGATCCAGGCGCCAGGCGAGCGCGAAGCCCAGGCGTTCGAAACTCTGCGTGAAGCTTGCGGGCGGCAGTCCCGCCCGGCCCTTGTGTGTCCCAAAGCAAGCCCGGCTTCGGACTTCCTGCTGGATGGCGGCCTGCACATGAGTTTACTGGCTCCTGGCACCAGCCTCGTCTAGCATGCCGGGAAACCCTCCGGAGCCGCCCGTGCACCGATTTACCATTTGCTCGACCCTGGCCGTCCTGGCCGCGTGTTCTTCGAGTCCTGCAGCTACGGCGGCGGCGTCGCAGGAGGCGGGGGCCAGTCGGTACGCCGCGCTGCAACGCCTCGATTTCAACCGCCGCGCCGTCGACTACGCAGTGCCGCTGTTCTGGGTGATCGATGCGGACAAGGACGGGGCCATCGACCCTGCAGAACTCGCAGTGACGTGGGGACCGAACGACGATACGCTCGGACGCTACGTCAAGGCAGGCGTATTCACGCCGGAGTTCGACGCGGTCTACGAAAAGCTCGGCCACCCGGTCCCGCTGGCGGGGCTCAGCGCCGGGGAACGCACCCGGCGGGAGACCGTCCTCCTGGAACTCTCGCAGGGCCGCCCGGCGCTCGTGCAGACGAAGCTCGCGAGTCCACGCGACGTGGCGCTGGTCGGGCACCTGCAGCAAGCGGCGCGGCTGATCGAACGCGTGCACGCGAGACAGAACGGTGTGTTCGGCCTCGACGCCCGCATCCCGGCTGACGACACCGCGTCGAAGGCATTGTTCTTCCGCAACCAGGGCCCGTACTGCGAGGCGGCGAAGACCGAATCGAATCCGGCCTGCAATGCCCTTTCCGACAAGCCGGGAAAAGTCTCGGGCATCTATCCCGCCTCGATCCAGGCGAACCCGAAATTCTGCGAGATCCTCGAGCAGCGCAAGGATGCCGATGTGCTGCTCAGCCCGTTCGTGGTCGTCCGTCACAAGGATGGCGGCCGATCGGAGGGCGATCCGGGAACGGACGACCTCGTCGCAATCCCCTATCACGTGGCGTTTGCGCAGGACATGAAGGCCATCAGCGCGGAGCTCAGCGCAGCCGCGGCCGCCCTCGCCGGCGATGCCGCGGAGGCGGCTTTCAAGTCGTACCTCGAGGCAGCCGCGCGGGCATTCCTCGACGACAGCTGGTTCGCGGCCGACATTGCCTGGAAGGCGATGACCGCGACGAATTCGAAATGGTACCTGCGCGTAGCCCCGGACGAGGTGTACTTCGAGCCCTGCTCGCGCAAGGCCGGCTTTCACATGAGCTTCGCGAGGATCAACCAGGAATCCCTCGCCTGGCAGAAAACCCTCGATCCCGTCAAGGCGGACATGGAAAGAGCACTCGCTGCGCTCGCAGGGCCGCCCTACGAGCCTCGCGCCGTCGGTTTCGCGCTGCCGGACTTCGTGGATATCGTCATCAACGCGGGCGACAGCCGCTCCGCCCTCGGTGCCACCATCGGGCAATCGCTGCCGAACTGGGGCCCGGTGGCAGAATCCGGCGGCCGCACGGTTGCCATGACCAATCTCTATACCGATCCGGACAGCGAGGTGGCGCTCCTCGAGGAAACCGCGTCGCTGTACTGCAAGGCGACGATGGAACGCTTCGACCCGAATCCGCGGCACCAGATGTTTGCATCGCTGCTGCACGAGGCAGCGCATAACCTCGGGCCGACGAGCGTATACCGGGTCAACGGCAGGACGGCCGACCAGGTTTTCGGCGGCCCCCTGGCATCGACGATGGAGGAGCTGAAGGCGCAGACCGCGTCGCTCTATTTGCCGGACTGGCTCGCCGACCGGGGCCTGCTCGACAAGGCGGACGTCGAGAAGACGCACCTGACGGACGTGGTCTGGTCGTTCGGGCAGATCGCGCAGGGCATGACCGACGCGCAGGGCAAGCCGAAGCCTTACTCGCAGCTCGCGGCAATTCAGATGGGCTACCTGAATTCGAGGGGCGTCCTGGTCTGGAGGGCAGCGGAGAGAGCTGCCAACGGGAGCGACGTGGGCTGCTTCGACGTGGACATTGCGAAATGGAGGCCCACGGTGGACGAACTCGCTCGCATCGTGTTCGGCGCGAAAGGCCGGGGCGACAGGCAACTCGCCGAGCAGACGCGCGACGCCTGGGTGTCCGACGGCACGCCCTGGGCGGAGCGGCGCCAGGTGATCCAGGAGCGCTGGTTGCGCGCGCCGAAAGCCTCGTTCGTTTACGGCATCACGTCGCAGTGAACGGGTTATGAGGCGCTGACCTCGAAGGCCGCGGCGAGGCAGGCTCGTCAATGTGGATGAGCAGGGCCTTGCCTGACGGCGGCATGCGACCGGCCCTCAAGACGCTTGCCCGGCAACATCGTCCTCATTGCACGCTGCGCAGCGACAAGCACTCGCGATCGGCCTGCAGCGCCTCCCGCAAGAAGCGCAATGCGGTGCTGTTCAATCGCCCTGATTGCTCATCGAGCAACTTCTGCATCAAGGCGCCGCTTTGCTCGACACACATCGGCGTCAGCAGGATGCCTGCGAAGCTGCTCATGAAGTAAGGATCACTGGTCTCGCTGAGATCCGGCAGTGCGTCGAGTATCTGGGGCAGAAGCTCGAGCTGCAGCGCCGTCTGGTTCGACGGAAACAGCCCGGCCATGACGGCTCTCTGCTTCGCAAGACCCTTGAGCTCGTGCGGGGACTGCAGTTCCACCAGCCATTTCGCCTTCAGCGCTTTGTCCGGCTTTGCAGCACGGGCAGTCAACGCACGCTTCGCGCCGTAGTCCGAGACATCGGCAGCAATCTCCGTGTCCAGCAGCTTATCGATGTCCGCCGCGCCGTTACGGCTGAGAATGCCGAGCATCTGCCAGCGAATGTCAGCTGATATCTCGAGCCCCGGGATCCGTTGCGAGCCGTTCAACAAGGCGCGGACCGTTTCGAGCCCGGTCGGCGTCGCTACAACGCCGGCGAAGGTGTTGAACCAGTTGCGCCTAAGGTCGTCCGTAGTCGCACTCGCCGCGTAGTTCAGCGCTTGCCGCTCGAGATCGGGCAGCAGCGTCGCGAGCGCCGCGTCGGTCTGCGGACGCAGCCGTTGCATCAGGTTGACCGTCGCGACGATGGACGATGAAATCTGCTGCTGAACGCGAATGCTCCGTTCGTACTGCGCAAGACGCATGGCTTGGCCGACATAATCGGCGAGCGGCATGTCTCCGGCCATGGCCCGATCGAGCAGCGCTGCGAGGAAGATCGACCGGCTCAGCGGCTCCGGGATATTACCGAGTTGCTCCGCGAGCACCGCGACGCTGCGCTCGTCCAGCGCAATTCGGGCGTAGGCCCAGTCATTGTGATTCGGGTTTACCAGAGCCGGGCATGGCCGCTCGCCCGGAACCTGGACCGTGGTCCGCGGGCCATCAATCTGCATGGCGATTACGTCCGCCGGCGCGACTTTTCCGTCATGGTCAACGCTGTAAAGGGCGACGTCGATCTGATGCTGCCTCAGGTAGGGATGTTCCTGCGGCGCCGTTTGCATCACGGTGAGCGAGCGCAACGTGCCGCCTTTGCAATCGGTGGTGACGCCGAGCGTGTTGAATCCCGGCGTATATAACCAGTCCGCTGACCAGCGCCCGAGATCGATAGCGGCACTGTGCTGCTGGTGTTCGACAAAATCCTCGAGCTCCGTCGTGCCATAGGCATTGTCCTTGAGATAGCGGGAGACACCGC
>Ga0315286_10003303_pt1 | contig 15220 bp, 16 predicted proteins | sample YL17G10_0_MG_FD_205038 | JGI IMG/M metagenome (GOLD analysis project Ga0315286, IMG submission 205038) | Sediment microbial communities from Yellowstone Lake, YNP, Wyoming, USA - YL17G10_0 | ecosystem: Environmental > Aquatic > Freshwater > Lake > Sediment | place: USA: Wyoming | collected...
GGCCGCCGACGATGCCGGCATTTATATTCCACGGCTCTGTTATCATCCCGACCTCATCCCTCACGGAAGCTGCCGCGTCTGCACCGTTCTCGTCAACGGCAAACCCCAGACCGCCTGCACTCAGCCGGTTGCCGATGGAATGACTGTTGAAAACGACACCGAAGAGCTCAAAGAGCACAGGCGAAATCTTATTGATATGCTTTTTATCGAAGGCAATCACTTCTGTATGTTCTGCGAAAAGAGCGGCAACTGCGAATTGCAGGCTGTGGCCTACAGGCTTGGAATCCTCTCGCCAAAATACCCTTATCTTTTCCCCAAAAAAGATGTCGATTCCACACACCCCGACATATTCCTCGATTTAAACAGATGTATTCTCTGCGGCAGGTGCGTCAATGCTTCCAGGGACGTTGACGGCAAAGGCGTTTTCGAATTCGCAGGCCGGAGCATCGAAAAGAAACTCACGGTCAACGCTGACGAATATCTTAAGGATACCAACCTTGCCGCATCAGACAAAGCCGCCGATGTCTGTCCCGTCGGCACGATAAACAAAAAACGCACAGCATTTGCCGTTCCAATCGGCAAAAGATTATACGACGAAAAGCCTATCGGCTCGGAAATCGAAGAACGCAAAAAATAAAAATTGAATCTATAAGGATATACAAGATGTCAAAACCAAAAATCGCAACGGCATCACTGGCAGGCTGTTTCGGCTGTCATATGTCACTTCTCGATATTGACGAGCGAATCTTAAAGCTCATCGAGCTTGTGGATTTCGACAAATCTCCCATCAACGACATAAAAGAATTCACCGGCAGATGCGCCATCGGCCTGATTGAAGGCGGCTGCGCAAACGAAGATAATGTTCACGTCCTTCAGGAATTCCGAAAACATTGCGACATTCTCGTTGCCGTCGGCGACTGTGCCATAAATGGAGACATACCCGCTTTGAGAAACAACATACCGCTGAAAGAGTGTCTCGAGGAAGCGTATCTCAGCGGCCCGTCCGTCCACAATCCCCAAAAGCTCATACCGAACGATAAGGAATTGCCGCTCTGTCTCGACAGGGTTTATCCCTGCTATGAGGTCGTAAAGATTGACTATTCCCTGCCCGGCTGCCCGCCGAGCGCAGATGCCATTTGGCAGATGGTCGTTGCGCTCTTGAACAACAAACCGCTCGAACTGCCTTATGAACTGATAAAATACGATTAATTTGCTTTGGAGTATTAAAAAGTGAGTACAAGCAAAAGAGTCATAATAGACCCGGTAACCCGCGTCGAGGGTCACGGCAAGGTTTCAATCCTCCTCGATGAAAAAAACAGGGTCACGCAGGCAAGGTTCCACGTCGTCGAATTCCGCGGCTTTGAAAGATTCATCCAGGGCAGACCTTACTGGGAAATTCCTGTTATTGCCCAGAGGCTCTGCGGAATTTGTCCTGTAAGTCATCATCTTGCAGCGGCAAAAGCGATGGACAAAATCGTCGGCGTTGACAAATTAACGCCCACCGCCGAAAAAATGCGCCGCCTTATGCACTACGGCCAAATGTTCCAGTCTCACGCGCTGCATTTCTTCCACCTTGCTTCGCCGGATTTGCTCTTCGGCTTCGATGCCGACCCGAAAATAAGAAACGTCATCGGCGTCGCCGTAAAATACCCTGACCTCGCCGTCCAGGGCATAATGATGAGAAAATACGGCCAGGAAATCATTAAGACAACTGCAGGCAAAAAAATTCACGGCACAGGCGCAATCCCCGGCGGAATCAACAAAAATCTTTCAATCGCCGAAAGAGATGTCTTTTTGAAAGACATCAATCAAATGCTCGACTGGGCGAAAAATGCGTTAAATATCGCAAAAGATTATACCATTAAAAACCTTGATAAGCTCACACCCTTCGCCTCATTCGAGTCGAATCATTTAAGTCTTATTCGCTCCGACGGCGCGATGGACCTGTATCACGGCAATCTGCGGGTAATCACAGCCGACGGCGAAAAAATATTCGACCAGGTCGATTATTCAAATTATCTCGACTACATCGCCGAGGAAGTAAAATCGTGGTCTTATATGAAATTCCCTTTTATTAAATCTTTGGGACCGCAAAAAGGGTGGTATCGCGTCGGCCCGCTCGCGAGAATCAACTGTTGCGACTTTATCGATACCCCGGAAGCCGAAAAGGCGAGAAAAGAATTTATGGCCCTCACCGGCGGAAGGCCAAACAACATTACGATGGCCTATCACTGGGCAAGAATGATTGAGCTTCTGCACTCCATCGAAAAAATAAATGACCTTCTGCACGACAGTGACCTTCAGGGCACAGACCTTGTTGTAAAAGGCCAGCGCAGAAATGAGGGCATCGGCCTTATCGAAGCCCCGCGAGGCACCCTGTTCCATCATTACAAAATCAATGATGACGACCAGATTGTGATGTGTAATCTTATCGTATCAACGACAAACAACAATGAGCCGTTTAACAGGGCCGTCCAGAAAGTTGCCGCAGACCACATTGACGGCGTCCCGAAAATTACTGAGGGATTGTTAAATCACATTGAAGTTGCGATAAGAGCGTATGACCCCTGTCTTTCCTGCGCAACGCACGCACTGGGAAAAATGCCTCTGATTGTTACGCTCTACGACCATAACGGCAACGAAATAGATAGTATGACAAAACAATGACCGAAGATAACAAAAAAATTCTGCTGCTCGGTTTCGGCAACCCGGCAAGGGCCGATGATGGCCTTGGCCCCGCCCTCGCTGAGATAATCGAATCGAAAAATCTGTTCTGTGTTACTGTCGAAGCTGATTATCAATTGACAATTGAAGATTCTGCTCAGGCAGCCGAACACGATATAGTTATTTTCGCCGACGCTTCTGAAAATGGGGCCGAACCTTTTAGTTTCAAACGCATCGAAGCTAAAGAGTCAGAAAGTTTCTCAACGCATAGCGTTGAGCCTGCTGCCGTTTTAGCTCTTGCCGAAAATCTGTTTGGCTCGAAGGCAAAAGGATTTATTCTCGGCATTCGCGGCTATGAATTCGACCAATTCGGTGCAGGACTGACCCAAAAGGCGAAGGCCAATTTGCAAAAAGCCGCTGATTTTATCGAAGACTTGCTCAAAACAAAAAAATTTAATAAGATGAGTGGAACCGCAGATTTCGCTGATTACGCAGAAATAATTATAAAAAATAATCAGTTTAATCTGTGTAATCAGTGATTAAAAAAGTTCGTGTTAATTCGTGGTTAATTAAAGGAGGCCGATATGCAGGACGGCAAATATGTTATTTTGACGATTGACGACGACCCTGATTTTCTGCAGGCAATCCGCCTGCTTCTGGAGGCTCACGGCTATATTTTGGTTCAGGCTCCAAGTGCCGAAGAAGGCTTGAATGTTTATAAAAAGACGAAGCCCGACCTTATTCTTGTTGATTTGATGATGGAGGAGATTGACGCCGGCGCTAAATTAGCAAAGGAGTTAAAGCTTCTCAACAACAAGGCCCCTGTATATCTTTTAAGCGGTGCGGGCGACGAAATAACAGACATCACCGATTATTCCCACCTTGGTTTCACCGGCGTGTTCCAGAAGCCTGTTAAAAACGACCGTCTCCTCAGTGTCCTCAAGGCAAAACTGAAATAAGGTAAAAGGCAAAAGGAAAATAAAAATAATTATCAGCCGACAGCCGCTTCCTCAATTTTTATTTTTTCATTTTGATTTTTGATTTTCTTATGGCAGTTCCTGCAGCAGTTCGATAATTTCCTCTTTTTTCGGCAGTGCTTCTTGTCCGCCGAATTTACTGCAGGCAAGCGCCCCCGCCGCCGACGCGAATTTCGCGGCCTTTCTGATTTCATCGCCGACCGCGCAGCTTGCCGCAAGTGCCCCGTCGAATGCGTCTCCGCAGGCGGTGCGGTCGACAAATTTAACTTCAAACGGCGGTATATGGGTTGTGCCTTCTCTGTCGACTACAAGGACGCCTCGTCTGCCGAGCTTGATAACGACGGCGCCTGCGCCTCGGGCGACAAGGTCTGACCCTATGATTTTTGCGGTATGGACATTATGGTTGCCTGCGGCCGTCAGTTCCGCTGCCTCGGCAAAATTCGGCACGAGTATATCTGCGGTATAATAATCCAGCGGCAGTTTTCCGCTTTGCTTTTCGAACTGCTCGCCAGCAAGTGCAGGGTCGAGTATCACTTTTATTTTGGCAAGTTTCGCCGCTCTTATCGCGATGCTGACAAACTCGCTGCCCAGTCCCCCGTTTATCAGGCATATATTTGCGGAAGACAAAAGTTTTTCAAATTTTTCTCCTCTTATATCGCTGCTTTGCAGCGCCCTGTTTGCACCTTCGGAAATCACTGTCCGGTTTGCCCCTGAGCTGCTGACGAATGAAACGATTACGCCGGTATTTTTCGCCTCCGCCTCGAATACAAACTCGCTGTTGACGCCGAAATCCCTCAGATTATTTTTTATCATTCTTCCGAAGATATCTTTGCCGACTTTGCCGACAAGATGGACTTCGCAGCCGCACAGTGCCGCCTGTATTGCCTCGTTGGACCCTGCCCCGCTCGCCGTGTATGAAAAGCTGCTGCCCGCCGCAACCTGTCCCGTCGCCGGGAAATCCACACAGCGTATTGCCATATCTACATATACGCCGCCGATTACTACTACTCTCGGCCTGTCTCCTGCCATTGGCGCCTCAAAAATCCTTTTTATGATTATTTGCCTGCGACCTTATAAAATACAGCCCGCCGGACTTTTTTGCAACCTTTTCCAGCCATCCAAAATTCACTATTTTGTCCTGTTTGTCCGCCGTAGCCTTGGCGAAGGCGGAAAAATCCATAAATTATTTGACTTTAAAACCCCGTTTAGTTACACTGGTTGGGCTTCAAAAGGGTGATTTTTCGATAATTCTACTGCTCTAAGTCTTTTTTTGGATTGTGGTTATGGACATAAAAGAAAACTGCGGCTTGTTCGGTATTTTCGGTGACCCTGAAGCCGCCGAGAAAGCTTTCTTTGCCCTGCACAGTTTGCAGCATCGCGGCCAGGAATCTGCCGGTATGGCGACAAGCGACGGCCAGTCGATTTTATGTCATACAGGAATGGGGCACGCCTCCAGGGTCTTTCGTGGCGGAAGAGACATGCTCGACAAGCTCAAGAACCCGATGGCAATCGGTCATGTCCGCTACTCGACCTCCGGCTCCACCAGTCTGGCAAATGCTCAGCCGCACCTGAGCGAATATTCCAGAGGTCAGATTGCCGTCGCCCACAACGGCAACTTAATCAATGCCTCTCTGCTGCGCGACGAATATGAAGCTTACGGCCACATATTCAAATCGACCAGCGACACGGAAATAATAGTTCATCTGCTCGCAAAGCCCTCGCACGTTTCAAAGCCCGACCCGCTCGGCCACGTCCTCAACCATCTGCAGGGTTCGTATTCTCTGATTTTTCTTTTTGCCGACAGAATAGAAGCCGCCCGCGACCCTTATGGCGTCAGGCCCCTGTCTATCGGCAAAACAAAAAACGGCGCCTTCTGCGTCGCGAGCGAAACCTGCGCCTTTGACACAATTGAGGCGGAATACATCCGCGATGTTGAGCCAGGCGAAATTGTTACATTAAACAAAAACGGTCTTTCCAGCAGGAGATTCGTAAAAGCCGACAACATAACCCCCGCTCACTGTATCTTTGAGCACGTCTATTTTGCAAAGCAAAGCAGTAATATTTTCGGCGAAAACGTCCACGAATTCAGAAAAAGACTCGGCACCCAGATTGCCAAAGAGCATCCCGTCGATGCCGACGTCGTAATTCCCGTCCCCGATTCCGGCACTTCTGCCGCAATCGGCTATTCACGCGCCAGTGGAATACCCTTTGATATGGGTTTTATCCGAAGTCATTATATCGGCAGAACGTTTATTTCGCCCAAGCAGGACATGCGCGACCTTGCCGTAAAGCTCAAGCTTGCCGTCGTAAAGGAAGTGGTAAAGGGCAGGCGCGTCATCATAGTCGACGATTCGATTGTTCGCGGCACAACCACAAAAGGCAAAATCAACGCTATCAGGAAGGCCGGCGCAAAGGAAATTCATATGCGGGTAAGTTGTCCGCCCATAAGGTTCCCCTGCTTTTACGGCGTCGATTTCCCCACAAAGGAAGAACTGCTGGCAAACGACAGGAATATGCAGCAGATTAAGGAATTTCTCGAAGTTGACACCATCGGTTATATTTCCCTTGAAGGCATGCTTTCCTGCGCATCGCTGCCGAAAAATCATTTCTGCACCGCCTGCTGGTCGGGTATTTATCCCATCCCTGTCCAGATGGTGGTGAACAAATTTACGATGGAGCGTTATCAGATGCAGCTTTTCGAAGACGAAACGGTCCAATTATAATGGCTGACCAAATCACTTATGAACAATCCGGCGTAAGCATTGATGCGAACGACCAGATGGTCGAACGGATTTGGTCTTCGGTTCAGAGCACCTTTGGCCCGCGGGTAATCGACCTTCCCGGCGGTTTCGCAGGCCTCTTTCGCCTCGACTACGACGAAAAAATCTTCAAAAAAAATTATAAGAACCCCGTCCTCGTCGCCTGCACCGACGGCGTCGGCTCGAAGGTCCTCGTCGCAAGGGATATGAAAAAATTCGACACCCTCGGTTTTGACCTCGTCGCGATGAACGTTAATGATATGCTCGTCCTCGGCGCCGAGCCCCTCTTTTTCCTCGATTACCTGGCGGTAAACAAACTCGAACCGCCAAAAGTCGCCGAACTCGTCGAAAGCATTGCCGCCGCCTGCAAGACGGCTGATTGCGCCCTCATCGGCGGCGAAACCGCTGAAATGCCCGACATTTACAAAAAAGACGACTTCGATATGGCTGGTTTCGCCGTTGGCATCGTCGAGAGAAACAGGATTATCAACGGCTCTAAAGTGGAAGTCGGCGATATTGTCCTCGGCCTCGCTTCCAGCGGCCTGCACAGCAACGGCTTTTCCCTCGCAAGACACATCTGCTTCAAGAAACTCAATCTTAAAGTCGACGAAAAAATCCCCGAGCTTGACAATAAGACTATTGGAGAGGTCTTGCTTGCCCCCACAAGGATTTACGTCCGCCCCGTCGTCAGGATGCTCGGCCGTTACAAGGTAAAGCAGGTCGTCCACGCCATGGCTCACATCACAGGCAGCGGTCTCCTCGGCAATATTCCGCGGGTTTTGCCGAAAAATTGCGACGCCGTCATAACCTCTTCCGCATGGCAGATTCCGCCGATTTTCGACTTTTTGCAGAAAAACGGCCCCGTCGAGGAAAGCGAAATGTTCCGCGTTTTCAATATGGGCATCGGTTTTATATTAATAATTTCACCGGATTTTGCCGATTCTATTAGTAAACAGCTTGCTCGCAGTGGCGAAACTGTTTATAATCTTGGCTCTATCACCCGCGGCAGTGGAAAAGTTATAATAAAATAAGAAAATCCTGAATTCGGATTTCGATGTAACGTATGGTTATCGCAATAAATAGAAAATTGCCCCCTGTAACTCTGTTCTTCGCCGCAGTCATAATATATGTCTCTTTTGCCGGCTGGCTTTTCTGGCCGCACCTCGGTAAGTTCGCAGGTTCGCAGAGAGTTTTCCTCGTCACCGGCGTTATTTCCGCATCTGGCGTCTTTGCCCTCGGCGGAAGATACGTCAATTCCTTTGTCGCCCGCTTTTTCGCCGGCGTAATCTACGGCTTTGGTCCTTTTGCCTCTGCCTTTTATTGCTTTCATCCTTTTGCGTTTTGTGTTTACGCGGCCCTGCCGTGGACCTTTATCCCCGCCGTTTTCCTCTACAAGACGTACAAGACGCTTAAAGACAGCGAAAAGACGTCGAACATTCTTTCTGCGGTCCTTTCTCTGGTGCCTTTTGCATTTGTTATCGCCTCTTTCTCTCTCGCCGCAATACCAAAGTATCGTCTCGTCCCCATCCCGGTAGGGACTTTCGTCACATCAAAAAGTTTTTCCGCACTTGCAAATCCTGTTTCATTTCCCATCGATTCCTTTTCAGTCGGCTTTTATCACGCCCCGCTCGGCGCGCTGGCGGTTGGTTTAATCTTGTTTTTCAGGACTCGAAGGTTCTGGGTCGCGGCTCTTTTTGCGTTGGCCGTTTTTCTTTCGTTTTATAAGCCGGTTTTGAATGTCCCGCCTGTCTTTTGGCTTTCTTTTCCAGTTCTGATTTTTTCGATTATTTGTGCCGAAGGTTTTGAGGCGATAGTTCTTGCCGGAAAGGCCGATGCCAATTGGCTCCTGCTTGCTGCAGCGGCCCTTATCTTCCAGGCCGCCTTGAATACGCTTCTTTTCAGCGGCATGAATCTTATTATTTCGTCTATTCTTTCAGTCATTGCGCTCGTAGCGGTTTTACTTGTCTTTTTCGTTGCTCGCGCCAGTCTTGCCGTGCACTATGTCCGTATGTTGGCTATATATTCAACTGCCCTTCTCGACGTCGTCCTCGTTACTCGAATTATAATTGACACAATTTTTTAACCCCGCTTGTCCCGCACCTATTTGCTATTCAATTACTTCTATTATCACTACGGTATAATGAATTGGTGCGGGGTTCTACTCTCAAATTTCGATTTTCTATTTTCCCTGCCCCGTGAGGTGTGAAACTACCTCATCGGGGGCGCCCTTGGCGGCGGAGAGCGGAAATCCATTTTTTTAGTTTTCGATTTTTAGATTTTTAAAATAAGTAACACTGTCGGCTTTCGTCCAAAACCCGACCTTACCGGCATTTTGGAACGTAGCATCATTCGTGTCAATTATGGATTTTCCATCATAAAAGACTTTCAGGTGTGTGCCTTTGATTTCCAGTTTAAGATTGTGCCACGTACCAGAAGTTACTTTTGCGGTTGCATCTGCAATTTGTTTGCGTTTGCCCGATTCAACCTTGTATAGACGTATATTATCTTCAAGGGCATTGGCACGGGTTATATAATAATTGTCTTTATCCTTATACCTTACTACAAGCCCCGCAGCCTGGTCCACCTTGCCGGCAACTGCCATGAAATCCGTCGAAACTTCGACGTTTTTAATGCTTACCATGTCATATATGCAGAGCGGAAAACGCCCATCGGTTTCATCAGTATTGGTCTGGGCAAGAACCTTTGTGTTATTGGCATCTACAATTTCCCATTTACCACCCTGGCCGCCATCGGTAACAGCAGTCGAAAAACCATCGGGTAACTTGCCAATTTCATACTTGCTGAAATCAATAGTTATACTGTTAGCTTCCGATTTTTGTTTATTTTCGTTAGCAGATGTTTGACCCGAAGTGGTCGGGTTAGTGGCGACGGTTTTATCACTGTATAATCCCAGCATTATTAAAATCCCCGGCATTAGGCAGATTTTGGTCAGTTTGAACATGGCATTTCCTTTTAAAAAATATGTTTATAGTTTTAGTATCCTTCAACCTTCGTTGTATTCGGCATAATTTTCCTTTTTTTCAGGACTGTCAATACAGTAGTTGCTATTTCTATTGGATTGACTCGTCTTTCGTCCGCGATTTGGCAGCAGCAAAACTGCGATATAGCAGGAGGTCGTAGATAATTTTCAAACCGCCGCCAATAATGAATGGAAAAGCCATCGTCATGGAGCCGGCCAGCAGTATCGTCGCCAGGCTCGGTGAAATGGCGGCGCCGACGCTTCTGGCTACGGCGGTAACACCGGCGGCGGCTGAACGCTCGTCAGGTTCTACCACTGCCATAACGTAAGATTGCCGTGTGGGTACATCCATTTGGCTGATACTGAATCGTAACAGAAGCATCAGTATAGCCAGATATACGTTAGGCATGAGCGGTACGAGGATAAGCAGCACGTTGGAAGGCAGATGCGTAAAGACCATTGTGTTGATTAGACCAATACGTGAAGCCAGTTTCGCAGCCGTCAATGCCGATACTGCTGCCAGAATATTTGCCCCGAAGAAAATCGCCCCAAGCGCGGCTGGCGGAGTACCAAAGCGGATATGAAACCAGTATGCCACAATGCTCTGCATAACAAATCCGCCGGCAAAAGCATCTAAAGAAAATAGTGCCGACAGTTTCGCTACTACGCCCCTCGACCGATGCAGTCCCAAAAATACGCGAGCGCCCGCCATCTGGGCAGCGTGGATGGTATGCGGCGGCAGTTCAATAGCTTTGGACAGCCAGAGAAACAACACGGCCAAAATCAAACCTGCACCAGCGTAGCCCCATACAACAATGCGATAGCTATCGAGCGGAGAGGTGCCAGCATTCTGGAGCAGTTGTGTTACCAAACCGGAAACACCTGCGCCAAGGGCGGTCGCCAGTGAACCTGTAAGATTGTACCAGCCGAAAACGCTCGTTCGTACCTCGTCGGGAATTATCTGTGACAGGCTGGCTTGCTCGACCGAAAGGAATGGGCCAACCTCATTTCCGCTTGGACTGATGACGCCGATTGTTGCAGCAATTAACAGCACAATGAAATTGTTTGTCAGAGCGAACACAATTCCTGCCGTAAGCATAAGTACGGCTCCGAACGCCAGTGTTCTGCGGCGTCCGAACCGGTCCGCCGTGGTGGTTAGCCATAGGGATACCGCGATGTCACCAACAAGTGTCAGCGTCAGCAATAGTCCAATCCTCACATCAGAAAGTCCAAGTTCAGAGAGATATAAGGCCAGCAGAACAGAGAGGAAACCATATGCGAACATTCGCACAAAGCGAGTTATGAACAGCAGCCTTACATCTGCTTTGCGGAACTGACCGCTTAGTTGAGTTAATTCGACCGGCATTGGCGTTTTAATTAAAGATACCCCCTCACGTTATAAATGCACCGTTCGGTCTGTTACGTCTGACCATTTCCTGGCAGTAGGAGTATAGAGCATCATAGACGAGCCATTCTGCCTCGTTGATCTTCAAATCGTTCTTGAAGCCCAGATGGCGGAAACCCTCGGCGATGGCATTGAGGCCCGCGCTTTCCGGTTGTTTCCACAGTGCGTTGTCTGTATCTGCTCCATTGACAATCTTCGCCATAAGAACTATGGCCGGGTCCTTGGCCAAATCGTATTTCTTTACGAAGGCATCAAAGGAACATTCTTGGCCGTGGTGGCCGAGTTCAACGTTTGCCGCGTCATAAGGAATTGCCTTTTCTTTCTCAGCTATCTCAAGTACCTTGTTCTCCGGTACAAAAAGGAACTCGGCTTGCGGATCGATAAACTTGCGAATTAACCAGGGGCATGCAACACGGTCCACTTTCACATGCTCACGAGTTATCCATTTCATTTCTTTACACCTCCCGAGATATTAACCATTCCCACAGCTAAACGTTTCACAGAAGAGCCAACAGGGAAATCCGGGAACACAATACTTATTTCTCTCCAACCCTGTCATTTATTTTTGATTTTTAATTTTCCGCTGTTGCCATTCCTCGATGCCTCGCAAAATTCTATCTCTTTTTCTTTTCAAACTCAATCGCTTTTATCCGCTTAAAAAATTCCGCCATCCGGCGGTTCCTCGTTAACTGATAACCGATAACTGATAACCGAGTTGCTGAGTCTGAATAATCAATCTCGCGCATGTTTTAATTTCTGGCGTTAAGAATGAATCATAAAAATCAGCGAAATCTGCGATAAAAACCTGAAATTTAATGCAAAAAAATCAAAATCTGTGGAAAATAATCAAAAATTTTAAAAAATCCCACAATCCCTTGTCACTATTATTGTTATAGCAGTTTTTTCACTCCTTCCCAATTCCCTCAAAATTCATATAAGACATTTTATTAAAAAGACTTATAACAATTTCCGCTTAACTCTCTCTCTTTTCGCCAAAATTACCTCAAAAACGCGCATAAGTCCTTATTACACGTTCCAAAATCTACAACGTAAACAAAGGACTTATATTTACCCCCACGCTAATATCCCCACGCTTAGTTTTGCCTTGCAAAACTGTGGAGGCGAATTTCGGATTTTTTGTCTTTACCCCTTTCTCTACTACCCCCTTGCTTGAGATCGTTCGTGTTTGGCCCCAAAAGTACCCATTTTTGGGGGGTTTGCAGGCTTTTAAAATAGGTCTTAATCAGTCCTTGCTTCTGCCGTAAGACATCCCTCTTTAAACTTTGTGCCTCCGTGCCTTTGTGGCTAATTCTGTTAATCTGCGCAAACTTTAACGACTTTATCAGATAAAAATTAGTTTAAAAAACTTCATTTTTTAAATAAAAATAGTGCAATCCTTGAAATTCTTCTTAGAATGGTGTCAAGTTTCAATTGAAAGGGCCGGTTATGGCGAAGGGTCTTGTGGTTTATTTTTCTCATAGTGGCAACACTAAAGCGATGGCCGAGATTGTTTCTAAATCTATGAATGACAATGGTTTAGATACTGAGTGTAAACCAATCGAGAAGGCCAAAGTTGCTGATTTATTAGTTTCTGATGCCATTGTGATAGGTTCACCTACATATTATGGTCAGATGGCACCGGTACTTATGCAGCTTTTTACTGATTCTGTTAGTCGTCATGGTGCCTTGACTGGCAAGGTTGGCGCCGCCTTTTCCAGTTCTGCGAACATTGGTGGCGGCAATGAAACCACGATTTTGGGCATTTTGGAGGCCATGTTGATACACGGCATGATTATTCAGGGCGACGCCCAGGGCGACCATTACGGCCCGGTATCTATTGGAAGGCCGGACGAAAGGGTCACGGCACAGTGCCAGAGACTCGGCAAAAAAGTCGCTGAACTGACGAAAAAATTGTTCGGTTAAAAACCCCGATTTTTTGACTAAAAAAGCCGATTTTCTTTTGACAATAAATTACAGGTTCGTTAGACTTTTTATCGGACATTTTTTATATGGAGGCAATTATGCAAGAATATGAGGACCTTAAAAGACTCGTAGACGAAGCCGAAAGCGACATTAAAAAGGCCGACGGCGGCAATAAGGCTGCCGGCACAAGAATCCGAAAACAAATGCAGCAGATTAAACAGGCCGCTCAGGGAGTCAGAAACAAGATTCTCGAACTCAGAAGCACAGCAGAAGGATAATCCGCCAGGAGCGCTTGATTCGGTAAATTTAATTCCGGCATCCCCACGGATGACTCACGGGGACCCCCGTGGCGTTAAGCCATAATGCTGGTATATTTTTCTAAAAAAGGATTTAGATGCCCCCGGTACAACTGTTCGACCTGTCAAAGATCGACCTGAATCAAATTGTCTTCGATAAAAAGGCAATCGAGGAAGTCAATCCGCAACGATTCGAAATGCAACAGCTCGATGCCGTCATCTGGTACAACAAAGAAAAATTCCTCATTCTCGGCTACAAGGACTTAACCGAAAATGAGTTCTGGGTAAAAGGGCATATCCCCGGCAGACCTCTTATGCCGGCAGTGATAATGGTTGAAGCGGCTGCGCAACTCTCCAGCGTGTTCGTAAAAAAGGTTTACGAACTGCCGGGATTCATCGGCTTTCTAAGTATCGACGAGGCTCATTTCAGAAGGCCTGTCGAGCCGGGCAATAGACTCTACCTGCTCGGCCATATTTCGGCATTCAAGAGCAGAAAATACACCTGCGTCGTGCAGGGCATCGTCAACGGAACAATGGTCTTCGATACCGTTATCTCCGGCCGAGACGTGTGATGGAAAGCCGGGCAGATAAAATTTTTGAAAATCGTATTTCACCCAATGACAAACTATCAGACCTGCCAAACTCGGCAGGTCTTGCTCTTTTCGCAGACAGCCAGGATATACCAATTCTACTCCTGACGACGGCCAATATCAGGCGAACCGTAAGGAATAAACTCGCTGAACAAGCCGAAAAATCCAAAAAAACAGATTTAAAAAGCATTACCGCCAAAATCTATTACACAATCTGCCCGTGCAGGTTCCGCCTGGCACTTATGCACTACAAGGCAGTTAAAAAAATCTTCGCTTCAAATTATAAGGACAATATAACATTTGTTTATCCATGGTACATCAGGACCGATATAAGCGAAAAGATTCCGTTCTTTTCAGCGACAAAAAGACTGACATTTAAGAATGAAGAAAAAATTTTAGGGCCGTTTCCAAGTCAAAAAATCGCGGCCACCTTTTTAGACACACTCGAAGATGCTTTTCGGTTGTGTAGAAAAAGCGAATTCGTAAACAATCCCGCACAAGCAACAAGCTGTCCGTATCTGCAAATGGACGCCTGCTGCGGGGTCTGCGCCGGAAAAATAAGTCCAGAAAATTATCAGGTTATTATAAAAGACGCATTTGAAGCCGGCGCAAATCCGGCAAAGACAATTGAAAAACTTCATGCCGATATGCAGATTGCTTCAAAAGAATTAAACTTTGAAAAGGCAGCAGAACTAAAGAGAAAAATCGAAAAACTATCCACCTTGAAAAAACAAACTTACAGATGGACAAGTGATTTAAAAAAATTAAAAATTGTTCATATAGACAAGTCTGCAAAAATCAAACAGGAAGGAACGAAAGCAAAAAAGCAGACCTTTGCTGTTTTTGTAATGAACTTTTCTGAGATAATCGACCTCGGCGATTTTGTGATTGAAAGTGTCGAAAAGATTTCCGAAGGAATTGAAAACGTTTTGTCGAAAATCAGGTTTCCTTCAGAAAATATTTCCGACGAGACGGAACTTGTCGAGAAATTTTCCATCATTTCATACTTTCTCTACCGCACTAATCCATCAGGCCTGTGGCTGAGAATTTCTGACGGCTTCGAGCGGCAAAGATTTCAAGAAGCATTCTGCGAAAAATTCAATCACGAAAAAAAGGAAAAAACGAACAATTAAAAATAAGGAATTACGAGCATTTTATCTAAACTTTAAATAACCTCCTAATAATCCTAAAAACAGTTTTTTAATTGACTTTTTGCCCCTGTTTCATTATCAAATATGCTTTGTTAAAATTCTCCTGTAAGTCGTGATAAATTACAGGTTTAATTTCGCTACGGAAAATTTATGCGGATACATGATACAAAACAGTCACGGCAGGGCTATCTGCAAATTCAGATAGAAAGGTCGCAAAAGAAATTCAAGTTCTGCAAGGTGTCCATCCGGGACACAATAAAGTACGTTTCAATAATGTGCAAATATTCGATTTTAAATGACACAAACAAAAATTCATTCAGAATTATATGTATGGGAACAAGAAGCGGACGCGAAATCGACCTGTTTCGCCTGGCACTGAATTGTCCCTTCTCCGCAAAAATCCTCAAGTTAACAGAATGGCATACCGCCGGTTTTCATTCAATTTTTGACGGGTTGTTTTTGCCTGCCGGCAGGT
>Ga0315286_10003305_pt1 | contig 15216 bp, 9 predicted proteins | sample YL17G10_0_MG_FD_205038 | JGI IMG/M metagenome (GOLD analysis project Ga0315286, IMG submission 205038) | Sediment microbial communities from Yellowstone Lake, YNP, Wyoming, USA - YL17G10_0 | ecosystem: Environmental > Aquatic > Freshwater > Lake > Sediment | place: USA: Wyoming | collected...
CGCATAACGCTAGCCCTAAAGCTATTTCGGGGAGAACAAGCTATCTCCGAGTTCGTTTGGCATATCACCTCTACCCACAGTTCATCCCACAACTTTGCAACGTTGAAAGGTTCGGGCCTCCACGAGCGTTTAGACTCGCTTCACCCTGACCATGGGTAGCTCACCCGGTTTCGTGTCTAATCCCAGCGACTGAACGCCCTATTCAGACTCGCTTTCGCTACGGCTACGGGTGTCACTCCCTTAACCTCGCCACTGAGATTAACTCGCAGGCTCATTCTCCAAGAGGCACGCCGTCAGGCATAGCGCCGCGCGCCCGGCTTTCACCGGGGCACCGACACGCCATTAGCCCTCCGACTGCTTGTAAGTTTACGGTTTCAGGTTCTATTTCACTCCCCTAACAGGGGGACTTTTCACCTTTCCCTCACGGTACTTGTTCACTATCGGTCGTCAAGTGTATTTAGCCTTGGGGAGTGGACTCCCCAGCTTCCTACCGGATTAGCGTGCCCGGCAGTACTCAGGTGTCCGACGGAAGTCGATCCATTTTCGCATACGGGGCTATTACCCTCTTTGGCAGGCTTTCCCATACCATTCCGCTAACAGATCGATTTGTAACTTCCATGTGTCGGATCCTACAACCCCAACCTGGCAAGCCAGGCTGGTTTGGGCTGATCCCCGTTCGCTCGCCACTACTAGGGGAATAATTTCTTTTCCTCTGGGTACTTAGATGTTTCAGTTCCCCAGGTTGCCTTCCTCATGTCTATAGATTCAACTAGAGGATAATGCGGGTTCGCCGCAATGGGTTTCCCCATTCGGAAATCTCCGGGTCAAACGCCTGTACACGGCTAACCGGAGCTTATCGCAGTGTCCCACGTCCTTCATAGGCACTTGACGCCAAGGCATCCACCGTAAACTCTTAGTAGCTTCTCCACGTGATGCGGAGAAATTGATACTTTTCTTTTTGGCCTACATAAAAATTTACTAATTTTAGAGATTTACAATCAATTACTATTCAGCTGTTAAAGTACTGTCGCCGTTGACCGGCGATCGATGCCCTCCACTTGCGTCGGGAGCATCGAGTACCCGTCAACCAATCCGTATTCAATTTTAGACAAAGCGACCCGGCTGACCGCCGGGCCGCACATTTCAGCCTTGCGATTTGAGCCTTTTAGATTTTATGGATTGTCGCGTTCGTCAATTTCAAACTCTTGCAAACCTTTCTCCAAAAAGTGTAACCAGTGGAGATGACGGGGTTCGAACCCGTGGCCTTCGCCTTGCAAAGGCGCTGCTCTCCCGCTGAGCTACATCCCCGAGAGATCCAGGTGGGCCTGACTGGACTCGAACCAGTGACCCCAGTCTTATCAGGACTGTGCTCTAACCAGCTGAGCTACAGGCCCATGTGGAGAGGCCCTCAACAACTGAGAAGTGATAGGAAGAGCTACAACCAAGCGACCTTCCCGCCACCGCGGCGGGAATGGATTTTAGTAGAGCACCAGTCTGCTCGTGAGAGACTAGACCTTAGCTCGTTACTCTAGAAAGGAGGTGATCCAGGCGCACCTTCCGGTACTCCTACCTTGTTACGACTTCGTCCCAGTCACCAACCCCACCTTCGGCGGCGCCCTCCTTGCGGTTAGGCTACCGACTTCAGGTGTTGCCAGCTCCCATGACGTGACGGGCGGTGTGTACAATCCCCGGGAACGTATTCAACGCACTATAGCTGACGCGCGTTTACTAGCAACTCCAACTTCACGTAGGCGAGTTGCAGCCTGCGATCTGAACTGAGACCGGCTTTTGGGATTGGCTCTACCTCGCGGCTTAGCGACCCATTGTACCGGCCATTGTAGCGTGTGTGTAGCCCCGGATATAAAGGCCATGCTGACTTGACGTCATCCCCACCTTCCTCCGGCTTGATACCGGCGGTCCCGTATGACACTTGTAACATACGGCGAGGGTTGCGCTCGTTACCGGACTTAACCGGACATCTCACGACACGAGCTGACGACAGCCATGCAGCACCTGTTCAAGCTCCCCGAAGGGTCGTTCCACTTTCGTTTCACTACCACTTGTATGTCAAACCCGGGTAAGGTTCTTCGTGTAACATCGAATTAAACCACACGCTCCGCTGCTTGTGCGGGGACCCGTCAATTCCTTTGAGTTTTAACCTTGCGGCCGTAGTTCCCAGGTGGTGAACTTATCGCGTTAGCTTCGGCACCGATGGTTTTTACACCACCGACGCCAAGTTCACATCGTTTACTGCTAGGACTACCGGGGTCTCTAATCCCGTTTGCTACCCTAGCTTTCGCGTCTGAGCGTCAGAAATGGTCCAGAAAGCCGCCTTCGCCACTGGTGTTCCTCCCGATATCTACGCATTTCACCACTACACCGGGAATTCCACTTTCCTCTACCACTCTCAAGTCTGATAGTTTTGAACGACCTCTCCCAGTTGAGCCAGGAGCTTTCACATCCAACTTATCAAACCGCCTGCACGCGCTTTACACCCAGTAAATCCGGATAACGCTCGCCTCCTACGTTTTACCGCGGCTGCTGGCACGTAGTTAGCCGAGACTTATTCCAGGGATACTGTCCTTTCTCATCTCCCTGAAAAGTATTTTACGATCCGAAGACCTTCATCATACACGCGGCGTTGCTGCATCAGGCTTTCGCCCATTGTGCAATATTCCCTACTGCTGCCACCCGTAGGTGTATGGACCGTGTTTCAGTTCCATTGTGAGGGGCCACCCTCTCAGGTCCCTTACCCGTCGACGCCTTGGTAGGCCATTACCCTACCAACTAGCTGATGGGACGCAGGCCCCTCCCAAAGCGGATTACTCCTTTGGTCATCGCTTTCTAATAACGACGACAACATGAGGTATTAGCAGACCTTTCGATCTGTTATCCCCCACTTTGGGGCAGGTCACCAACGCGTTACTCACCCGTTCGCCACTAAGAACATCAGTATTACTACCAAAGTTCTTCGTTCGACTTGCATGTATTAGGCACGCCGCCAGCGTTCATCCTGAGCCAGGATCAAACTCTCCGCAAAAAATAACCTCTTGCGAGGTTTAAGTTTACGGTAATTGTCTTACGACAGGGCTGTAATTAAATCTTTTATTTCTTCCTATCACTCTTCAGTTGTTAAGGTCCTGGTCTAACTGAGCGGGCTGTATTCTACCCGCACCGCTCCCGGTTGTCAAGGGCTAGAGAGACCAAATCACCGATGTGTTTATCAACATCGGCTTGTCAGACTGCAAAACCAGTGTCTTGTGTCTCTGACTTACTAGACTCTCTAAGTTGTTATCGGTTTGTTATCAACGAAACCGGTTACGGGGTACGATGTGTCCATTTAACCATCCCCCGGCTTTCCTGTCAAGGGCAAAATGGGTTTTGCACAGAAATTGATGAACCTTGCGACAGAGTCCCCGGTTTTTTCGGGGAAGGTTTTAAACCTTCGCAAGGTTAAATCATAGCGCACGATCGGACGCGGCTAGACGTGCCGCCCGACTTTCACGAATCCCAGGCGATTGAAGGTCGTCAGGTAACCGGTGGATGAAGTGCTCGGGGTCAGGTCTGCATCCAGTGGGTAGGCTTCCAGTACCGGGGCACTCGCCTGCCGGGCGACCTGCAAGGCTGCCTTGATCAGGGCTGATGTGACGCCCCGTTTGCGATAGCCAATGCGGATGTAAAAACACGAGATCGACCAGACCGGCAGGTCGTCGATGCGCTTCAGCCGCCAGGAATGATCCAGCCACGGCAGATCTGACCGCGGCGTGACCTGGCACCAGCCCACCGGCAGGTCTCCCGCAAACGCCAGCAGGCCAGGAGGCGGACTCGCTTTGACCAATGCGTGCAGATCTGCCCGATTCAGTTCCCCCGACCTTTTTGTATATGCATTTCCAATGCGCCAGTACATGCACCAGCAGCCCTGGCAGTCTCCCTTTTCAACAAATAATTGCTTCCAGCGCCGGCCACTGGTCAGGGGTCAGCGGGCGGACGATCAGATCCAGTTTACTATCCTGCTTGAGGCTTGCACCCATGTTCTAATATCTCTTCAGCAAAATTCATCCTGACTCGCCCGCCGGAGGATTACATTGGCTCGCCAGTTGAAACAAGGACTCCCGGTCATCGATTCCACTCGTTAAAGGAGGTTTTAATGACGGTGCCATTCCCCCACCCAAACTCATCCTCTGCGGTCGCCTGGAAGATGGTCGCCGGAATGATATCCTCCAACCCGGAAAAATCCGCCCGCCAGGTGCCATCATCACTTGTAGTGACACGCAGCCAGGCATTATTGGTGATGATCACAAAGACGCTGGTTCCAGCTGGAGCTGTACCTGAGATCGTGTCCGCCTGTAAGTCGATCTGGTCGATGCTGAAGGGCACCAGCGTGGTCCGGCGGGTGGACAGGCAATCGCTGGCTTCTATGACCATGCCCGGCTGCAGGTTGAATGGGATCGCCAAAAAGAATCTGCCTTTCGAATCGGTCATCGCTTCGACGGTAAAAAGCAACCCACCGCCTGCATCCGCATAGATGCGAAAGATCAGCGGGGAATTGGCGTGCCAATTCTCTCCGCCCGCTCCTTTATCAAAGATGAAACCGCTGATGCCCTCCCGATTATCCTCGTCAAGCGCTGCATTGAGCGAGGCGGAAGACGCCAGCTTGTTCAGTTCAGTTTTAATGCCAGCGGGTACTCGCCCTGCCAACAATCGCAATGGGGACAGGCGGATCTCGCCACTGGCAAGGCTTCCCCGCTGCAGACCGCCCCTGAAATTTCCCTCCGCCAGCGCATCCACCGCCAGAGCAATGCTTTGATCGAAGCGCGTCTCGACCGAAGTGAGGATGTACCTGGCAGAATCCGGGAACGCCCAACCCCAGTCCAGGTCGGCGCCCAGGATGAATTTCCCTTGCCCCGCGGCTGCCGCGAGTGCCCCGGAGCTGGTGCTGGTTCGGTCTGCACCCGCCACCGGGAAGAGGATGTCGGCACCCTGTTTGTACAGGTCATCTGCAATTGCTGTTCCCTGCGCCGGGGAGGAAAACCCATCCGCAAAAGTGCCCGCCTGGGTAGACAGATCCCAGCCCAGCACGCCCACCTGCGACTGGTGGGCACGGTTGTAACCCTCCACTCCCATGTTGTAACAATTCATGTTGGAAACCACGTTGGGGATGTTCAACCCTCCGAAGGTCGCGACCTTACCACTCTGGCTGGCGGAGGCTGCCAGGTATCCAGCCAGGTAGGCGCCTTCAGACAGGGCATAATCCACTTTCCACAGGTTGGCAAGGGCGGGCAGGTCTTCCAACGAGCTGGAGATGCCCACCAGCATGAAGTTTTGCCCCGGGTTGGCGCTGGCGGCGGACTGAAAGGTTTGCTCCAGGTAAAAGCGGTTGGCTACGATCAGGCTGCAGCCACCCTGCACCAGCTTGTCCACTGCCCCTGCATATCCCACCGCATCGTATGTCTCCGGTCCGGCAACTCCGACCTGCGCACCATACTGGGCTGCCACCAGTTGAACACCGTTCAATAAGTAGCTTTCCAGGTCATCCCCGGATGACATCCTGGATGGCAGGTAACACAGGTTTTGGACTACCCCCGGTGCTGAAAAGGATGGGTGCTGGATGACAGTCTCACCAGACTGGGGAGCCTGGTTGGGGGCAGGGGATGTCAATTCCGGCGCGGGGGAGGTGGTTAAGGCTTGCTCGAGGCGCGGCGGGGAGACCAGGTACTCCAGCAGGACGGACAGGGCGATGATGGACACCGCCATAATGATCCACTGGCTGGCGGCTTTCCTTGTTCCTGCCTGTTCTAATTTTTTTTGCTCAAGCGTGCGATCGTTGGTGTTCGTTTTCCTGTCCTTGACCTGCAGGTAAAACCACAGGCAAAAGGTGAACAGCACGAAGGTTCCGCTTGCCCCCAGGAAAATCCAGACATTGGATTCCTGCAAGGCGCGCGCCAGCTCACCACGCGGGTTGATCAGGGTATGGAAGAAAACAAAGGTGACGGCGATCAAGCCCAGCGTCCAGGACCAGCGGTTCTTGTTTCGCAGCATCTCGCCAAAACTGCCGGGCAGTCCAAGCATCTGCACGAAGGTATTCTCAAGTGCCACGGCAAATACGATCAGCAAGAAGCCTTCCAGCGCGCCTATGGATTCCGACATCCCCGCTGAGAGCGTCTGGCGCTGTAGGAAGGTCGTTATGGCTGTCAGCGCCCACAGACCAAAGCCGATGCCCAGCAGGGTAAATGCCGAGACCTTTAGCAGGTAATTCTTTCGCCGCCTGCCCAGGCGGGTTTCCTCCAGGATCAGCGCTTCGGGCGTGCCGAACATCAAACCCGGCACGAGCGTCAGCAGGCGGGAGGTGATGGTGGAAGCTGCGGCGATGAAAATGTTGGTCAGCCGCAGGTTGATATCCGCTGGCAAGCCCCATTTCCTCAAAATCCGCCACTGCATGATGTCATCGGCGATGCCCACCATGCCGTATGCCACGGTCATGTTCAGGAACAGGACCAGGCCGGTGACAGTCAGCGGGTTCCAGGTGCGGTCGAGCAGGGAGAAGACCAGCCCGTAAAAGAGCATCACCAGGCTGACCTTGAACATGTTCGAGTTCAGGAAGCCGGGTTTTGGGCGGACCGCTCCACTGGCAGCGAGGCGCTCTTTCAGGTGCAGCAAACCAGCCGGCAGGCGCAGTCTGCCGCGCCACGATCCCTCCCTTTCGCTAGAAAGGCGCGTGAAGATCTCGGCAGCCACCACGAAGGGCAGCATCATCAGGGCAGCCAGCAGCAGGTTGGTGGCGATGACCCCCGGGCGGATCGAAACATCCAGCGGGGTGGGGATGTAGGTGGTGATCTCGGGCACGAGCTCCCCCGCCGGGCGGAAGACCGTGCCAGCAAAGCGTTGCATCATGCGTTCGTCGATCAGGGCTGCCAGTTTATGCAGGTTCACGGATGGCGACGTCCCAAGCGGATGGATGACCCACAGGCTCTGCAGGACATCCCCGCGCCGCACCCAGACCAGGTCGATGGCATGCGCGATCGGCTCCTGACCGAGTGTGAATGAGAAGCCCATCGACTTTTCACCCAGGTCACCCAATGAAACGATCTTTTCCGGCGGGGTGTCGTTGCTGCTGACCAGAGCTGTGTCGGCAAGGGCTGCAAGCAGGCTGGTGGGATCGTCCGCCAGGGCATCGAACGCCTGGACATCATTTTCTGAAAGGGGATACGCCAGGAAAGTGAGCACGAACTCCTGGGTGAACAGGTCCTGGCTGCGGAAACTGGATAGGTTGGTGAAGACGGTCTGCGGGTTGATCAGTCCGCCGGTCAGGCGCCGTGCGAGAGCCATGGAACCTGCCACTTGCTGCGGGTTGGCTGGCTCAAAACCCGGCAGATCCCATGTGGAAAGCAGAGGCGCTTCGTGCGCATTGGAGGTTGAGGCTGGTGGAGAGGCGGCGTTCCCGCTTGCCAGCACGGGGAAGCGGTTAACGGTGAGGAATAAACAGATCAGAACAGTGAAGGTCAGTGCCCATTGAAGTCGGTTGGATCTTCGCATACTGCCATCCATATAGGGGTTGTGAGGTCGCAGAAACTCTCCCTATTTTCCACCAGCGGCGGGATTGGGAGACAGGTACCAGGTGCGGTCTTTGACCAGCAAAATGATGGGCAGCAGGTTAATGACCAGGACGACCAGGTCCGACCAGCCAACCTGGTCGAAAAAGGTGAGCAGGGCGGTGACGAACAGGAAGCCCAGCGCAATGAAAAATCCACTGCGTCTGCCTTTCAACAGCAGGAAATAAGCCACCAGCAGGATGCCGGTACTAAGGAAGGACATGACCGCCATGATCCCTTTGAGCAGGGTCGCGTCCGGCAGGGCGGGATGGACATTCGCAGCGACGATCACGCCCAGGGCAAACCAGACCAAGGCATTGGTTAAAATGAATACATAGGCAATTGTGACCGTGCGCGGGCGGGCAGGCATGGCAGGTCCTTTTTCAGCAGTGTGTATGGATCAGCGATTAAATTATAACGCCCTTCCCCCGTGGGAGCCAATGAACCTTGCGAAGGTTTGAAACCTTCCCCGAAAAAACCGGGAACTGTGTCGCAAGGTTAACTATAAGGTGGGAAAGCCAGCCACTCAATTTATCCAAAACACATATTTAATATATGCTACACTTGTGGCAGGAATGTTAAAATGACCATCCAGAGCAGTGCACACATCGGAAGAATCATTCGCGACGCGTTAGTTTTTGGCAATAAGTATGGGACAGGTGATATGCCGAATTCAGATACCTTGATCCAATCCGTTCAAAATCTATTTGCTCTCCTGGAAGAGCGCAAGATCGATTACGTCCTGGTCGGCGGAATTGCCCTCCTGCAATATATTGAAGGGCGAAATACTCAGGACCTGGATCTGCTTATGGCGCTTTCGGCTCTGGAAAAGTTACCCGAGCTTAAGATCTCCAGCCGGGACCTATATTTTGCCCGGGCAAATTATGGCGAACTGCAGATCGATATCCTATTAACAAAGAATCCTCTCTTCAAAAAAGTGCACGACGAATATTCACAGATGCAAGAATTTCATGACCGGCAGATCCCGCTGGCAACCGTGGAGGGATTGTTGCTGTTAAAGCTTTATGCCTTGCCGTCCTTATACCGGCAGGGGGATTTTTCAAGAGTGGGTATCTATGAAAACGATATTGCCACGCTGTGCCATGATTATCAACCGGATCTGTCTGCGCTACTGGGTGAATTGTCCAGATATGTGGATGAGAACGACCTGGGGGAGATAAAGAACATCCTGGCGGATGTTCAGGAGCGGATCAAACGGTTTTATAAGAAGACTGGATAACCGGGTAAATAGACCATACGTAGTTTTGTAAAAATAACCTTACGAAAGTTGGGAACCTTCCCCTAAAAAACTGGAGACTCTGTCGCTAGGTTAATTACTCCATAGCCCGTCTGGGTTATTAGGAATGGGTCATTCCTTAAGACCTTAAGTCATCGCGGCAGCTTTGCTGGTTATATTGACAAAGCCCCAATACTTTTCCGGGAGCAAACCTCAACATGCAGGACGATCCACAAATAGCTGTGAGATTGCCACGGGCTTCGCCCTCGCAATGACAATATTTGTCGAATCACCACGGGATCACGCCCGTGCATTGATAGGGAGCCTAAAACCCAACATACATCTGAACACCCAATATACCTCCACCCGTCTGGGTTATAATTAATGGGTCATTCCTGAAGATATTTCATCATCGCGGCAACCAATTTTCGTTTATAAACACATTCCCGGGCGATGACCCTGCCAATCAAGGACAATTCCCATGAAACAGGTCTTGCAAAACATGCGCAGCGGTAAAACCAGCGTCGAAGAAGGACCCATCCCCAGCCCGCGGGCAGGATTCGCCCTGGTGCGCACCTGCGCCTCACTGGTCTCCGCCGGCACCGAGCGCTCGGTGGTCGAATTCGCCGAAAAATCCCTGCTGGGTAAAGCACGCTCCCGCCCGGACCTGGTGCGCCAGGTGCTGGACAAAGCCCGCCGTGAAGGCTTGGTGGGTACGGTCGAGGCAGCCCTTAGCCGCCTGGATGAACCCCTAGCGCTGGGCTATTCCTCGGCAGGGGTGATCGAAGCGCTCGGGGCGGACATGCCCGGTTTCGTGGTCGGGCAACGGGTGGCGTGTGCCGGCGGCAACTACGCCGTGCATGCCGAGTATGCGCTTGTGCCCCGCAACCTGCTGGCGATCCTGCCGGATGGGGTCGACTTTGAATCGGGTGCCTTCGCCACCCTGGCGGCCATTGCCCTGCACGGTTTCCGCCTGGCTCAACCCCAGATGGGTGAGAACATCGTGGTCATCGGTCTCGGTCTGCTTGGTCTGCTGAGCATGCAGATCGCACTGGCTTCCGGCTGCCGCGTGCTGGGCGTGGACATCGATCCTGCCCGCGTGGAATGGACCAGTAGGGCAGGGGCACAGGCGGTCCTGCGTCCCCAGGCGGAAGAGGCTGGCAGAGCTTTTAGCAATGGCCGCGGGGCGGATGTCGTGCTGATCTGCGCCGGGGACACCTCCGCGGATGCGGTCACCCTAGCGGGTCTGCTGGCGCGCGACCATGCCCGCGTGGTGGCGGTCGGCGTGGTCGGGCAGGACCTGCCGCGCCCGCTCTACTTCCAGAAGGAACTTTCCTTCGTCACCTCCCGCTCCTACGGTCCCGGGCGCTACGACCCCTCTTATGAAGAAGGCGGCACCGATTACCCCTATGGCTACGTGCGCTGGACGGAGGGACGTAATTTGTCTGCCTGCGTGGAGTTGATCGCCTCCGGGCGCCTGAATGTCAGGTCGCTTATCACGCACCGCTTCCCGATCGAAAAAGCCGCGGAAGCCTATGACCTGATCACCGGCAAGAAGGCTGAACCCTTCCTTGGCGTGGTGTTGACCTACCCGCAAAAGCAAGAAACTGCCGAACCAAAACGAGTCACCTTAACCCCCGCAAAGTCCCCTGCCACTGCAACGGTCAAATTGGGGGTGCTGGGCGCTGGGTTGTTCGCCAATGCAGTCCTTCTGCCCGCCATCCGCAGGCAGAAGGATATTCAGTGCATCGGCATTGCCTCCTCCACTGGACTGCATGCCCGCCACTCCGGGGCAAAATTCGGCTTCGAGTACGCGGCTTCCAGCGATGAAGAGATCCTTAACGACCCCAACATCAACACGGTCGCCATCCTCACCCGGCACGATTCCCATGCCGCGCTCGCCATGCAGGCACTGCGGGCGGGAAAACATGTCTTCGTGGAAAAGCCGCTGGCGGTGGATGCCGCCCAGCTGGATGAACTGGAAACCTTCCTGAATGGAATGGATGCCCAGCCGCTGCTGATGACCGGCTTCAACCGCCGCTTTGCCCCGCTAACCATCCAGTTGAAATCCTTCGTGGCAGACCGGCATGAAGCCCTGTTCGCCCATTACCGCGTCAATGCCGGGCTGCTGCCACTGACCCATTGGCAGCATGACCCGCACCAGGGCAGCGGGCGCATCATCGGCGAAGGCTGCCATTTTATCGATTTTTTGACCTTCCTGGTGGGCGAACCGCCCACTGCGGTCACCACTCACGGTCTGCCGGATGCCGGGCGCTACAAGGAGGACGTGCTCAGCATGACCTTCACCTTCCCGGACGGCTCGCTGGGAGTGGTCGATTACCTGGCGAATGGCGACAAAGCCTTCGCCAAAGAACGGGTGGAAGTGTTCTGCGCCGGTCGTGTGGCTGTCCTGGATGACTTCCGTTCGCTCGAGCTGGTACAGGACGGGTTGCGCAGACGGATCAAATCCGGTCTGCGCCAGGACAAGGGGCATTTCAACGAATGGCAGGCTTTCACCTCTGCCATCCAGGCGGGTGGACCGCCGCCCATCCCGTATGCCGAGCTGTTGGGTGTGACGCGCGCCACCTTTGCCGCCATCCAGTCCCTGCGGACAGGACAGAAGATCGATCTTTAAATGGATGACCTGCAGGAACTGCGCAAGCTGGTCGGACACCGCCCGCTGTTGATGGTGGGTGCCGCCGTGCTGATCCATGACCCGATGCAGTCCCTGCTCATGCTGCAGCGCTCCGACAGCCGCGCCTGGGGTCTGCCCGGCGGGGCGGTCGAACCCGGGGAAAGGATTGAAGAGGCTGCCCACCGTGAAACTTTGGAGGAGACCGGTCTGAAGGTGGACGACCTGGAATTGTTCGGGGTCTTTTCCGGCAAAGAACTTTTCTACGAATATCCCAACGGCGACCAAGTCTATAATGTCACCATCATCTACCTGGCTGGGAGTGCCAGCGGGCAGGTTAGCCTGAATCCGGAGCATATCTCCTGGCGGTACTTCCCGGTCACAGAACTGCCCACTCCCATCAGCCCTCCACTCGTGCCGGTCATGAACGAATATCTCTCCCGGCAGACGGTCAGCAGCAGGGAGTGAACCCGCACCCATGCCTGACTTCAAGCGACTCTCCACTGCCTTCAAAGCCCTCATTCAGTTGGGATTTTCCCAAACTGCCCTGTATTCCATTTATAAATTGGGTTTATTCAGCGGGTATTACCGGCGGTTGACCCCCCACCGTCAGCCCGACGAGACGCCTGCTTCCATTAAATTTCATGCGCTGTTCGACCTGCCAGCCCCTGCCGAACTGCATGCCATTCTGGGGGATGACGGTCTGAAGCTCTTGCTCAGCCGGGCGGACGAGATCGTGGTGGGAAACGTGCGGTTGTTTGGAGGAAATCCGGTTCACCTGCAGCTCACTTTTGACAAGCCGCTGCAGCACTGGACGGCTTACGAAAAGGACGCTTCCCTTTACAACAATCTCTACTCCGGAATTCAAGACATAAAATTCATCTGGGAGCCCGCCCGCTTTGGCTGGGCGTTTACGCTCGGACGCGCCTGGCACCTGAGCCGGGACGAGCGCTATCCCGCCGCCTTCTGGTCTCTTGCCGAATGTTTCCTGGATGGCAACCCTCCTTATATGGGACCGCACTGGGTCTCCGCCCAGGAGGTCGCCCTGCGCCTGATGGCATTCGCCTGGTGCCTGCAGGTCTTTTCGGGCTCGGCGCATTCCAGCCCCGAGCGGCAGGCGCGCCTGGCACAGGCGATCGCCACCCATGCCGCCCGCCTGCCGGTCACCCTGATGTATGCCCTCTCGCAGAACAACAACCACCTGCTGAGCGAAGCCGCCGGTCTCTTCACCGCCGGGCTGGCTTTGCCCGACCACCTGCAGGCGGAGCGCTGGCGCAGGCTGGGTTGGAAATGGCTTCAGCGCGGTTTTCAAACTCAGGTGGATTCCTACGGAGAGTATGCCCAGCACAGCTCAAATTACCAGCGCCTGATGCTGCAGCTGGCGTTGTGGGTCAGGACCCTGGCGCACAACCACGGTCAATTCCTTTCCCGGCGCAGTACCGAATCGTTGTCCATTGCCACCCACTGGTTGCTCTCCCTACTCGATCCCATCAGCGGCTCGGTACCCACCCTGGGTGCCAACGATGGCGCTTATATCTTTCCGCTCAGCATCTGCCCGTTCGAGGATCACCGCCCCGTGCTGCAGGCAGCCGCCCGCAGTTTCATGGCGTACCAGCTCCCGCAGGGGGTCTGGGACGAGATGGCACTCTGGCTGGGTCTGCCCGCCTCCGAAAAATACTTCAAATCGCCGCGTTACCTGGGTGACTGCCTGGTTGGAAATGAGTCATGGGGTTACCTGCGGGCGGTCAGGTATAAGAATCGTCCCTCGCATGCCGACCAGCTGCATTTTGACCTGTGGTGGCACGGTCTGAACATCACCCGCGACGCCGGCACGTACCTGTACAACGTCGCCCCTCCTTGGGATAACGCCCTGACTCACACCGCCGTTCACAACACCGTCAGTGTGGATGGCGACGAGCAGATGAGGCGTGCCGGGCGCTTCCTCTACCTGGACTGGGCGCCTGCCTGGCAAAGGCATCCCATCGAAACCGATGAGCGCATCCTGCAACGCACCATCGCCGGGCATGGCGGTTACCGCCGCCTGGGGTTGCGCCACGAACGCATGGTCACTGTCTTCTCCGACGGGCACTGGGAAGTGCAGGATGACCTGCTGCAAGTGCGCGGCAGGCGCAGGATGCACACATTCCGCCTGCACTGGCTCCTGCCGGACTGGGAATGGCAAGTGGAGACAGTTGCCGCAGGCTTTGAGCTGCGTTTGAAGTCCCCGTTGGGCTGGGTAAAGCTGGAACTTGCCTGTGACCAGCTGGGTGCCGAGCTGACACTGGTGCGCGCCGGGGAACGTCTGCTGGGTGATGCACCGGTCGCCCCCATCGACGGCTGGATCTCCCCCACTTATGGGCAGAAGCTCGCCGGGTTATCGTGCGCCTTGCTGGTGAGCAACCCGCTTGATGTACAATTCACCAGTCATTTCACCTTCTCGGCAGACTGACCCATGCATATCTTACTCATCCATCAGGCTTTCGCCGCCCTGGACGAACCCGGCGGCACCCGCCATCATGAACTGGCTCGCAGCCTGGTCCAGCGCGGCCACCGCCTGACCATCATCGCCAGCCCGATCAGTTACCTGACCGGCGCCCGACGCAGCGACCAGCACAAATTTATCGTGCGCACCGAGCTCGAGCCCGGCATCACCCTGTTAAGATGCAACACCTATCACGCTCTGCACCGTTCCTTCGTCCACCGCTTGGTCAGTTTCTTTGGTTTCATGGTCTCATCTTTTATCGCCGGTCTGCAGGTGCGCCAGGTGGACCTGGTGTGGGGCACATCTCCGCCCATCTTCCAGGGGGTGACTGCCTGGCTGGTGGCGCGCCTTAAGTGCATACCCTTCCTGTTCGAGGTGCGCGATCTCTGGCCGGAGTTTGCCATTGCCGTGGGGGTGCTCACCAACCGCACCATCATCCGAATGTCGTTGTGGCTGGAGGGCTTCCTGTACCGTCACGCCGACCGGGTGGTCATCAACAGCCCGGGCTTTGAAGCGCACGTGCGCCGGGCAGGTGCACGCCAGGTGGAACTGGTACCAAATGGAGCCGACCCGTCCATGTTCGATCCGGCAGACCAGGGGCTGGCTTTTCGCAGACAACATGATCTGGAGGGAAAGTTCGTGGTCATGTACGCCGGAGCACACGGCATGTCGAATGACCTGGGCGTCCTGCTGGAAGCTGCCCGCATGCTGGCAGACGACGCCCACATCCAGGTCGTCCTGCTGGGTGATGGCAAGGAGAAGTCCAACCTGCAAGCACAGGCAGACGCCATGCACCTGGGCAATGTCAGCTTCGTCGCATCCGTACCCAAGCAGGAAATGGCGGCTGCAATCGCCTCGGCGGACGCCTGTGTCGCCATCTTAAAACCAGTCGAGGCGTACAAGACCACCTACCCCAACAAGGTCTTTGACTACATGTGTGCCGGGCGACCGGTCATCCTTGCCATCGACGGCGTCATCCGGGAAGTGGTGGCTGCCGCGGATTGCGGCATCTTTATACCTCCGGGCGAGGCACAGTCCCTGGCGCAGGCGGTGCGAACCCTGGTGGCAGACCCGTTTCACAGCCGCGAGATGGGTTTGAACGGGCGCCATTTTGTGGAGACCCACTTTAACCGTCCACAGTTGGCGGAGAAGCTGGCGCTCCTCATGGAAGGGATGCTTAAGGAATAGGGAGGTGGAAATTTCAGTGGGGGGATTGCTCCTACCCTTTGCGGTAGGACAGTATTTCGCAAATGAGACCTTCGCGTAACTGGTAGAT
>Ga0315286_10003306_pt1 | contig 15216 bp, 8 predicted proteins | sample YL17G10_0_MG_FD_205038 | JGI IMG/M metagenome (GOLD analysis project Ga0315286, IMG submission 205038) | Sediment microbial communities from Yellowstone Lake, YNP, Wyoming, USA - YL17G10_0 | ecosystem: Environmental > Aquatic > Freshwater > Lake > Sediment | place: USA: Wyoming | collected...
AGATGGGACGGCCGCGCCATCGCGGGCGCAGGAAACAACGAGCGGCGCGAATGTGAATGCCTGAAGGCACGCGCCACGTCCAACAAGTGCGTCGCATATTCAGGGGCGTTCATTCCCATGCTCAACACCGCATCGTCGCAGGCCTTCTCGCTTTCCTGGCGAAGGCGACGGCAGGCGATCCAGATCAGCGGGTTGAACCAGTAGACGCACTTCACGAACTCGGCGAGCATCTGCACCGCCCAGTCGCGGCGTCGAACGTGCGCGAGTTCGTGACCGAGCACGGCGCGAACCCGGTCCGCGGGCCATTCGCGAGCAGTCATGGGCAAGATGATCTTCGGGCGCATGACCCCCCACGTGACGAGCAGAGTGGGGTGGTCGGTTTGCAGCAACCACACAAGTGTTCGTGGCTTCCGCCGATCTGAAAGCGCCGTGACCATGTCGGACCAGGTGCCGTCCACCACCTGATGCGACCGCGATGTCATCCATGCCAGTCGGCCGAAGGCGACGAGCAGCATGAGGAAGCTGACGACGACGCCAGCCAGCCAGATCCGCTCCAGTGACTGCGGGGTGATGGCGCGCGACCCGCTGGTGGCGACGGGCAGGTTTTCAGTCACCGGGCCATCGACCTGCCACGCCGTCGAAACCGTTCCGGCGGCCGCGCGGGCGTCGCCTTGGTGGATCGTCCGGAACGCCGGCATCGCGATCGGCCACGCCGGTGCCAGCATCTGCAGTGCCGGCATCGCCGCTGCGCATGCAATCGCCAAGGCCAGCACCCAGTGTCGGAGCGCGGCGGATTGCCTTCGCAACAGTGTTGCGACCACAAGCCCGATCAGGACGATGATTGAGACCTTGATCATCGCGAGCCTCCCTTCCGCGCCTTGGCGACGAGTTCGGCAATCCTCGCGAGGTCCTCGTCGGACAACCGGGTGGCTTCGCCCCCCAGCACCGCGGCGACCACCTGCCCGGAAGAACCATCGAAGAACGTATGAACGAGGTGTTTGAGGGCAGATTTTCGCGCGGCGTGGCGAGGCACCAGCGGCAGGTAGACGTACCGAAGGCCTTCCTCCTCGTGCCGGACGTGGCCCTTCTCTTCGAGTACGCGCAATTGCGTGCGCACGGTGGAATAGTTGGGATCACCGGACAGGTCCTTCATGACATCGGCCGCGGTGGCCCGGCCACGGCGGTACAGGATGTCCATGATTTGCCGTTCGCGGCGGGTCAAGACGAGGTGTGTGGGTGTGGCCATATGCTACCTATGTAACAGGTTTGCTATACATATAACACCACGCACGGGCAGTGTCAACAGACACGGGGACCGTCACAGGAACCGGCCACGTTCCCCCGAGGCCGGGACTTGGCCGGGCTGCCAGCCCTGAGGGAACTCGAAGGGGAGCCCGGCGATCTCAGGCGTGTCACGCCGCCGCCTGTCCGATCGGTCGCGAGCCTGGGATCGCCACGCTCCAGCGTGGCCGGGGCGTGTCACGCTGCCAGGACCCCAGGCCGGGCTGTCCGCCTCCGCGCCAGAATGCTACGGCGTGACCTCGACGAAGCTCAACGGGTGAAGTCGTGTGGACGTGGCGATCATGGGGAAATGCCGTAGGGGCACGGCATGCCGTGCCCCCCACCTTTCGGCGCAGCAGACAGGAGTCGGGCGTCGCATCCCGCCAGTCCCCAATCCCGAAGCCGATCGGGGTCGGGGTTCGGGCGTCCTGTCCCGCCAACCCCTGACCCCCAATCCCTAATCCCTGGCTGGCGCCAGCCTACTTCTCGATCGTGGCCTTCTTGATGTAATCCATCTTCGGGAACTCCTTCGCCAGGTACGTATTGCCCTCCATCTGAGTCCGCCCCTGATCGGCCCCTCGGCCTCTTGGCGGCCCATCGCCATACTCGGCGTAAAGCTTGTCGACCACGTCCATGCCGGACGATATCTTCCCAAAGGGTGCGAATCCCTGCGAATCAAGGCCGCCGTTGTCGCCGAAGTTGATAAACACCTGCGTCGTGCGCGTGTCGGGTGATCCACCCATCGCGTACGTGATATACCCGCGCTTGTTGCTCTCCTTGACAGGATCAATCCCGATCTGTGCGCCGCGCCAGGCGGCGGACACGGCCGGATCGCCGTTGATGCCGAACTGCGCCATGAAGCCAGCGATCACGCGGAAAAAGCGGCAGTCGTCGTAGTACCCGTTCTTGACGAGGTTGTAGAAACGATCCGCGCCGAGCGGCGCCCAGTCGCGGTGCACTTCGATGACGAACGAGCCGGCGCTGGTCTCGAACTTCGCCTTGTAGACTGCCGGCGCGGTCTCCTTGAGAGCCGCCGGGTTCTTGAGCCCACCCGCCGCCGGCTGCGCGCACGCCACCGCGGCCACCACCATCATCATCATCACAGACATGAACACGGCACACGGTCGAACTTTCATGATCGGCTCCTCTACGTGATTACTTGATCCAACGTCCTAACCAGTCCAGAACTGTGTGATACCACAAGGCGCTGTTCTGCGGCTTGTTGATCCAGTGCCCTTCGTCGGGGAAGTACAGCAGCCGCGACGGCACGCCCTGGCGCTGCAGCGTCGTGAACAACTGGAAGCCTTCACCGATGGGCACTCGGAAATCGAGTTCCCCGTGCGAAACAAGCGTCGGCGTCTTGAAGTTCTTCGCGTAGGTGTGGGGCGACCATTTCGCGTAGCCCTCCGGGTTGGTCCACGGCATTCCGCCCAGATCCCACTCGGGGAACCATAACTCCTCGGTGACGCCGTACATGCTCGTCAGGTTGAAGACGCCGGCATGCGAGACGATGGCCTTGAAGCGGTCGGTGTGGCCGAGAAACCAGTTCATCATGTAGCCGCCGTAGGAGGCGCCCGCCGCGACTTTCCGCGTGGCATCCACGTAGGGCAGTTTCTCGGCGACGTCGACGCCCTTCATCAGATCGTCGAACGGCTTGCCGCCCCAGTCGTTGCTGATCTCGTCGGTAAACTTCTGGCCAAAGCCCGTCGACCCGCGCGGATTCGGCATAAAGACGACGAAACCGGCCGACGCGAATACCTGGGCATTCCACCGATAGGTCCACGAGTCGTTCCATGCGCTCTGCGGGCCGCCGTGCACCAGATACAGCAGCGGGTACTTCTGCCCCTCCTTGAACGTGTTCGGCTTGACGATCCACGCCTGCACCCTGGCGCCGCCCGCGCCCTCGTATGTGATGCTCTCTCCGGCCTTCAGGCTGAACTTCGCGAGCAACTCCTGATTGAGGGTAGTGACCGCCGTCACGCCTGTGCCATCGGCAGCGGCCTTGTAGATCTCAGCCGGCGCGGTGAGCGACTGGCGTGTGAAGACGAGCGTCTTTCCGTCGGCCGACACCTGCACGTCGCCATTCGATCCGTCCTTGAGAACGAGCCTGGGCGCGCCGCCAGCCAGTTCAGCCCGGTACACATGCACGCCGCCATCGTCTTCAACGGTCAGGTAGACCGCCTTCGAGTCGGGCGTCCACGCCCAGCCGTCGATCGGCCGATCGAAGTCCCCGGCGACGGTCTTGCGCGCGCCCGTCGCTCGATCGAGCAGCCACAACATCCACCTGTCGGCCTCGAACCCCGCCCGCTGCTGCGATCTCCACGACAGGTGCTTCCCGTCGGGCGAATACTGCGGCCCGGAATCGGCGCCCTTGCCGGTCGTGATCTGTTTCGGTTTCGCGCCCGGCGTCTGGAAGTCGAGCGTGAAGATATCGCTGTTGGTGCTGATGGCCTCGACCGGATCGGTCTTGGTCGCGTAGGCGATTTCCTTTGAATCGGGCGAGAACGCGTAGTCGTCGGGTCCGCCAAGTGAGAACGGCGGCACATCAGCCCGGCCAGGCGTCAGGTCGCGCGGCGGCGCCGAACCGTCGGCTGGCATGACAAACAGGTGGCTGTAGCGTCCATCTCGCCAGCTGGTCCAGTGGCGGAACAGCAGGTTGTCGATGACCCGCGCCTTCGTCTTGGAGGCCTGCTGCTTCTTCAGCAGCGCTTCATTGCACGACGCGTCGCCCACGACGTTGCCGCTGCACTCAGGGAACACCTCCGAGGCAAACGCGATCCACTTGCCGTCGGGCGACCACATCACTCCGGATACGCCCGTGGGCAGCGTGCGCGGCGTCCGCGTCGTGGGCGTGTCGAGCGCGTGGATCCGGATGTCGGAATCGGATCCGACGTAGGCGAGCTGTCTTCCATCCGGCGACCAGCGGGGCCCGTTGCCCTGAAAGGTCCGCGCAGAGCCCCCGGAGAGCGGCACCACGCGAATCTCGCTGCGCCGCGAGTTGCCGTCGAGATTGACCTCGGTCACGACGAACGCGATCCGCGTGCCGTCAGGCGAGAGTTGCGGGTCGGAGACGCGCTTCAGCTTCAGCATCTCCTCCACCGTGAACGGCGGCGGGGCCTGCGCGCGGACGACTGGCGCGGATGCCACCACGGTGGCAGCGAGAACGAGAAGAAATAACGAGCGGCGATTCATGAGTGCCTCCTGCGTCGGTGGAGAACCGGAGTGCCGGGTCTGCCTGCCCTGAGTCCCTCGACCTTGCTCGGGACTTCCTGCGCCTGTCGAAGGAAGCGCAGTCCAAGGGAAGACCCGGCCTCCAGGATGCGGCCCCCGCCTCTTCACGCACCCTTCATCGGACCATCCCGAATGCAGGTGCTATTCCGGATGTAAGCCGGGTCTCCCGATCTTCTCCGAATGCAGGCCGGGGCTCCCGATCTTCTCCGAATGCAGGCCGGGGCTCCCGATCTTCTCCGAATGCAGGCCGGGGCTCCCGATCTTCTCCGAATGCAGGCCGGGGCTCCCGATCTTCTCCGAATGCAGGCCGGGTCTTCAGACCCGGCACTCAGGCGCCGGCCTCCAACGGCCGAGGATAGCACGGGGATTGCGTAGGTAAACCACGCCACGCCGCGAATGCCAGCAGATCGGGCACATCTGGCCAAAGACGTTGCAGTTTCTGCAACGCGGATGGCGCGCGGTGATGGCAGAATATGCAACCTCACATTCCAGGTGAACTTCTTGCGGTGCGGGGCGCCATCTGGCGGCTTCGCAGCCAGACCGTCCACGCCGATTGCACCGAACTGGAACTCGAGCCGGTCGATCCGGTCAGTCGCGCCGACGCGGCAGCAACTGTATCGCTTGAGCCAGGCAATTCGGACAGCCCTGCGAGGCACGCGATGCGGGGATCGTTCGAGTCTGCCGACCCGGCCCGCGTCCCGGCCACGCTGCCAGCCCTGCCAGCCCTGAGCAAAGTCGAAGGGAGGGAACTCGAAGGGGAGTGTGGCGATCCAGGGCTCGCGACGGATCGGACAGTTGAGCGGCGTGACACCCCTGGGATCGCCGGGCTCCAGCCCGGCCAGCGGTCCTGGCGGCGTGACACCCTGGGGATCGCCGGTCCACCAACTCGTGTGCTGCTCGAACCGTTCGACCGGCCCGAGCCGCTCGCCCGAGTTGCTGCCCCGGCCGTCGTCACGCGGCGCGCCTGGATGGTGGCGCTACTCGATGCCCTCTCAGGTGAGCAACGATGCGACCTGCTCTCGGCGCCGGCCGCGGCCGCCATCGACATCCTCCCATACCAGCTCGAGCCCGCGGTCGCGATGACAATCCGCGGCGTGCCGCGCGTGCTCCTGGCCGATGCCGTCGGCCTCGGCAAGACGATCCAGGCGGCGCTGGTCATCGCGGAACTGCTCGCGCGCCGTGCGTCGCAGCGCGCGCTCGTGCTCACGCCGTCCGGGCTGCGGGACCAGTGGTCCGGGGAACTGCGCGACCGCTTCGGCCTCGAAGCGATCGTCGCAGACGCAGCCTGGTTGCGAGCCGCGCGATCGGATCTGCCGGCGTCGGTCAATCCGTGGTCAGTCGGCAACCTGATCATCGCGTCGATTGACTTCGTAAAGCGCCCCGACGTTTTCCGCGGTCTTGAGCATCTCAGCTGGGACATCGTCGTCATAGACGAGGCGCATGCCGCCTCGACCGACAGCCTGCGGCGGGCAGCCGCCCACGCGCTTGGACGCCGGGCTCGCCGGGTGCTGCTGTTGACGGCCACGCCCCACTCCGGCGACCGGACGGCTTTCGACGCGCTGTGCCGGATTGGCGCGGCCGCGGCCGACGAGCCCATTGTCCTGTTCAGGCGATCGAGAACAGATGTCGGCTTCCAGATCTCGCGGCGTGTGCATCTGCTGAACGTGCGGCGGACCGACGCGGAGCGCGAGCTGCACCGGCGGCTCCTGGCGTACGTGAGAAGAATCTGGCGCGAGCGCAGAGGCGAGGCCGGATCCGACGCGAGGCTGGCCACCATCGTCCTCCTCAAACGGGCGTTCTCGAGCATCGCGTCGCTGGCCGAGTCGCTCGAATTCAGGCTGGCGCATCTGGCCGATCCCGTCTCGGCGCTCGTCGCGCAACTCGACCTGCCACTCGACGCAGAAGCCTCGGTCCTTGACGAGACGCCGGTGGTGTCGCTGGTCTCGCCGGGATTTGACGACGAGCATGAGGAACGGCGCCTGCTGGCATCGCTTGTCGAGCTGGCGCGTGCAGCCGTCGCGACCGACAGCAAGGCGCGGGTTCTCGCCCGCCTGCTTCGCCGGGTGTCGGAGCCCTGCATCGTGTTCACCGAGTACCGCGACACGCTGACGGCGATCGAACGCGCGCTGCCGGCCGGAGTCTCGCGCGCGATGCTGCACGGCGGGCTGGATCGCGTGTCGCGGGCCGAAGCGATTCGGCAGTTCGTCAGTGGTGGCGCGCGGGTGCTGCTCGCCACCGACGCCGGCGGCGAAGGCCTCAATCTCCAGGCCCGGTGCCGCCTGGTCATCAATCTCGAACTGCCGTGGAATCCCATCCGGCTCGAGCAGCGCATCGGTCGCGTCGACCGGATCGGCCAGCGGCGCACGGTGCACGCCATCAATCTGGTCGCGGCCGGCACGCACGAGGCGAGCCTGCTCGCCCGCCTGGCTCATCGGCTCGAGTGCATTCGCGACACGTTGGGTTCGGTAGACGAGGTGCTTGGACCGTGCATCGACATGACCATCGCGGGCGTTCTGGCCGACGACCCTGGCGCAGCCGCACCCTGGTCGCAGCAGCCAGCCCTGACGCCGGCGCCGCCGTCTTCACAGGTTGAACGCGTGTCGCTTGACGAGGAGGCCCTGCGCCAACGCGCGCATCTGATCGAGCGGCGCGCGGCCCGGGTAGCCCTCGCACGCCGCACGCGTCCCCGGACCCGTGGTCGCGGCGTGGCGGCCGGGCGACGCACGTCGCCGAAGGTCGCGGCCATTTCCGCGCGCCGCCTGCGCGGCCGGTTTGCGCAACCCGGCGCGGTCGCCGTGTACCGGGCCACGACGGTTGACGGGACCGGCCGGCTGGTGGATGGCGCGCTGCTGCCTCTCTTTACGCCGTTCATGCTTCCGCACCTGCGCCGCCGGAGCGATGTGGTGGCGATGGCCCGGGAGTGGCTGGCGGAGTTTCGCCCGAATCTCGACGCGCTGGCCATGCGGACGGCGACGGAGCGTCTCGACAGGATGCGCGACCTGCACGCACAGGAGATAGCCGCCGGGTCTTCGCGACTACGCGCGCAGGAGCTTGTCTCGATCGGCGAGGGGCTGATGATCCAGGGCGGCCTCTTCGATCGCCGCGCCGAGCGCGAAGCCGGGCAACGACAGCGCGCAACAGACGAGGACGCAACACCAGCGATCGTTGCGACGATGTCGCACGCAGCACCGAACGACATCGCCCTGGCGGAGTGCCCCGGACTCCAGCTCATTTTGATGGTGACGCCGTGACGCCACCCGGCAACCTCGGTTTGCCGGGCGTGACCGGCACGCTCGTATCGGGCGTCTTCGCCGAGCGCCGGCTCACAGACATGTTCGCCGGACGACTCGGCGAGTTGACTCGGCAACGCGCGTGTCACGCCGTCGGCTCGTGGTTCAGGCGACACGGAAGCCGGCTCGGCCCCGCGTCGAGTGTGCGCACGCTGGCCGGTTCTGGAGCGGGGCCCCTCGTCGAGGCGCTGGGATTCCACATGTGCGAGAGCCGGGGGCAGACACGCGGGGGGATGCTGCCGGTCGTGGCGCGCGCGGCTGGTGCAACGCTGCCGGTGGCGGTCTTCGCGTGGGGCGAGCCGATGGATCGAAGCTGGACGGGCATCGCGCGACTTGCGATGCACGCCAGCACGGAATGGGTCGCGTGCTTCAACGGCCGCAGCCTGCGACTCTGCGACGCCCGTCGCACGTACGCCCGGGACTTCATCGACTTTGACCTGGAACTGGTCGCAACCGCTCCTGCGTCGTTCGCGCTGTTCTGGGGACTGCTGCGGCCGGAGGCTCTGGGCGAACTCACGCGGCGCATCGTTGTCGAATCGGCCCGCCACGGCGTGGCGGTCTGCGCGTCGCTGCGCGACGGGGTGCGCGAGGCGCTGGCGCTGTTGCTGCAGGCCCTGCTCAACGCCAGCCGGGGAGACCCTTGTCGTTTTGCGAGCGCGGCCGATCGGGACGCGGTCTTCGAACAGGCGCTCACGATCATCTATCGCATGCTGTTCCTGCTGTTTGCGGAATCGCGGGGCCTGGTGCCAGTGTGGCATCCGGTGTATCGCGCCAGCTACACCATCGAGGCGCTGCGCACGCAAGCCGAGCGCCCCGGGCGCAGGCCTGGTCTGTGGGAAGCGTTCCAGGCGCTCTCGCGCCTCGCGCATTCCGGCTGCCATGCGGGCACGCTGCGCGTCACGCCCTTCAACGGCCGCCTGTTCGCGCCGGCTCGGACGCCACTCGCCGAACGACGTTGGCTCGACGACAACCTGGTCGGGAAGGCCCTTGTCGCGTTGACGACCAATCCCGGTGCCGGTGGCCGCGAACGGATCTCGTTCCGCGATCTGGGAGTCGAGCAACTGGGCGCCGTCTACGAAAGCGTGCTCGACTACGAACCCGTCATCGCACCCGCACCGCACGGGTCATCGGCCATCGGGCATGCCCGGAGGATGGCGGTCGATGTGACGCTGGTCACCCAGCGCGACCGGCGAAAGGCGAGCGGCACTTTCTACACGCCGCAGAGCATGACGGACTACCTGGTCAGGCAGACGCTTCATCGGATGGTGTCGGGGGCCACCGCGGAGCAGATTCTCTCGCTGCGCGTGCTCGATCCCGCCATGGGCAGCGGAGCGTTTCTCGTCGCGGCGTGCAGGTACCTGGCGTCGGCGTACGAGCAGGCCATGGTTCGCGAGCGCGGTTGGCTTCCGGCCGACATCGCGGAAGTCGATCGGGCCGGATTCCGCAGGCTCGTCGCACGGCGCTGTCTCTACGGCATTGATCTGAATCCGATGGCCGTGCAGGTCGCTCGCCTGTCGTTGTGGCTGGCCACGCTCGCGGCCGATCGGCCGCTGACTTTTCTTGATCATCATCTGGCGGTCGGAGACAGCCTGCTCGGCGCATCGCTCGACGATCTGGCGCGGCAGCCGCCCGGAACCGGGCGAGCGCCTGGATGTGCGTCCACGCTGCCCCTGTTTGACGGGAGTGACGTCGGCTCAGCGCTTGAACGGGTGCTGCCCGTGAGGCACCAGCTCGAGAGCGTCGATGACGATACGGCCGAGGCCGTGCACGACAAGGAGCGGCTGCTCGCAGGGCTGTGGTCGGCATCGAGCCCGCTCGCCCCGCTCAAGCGAGCGGCCGACCTCTGGTGCGCATGCTGGTTCTGGGATGCAGCCGAACCGCCGGCGCCACATCAACGCGAATACGCGGATCTGCTGGCAGCCGCGCTGCACGGCCAGCCGGCACTGCCGCGACGCTTCGTCGAACCACGTCTCGCGCACGCGAGTCGCATCGCCGAGTCGCGCCGCTTCTTTCATTGGACCCTGGAATTCCCCGAGGTCTTCTTCGACGGCGACGGCCGGCCCGCCCGCAACGGAGGTTTCGACGCGATCGTGGGGAACCCCCCGTGGGAAATGCTCAGGGGTGACAGCGGCCCAGACGACCAGCGCGAGAATCGGCGCGTCTTCGCCGCACAGATCACGCGATTCGCCCGCGCGGCCGGCGTCTACGGGTCTGTCAATCGCGGCCACGCAAATCAGTACCAGCTGTTCATCGAACGCAGCCTGCGCCTGGTCCGTCGGGGCGGACGCGTGGGCCTTGTCGTGCCATGGGGATTGGCATCGGACCATGGATGCGCCGACCTGCGGCGCCTGCTGTTCGAACAGTGCAACACGGATCGCCTGGTCGGTCTGGACAACGCTTCCAGGATATTCCCCATCCATCGAGGCGTCCGCTTTCTGCTGTTGTCCACGACCGTCGGCACACCCACCCGGCGGACACGCTGCCGGTTCGGTTCACGCGATGCCGCCGATCTCGACATGATCGGTTCCGGCGCCGCGGGATCCCTCCGTCGCGACTCCGCCGTCACGATCACCCCGGAGTTTCTGAAGCGCGTGTCCGGACCCGGCATGGCCATCCCGCATCTGCGAAGCCGCCAGGACGTGCGCCTGGTCGGACAACTGGTCGATCGCTTCCCGCCACTCGCCGACACTCGCGGATGGGGTGCAACGTTCGGACGCGAGTTGAACGCCACCGACGATCGCGGCTTCTTTTCCAGCAGCCCCGGCGCCATCCCCATCGTCGAAGGCAAGCACGTGGATCCGTTCGTCGTGCACGTCTCGGAATGCGATCAGTGGATCGCCAACCCGGAAGCGCTCAAGGTCCGAGCCGTCTGGCGCGCCGCCAGGCGTCCGCGACTCGCGTATCGTGATGTCGCGTCATCGACGAACCGTCTGACGCTCATCGCCGCGATTCTGCCGCGGCATACGATGGCCGTCCACACGGTGTTCTGCCTGAGAACCCGGCTGTCGCTTCGGGATCAGACGTTTCTGTGCGGCATGCTCAACAGTCTCGTCGCCAATTACCTGGCGCGGCTGTGGGTGACGACCCATCTGGGCACCACGACGGTTGAACGGTTGCCGATGCCTCGACCGGATGCGGGATCGGATGAGCGCCTGCGCCTGACTGGCATGGCGCACCGGCTTGGACGGCCCGGCCGCGACTGGAATGCGGTTTACGCCAGGCTTCAGGCCCTGGCGGCACGGCTGTACCGCCTGTCGGCAGAGGACGTGCGGCTGGTGCTTGATTCCTTTCCGTTGATTGACGACGCCATCCGGCGGGCAGTGATGGCGGAGTTTGCGGAGTTGGGATGACGCCGAACCAACGAAACAGCGGGATGGGCCAGTTGTTTACAGGTTGGGGACGGGTCAGATTTCCGCAGGCCGAGAGAGGCAGAGGGGGGCCGGGTTAGATATTCCTGGAATCTGTGAAGATCCAACCGGTCCGCTCTCTCCCATTTCCTTCGTAGAGAGGTAGACTCATACAGTAGTGATTGTCCTTGCACCGGTTGGCGCGGGACAACAGGAATGCAGCCCGGGTCTTCCCTTCGACCCCGCTTCCTTCGACAGGCTCAGGAAGTCCCGAGCATGGTCGAGGGACTCAGGGCAGGCAGGCCCGGCAGCGCTTTTCCCACCGGATGCCGGTGGCTCATACCGCAGGAGACCGCCATGAAAGGGAACCCGCAGATTCTCAAAGTGTTGAACGAACGGCTCGCCGAAGAGCTGACGGCCATCAGCATGTACATGGTGCACTCGGAGATGTGCGCCAACTGGGGCCTCGAGAAGTTGCACCAGGCCTTCGAGAAACAGGCCATCGACGAGATGAAGCATGCCGAGATGCTGATCGGGCGCATCCTCTTCCTCGAGGGCTCGCCCACTGTGTCGAAGCTCAATCACATGAAGATCGGCGCAAACGTCACCGACATGATCGTTGCCGACGAGGACGCCGAGTCGGGCGCCATCAAGAACTACAACGAGACGATTGCCGCGGCCGTCAAGGCCGGCGACAACGGCACGCGTGAGCTGATTGCCAAGATCCTGCTCGACGAAGAGCGGCACGTCGACTGGGCCGAGACCCAGCGCGAACTGATCGCCCAGATGGGGCTGCAGAACTACCTGGCGAATCAAGCGTAGGTGGCGAACGCGGTCGGGGTGCGTGCGTCGGGAGGCTGGAGACGGAAAGCGCGACGGGCGTTGCTCCTGGTCGCACCGGTTGCAATGTTGCAGCTTGCCCACATGTCCGCACAGGCGCCTCCGACCGCCGATCTCGTCGTCCGCAACGCCCGTGTCGTCATTGGTGACGGCCGCGTCATCGGCTCCGCCGATATCGGGATCCGCGGCGGGATCATCACCTTCATCGAGCCGGCCGGTGCAAAGGTCCCTGACGCGAGATCCGCCCGGGCCGATAATTCCGGCGCAACGCTGATCGACGCCGCCGGCCGCACGGTGATCCCGGGGCTGATCGACGCGCACGTGCATGCAGAGGGATGGACGCTGCCGGTCTTCCTCAAGTACGGCGTCACCAGTGTCCGCGACCTGCACAGCGACGGTCCCTTCATCTTCCCGCTCGCAAAGGACGACAGCCCTGCGCACCCGCGCATCGTGACGTCTGGCCCACTGATCGATGGCGTGGGCAGCTTCTGGAAGAACGCCGTCCAGGTGGCAAGTCTCGGCGAGGCCCGAGCCGCCGTGCGCCGGCTCGTCGACCAGGGCGCGGCCGTCATCAAGGTCTACACACGGCTCGATCCGGCCCTGATCGCGGCGGTCGCGTCCGAGGCACGAGCCCGCGGAGTGCCGGTGGCGGCGCACCTCGGCTTTACCACAGCGACGCAGGCGGCCGACGCCGGCGTCACCAGCATCGAGCACCTCAGCGGAATTGCCGATGCCGCTTCCGATGAGCCGCGGCGACTGCTGGCCGCGCACCAGGATTTTCTGGGCGGTTGGACGGCCTTCGAACTCGAGTGGCAGCGGATTGGGTTCGCGCGCCTCGAATCGGTCGCAAAACAACTGATCGCCCGCGGCATCGTCATCGTCCCGACGCTGGCGCTCCACGAGGCCTTCGCGCGCATGGCCGACCCCGACTTGATGAAAGACCCGGCGCTGTCGGAGGTGCCAGCCGCCATTCTCAGAGACGCATGGAATCCGGCCGACATCATGGGACGGGCGAAGTGGACGGCCGCCACGCTCGCGGCGTTCAAACAGACACTGCCCATCCTCCAGCGGTTCGTGGGGATGTATGCACGCCTCGGTGGCCGGATCGCGGCTGGCACAGACACGCCGCAGCAGTTCGTCGTCCCCGGCGTGAGCCTGCACCGCGAGCTGGAACTCTACGTCGCATCGGGACTGACGCCGGCCCAGGCACTCAAGACCGCGACCGTCGAGGCGGCGGCACTGCTCGGTATTCAGGATCGGGTCGGGGTGGTCGCGGTTGGCAAGGCGGCCGACCTGGTCGTCCTCGACGCCGACCCGCTCGTCGACATCCGAAATACGCGCCGGATCTGGATGGTCGTCAAAGGCGGCCACGCTGTTCGGTAGGGGCACCCCCCCGTGGTTGCCCAACGTCGTTCGGGCGGGCCGGGGAACCAGCCCCTGCGAGAAGGGCGGCCACTGAGGGCCGTCCCTACGCGATCTGGCTCATGTCCTGGCCTCACCACCCGCGTAAGGTTTGAGCACCGAGTAGAGCGCGCCCATGATCGGCGTGGGAACACCGGCGGCGCGGCCGCGGCGAACAACGGACCCGGGAAGCGCCTCGAGCTCGATGCGCTTGCCCATCTGCAAATCAATCAACAACGCCGAGCGTGTCGCCGCCGGCAGCGCGGTGACGTAACTGGCGACGTAGTCCATCAGGCTGGCGTGTTCTCGAATGGCAATGCCTTCTGCCCGTGCGACACTCTCGACCTCGCACACCGCCGCCATGATCTGCTCGTAGATGAATGGATCGGCTCTGAGCGGACCGATCGGCAAACGCGCCGCCCCGGTAAACGCGGCAAACGGTGAGAGGTAGACAAACTTCTCCCACATCGCCACGCGCGCGTCGGCCACGGCTTCGGCCTGAATGTCGGCCGCGGTCATCAGGGCGGCAATCCGTTCCACCCGTTCACTGATCGTTGTCCGCTGGCCGAACGCCTCGCCGAACACCACGCGTCTGTGAACACCGGTCTGCTCTATCAAGCCAGGCAACGACAGGGCGGTGGCGACGTAGGTCGGACCGCCCAGGACCCGGTCCTGCCCCACGACAGCGGCCACTTCGTCAACGCTGTCCACGCCGTTCTGCAGGGTGAGGACGACCGTCTCAGGGCCCAGCAGCGGCGCCAGCAGCGGCAGCACGGTTGAGTTGTCGTATGTCTTGACGGCGAGCAGGACCACGTCGACCGGGCCAATCTTCGCCGGGTCGTCCCCGGCCTGCGCCCGCACGGTGAAGTCGCCCAGCGGGCTCCAGATCATCAGGCCCCGTTCCCGGATGGCCTTCAGATGCGCACCGCGCGCGAGGAAGCTCACCTTCTGACCGGACGCAGCGAGCTTCGCCCCGTAATACCCGCCAACGGCTCCAGCCCCGACGACGGCAAACTTCATCGACATACCGGCAACTTACCACATGCCGTCAGCACCACGACCCGTACCAACGCCACAGATCGTACCGGGGCTGGGCTGGGGCCCTGCGCGACAGGGCCCCCGGCATAACCAGAAGGCACCACAAGTCGGGGGGGAGGGGGTAACGCCCGCAGTCGCCTCGCTCGGCGGCCGCGGGCGTCGAGTTACGAGTTGTGTGGCACGAGCACCGTGACTGTTGCCGACCCCTTGTTGCCGAGGGCATCGGTTGCCGTCACGGTGATGGTGTACAGACGTCCATTGGCGTCCGTGCCCTGCCGCCACGCTTCCAGCTTGATCACGAACGAGTAGGAGCCGTCGGCTGCGACGGTTACGGTCCCGGCCGGCTTGACGTAGCCGTACTCATCGACCACGCTGAACACTGCCGTCGTCAATGAGCCGTCGGTCACCTTGCCTGAGACGGTCACTGGCGTCATTGTCTTGTTGGGTGACCACAGCAACGAATTGGGATTCGCCGAGATCGCCACGACGGGCGCCTTCGTATCGCGCACGGTCACCGTGAAAGTCGCGCTGCCGGTGTTGCCCGCTGCATCTGTCGCCGAACACGCCACGCTCGTCGTCCCGAGCGGGAAGGTGCTCCCCGACACCGGGACGCACGTTGCCGGCCGCGCACCACTCACGCTATCGCTGGCCGACGCCGTGAAGCTCACCGCCGCACCGGCAGGTCCGGTGGCTTCGGCCACCATGTTCGCCGGCACGGTCACCACCGGCGGCGTCGCATCGCGCACGGTCACTGTGAAAGTCGCGCTGCCGGTGTTGCCCGCGGCATC
>Ga0315286_10003307_pt1 | contig 15216 bp, 18 predicted proteins | sample YL17G10_0_MG_FD_205038 | JGI IMG/M metagenome (GOLD analysis project Ga0315286, IMG submission 205038) | Sediment microbial communities from Yellowstone Lake, YNP, Wyoming, USA - YL17G10_0 | ecosystem: Environmental > Aquatic > Freshwater > Lake > Sediment | place: USA: Wyoming | collected...
GTATTTTACCAGAAAATATGCGGTTTAACCAGAAGATTTTGCGCCAAGGCGGTTGCGGACTAAAATGAGCAATGGCAGGGAGGCAAGCTGAGAGAGAATTGAAAAAGCAATAAGGGCAGGCAGGGAAATATCATAAAGAATGCCCATCAGCGCGCTTCCCAAAAACCAGCAAATACCATAGCCGGCATTAAAAATGCCGTAACCTGTGCCGCGTTTCTGCGTCGGAACAATGTCGGCTACAACCGCACGAATAATCGACTCCTGAGCGCCCATACCAATGCCCCATAAAACAACGCCGACAATGATTAACGCTGCTCCTGAGGCGAAAGCAAATAACGCGAAAAATGAAGAAAGAACAACCGCAGCGGCCAATGATAACATTCCTGTTTTATCATACCATTTGCCAAACAGAATCGCTGCAAGACCATCGATACCCATAGCGCAGGCATAAAGCAGCGGAATCCACTTATCAGCAAAAATACTGTGCTGTTTAATGTGATACGCAATCAGCGGATAATCGGCAAAGCCGGCGGCCACCAGGCCTACGGCTATAATATACAGCCAGAAAACAGCCGGAAATTTACCGTCTGGCTGGGCGGGAGTTTGGGTTTCAAGTTTTTGGGGATGCGGGAAATTTATTCGAGCTATGATAAGCACAGTAATTGCCAAACAAGCTGGTATGGCAAGGACCGCAAAGGCATACTGGTAAGAACCATTAATCGCAAGAACGAGCATAACGATAACCGGCCCTGTCATAGCGCCGATTTGGTCCATAGCCTCGTGAACGGCAAAGCCCCAGCCTCTGCCTACCGTCGCGGCGGCGTGGGAGAGCATTACGTCGCGGGCAGGAGTGCGAATTGCCTTTCCAATCCTCTCGGTTATCAACAGGACAGCGGCCAATTCCCAGTGATGCGCCAATGCCAGCAGCGGAACGGCCAGCAGGTTTATTACATAGCCGATAATGGTAAACGTCCAGTATCGGCGGGTTTTGTCGCTCAGCAGCCCTGAAAAAAATCTCAGGCCGTAACCGAGCAGTTCACCTAACCCTGCCGTTATGCCGACAACCGCGCCTGTTGCGCCGAGAATTGCAAGATAAGGGCCGGCCAGGCTCCGTGCCGATTCGTAAGTTATATCAGCGAGAAGGCTGACAACCCCCAGAAGTACGATAAACCGCATTGCTGATTTGTGATTATTTTGCATACGGAGCAGTATAAATCAGATACAGGCCGCCTGCAAGGACAAGTACGCCGCAGATTTTCTTCAAGATTACTGCTCCCTTTGATTTTTCGTTCCAGTTCATATATTTTTCAACAAGTTCAGTTGATGTGCCAGCAAAAACAATTACCGAACAATGACCGATACCATACATCAGCAACAGAAAAATTCCGTAAAAAAGATTTGTTGAAGCCAGTCTAAACGTAACCGCCAGCATTGGAGCCATATAGGCAAATGTGCAGGGGCCGAGAGCAATTCCGAAAATAAGGCCTAAAATAAACGCGGCAACCAGGCCTTTTCGTTTTATACCGACCCGACCTGCTCCAGCAAACGGTATTGGTATCACATCAAGCAAATGAAGGCCTACAAGAAAGAAAATTACAGCGACAAAATAATTGCCGTATTTGCCGACATCGCCCAGCATTCTTCCGGCAGCGGCGGTAATAACACCGATTAAACCAATCGTGATTAAAATTCCCGCTGCGAAAAGAAATGAAATCCAGAAAGCTCTTTTTGTTGAGATTCTGCCCTGCTCGTCAATAAAACCAACTATAAGCGGGATACTTGCCAGATGGCAGGGGCTTAATAAAATACTCAAAACGCCCCAGATGAATGAAGCGGCTATCGCAATGATTGCCGTGCCTTCGACGGCGTGTGTTAGATTTTCAAATAATTGCTGCATAAAATTAACCACGAATTAACCCACCTCCGCTAAAGCTACGGAGGGCAGGCACGAATTTTTTTTAATCACTGATTACACAGATTAAAATGATTTTTAATCTAATTTCTATTCAGTGAAATCAGCGTAATCTGTGTTTAAAAATATGTTTTCTATAGCCGAATTACTTTTTAAAATCTAAGCCAAATTTTTTCCATTTCGCCAGGATGTCTTTTTTAGAATAATAACCTTCGTGGCGGAAAAGCTCTTTGCCGTCCGCATCGAAGAAAATTTGTGTGGGAATTACCCTGATTTTGTATTTAGGACCTTCCTGAGGATTCTTCCAGACATCAATAAAGTCCACCTGCAGTTTATCTTTGTATTCTGCTGAAAGTTCCTCGAGTATCGGGGCCATCATTTTACAGGGGATACATTTATCGGCGCCGAGGTCAACAAGACGCGGCAGTTTTTTCAGCTCGGCTGAGCTCGCCGAAGTCGACTCAACTACTTCAATAGTCATAACGAGCGGGCCGTTGGAATCATTTGCGATTTTTTCAGGCTCACTTTGAGTTGCAGCCGGTTTTGGTTCAGTTACTGCAACAGGCTTTGAATTCATGTCCTTTTCCTTCTGCTTTACGGCAATAACGACACCAACAGCTATGACAAGAACAATAACAATTAGAATTTTTACCATTTTATTCATAAGCGAAATTCCTTTGGATTTTATTAACATTTTTATCCAGATGAACAGTAGCCACAGTCCCGCAATTGTGGCAAGCAAAATAACAGGATTTGCGCCGCCGTTACCGCCGCATGGACACTGTGGCATCATTCTTTACTTTCCTTTTATATGTTATTTATTGCAAGTATTTTTTTATTTCTTCTGTTATATACTGTGAAAACTTATCGGAATCTCCCAGAAGGTCCCAGACCTTTTCGAGTTTCTTATATTCAGTATTATTATCGCCTTTCATTTTTGCTATTACAAGGGTGCTGATAGATATGTTAAATTCCTTTTCAAATTCCTGGCCACCCGGCTCATCAAGGTTAAATGGCATCCACGTCAGCCGTCCATCGGCAAGTTCCTGAGCGAAATTTTTCCTTATTACCTGTTCGGCATTTGCCTCGATAGCTCTACAGGTTGGACAACGGAAAGTCCGGTGAAAATAGTAAGCTATAACTATTGTCTTATCTGTTTGACTGACAGTCTGCTGATTAAGCGTTCCGCCCGAATTGACAGAAGCCTTTTGCTCCTGACAGCCGAAATAGAAAACTGCCGATACCAGACAAACAATTTGCAATAACCTTAATATCATAAAAATTTTCTCTTTTTAAGAGTTCATCATCTCCGCAGCTTTGACAGCGACTTTGCCAATGTTCTCTTCAGTTACCGGACTGTTGCATCTTTCAAGGCCAAGGTCGGCCAATTGAAGATGCTTGAACTTATTGAAACCTGCTTTTTCCAGAGAGTTCTTTACGCAATTAAGCGGACATCCATCAATCGCCAGGATTTTCTCTGCCATTTCTGTTGTTTTCATAATACCGCTGATACGTCCGCCTATCCCGACAGTACAAAACATACTGCCTACACCGTCCTTTGATAGTTTTCTTGCCGCTTTATCCGTTATTGCACCTACATCGGCAGCACCGCTGCACGCAAAAATCAACCTCGGTCCGCCGGAACAACTACAACTTTTATTGGTACTCATAGAAACTCCTTATTCTTATTTTAACATATTCTTCATTTCTTCAATCGAGGGCACTTTGCCTGCGGTTTTAACTTCACCGTCAATCACAAGAGCGGGCGTTACCATAACGCCGAACTTCATTATATCATTAATCTTTGTAACTTTCTCAATTTCATACTCAATACCGAGTTCTTTGGCAGTTTGTTCAGCAAATTCGGCAAGTTTTTTGCACTTCGGACAGCCTGTTCCGAGAATCTGAATTTTTCTCATCCCGCACCTTCTTTCATTCTATATAAACGACCCTTAATTTCTTAAAAGAATGATAAAACCCAAACCCTCATAGTGTTCATAATGAATATTTAGAAGGTGCGGGATACATTTTTTTTATTCCTATGTTTTTAAACAGTTTTAAACCAATTTTGTGTTTTAAGGCATATTTTTACGAGCATCAGCATTACAGGCACTTCAATCAATACGCCTACAACAGTTGCAAGCGCAGCACCGCTTGACAGGCCGAACAGCATTGTAGCAGTTGCGATAGCGACCTCAAAATGATTTGATGCGCCAATCATCGCCGAAGGAGCAGCATCTTCATATTTGAGTTTAAGAATCTTTGAGAGCCAATAACCTATTGCGAAAATCAGGCAGGTCTGTATGAACAGCGGAATCGCTATCCAGAGAATTGTAAGAGGATTATTTAGAATTGTCTCGCCCTTGAAGCTGAACAAAAGCACCAGCGTAATAAGCAGCGCGATAATCGTAATCGGTGTTAAAAAGTGCAGGAATTTTTCATCGAACCACCGCAGTCCCTTATGCGCTATAATGAGCTTTCGCGAGAAATATCCTGCCGCCAAGGGTAAGGCGACATAGATAGCAATAGAAAGCACCAGAGCCTGCCAGGGCACAGGTAATTTACCTACACCTAATAAAAATCCACCCAGAGGACCATAGAGAAACAGCATGCTCAATGAATTGATTGCCACCATGATAAGTGTGTGGGCATCGTTGCCTTTCGCAAGGTAGCCCCAAACTAAAACCATTGCGGTACAAGGCGCTATGCCAAGCAGAATGCATCCGGCCAGATAACTTCGCCACAGAGGCACTTCGAGAACTTTTGCGCCGCCTTGTTCTATTACTTTTCCAACGCCATAAACCGCACCAACCGGCAAATCCATACCAAAGGGCATCTTCACATAATCAACGGCATTCGGGCCTATGAAATTATAAAAAAGCGTGCCGAGGAAAAATGTTGCAATTGCATACATGGTAAAAGGCTTTATCGCCCAGTTGACAAAAAGCGTAAGACCTACCGGTTTTATGCTTTTGCCCGCCTTAAGCACCTCCGCAAAATCTATCTTGACCATAATCGGATACATCATAAAGAAAAGACAAACCGCAATAGGAATTGAGACAACGGGAGCCTTGTTGACATAAATAGCCATACCATCCAGTGTCTTTGAAAGGCCAGGAGCGAGTTTGCCCAGGACAATTCCTCCGATGATGCATAGTATTACCCAGACCGTAAGATATTTTTCAAAAACATTTAATCCTTTTGCCTGAACCTGTTCTGCTTTTTCTTCTTTCATATTTAAATTCCTTAACTGTCCTTTTTTATAATTGTTATAATCCCATCCCTGCTTAGTGCTTAAATGCTGTGAAATTGACACTAACAATATAATCGCTAAGTTTTTTACCTTTGGGCAGGAATTCTTTGACTTGTCTGTAAAGCGGGTCGCTGCAATCGGCCATTACATCAATATTATATGCTTTTTCTTCTATCTTAATATCAACAAGCCCGGCCTGTTTTGCCATTTTTATTGTTTCATCAACACAAACCGCACCAGCGACACAGCTTACCAGTGCAGCAGCCGACTTGAGAAATTCCTTCGGCAAAGGCTCCTTTAACGCAAGGTCGGAGATACAGGCTTTGCCTGCCGGTTTTAATACGCGAGCAATTTCATTCCAGACCTGCTGCTTATCCGGCGAAAGATTGATTACACAATTTGAAATTACCACGTCAATACTTGCATCTGCTGCGGGCAGATGTTCAATTTCACCGAGCCTGAACTCAACATTGGAAATTCCGGTCTTTTTTGTAAATTTAGAAATACCTGCTCTTGCCTTACTGAGCATTTCCGGGGTCATATCAACGCCGATAGCTCTGCCTTTTTGTCCGACCTTTCCGGCAGCGATAAAGACATCAAAGCCGCCTCCGCTGCCCAAATCCAGAACCACCTGTCCCGGCTTGAGATTGGCAACAGCAGTCGGATTGCCGCAGGACAGCCCCATATTCGCTCCATCAGGCAATACCTGTAGTTCTTCACTTGTATAACCTATTCCCTCTGCCAGTTTGTCCGGTGCCGATGAGCCGCAACCGCAACCACAGCCTGATTTACCTTTGGCTATATCTGTATATCCTTTCCGGACGGTTTCTCTGATTTTTTCATTTGACTCATCAACCATAAAATACCTCAAAGGTTTATTATTTCGATAATTCTGTCAGTAGTTCATCCATCTGGTCGGCTGCTCCCTTGCGGACCATTTTGCCAACCTCAACAGCTTGCTTTATTAGTTCAGATTCTATATTCAGCTCCTGTGCTTTGCCAATATGGTACTTTACACAAGGATGGCAATTGCAGGCAACTGAAGCCCCGATAGCAATCAATTCTTTCATTTTGGCATTGAGCATTTTAATCCTTTTTCAACAAATGAAGCCCCTTTAAAATGTGACCAGAAAATAGAAACCCGCAATGACAAGAACCACTCCAGCGAACCAGCGAATCGCGGCGTCGGCGCCCCTGGCAGCGAGGCTGACCTTGCTTAACGAAATTCCCAACAACACCGCTCCCAGCGGCAGGCTAAAGCCGATGGCGAACATCGCCAATAAAAGTGTTGCCCAGAAGACTTTCCCTTGAAGAATCGCCGCTCCAATAACGATGAAAATGCCGGGATTGCATGGCAGGGAACTGGCAGCAACGATGCCGCCCAGGATAAGACCGGCCAACACCGCTCCGGATTTTCCCAGCCTGCTTTTGACGCCCTCGAACTTGCCCAAGGACACTTTGAAGGGCAGCAATTTGAGGGTAGCCAGCCCAAAGATTATCGCCACGATTCCCGCGAAGACTTTCCAATATCGGCCCAGAGCGTTTTGGGCAACCTGGCCGACGAATCCGGCGAGCCCGCCAATAATCATCAGGGAGACAATCGTTCCCAAGGTGAAGAGCAGCGAGGTCTTGACCGCCGTCTTTCGATTGTCGTTTGCCTGAGCGCCGGAATAGCCAACCAGAATCCCCAACGCCGGAAGCGTGCAGCAGGCACTTGTGGCGGCACTGACCACTCCAAGAATCAAGGCAAAGACCAGCCCCAATGGTTCTGAGGCCACTTGCTGCAATGTATTTGTAATATATTCGAGCATTATAATATCCTTATTTACTTCCTGGGGCCTAGGGGTGGGGACGAAGGGCCACATCCTGGGGTAGAGGGTCCGCAACTTGATGATGGTCCGCAGCCTCCTGCACGGGAGGACGCGACATAGGCCTGCAGAATTTTCGTTTCTGTTATTTCTCCAGATACAGCCCCCATACCGCGATCTTTGCTCATTATCAGCATCCCCGGCGGGGGCAATTGAGCGGCGATATTGGCGTATTCGGGAGAACTGGACTGTAAGGTGTATAAGCCGATATTTATGCCGCTGGATTTCAATTTTTGTTCAGCAGATGCTATTGCATCCGTGATTTCCTTATTGACAACGCCACTTTCTTTGGCTGGGACAAAAACAAATACGGCATCCTTATCTACAGCTACTTTGTTCAGTGACGCAAGTGAACCCAGAAACTCGCCCACTTTATTATTGTCCTCGACTGGTTTGGCTGCTGGTTTCTGTTCATTTACCTCATTTACAAGAGGGACGGCAAACGCGGTTTCCGTATTAGCCGGGGCGATTTGTTTTGCACTCTTTGCTTTGTAAACAAAAATACCGCATATCACCAGCAGTACGATCAGGCAAATTACGGCTTTTAGTTTTTTGTTTCCCGAAGGTTTTCCACAATCACATCCCGGGGCACAATTTTCCGATTTCATCTTTTTCATAATTTTTTCCTTTGATTTATTTTATTGTTTTCAACATTTATGCACACTGCGAAACATTGTCTCTCGTGGCGTTTTCAACAGTCAAGGGAACGGCAGAAAGACCATCGTTGTCATTGTTTTTTAGCAGTGAATCTGTCTTTGCCCACAATAGCAGCGTCGAACTGAATACCACCGTAATACAACCCGCCTCCTGAAAAATAACTGCCAATACAGGTGTGAGTAACCCAAAGCCGGCAAGGATAAACCCGATTATATTGTACATAATGGAAAAGAAAATATTGAGTTTGATACGCAACATAACCTTCCTCGACATATCCATGAAGTTTACGACCCGCGATAGATCATCATTCATCAAAGTTACATCGGCTGTTTCAACAGTCACATCAGTCCCGGCTGCACCCATGGCAATACCCACATCAGCTAAGGCTAATGCCGGAGCGTCATTGATACCATCCCCGATCATACCGACAACGCTTCCCTGTTTTTGCAGCTTTTCGACAAATTGCAGTTTTTGTTCGGGAAGAAGCTCAGCCTGAAAATCATCGACTCCGATTTCTTCTGCTACGGATTTGGCTGCCTTATGATTGTCGCCGGTAAGCATTATGATTTTTTTAATGCCCATAGCTTTCAGGGATGCAATAGCACGCGGAGTCTCAGGACGAATCTCGTCAGCAATAGCGATCAAGCCGAGCGGTTTCATATCATTAGCTACAAGAATGGTTGTTCTGCCCTGTTCAGTTTGCTCTGAAATTGCATACTCAATGTATTCGGCAACACAAACACCTTTGTCCTGCAAAAATTTATTTTTGCCGACTAATATCTCTTTGCCGTCCAACCGGGCAGTAACGCCCATTCCAACTTCAATATTGAATTCGTTGGGGTCTGGAACCACAATACCACACTCTTTTGCACGAGCCATAACCGACCTGGCCAATGGATGTTCAGAATACTTCTCGGCTATCGCAGCTAAACGCAAGACCTCTTCTTCTGATATGCCGTCAAAAGCAATCACGTCGACCACTTTTGGTTTTCCAAAGGTAAATGTGCCGGTCTTATCTACAAGGAGTACATCAATTTTTTGTGCCAGTTCCAGAAATATTCCTCCTTTGATAAGTACCGAACGACGGGCCATATTAGATATCCCAGCGGTTACCGCTGTTGGAGTAGCAATGGCAAAAGCACATGGACAGGCAACCAGAAGAACCGAGACAGCAACTTTGATATTGCCAGATGTTAGGAAGGCTATTACTGCCAATACCAGTACCGTAGGCAAAAACCACGTTGTAAAGCGGTCCGCAAGATTCTGAATAGGAGCCTTTGTTCCCTGAGCTTGTTCCACAAGGTGAACTATTCTGGCCAGTGTGGTATCCTGGCCAACCTTGGTAGTCTTAATTTCAAGTCGGCCTGTCTCGTTAAGAGTTCCGCCAAATACCTCACTGCCCTTAAACTTCTCGACCGGCATTGATTCTCCGGTAATTGGGGCTTGGTTGACACAGCTTTGGCCTGCGATTACGATTCCATCGACGGGGACTCGGCCTCCGGGTCTGACGATCACAATATCACCGACCTGAACCTCATTGACCGGTATGACAACCTCTTCATCATCGCGACGTATAGTTGCCGTCCTGGGAGTAAGATCAAGCAGATTCCTGATACTCCTGCGAGTCTTGTCAAGAGTATAGGTTTCCAGTGCACCCGCTACCGCCATAATAAACACGATGACTGCTGCCGCCCGGAATTCGCCAACCGCAACGGTGGCAATAAGAGCGACAGTAACGAATACATTGACCGTTATCTTTCGATTAAAAATATCCTTGAAGCCCGCAAGGAACCGTAGATAGCCGCCGAACAGAGTAGCAAAAATCGCTAATCCCGCATTCAGAAAATACGGACCGATTTCCCAATGGGCCATTGCCCAACTTACTAAAATTAAAATGCCAACAGCACAAGGAACAATACTGAGCACGGCTATTTCCCTGTATTTGACAACCGTATCATTTTCTTTTTTCTTCATCGGACGAACTCTTTTTTTCACTGGTTTTTCTGTCATCTTCATTTGAAGGACCACAGCAACTTCCTCCGCCGCCACAGCATCCACCGGTCTTAGTCATAGATTCCCATATTGTTGCTACGAGACCTTTTTTCTTTTTTTCTGTTTCCATTATTATGGACTCCTTAATATTAGTGTTATTCTTACAGGACCTCCTGTGTTTTGTTTCACTAATTATACGCTTTCAGAAAAACGCTCCGAAAATCATTCCGCAAATTGTTGCCATTACAACTACAAGCGACACAAACACAACTGTTTTTTGTGTTCCCATAATTGAGCGAAGCACGAGCATACTCGGCAGCGACAATGCCGGGCCGGCGAGCAATAATGCAAGAGCAGGGCCTTTGCCCATACCGGCGTTAATTAATCCCTGAAGTATCGGCACTTCTGTGAGTGTTGCAAAATACATAAATGCGGCAACGACCGAAGCAAAAAAGTTTGCTCGGAATGAATTTCCGCCAACAGCGGCAGAAACCCACTTTGAAGGTATGACACCTTCGCCCGATGGTGTGCCGAGCAAAAAGCCTGACGCAAGAACACCTGCTAAAAGCAAAGGCAAAATCTGTTTTGAAAAAATCCACGTTGCACTTGTCCAGTCAGCCAAATCATTTTTGCTGAACCACATCGCCAGAAACACAATCAACGCCGCCATACTGAGAGCGGTTATAATCCATTTTACCGAATAAATCGCAGCCCATACTCCGCCGGAGTCAATCGGTTTTGCCCAGTTCGCAAATACCAAAACAGCGACCATCGAGGCAAAATATAAAATATTCTGCCACAACGGCCTGCCTTTTTCATTGTCCGGTAAGGCCATAGCATTATCGGCTTTTTGAAGTTCTTCTTTTCGATATATAAGATGCATCAACAGGCCGATTATTATGCTGAATGCGATTGCACCAACTGCCCTTGCCAAACCAAGTTGAAAACCGAGAACTCTTGCGGTAAGGATAATCGCAAGGACATTTATAGCAGGGCCCGAATAAAGAAACGCACAGGCAGGGCCTAAGCCTGCGCCCATTTTGTAAATGCCGGCAAAGAGCGGCAAAACCGTGCAGGAACAGACGGCAAGAATTGTGCCGGAAACAGAAGCGACACCATAGGCAAGAAACTTATTCGCTTTTGCGCCAAGATATTTCATAACAGAAGCCTGGCTTACAAAAACTGAAATCGCCCCTGCTATGAAAAATGCAGGCACAAGGCACAGTAAAACATGTTCCCTGGCATACCATTTGACCAGCAGCAAAGACTGCATTACGGCATTATCGAAACGCCCGGCGCCGACGGGTAAAAAATAGAGAATCAGAAAGGCCGTAACAATTAAGAGTAATTTTTTGCTTTCAGTTTTTACGCTCATATCAGATGGCTCTCAGGAGTTTTACATTTTCATTTGCCTGCTGTTTGAGACAGGTTGTTGCGCATTCTAAAAAGTCCAGAATACATTTTGCTTTTAGGCGGTATATTACATTGAGTCCGTCTTTGCGGCAGTCAAGAACGCCGCAGGAAACCATAATAGCCAGATGCCGTGATACATTAGACCGTTCAGACTCCACGTGCTCTGCGATATCGCAGACACACTGCTCGCCGTCTTTTAAATAATCAAGAATCGCTATCCGCAGCGGATGTGCCAGTGCCTTTAAAACTTCGGCCTGCCTATCGTAAAGCATTTTCTGTGATTTTTTATCCATAATATCACCTTTAAATATGTTACTATGTGATTAGATACTCACATAATATTGAATTTGTTCAAAGGGTCAAGACAATTTTTTTATTTTTTAAGACAATTTTGAGCTTTGATAGCCGATGCAGCACCGCTGATAAGCAAGAGTCCGAAAAGCCACTGAGCGGCACTGAGTTTTTCGTTAAACAGGACCCGCGAGACAAGCAGGATTAAAAACGGCAGGGCGAGAATGACAAGCGATGGAATGGTTGTGCCTATCCGCTTTATGGCGGCGTAATAACAACTGTGCGAAATCGCAATGCTCGATACTGCCGAGATGAGCAAATAAATCCACGCAGAAGAACTCATAGACAAGCACTGGCCGGGCCGTCCGAAGATAAATGCCAGTATTGCCAGAGGCGGGACAGTATACAAAGAGACAACAGCAAAGCCTGCGGCAGAATCTATTGTTTTGAATGCCACCTTTGCCGCTATTGAGTACAAGGCCCAGTTAACAGCCCAGGCCAGCGTAATCACGATACCGATAACAGAAGCCCTGGCTGTGAAATCCTGTTTCAATACAATTATGCCGACAAGCCCGACTATTGCCGCCAGCGAGCCTGCCAGAAAACGTTTGCTGCGCAGCAACGGCCGTTCATCCGCAAAAACAATCATTGAAATTGCCATCGTCCATAAAATCTGCGACTGGCTCAGCAGGCTCACAAATGCAGGGTTGATATAATATAATGCCGCTGCACAGAGACACTGTGCCGAGATGTTAGGTATGGCCGGCAAAAGAGCTTTACTCCATATCGAAGAATTTACCTTTCGGGTCTTTATAGAAAATATTAAAATCGGGAGAAATATTACCATTGCAATCGTATATCGCAGAAGGTTTTGCGTCCAAAAGTCCAAAAAGTTCGCCAGGTACTTGATAATTATGGGTCCGGGCACCCAGCCGATAATTGCAAGAACAACGAGTATTGTTCCTGAGATGTTAATTTTGACTTTCTGCGATTCAAATTTGTTTTTGTCAGCGTCCATCGGCAGGATTATAATACAGCGATATTAAAAAACAAAGTAAGAACCGAAAGCTGTCCTGATTTGCCGGAAAACCGTTTCCAAAATTCATTTGCTAAATTATCCATTTCTAATATACTTATTTGCTGATTAAACAGGAACCATTCCGCCAGAGGCGGATAAATTTGAAGGATTCGATAAATGGGCGATGAAAAAAAGAATGATTTGAAAAAGGTAAAGGAACTCATAGAGCTTATGCTTGAAAACGACCTTGTGGAGGTGGAGATAGCCAACGGCGAGAGTAAAATACATTTGAAGCGTCCCGGCCATTCGCAGCCGCAGATGCCGGCGGTAGCGCCAATATCTGTTATAGCGCCTGCCGTGCCAATGCCGGCTGTACCTGCGGCAAGTGCGGTTCATACGCAGCAGCCGGCGCAGGTTAAAACTGAAGACAATCTTGTCAATATAACATCGCCCATCGTCGGCACATTCTATACGGCGCCGAGCCCCGATTCAGAACCTTATGTAAAGGTCGGCGACCATGTAACGCCTGATACGGTGGTCTGTGTCGTTGAAGCGATGAAGGTTATGAATGAGATAAAAGCCGAAACTACCGGCACAATCGAAAAAATTATGATATCAAATGGCCAGGCAGTCGAGTTCGGGCAGGTGCTTTTTAAGATAAAGCCAGACTAAAAAAGTCTGTTAAATTTATTTGCCGCAGGTAATAAATGTTCTCAAGAATACTCATCGCAAACAGAGGCGAAATAGCTTTAAGGATAATTAGAGCATGTCGTGAGCTTGGCATAGAGACAGTGGTCGTCTATTCCGAAGCCGACAGAGGTTCTTATTATCTGGAGCTTGCCGATGAGGCAATCTGCATCGGGCCGGCAAGTCCTGCACAAAGTTATCTCAATATCCCCGCCATTATCAGCGCCGCTGAGGTTGCCGATGTCGAGGCGATTCATCCGGGTTACGGATTTTTGGCTGAGAACGCTCATTTTGCCGAGATATGCAGAGACTGCGGCATAACCTTTATCGGGCCGCGGCCGGAGTCGATGAAAATGCTCGGCGATAAGGTTGCCGCAAGAAAACTTGCCCAGGAAGCTCATGTGCCTGTTGTGCCCGGCTCCGAAGACCAGCTTAAGGACGAGAATGAGGCAATAAAACTTGCAAACAAGATAGGCTATCCTGTTATAGTAAAAGCAGCCGCAGGCGGAGGCGGCAGAGGAATGCGGGTCGCACATAACGATATTACCCTGCGAAACGCGATGGCCACCGCAAAGGCCGAGGCCGAGGCGGCGTTCAAGGACGGCACAATTTATCTGGAAAAATACATTATCGAACCTCGCCACGTTGAAGTGCAGGTCATGGCTGACAAGGCAGGCAACACTCTGCATTTCTTCGAGCGTGATTGCTCAATACAGAGGCGTCATCAGAAACTTATTGAAGAATCTCCCTGCCCGGTGCTCGATGAACATACCCGCGAGGAGTTGTGCAAAGCGGCCATCAAGTTAATAAAGGAAGCCAAATACGAGAGTGCAGCGACAGTGGAATTTCTTTTAGATAAAAATAAAAAATTCTATTTCATCGAGGTCAATACCAGAATCCAGGTTGAGCATCCGGTTACTGAAATGGTTACCGGCAGAGATTTAATCAAGATGCAGCTTCAGGTCGCGGGCGGCCAGAATATAAATTTAAAGCAGAGAGATATTGTTCATACCGGCGTCGCGATAGAGTGCCGAATCAATGCCGAGGACCCTGCTCGCAATTTCGCACCCTGCCCGGGAAAAATTGAAAAGTTTATCCTGCCCGGCGGAATGGGCGTCCGAGTCGATACGCATATTTTCCAGGGCGCAACGGTTACGCCTTATTACGATTCGATGATTGCAAAATTGATTGTACACAGGCCGACAAGAGATGAAGCGATTACGACAATGAGGCGTGCACTGCGGGAATTTAAGATTGAGCCGTTAAAGACCACAATATCAGTCTGTGAAAGAATTCTCTCGCACAGCCTCTATCTTCAGAACAAGGTCGATACCAGCTTCATCGAACAGCATATCGTTTGAAAAGCCGCTGCTCTCTATTTTTCTAAAGCAATCATATCTTCATAGCTTTGGCGTTTGCGAATGATTTTAAAATTTTTGCCATCAACGAGAACTTCGGCAGGCAGCGGCCTTGCGTTATAGTTGCTGGCCATCGTAAAGCCATAGGCGCCTGCGGTAAATATTGCTATAAAATCGCCGCGATTGACAGGAGGAATGGCACGGTCTTTAGCAAAAAAATCGGTTGCCTCACAGATTGGGCCGACAATGTCAACAAACTCCAATCCTTTTATATCGAGCTTTTCAGTTCTTTTCACGTAAGAAAATTTTTCTTCAACCTTTGCAGGCCAGATGAAATGAAACGCCTCGTAAAGGCTCGGCCTGATTAAATCATTCATACCCGCATCGACAATGACGAATTTCTTTTTGCCGCCCTGTTTGAGATACGAAACTTTCGTAAGTAGTATCCCTGCATTTGCCATAATGCTTTTGCCGGGTTCGAGTATCAGCTTTAAATCTTTACCCGCCAGCAGCGGGACAATTCCTTTTGCATAGTCCGCAGCGGTTGGTACTGTGTCGGTCTGGTAATCGGCTCCGTATCCGCCGCCCAAATCGAGGGCTTCGATTTTAAAGCCGTTGCCTCTAAGGGCGTCAATAAGAGGCAGAACTTTTTCAACAGCCAGGCGGTATGGGTCGATTGTCTTGCCGCCTGAGCCAAGATGAACATGAACGGCACATAAATTTACATAATCGTTTTTGCCATATTGTTCAAAAATTTTTTCTGCCCA
>Ga0315286_10003308_pt1 | contig 15209 bp, 14 predicted proteins | sample YL17G10_0_MG_FD_205038 | JGI IMG/M metagenome (GOLD analysis project Ga0315286, IMG submission 205038) | Sediment microbial communities from Yellowstone Lake, YNP, Wyoming, USA - YL17G10_0 | ecosystem: Environmental > Aquatic > Freshwater > Lake > Sediment | place: USA: Wyoming | collected...
CCACGCCGCAGAGCAGTATGACCAGGGCGAGCATGACGTCTAGTGGTACTTGATGAGGACGTTCTCGATCAGCACCGCGGCGTCCTCGCACCGGTCGGTGGCGGCCTCCAGCATCGCCAGCAGCTCGCGCTCTTTGATCAGGCGAATGGCATCCTTCTCCTCCTGGAAGAGACGGCCCAGCGCGCGGTGAAAGATCGCGTCCGCTTGGTTCTCGTACGCGTTCACCCGCACGCAGGCCTCGCGGATCACATCCGGCACGCGCCGGTCGTTCAGATGGGGCACGGCGCGCTTCAGCTCGCCCACTGACCGCTGGATCACCTCGGCCAGATCGCACACCGCGTCGCTGAACTCCATGATCCGATAGAGCTCGATGCAGGTGGCGGCGCGATCGATCTGGTCGAGGATGTTGTCGAAGGCGGTGGCCAGCCCGGAGATATCCTCGCGGTCGAGTGGGGTGACGAAGGTGAGGCCCAGCTCGCGGAAGATCTGGTGTGTGACATCGTCCCCGCAGTGCTCCAGGCGCTCGACCTCCTTGACCAGACGGCCGCGCTCGACCGCGCTCGGCGCCTTGAGCAGGTCGCACAGGGCCTGGCTCGCCTGGCTCAGGTTCTCCACGTCCTGCACGAAGAGCGCATGGAAGCGATTATCCCGGGGCAGCATCCTGCGGATGAAGCTGTCCACCCCCATCTGGCCTCCCTGACTCCGGGTGGGAATGTGTCGCGGAATGATGGAGGGTATCCCCGTCGCGCCCGGCCGGCAAGGCGGAATCCCCGGGATTCCGTCACCGCCGGACGAACCGCCGGGGAAGCGGAACCTATCCGGTGGATCGATTTCGGGGCGTCGGCGCGGATATGACTGGGGCCCGGTGCCGGTCCGCTGCCGCGCCGAACCGAACCGGGCCCCGAGGTGTCATCAGAGTCAGGGGGTCGAGAGCCTAATCGGAACCTCCGCCGTCTTCGCCCTCCCCTCCGCCTTCTTCGCAGGGCTGGATCACATACATCAGGGTCCGCCCCCGGACGCTTGCGGGGCAACCGGGACCGCCCGCCCAGGCCGTGCGCGGCCTCAGGCGCGGGCCGACCTCACCCGATTTCGCCACTTCCGCCCGTCCGTTGAGACAGAGCGTGTCCCCGACCGACCAGCCAGCCTCCTCGAGATTGACCCAGTACGTGTAGTGCGAAACGGGTGGCTCGTGCCGGTCGCCGAGCGGCTGTCGCTGGCGTCGTGGGCACTGAAAACGCGCCCAGCGCCTGTGCGGGCGCGCCGGCGGGTCGCTGAAGACCACCTGGGTCTCGGCCATGAGCCACGGTTCGCTCACGTCAAACTCGACCGTGAGGTTGACCTCGTCGTTGTAGACCAGCAACGTCCCGACGTCACGGCCGTTCTGGAGCCGCAACGGAACCTCCAGCGGATCGCCACAGGGAACGCCCTCATCGAGCGCGCGGGGATCGCCGGGGGTCGGGATCGCAACCACTGCGGGACCGGAGGATTCGGAACAGCCGAAGATGCCCATGCACATCAATGCAGCGAGTACGATGGTGCAGCTTCTCATCTTCCGCTCCTTTCTCCGCGTCTCATTCGGCGCATCGCGGACCGGCTCGCCGGGCCTCCGCCTCCGGCTTCTTCCGGGCGTCATGCGCCCTGAGCGCGAGTGTGCGACAGGATCGAACAGATGACGTGCAGCACGTTCCGTGCCAGCTGCGGGCGAAGTGTTGTTGCCGCCAGGGGCTTCCAATGCCCGCCCGGATCGTCGATTGCGCTCGACCCGCGGGCAGCGGCGTTCCTGGCTTTCGCGGCCGATTCGTGCAGGGCGCAGCGCCGCCGTTGCGGGAAGCCCGCCACGCGACATCAGCGAACGGTGCCCGGAGTCGCTTCCCGCACCATCCGCTTGAACGCTGCAACATGCTCGGGCGTCGTCCCGCAGCAACCGCCGAGGATCGAGACGCCGATCGCGATCAGGGCGCGCGCCCGCTCGGCCATGAACTCCGGCGTCTCGGGATAGACCGCGCGACCGTCGACGATCTCGGGCAGGCCGGCATTCGACTGAATGATCAAGGGGCGCGCGGTGTGGCGCCGGAACTCGCGCGCGATCTCGACCATGTTCTCGATGCCGTTGCCGCAGTTCGAGCCGACGAGGTCGGCCCCGGCCTCGGTCAGTTCCGCCGCGGCCCGGTCGATCCCGGCTCCCATGATGCTGAAGAAGCCGCGCCGGGTGCGCTCGAAGGTCATCGTCGCCATGACCGGGATCGCTGGTGCGACCGACTTCGCCGCGCGCACCGCCAGCACCGCCTCGGCCAGGTCGGTCATCGTCTCGACACAGAAGACATCGACACCCGCCTCGGCCAGCGCGCCCATCTGACGCTCGAAGCCGGCGCGGATCGCCTCCGGATCCGTGTCGCCGTAGGGCTTCAGCATCCGCCCGCAGGGCCCGCACGACCCGGAGACGTAGGCGTGCCGGCCGACAACACGGCGCACCGCCGCCGCCGCGGCCTGATTGATTGCCTCGGTCTGATCGTCGAGACCGTAGCGTGCCAGCTTGAGGGGTGATCCGCCGAAGGTGTTGGTCTGAATGATCTCGGCGCCGGCGTGCAGGTAGAGGCGTGCGATCTCCTCGATGACCTCCGGGTGCGACAGGTTGAACGACTCGGGGCAGGCGCCGGGCGCCAGGCCGCGTTCCAGGAGCAGCGTGCCGATCGCGCCGTCGGCGACGAGGACCTCGCCGGCGGCGATGCGTTCAATAAGCGGCTTCATCGCGATTCCCCTGCCAGGCCCGTCGCGGCCACCCGACCGCTATGCCACGCCGAGCAGCGCCTTCACCCGCTCGACCGCGTTCGCGCTGTCGTAGGCGTAGGCGTCGGCGCCGATCTCGCGGGCGAACTCGGCAGAAACCGATGCCCCGCCGACGACCGTCCGCACCTTGCCCGCCAGCCCGCGCTCGCGCAGCAGCGCGACGACCTTGCCCATCACCGGCATCGTCGTCGTCAGCAGCGCCGACATGCCGATCACGGTCGCTCCCGACGCCATCGCCGCCTCGACGAAGCGCGCGGGGGGAACGTCGTTGCCCAGATCGACCACCTCCAGCCCGGCCCCCTTGAGCATGATGCCGACCAGGTTCTTCCCGATGTCGTGGAGGTCTCCTTGCACCGTGCCAATCACGACCTTCCCCGCCGGCGGGATGCCTTCCTTGACGAGCAGCGGCCGTAGCTCATCCATGCCCGCGTACATCGCCTTCGCCGCCAGCAGCACATCGGGCAGGAAGATCTCGTGCTCGCGAAACTGCTCGCCGATGACGTTCATGCCCGCGATCAGCCCACGCTCCAGGATCTCCTTCGGCGGGAGCCCGCGGTGGATCGCCTCGCGCGTCAGCTCGCCGACGCGCTCTTCCTCGCCCCGCTGCAACTGCTCCGCGATCTCCTTCAGGATGTCCATGCGTTGACCTCTTGCTTCATGCCGCCGTCTGCCGTGGCGCCTAGCCCTGCGCGTCGCCACGCAGCTTGCGGATAACCGATGCCAACACGTGCCGCTCCCGGACGCGTCGTCCCAGTTGCAGCGCGACCCCGATGAGCGCCAGACCCGTGACGAAGCCGGGCATGGTCAGGGTGAGCGCCGTCCGGTCGCTCAGATGTCGCAGCGTCAGGTAGGCGGAAACGACGATCACCAAGCCGCCCAGGATCAGCAGCAGCTGGGCGAAGCGCCGCTGGCCCCCGTGCGCTCTGCGTTCCCAGGCCGCCAACTCCCGCACGGCGCGGGCCTCGGCGGGCGTCAATCCACGCTCCATCTTCACGCCCCTCCCTCTCTCGCGCGCGCGATGCGCTCCCGGCAGCTGTGGGTCCGGCACTCGCCGCAGAACGGATAACCGTCCGCAAGCGCGTGGATCTCCGGCGGCCCGGCGACGATCACGCCCGACATCGACTTGAGCGGCTCCATCAGCATGCTCTCGCGCAGCGTGATGCCGATCTCCTCAGGACGCAGCGCGGCGAAGAGCGCGCGCTGCCCACTCAGGTGCCAGCCGCAGTAGCCCGGGCTGTAGCGCAGTCGCCCCTGCCGCCGCGTCGGGCCCGCAGCATTGGATCGACCTTCTCCGCGGCGCCGCTCGAGCATGTCCGCCACCAATTCGACCGCGTCGGACGCCGCGGCATCGAGCGCGGTCGCGACCAGGAACTCCCTTCCGGCGAAGCACGCCGCGATCCGCGCTCCGACATCGGGCCCGATCGTCACCGCGAAGAGGGCCAGCGCCTCGGCGTGCGGGAAGATCTCCGCCAAGGGCGTCTCCGGCTCGTTCCGTCCCTCGCCGCGGTAGATCGCCGCGAAGTCGGCCGTGCCGATCTCCGCCGCGAGACCGACCGGCTTCGCCCCCGCGCGCAGCAAGTCGAGCGCCTCGCGGATCGCCGCCTGCGTGCGTCCGTCGGGTTCCGCGCCCGCCGGCAGCCCCAGCCGCTGGGCGATCACCTCCGGCGCCGGCAGCACCTCCGCCGCCTCGATCCGGACGATCTCCCTCATCGCCGTGCCATCATCGCGGCGCCGCCCCTTGCGCGCCGCTTACGGCTCGCGCTGCGGCAGCACGTCCATGCCATAGCGATGCGCCTCGCGGTGCATGAGCTCCACCAGTTCCGCTTGCGCCGACTCGGGCAACGGGGATGGTGGGCAGGAGGCGATCAGCCGTTCCACCTCGCGGTGCGCGCGATCGCCGAGCGAGAGCCCGCCCTCCTCCAACCAGCGGGAGCGCTGCGCGCGATCAATCACGCGTCCCGGCATGTAGTGCTCTTCGCGCAGGTACTTGCGCGTGTGCTTCGAGATCAGCAGGTGCCCATCGCGCAGCATCTCCTCGAAGCGCGGCAGCGCGGGGAAGTCCTCCTTCGGCTCGACGCCACGCGTGAGACGCAGCACCATGCCGCAGATCTCGTTGTCGAGCACCAGCTTCTCCAGGCTCTGGCAGCTCTCGAAGTCGAGCATGCCGGGGCCCGAAACGCTGTTCACCCCGGCGAGCGCGGCGAGCGTCGCGCCGATTCCGGTCTCCAGACCGGCCTGCGCGTCGAGCAGCTTCGCGTCGCTGAGGGAGATGTAGGCCTGGGTCGGCAGGCCGAGGTACTTGCCGATCTCGCAGTAGGCGCAGTCGATCATCATCGTCTCGATCGCGCCCATCGGGGTCGTCTCGTAGCGCACGTCGAAGATCGCCGGGGAGCCGCCGTAAAGGGCCGGGGCGCCGGGGCTGGCGAGTTGGGTCATCACGAGACCGCTCAGTGTCTCCGCGGTGTGCTGGACCAGCGAGCCGACGAGCGTCACCGGGGCCATGAACCCGGCCAGCGGCATCGAGATGTACTCGACCGGGATTCCGGCCGCGGCGCAGTCGAGCAGGTTCTGCGAGGTGACGCCGCTCCACTTGAGCGGCGCGGTCGGGCAGACGGAGAAGATCGTGAGCGGACGGGCGCGCAGGTTGTGCGCCGAACCCCGCACCGCGAGCTGGAGATCACGCATGACATTGAACGACTCGATCGTGAAAGCCCCGGTCACCACCGGCTTCTCGCCGTAGAGCAGGCTCAGGAAGAGCCGGTAGCTGTCCTGGATCGCCTCCGGCACGTCGGCCGGAATGAACGCCGTGCTTTGCGCCGCGATGTTCGGCAGCCGGTTCACGAGTTTCACGTGGCGGATGTAGTCGACGGTCGTCGGCCGCCGCATCCGGCCCGTGGCGTGATCCAGGACGTGGATCGCCGCCGAGCCGGGCGTGAAGTGGACGTTGTCCCCGCTCAGGTCGTGGGTCTGGTTGCCCAGGACGTCGTAGAGCGCGAAGCACTCGCGCGCCGCCTCCAGCGCGCGGTCGACCAGTTCCTCCGGGATGCGCGCGCGCTGGCGCGTCGCATCGATCTCCGCGCCGTGATCGCCGAGCAGGCCGAGCGCGGTCGGGTTGTGAATCTCGACCCCGAGCCGCACCAGCACCTCACGCGCCTCGGCGACGATCGACTCGAGCAGTTCGTCATCCAGGAACTTGACCACGGGTCTCACTCGATTCCCCCCCACACCGCGCCGGGCGCCCTAGCCCTTCCGGTAGTACTTCAGCGCCTCGGGGATCAGCTCGCGGATCTTGCGCAGGCGCGTCGCATCCGAGGGGTGCGTGCTGAGGAACTCCGGCGGCGCCCCACCCGGGTTCTGCGCCGCCATCCGCTCCCAGAACGCCGGCGCCTGCGCCGGATCGTAGCCGGCCATCGCCATGAAGATCAGGCCCAGACGATCCGCCTCCGACTCGTGCAAGCGGCTGTAGGGCAGCAACACGCCCACCTGCGCGCCGACGCCGAAGGCGGTCATGAAGAGCTGCTGCGTCTGCGCCGGCTTCTCCTGCAGCGCGCGCTGCAGCGCCATCCCGCCCAGCTCGGCGAGCATGCCCTGGCTCATGCGCTCGCCGCCGTGGTTCGCCACCGCATGCGCGATCTCGTGGCCCAGCACGACCGCCAGGCCCGACGCATCGCGCGTGATCGGCAGGAGCCCGGTGTAGACGACGACCTTGCCGCCCGGCATGCACCAGGCGTTCACCTCGGCTTCATCGACCAGATGGAACTCCCACTCGTAGCCCTCCAGCGCGCTCGCCTGTCCCTGCTCGGCGTAGAAGCGCTCGACCGCGTGCTGGATGTCGCGGCCGACCCGCTCGACCCGCGCGGTTTGCGCGGCGCCGGTGCTCAGCTTGTGATCCGTCAGGAACTGCGAGTACTGCTGGAAGCTCATCGAGTTGATTTCGGCCGACGAGATCAGGCTGAGCTGGTGCCGCCCGGTGATCGGGACGCGGGTGCAGGCGGTCACGCTCAGGAGCGCGATCGCGGTCAGCATCGCGGCGGCGCGGATGGCGCGCATGGATCGCTTCCCCCCCGGGGTCGGAACCTCGTTCTCGGCCGCGCGGCGGCCTCCACCGGGCCCATCGTCAGCGGAAGGATCGGGGTTTCGGGGGGAAAGCGCAAGCGTCGAAGGCAATCGGGGGGGGGCGGCGATCACGCGCTACTTGGCCCGCTGGCGTCGCGGCGGAGCGATCGGCCCCGGCCGCGGGCTATCCAAACATCGCCTTCACGGCGCCCCAGGTCATCGGGATGGCGAGCACGGTCCCGCAGCCCTGGCCTTCGACGCCAATCAGCGCACCGCAGGGGTTGTGACCGGGCAAGCAAGACGAAGCGACGTCGAGCCGCTAGTCGCCATACGTGTCGGGCGCCTGCTCGCAGGCCGCGGGCGCGCAGAAGAGTGGGTCGAGCGCGATGCAGTCGATCAAACGCACCCCGGTGCCCTCGCAGTACGCCCCGGCACCTGCCGCGCCGGACATAGAGTTGCGGTGCTCGGCTCGCCATGCTCAAGATTGAACGCCCGCCCATCCCATTGACAATCGATGATCGTCGCCTCCGGGCCGCCCTCGCCCAAGACACGCAGGTCCTTCCCGTGAAGGTCGATGTTCTTGTTGCCGCCTCCGGTGTAGGTGCCGGGCGCGACGCGCACCTCGTCTCCGTCGACCGCGGCGCTGACCGCCGCCTGGATCGTCGAGTACTGCGCCGGGACGTGAAGCACCTCGGCGAGGGCTTGGTTCACGGGAATGCACTGAACGCGAGTTGAGGATACCACCACGGGCGGGGAGGAATCCAGCGGGCGCCTGCGGCAGGAGCGGAGACAAGAGACCGGGCCCGCGGGCGGGATGCTCGCGGGCCCGGAATAGCGTTGTCGCCTGAGGCTACCGGCTCAGGATCAACTTGCGCGTCACAACCGCGTCGCCCGCGGCGAGACGCACGAAGAACAACCCCGGACCGGCGGACTGCCCCGCGTCGTTGCGGCCGTCCCACGCGAACTCGGTACTCCCGGCGGGCAGCGCGCCCGACGCGAGGGTACGGACCTTGCGCCCGGCAAGATCGTAGACCGCCAGGGTCCCGTCGAGCGCCGCGGGCAGGGCGAGCCGGATCCCGCCACCGATCAGCAGTGGATTGGAGCCGAGCGTGAGCGCTGGCCGCGAGATCCGCGCACCCGCCTCCCCCGCGCTCGAAGACCCCGTGACCGTGAACTCGTAGTGCGTGTACTCCGCGCCGCGCGGCGCGGTCCCCTGCCAGCCGTCGGTGTTCTTCGCCTTGATGTAGTAGTTGACGAGGACGTCGCCGCCCATGGAATCCATCCAGCCGTCGTAGCCCGCGAGTGTGCCGCCCACCGGCTGGAGCACCGTTTCGTGATCGAAGGCCCCGTTGACGCCGTAGACGACCTTGACCGAACCCGCGACGAGGGGACGCGCGGTGTGGACATCGCAGCGGACATAGTATGGTCCCGGATTGCCCGTGTCGGGCAGCGGCGTGTGGGTGATCTCCGGAACCTCATACTGTCCCGAGGGGAAGAACCCGCGCGCGGTGAAATAGTAGTCGAGCGTGCCGGCGTGCAGACCGTCGTAGAGGTCGTGGTCGCCCTGCATGATCGCCGCCGCGCCCTGCGGCATCGTGGCGGAAGTACCGAGATAGAAGTGGCCCTTCAGCACCAGGCGGTCCATCACGGTGCGCCCGAGCTCGTGCCACGCCTGGAAGAGCGGCGCGGACCAGATCTGCCCGTCGTGGTGGACCTGGCCGTTCAGACCCTCGGGATAGTGCAGCGGCGAGTCGAGCACGCGGCCGCCCCAGAACGGATTGTGCCCGTCCCAGTTGAAGACCCAGTTCTCGCGGAACGCGGAGATCGCCGCGCTGTACGATCCGGCCCAGTAGTCACCGAAGCCCTCGCCCATCGATCCTTCCTGGCCGCCGCCCCAGCCGGGCACCGTGCCGTACTGGATGGCGTGACCGTACTCATGGACGATGACATCGTTGTCCTCGGCGTCGTCCACCCCGCCGTCGCCGTACGCGATCCGGTTGCTCCCCGGCTGGTAGTAGGAGTTGTCGTCGCCGTTGAGGCCGTGCGTGTCGACCGTGATCGAGCCGTTCTGGATGTTGAGGAAGCCGAGTTCCTGAATGTGACGCTGGCTCTCGTCGATGTGGAAGTAGACGTTCACATCCTCGAAGCCCTGCGGGTTCCGCGTGTAGACGAAGCCGTCCGGATCGTCGCTGGTGACCGGTTGATCGGGCGGGTTCTCGAAGTTGGTGATGTGCACGAAAGGCCCGTCCAGCCGATAGACGCCGCCGGCGAAGGTGATGTCGCGCAATGCGCGGGAGAATCGTTCGGCGTTCAGCTCGGCGGTGTCCGCGTCGTTGTTGTCGGAGTAGTTGCCGCCGTAGCTGACCTCCGCGGTCGTGAGCGGGTCGGGATCGAAAGGCATGCCTGTGCCGTCGATGAAGACGCGCCCGTCCTCCACGCCGAGGATCGCGCCCGTCGCGGCATCGACGCGGACCGTCCACTCGCCCGTCGGTTCCTGGGTCGACAGAAGGACGCGGAACGCCAGATGCGCCGCGCCACCGGGGACGTCGCCCTCGCGCACGACCTGCAGATCGATCCGCGGATCACCGGTCAGCGCCGCGCGCAGCGCATCGCGGTTCGCCGGATCGTGGGGCAGGCCGAACGCCGCCGCCGCCGCGACCAGCGCCGCGTCCGGATCGAGCACCGGCGCGAGCCGCGCGGGGCCCGCGGCCAACCGCGGATCGTAGTTGCTCTGCACCGCCGTCACCCGCGTGCCCGAAGCATCGAGGCTGACGACGATATCCGCGCGCCAGACGTCCGCACCATCCTTGGTCTGCAGGAAGCGCACGTGCCATCCGCCCGGTGCCTCCTGGACGCGCTCCAGACGCAGGTCACCGAGATCGGCCCGCAGCCCCAGTCGGTCGGACCCTTGGGCGAGGAAGGCCCGCGCCACGGCCTCCGGATCACCCGCGAACGGGCCTTCCGCCAAGGCGAAGGCGGACTGCACGTGACCGGTCAGGCGGCTGATCCACGCGTCGCCGACGCGATCCACCGGATGCTCGGCGGGAACCGCAGCCGCCATGCCGGCCAGCGCCGCCGGCCACGCCGGCTGCGGAGCCTGTTTCGCTAGAACCCCGGGGAAGCTCATCGCGGCGATCGCGATGAGAATCAGTCCGGCCGCGCGGGCCGCCCGGACTCGGGTAGCGAACGCGCGCGCGGAGCGCGTCCTGGGTCGGACATGCTGCTCTTGATGCATGGTCGATCACTCCTCTGGTCCGTAGCCCGCCGGGCCATGCCGCGTCGGTATGGCCGCATACTGACGGGATAATCATACCACTCGCCGGTCGCGAGCGCCGCCATGCACCTGTCGTCCGTCCATTACTCGATCACGCAGGCGCCCCGCATGCTCGCGGGATGCACCGAGCAGCGATAGCCCGACAGAACCCCCGCCAGGCTGGGCGACACCGTGAACCGCAACGTGCCTTGGTTGTTGTCGCTCCAGGCGATCGTGGCGTCGCTCTCCAGCGTGCCGGCAACCGCCTCCGACAGCAGCATGACGTCGGTCGAGAACGACGCACCCCGGTCGAGCAGCTCAAACGGGTGCGCCGCCGAAGCCGTGTTTAGAATCTCGTAGCGCCAGCCGCTGTGCAGCGTCACGGTCGCGTTGTTGCCCGTTCCTACCATGCCCGCGAAGGCCGCCGGCTCGACGTGCGAGAAGACGTAGGCGGTCGAGCCCACGTTGCTCACGCGCAGCCGGACCGCCGGCGTGCCCGAGGTCACGGTCACGACGAAGGGCACCATCACGATCTCCCCACCGATCGATACCGGCGCATCGACGCCGGGGAACTCGTAGGTGCCGACGGTGCCGAGATCGGCGTGGAGCATCGCGTAGAGCGTCTCGCCGCTTACCGCCGGGCGATTCAGCGTCACCGTGATGTTCTGATTCGCGCCGCTGTTCAGGTGGGCGAATCCGATCCCGGCGCTCACGCTGCCGCCGCTCGCCTCGTGGATCGTCGCCCAGCCCGGGCCGTCCGAGACCGCGGACGCAACCACCACCTGGGTCGAGAACTGACTCAGCGTCTGGTGGTTGGCCCCGATCGAGGGGTTGATCACGCCCGGCCTATGCACCACGAACGCGTCCTTGACGACCTGCCCCCCCTGGGTTGCCGGGACGTCAGCCCCGGGGAACTCGTAGGTGCCGACCTGGCCCAGATCGTCGTGGAGCAGCGCGTAGAGGGTCTCGCCCTCCACGACCTCGCGATCCAGGGTCACCATCACATCCGCGCTCGTCCCCGACGACACCCCGGTGTGGCCGATGGCGTCGCCGTACGTCGCGCCGTTCGCCTGGTGGACCACGACCCACCCGGCGCCCTCCGACTTGACCTGATGCACGACCACCCGGTTCGTCGGGTTGGCCGTCTGATCGCTCGCAGCGATCGATTGGGTGACCTGCGGCATGCCCGTTCCGCTGTTGCCGCTACCGCAACCGGCGAACAGCGCGGCCAGCGCCAGCCCGGCGAAAGGGATTGTCAGCTTGCTTGACGGTCTCATCGCAATTCTCCTTTCGGCGCGCGCTCACTTCACGCGCCGACCGATCATCTCCATGTTCTTCATCTCACTGCCGTTGGGCATCACCATGTAAAAGACCGACGTGTAGTGGTCCGGGGTGTCGTAGGTGGTCACCGAACGGAACGTCATATCCTTCTTGGAAACCGGATCGGGAGAGGCAAGGAACTGGTGCTGCGGCCCGGGAGTGGCCGCCTTCTGCATCGCCTCTTCCATCGCGTTCTGGGCGCGCACCGGGCCCGCGAGGAGAAACGCGCCCGCCATCATCAGCATGCCGATCATCCGCCTCGTCTTCATGCTCACCCCTGTTCCGTTGGAGTCGTGGATCAGCGGCCGGCCGATCACCGCGCTCGGCCACTGCACCCGAACCCTCCGGCGCGGCCCGCCCACCCGGCGGCTATTGAGCCGCGCATGAACCGATCCCATAATGAACCCGAGTCATGCCATCGAATCCACGGGCGGCAAACCAAGCCGTCATGCCAGAAGCCACACGGCAACGGAGACATCGGTTCCCCGGCTGGGGAAACGTCTTGATCCTTCTCGCCCTGCTGGGCGCGGTGGTCGTCGGCCTGATCCACGAGTCCAAGACCTCGGTCGTGCAATCGCTCGCCTTGCGCGGCGTGGCCAAGGTACTCTCGTACCGGCTAGAACCGGGGCCCAGCGATTCGATTGACTTCCCGGCCTACGGGCCCTTCGACCAGCGTCTGGGCTTCACCCAGATCCCCCAGATCACGCAGACGCTGGCAGAGCACGGGTTTGCGGTGACCGAGCAGGCGCGCTGGTCACCCTGGCTGCACTACTCGATGGACCTGGGCTGCTACCCGGTCTACCCACAGAAGCCGCGGGCCGGGCTCACCCTGCTCGATCGTGGCGACCGCGTGATCTACAGCGTTGCGTTTCCCCAACGCGTCTATCCCGACTACGAGTCGATCCCGGACGTCGTGGCCCGGACGCTGCTCTTCATCGAGAATCGGGAGCTGTTCGAGGACCATCGACCCTACCGCAATCCAGCCGTCGAATGGGACCGGCTGGCGAAGGCGATGATCTACCAGACGCTCGGGATGGTCCATCTGGCCGAGGACGCGCCCGGTGGCAGTACGCTCGCCACCCAACTCGAGAAGTTTCAGCACTCCCCGGGCGGCCTCACCCACAGCGCGGGTGACAAGGCGCGCCAGATGATGACCGCCAGCCTGCGGGCCTATCTCGGCGGGCGCGAGACGATGGGCGCGCGCCGGAAGATCGTCCTCGACTACATCAACTCCGTGCCGCTGGCGGCGGTCGCGGGCTACGGCGAGGTGATCGGTCTCGGCGACGGCCTCTGGGCCTGGTACGACGCCGACTTCGATCAGGCGAATCGGCTGCTGCGTCAAGTGACCGAGGCGAACGCCGGGGAGCGCGCTCGGGCGACGGCATACAAGCAGGTGCTCAGCCTCTTCGTCGCGCACCGCCGGCCCAGCGTCTACTTGGTGGCCGATCGGGACCTGCTGCTGCGCGACACGGACGCGTATCTGCGCCTGCTCGCCGACGCGGGGATCATCCCGACGCGGATGCGCGATCGGGCGCTGGCCCTCCCGCTGACCTTCCGTCGCGAGGAAGCCGCGCCCACGCGCCTCTCCTTCGTGCAGCAGAAGGCGGCGAATGCGGTGCGGGCGCAGCTCCTGGAACTGCTCGGTCTGGAGCAACTCTACGCGCTCGACCGGATCGATCTCACCGCGGGGACGACCCTTGACGGCTCGACCGAGCGGACGCTCTCCCGGTTGCTGGCGCGTCTCAAGCGCGACTCGGTCGTCGATTCCCTCGGCCTGCGCGGCGAGCACATGCTCACATCGGGCAATCCGCGAAACGTCATCTTCAGCTTCACGCTCTATGAGGCGACGCCCTGGGGGAACCTGCTGCGGCTCCAGGCGGACAACTACGATCAGCCGCTCGACATCAATGAAGGCGCCAAGCTCGATCTCGGATCGTCGGCCAAGCTGCGCACGCTGGCGACCTACCTCGAAATCGTGGGGACGATTCACCGAGACAACGCCGGACGGCCGCGCGACGAGCTGCGCCTGGCCTGGGAGAAGGCGCAGGACCCGATCCGCCGCTGGGGACTCGACTACCTCGCGGGCGCGCGGGACACGACGCTGACGCGGATGCTCGAGGCGGCACTGGAGCGGCACTACTCGGCGAGCCCGGACGAGGAGTTCTTCACCGGCGGCGGCGTCCACACCTTCTCCAACTACCGCAAGGAGGACGACGAGAAGGTCCTCTCCGTCCGCGACGGGCTGAAGCATTCGGTCAACCTGGTCTTCATCCGCCTGATGCGGGACGTCGTACGCTACTACCAGCAGGAGGTGCCGGGCTACGATCGAGCGTTGCTGGAGGACCCCAAGGACCCGCGCCGCCAGGAATACCTGGCGCGGTTCGCGGACCGGGAGGGGAAGGTCTACCTGCTGCGGTTCTACAAGAAGTACGAAGGGAAAAACCCGCGGCAAGCGCTGGAACGGCTGACGGGCAGCGTGCGCAAGAGCGCCACGCGCCTGACGACGCTCTACCGCTCGGTGCGACCGGACGCCGGGCCGGATTCGCTGGCGATCTTCCTAGAGCGGAACCTCGCGCCCGACGCGATGGCGAATGCCGACGTCGAGAATCTCTACGCGTCGTACGGGCCGGATGTCTTCGACCTGCAGGACCGGGCCTACATCCTGCGCGTCGACCCCATGGAGCTGTGGCTGGTGGCATATCTGCAGGAACACGCCCGGGCGTCGTGGGCCGAGGTGGCCGAAGCGAGCGTGGAGGCGCGGCAGGAGGCGTATCGCTGGCTGATCGATTCGAAGAGCCGCAGGAAGCAGGATAAGCGCATCAAGATCGTGCTCGAGGAGAGTGCATTCGATCTGGTCCACGAGTCCTGGCAGCGGCTGGGGTACCCCTTCGAGGCGTTCGTGTCGTCGTATGCCAGCGCGATCGGAAGCGCCGCCGACCGTCCGGCGGCGCTGGCGGAGTTGATCGGGATCATCGTGAACGACGGCCTGCGCCTGCCGATGCGCCGACTCGAGTACCTGCACTTCGCCGAGGGGACGCCATTCGAGACGCGGTTCGAGCCGCTACCGACTCCGGGCGAGCGGGTGATGCCGGTCGAGGTGGCGCGGGCGTTGCGCGGGGCGCTGCTGGATGTCGTCAACGGGGGCACGGCGGCGCGTTGCTACCACGCGTTCCGCCGCCGCGACGGATCGTATCTCGAGATCGGCGGCAAGACCGGCACCGGGGATCACCGCTACGAGACCTACGGCAAGGGCGGCAAGGTGATCGAGTCCCGCGTGGTGAATCGCGCCGCCACGTTCGTCTTCTTCATCGGCGAGCGGTTCTTCGGGGTGATCACGGCGATCGTGCCCGGTCCGGAGGCGGCGCACTACTCGTTCACCAGCACGTTGCCGGTGCATCTGCTCTCGAAGCTGGCCCCGCAGCTCATGCCGCTGGTGGGAGGACGGGGCGCCCCCGCCCCACGCCCGGATTCGACGCCGCGCGCGAAGCCGAAGGGCCCTCCGGCAGGCACCTAGGGCGGCGGCGCGCCGCGATCACGGCGCGATCGAGGCCCTCGGGCACGCGGTACTCGACGGTCGTCCCGTGCAGGACGGGTTCGGTTTGACGGAGCCCAGGTCGTGCGTTTCCGCCCCCGCAGTCGATTCCGATATCGCCGCCGGCAAGCACCCAAGCCCCCAAGCCCCGATCCGGCCGCACTGCGAGTTCTCCATCTCCGAACAGGGCGAATCCTCCACCAGAAGGTAGGGTGTCGACTCCCCACCACAATGCAGACCTCCGCCCCGAAAGGCGCTGTT
>Ga0315286_10003309_pt1 | contig 15208 bp, 12 predicted proteins | sample YL17G10_0_MG_FD_205038 | JGI IMG/M metagenome (GOLD analysis project Ga0315286, IMG submission 205038) | Sediment microbial communities from Yellowstone Lake, YNP, Wyoming, USA - YL17G10_0 | ecosystem: Environmental > Aquatic > Freshwater > Lake > Sediment | place: USA: Wyoming | collected...
GCCTATTGGACTGGTACCGAAGCTCAGGCTCATTCCCGGGCAGAGGTGGCAATCATATGCACTGCACTCGAGGCCCTTGACCTGCATGGCGAAGTCTATCGAGCCCTTGCCGATCTTCTCAGCGGCGGCCTTCGTGCCCATGCCAAAGAGTGCACCGTGACCGCGCATATACGCCATGTCCTCCAGCATCTTCTGGCTACCCTCGAAGTCCCCCCAGCCGAGCTTGAGGCCCTTCACCAACTTTTTCTCACTGCACTCCATCGCGAAGCCAAGGGCGCTGCCCGCGCTGATGGTGTCGAGTCCGAGCATGTCGCACATCCTGTTCAGGCGACCGACCTGTTTGAGGTCCCCTACGCCGATATTGCTGCCGAGCATGACGACGTTCTCGTAGTCTAGTTCAGACTCCTCGCCGTTCGTGTCGAGGATGACGTTTCCGCAGATCATGTTGCAGTTAGGGCAACCACGCTGCTTGATGGTGGATGCCTCCATCGTGTTGCCGTCGATATACTTGCTTTTATCGAAGACGCCTTCCCTGAAGTTTCGGGTGGGGAGAGTAGAAGCGGCCTGGCACCACTCGACTGTCGCCATGGTACCCTGTGCCTTCCAGTGCTTGTAGTTGGGCCTCTTGAGTAGGTCCTGAAAGCCCTCTCTGCCCATCCGCTTGAGTTCATCCGCATTAGCGACGGGTATATCGCCGGTGCCCTTGATTATGATGGCCTTGAGGTTCTTGCTACCCATGACGGCACCCATCCCGGGGCGTCCTCCAGCGCGTCCCTCTTGGGAGACGACTGTGGAGAATCGGCTCAGGTTTTCACCGCTCTGCCCGATCGTCAGAACCCCCGTCGAAGCGCCGTGCTCACTCTTCAGCTTCTTCTCGGTCTCGTAGCTGTCGAGGCCCCATAGATCGGCTGCGCTCTTGAACTCGACTTCATCGTCGTTTATCCAGAGGTACGTCGGCTTCTTCGCCTTCCCGGTGAGGACGATACCGTCAAGGCCGGCTTTCCTCATGTTAGGGGAGGCCATCGTGCCTAAGTTGCCGTCGCCGTAGCCGCCTGTTAGTGGGCTCTTGGCGGCGACGACCATCTTGCCGCTGTTGACGGTGGGGAGCCCCGCGTATAGGCCGCCCGCGAATATGAGGATATTGTCGGGTCCGAGGGGGGCCGTCCCTGGCTTCAGCTCATCCCAGAGGATCTTCACGGCTAGGCCGCGTCCGCCTATGAACTTCTTCGCGAGTTCTTCTGAATATTCAGTATGGACTGCCTTACCTTTTGTGAGGTCTACTCTGAGGAGGCGTCCCGTCCATCCCTTCAAAGAATATACACCTGCTAACTGTAAAGGGTAAAGATTGATAAGGGTTGCACCTGCGAGATGCTTGTAAATGCATATCGAATTTAGTGAAAACAACCGACATAGACGAAAGGAGTGAGAATAATTAAGTCTCTAACCTTTGTTAGGGCTTATATTGGTAACCGGGTAGAAACTCTATGACAATCTATGAAGATAGAAGCAAGGTTGAAGGAGCTTAACATCACTCTCCCAGAACCGACGAAGGCGCCACCTACGTTTCGGCAGACCTTTCCATTCGTTAGGGTTCACGGGGACAGAGCGTATGTTTCCGGTCACGGGCCGACGATGGCAGATGGCTCGATAGCGAAGTTCTCCGGCAAGGTGGGTGTAGGGGTAACCCAGGACGAGGCATACGAGGCCGCTCGGATGACAGGTCTCGCGATAATCGCCGACCTCAAGCAGGAGCTCGGTGACCTCGACAGGGTCGAAAAGTGGCTTAAGGTCTTAGGCATGGTCAACACAGCCCCTGGATTCACGAATATGCCTGCTGTGATCAACGGGTTTAGTGACCTGATAATTGAGGTCTGGGGGAAGGATGCTGGCAAACACGCGAGGTCCGCCGTAGGGCTCGCCGAGCTACCCTTCGGGATACCCGTAGAAATAGAAGCCGAAGTAATAATTCGGCCCTAACCGCCCGCAGTCGGCTGCATAACGACGACCTCATCACCGTCTTTGAGCTTCGTGCCAGGACCGTCGAGCATGTCTATGTTCTTGCCGTTGACCAGCATGGCGAGGTCTTTTCCGCCCACTTGGAATTCGCCTAGGTAGCCTTGGCGCTGCCCGGACTTTTCGCCAACCTTCGTGGCTATGGTGGATACTGTGGCGCCCGCGGGTGCCTCGACCTCGTGCCTCTTGCCGATGATCTGGGAGATGTCCCCGAAGACGCGTACCGTAATTTTCATCGTGAGCAATTCTCGCGGTGGACTCTATATATATTTGCTCGGGTTTCCCCACGTAATTCCTGGCATTCCTGCTTAGTGTGGGCGTTCGACGTCATCAAGATATTTGTGCTAGTAATCCCTCTGTTTTCAGTCGCTTCCCGTTGGGAATTTCTAGCCATGTAAAATGAGAAGAAACACGAAAATATGGGCTAGTTGCGTAGCTTCTTCATAGACGACTCGCAGTTGCCGAGCCCCATCTTCTCAAGCGTCTCCTTCGTGGGGATGCCTCGCTCGTCCCATCCAAGGGTCTCGAAGTAAACCTGCATCTTCTTGTCTACGCGTGCCTTGTCAGTCGTCTTGCCCTTGTATGGGCCACTGGGTAGCGGTTCGTAGAAGCGTGGCGGGTTGATGTCGTCCTTGATCGGCTCCCACGTGGCGTCCGGACCACCGAGCAGTAGTAACACCTTCTGCAGGGTGACGATCCTCGGCCCTGTGACTCGGCGCCAGCTCTCTAGGCTTATCTGGAACCCAGTGATAGCCTTGGCGAAGTCGAAGACCAGCTCCTGTGGCACGCCGTTGTAGGCGAAGTTGCAGAAGACTCCCGAGTCGGCGAAGACGCTCCCCGACATATCCGTGTAGCCGTCGTAGACTAGGCTCGTGTGGTCTCCGCCTTGCACCGAGGCGGCGTAGCCGATGTCATGTGCAAAATCGGCATCACTGCGTGTTCCGTGGGCGCCAACCTCGATGCCCTTGACGACGACGGCATACTTTAGGAGCTCCTCCGGCTTCATCCCTTTCATCTCAGCGATCTTCAGGGCGGCACGGTATGTGCCCTCTGCGATGATGTCGCCGATACCCTCCCTCTTCGCCACCATGCGCATGAGGCGATCGAATGCATCCACGTCACCCCACTCGAGTTTGAAGCCGATGTCCTTCTCGGTCAAGATGCCCCGCTGATATAGCTCGGCGGCATAACTCATAACGCTCATTCCATTGATGCCCGAGTGGCCTAGGAGGTCGCAGAGAGTGCTGAGATGCACTATGTCCTCTGCCTTGAATATGCCGAAGTTCGTGCCGCAGTGGGATTCGAGCTCGTAGTCGGGCATGTCGGTGATGTCGCCCTTCCATCTGCCCGACTTAATGCAGCTGACCTTCATGCAATTCGTCGTGCAGTTAAAGTCAGTCCACTTCTTCTTGACCCAGAACCGGGTCTCGAACATGGGTCCACCAATGTTTTTATTGTCGTGCCACTCTTCCTGCCAATTCCTTATCGGCTCGCTGCTCGTGTTGTTACCGAAGCTGTACCCGCCATAGCCGGTTCCCCAGCGTCGGAACTGTGTGCGGGAGATGAGGTGTTCGTGTGTCCTCTTCCAGATCAGCTTTGCCGCTTCCGGGGCATTCGGCCTTGGCATCATGGCGCGTCCCTTTACGACTATTGCCTTTAGATTCTTAGACCCCATTACGGAGCCATATCCGCCGTAGCCGCAAGCGTGGCAGAGCTTCGTCATCACCGCCGCGTTGCGCACTAGGTTCTCCCCCGCGGGGCCGATGTAGATTGACCCGGGCTCACGCCAGAGGCCTACACTCGGCTTCCTCTTCGAGAGGTATGCGTCGGTCTCCCTGTTTAGGGCGATGAGCGTCTTCTCCCCATCCATTCCCCAGAGATGCTTCGCGGGCACTATCACGCCGCCCTCATTCGTGACCCTGATATAGACTGGTTCGTCCGCCCTACCCGAGACTATGACACCGTCGTATCCAGCGCACTTGAGCTCATGTGCGAACTCTGTTGATGCTGTGGAGCCCACGGTGCCGTTGCTCATAGGGCTCTTGCCGGAGACGCATATTCTCCCGCCGGGGTAGATGCCGGTCATGGGTCCGGTCAGGGCAATCAGTAGGTTGTCTGGGCTAAGCGCGTCAACCCTGCTCCATTTCTTCCCTATCCTATCCCACAATATCTTGGCAGCGAGGCCCCTCCCCCCAAAGAACATCTCAAGGGTCTCATCGTCAAATGTAGTGTCTTTGATATTATCCTTAGTTAGGTCAACATCTAGGAATTTTCCAGCGTATCCACTAGGCATAATTTTCACTCCTAAAAAAAATGGGGGAGATTCTACTCCCTGAGCTTCTTCATCGTTGACTCGCAATCGGAGAGCCCCAATTTCTTGAGCGTCTCCTTTGTCGGTATGCCCATCTTATCCCAGCCGAGTGTTTGGAAGTACGTCTGTAGCTTCTCGTCAACCTTCTTCTTGTCCGTAGTCTTGCCCTTGTATGGGCCGTTTGGTAGTGGGTCATAGAAACGCGGCGGGTTGTCGTCATCCTTAATGGGCTCCCACGTCACGTCGGGTCCTCCGAGGAGGAGCAGGGCCTTCTGTAGCGTCACTATGCGCGGTCCTGTGACCTTTCGCCAGCTTTCTAGCGTGATCGGGAACCCTGTGACTGCCTTGGCGTAGTCGAAGACAAGTATCTGTGGGACTGCGTAGTAGCAGAAGTTGCAGAAGACGGCGGAGTCAGTAAAGACGGCCCCGCTCATGTCGGTGTAGCCGTCGACGGCTGTGCTTGTGTGGTCCCCTCCCTGTACACTCGCTGCATAGGCTATGTCGTGCGTGTAGTCCATGTCGCTGCGTGTGCCGTGTGCGCCAATCTCAACGCCCTTCACGTGGATTGCGTACTTGAGGAGCTCTTCGGGCTTCATTTTCTTCATCTTCGCGATCTTGACGGCAGCCCTGTAGGTGCCCTCGGCGAGGACGTCGCCGATCTTCTCCCTCTTCGCGATGAGCCATGCAAGCTTATCCATCGACTCAGCGTCTCCCCAAATCGGTTTGAAGCCGAAGTCCTTCTCTGTGAGTATTCCCCTCTGGTAGAGCTCTGCGGCGAAGCCCATCGTGTTGGGACCATTGATGCCGCTGTGGCCAAGTTTATCGATTATTGTGCTTATGTGGATGTTATCGGCAGCGTTGAAGATTCCTAGGTTTGTCCCACAGTAGGCTTCGAGCTCGTAGTCGGGCATGTCGGTGATATCCCCCTTCCAGCGACCCGACTTTATGCAGCTGACCTTCATGCAGTTGGTCGTGCAGTTAAAGTCGGACCACTTCTTCTTGACCCAGAATTGGTTCTCGAACTTGGGGCCACCCATGTTCTTGTCGTCGTGCCACTCCTCCTGCCAGTTCTTGACAGGCTCGGAGCTCGTGTCGGCGCCGACGGCGTATCCGCCGTAGCCGGTGCCCCAACGGCGCATCCTGCCCTGGTTGATGAGGTACTCGTGTGTCCTCTTCCACATCACCTTAACAGCCTCTGGGGCGTCTACCGTGGGTAGTCTGCCCCTGCCCTTGGCGACGACCGCCTTGAGGTTCTTTGATCCCATCAGTGCACCGTATCCGCCGTAGCCGCAGGCGTGGCATATCTTCGTCATCACCGCAGCGTTGCGCACTAGGTTCTCCCCCGCGGGGCCAGTGTATATTATGCCAGGCTCCTTCCAAAGGCCGATCAGTGGCTTCTTCTTCGTCAGATCCGCCGTGACCTCTCTGTTTAGGAGCTTGATCGTGTCTTCGCCGATGGTGCCCCACAAGTGCTTCGCTGGTTTGATCTCGCCGCCCTCGTTCGTGATCTGTATGTAGACGGGCTCATCCGCCTTCCCCGTTACAATGACGCCATCGTATCCGGCCATCTTAATCTCAGAGGCAAACTCAGTGGAGGCTGTCGAGCCGACTACGCCGTTGCTCGTTGGGCTCTTGCCGCTGCACATGATCCTTGCACCTGGGTAGATTGCAGTCATCGGACCTGTGAGTGCAAGGAAGAGGTTCTCAGGATCGAGAGCGTCAATACTAGCCCACTTCTTGCCTATACGGTCCCAGAGAATCTTTGAGGCAAGTCCCCTGCCCCCAAAGTACATCTCAAGGGTCTCGTCATCGAAGGTTGTGTCCTTGACCTTCCTCTTCGTGAGGTCGACGTCTAGGAACTTGCCCGCGTATCCTCCTGGCACCCTAGATTACCTCCTCACCCTTCTCGCCGAAGAAGAAGACGGCGAGTTCCTTAGCCACCTCTATGGGTGGCCTGCTGAACAGCTTCTTGTTCACGTTCGGCCCCTCGGGGACGACCGTGAGTGCGTTGTAGCCGGCCTCGACGCAGACCTTTACGCACTCCGGGTCTCCGTTGCATAGGTTGCAGATAACGGCCTTATTTGTCTCGGGGTGAAGGTACGGGACGTGGCCTGGGCAGGCGCGTATACAACTGCCGCAGCTTATGCACTTCTCCTTATCCACGATAACCGCTGTGGTCACAGGGTCGACACTTAGCGCCTTCGGGGCGCAGGACGCCACGCAAGGGTAGTCTGCGCACTGTGCGCATAGGTGGGGAACCTCGAGGCCGGGGAAGGGCATAAAGACCCTCACCATTGACGCCTCGGGGAACATCCATCCCTCGAACTTCATGCTGCATGCGAGCTCGCACCGCTTGCATCCACTGCAGGCGGCGTAGTCTCGTGCGATCCAGATTGGCTTGCTCATGAACTCACCAGAATACGTGGTTTTTAGTGAGTTCTCTGAATTAAAGCCTTTGCAGGATTATATTAAGACCGAAATATATGATAAAACATATCGATTTGGAGGAAACGTTGAAAAAGGCGTGGAAAAGTGATAATACCCCCTTATTTCGGTGATGCCTCAAATAGCGCCTTCGCCATCCCATCAACGACTTCACGCTTTGACAAGCATTTTATCCATTCCTCCTTGATTCCCTCAACCCCATAGTATGCACCTGCGAGTTGCCCGTAGACTGCGCCCACAGTGTCTGAGTCGTCGCCCAGGTTCACAGCGAGAAGGCAGCCTTCTTCGAATGTATCCGTTTTGTTGAAGACCCAGAGGGCGGCTTCGAGGGTCTTGACTGCTGTCCCCCCCGCTTTGATTTCGGGTGGTTCGAAGCGACTAAACGAACCCATGGCTATTGTTTCGACCTCAGGTGTCAACGGATTCTTCTTCCAGATTCCCTTCGCGGGCTCATATTTCTGAGATAGCAGCCTCTCCTTGCTCTCCCCCGCCAGCGCTCCGACTATCAATGCGCCGAGATATTTGCAGGAGTCGACAGCCGCAAGGGCGCCGTGTGTGGTCTTCGAGCTAAGTCCGGAGTTCTCGACTGCCTCATTTGGGTGGGAGTGGTAGAAGAGTGGGACAGGCGCGAGCCTCATGAGACTGCCGTTACTCGCCTTTCCCGGATCCACCGGTCCGCTGTACGGATTGCCGGTGTCAAGGAACCTTTGTAGGCTCCACTTAGTCGTGTTGCCGATGTCGAAGCAGTTGCCCGTGCAGCTCAAGTGCCCCTCCCTCCACCACCTCAGGTACCTCTCCACTTGGTCGCGTGGATCGAAGCCGCGCATCTCCACCAGGCTCTCGGCGAGGCAGAGAGCAAGTGATGTGTCATCCGTCCAGTCCCCTGCCTTTAAGTTAAATGAGCCACCGCCTCGATACCCCGTTATCGGCGGGAAGCTGCCCCTCGGCTCGAACTCGACCGGTGCGCCAAGGGCATCGCCGACCGCGAGGCCAATTAGACTGCCCCTGAACCTGCTGAGAAGATCCATTAAGAAAAGAGAATAATGAGGAAATATAAGGGGAGGGACTACGCCCTCAGTTTCTTCATCAAGGGCTCAAGGTCTGCGATATCGAGCCTCTTCAGCGTCTCCTTCGTTGGGATGCCGCGCTCGTCCCACCCGAGCGTCTCGAAGTATGCCTGCAGCTTCTGGTCGACAGCCTTCTTGTTCGTCGTCTTGCCCTTATATGGTCCCTCCGGGAGAGGATCATAAAAGCGCGGTGGGTTGTCGTCGTCCTTTAATGGCTCCCACTTGAGGTCAGGCCCGCCAAGCATCAGAAACGCCCTCTGGAGCGTCACAATCCTCGGCCCCGTCTCCTTCCTCCAGTTCTCGGTGGTGATTGGGAAACCCGTGACGGCCTTAGCAAAGTCGAACTCAAGCTCCCGGGTTGTTCTACAGAAGTCGCAGAAGACACCGCAATCCGCGAAGACGGCGCCGCTCATGTCCGAGTAGCCATCGCCTATATCCGAGGTATGGTCTCCGCCCTGTACACTGCCGGCGTAACTCGCGTCGTGGACATAGTCCATGTCACTTCGTGTGCCATGTGCGCCGATCTCGATACCCTTGGCATGCACGACATATTTGAGTAACTCCTCCTTCGGCAGCCCCTTCATCTCCGCGATCTTTATCGCTGCGCGGTAGCTGCCTTCGGCGAGTATGTCGCCGATGCCCTCGCGCTTAGCCATCATCCATGCAAGCTTCGTGAACGCCTCTGTGTCGCCCCAGTTGAGCTCGAAGCCTATGTCCTTCTTAGTGAGTATCTTGCGCTGGTAAAGCTCTGCAGCGAGTCCCATCGTATTAGGGCCGTTTATGCCGCTGTGGCCGAGGTTATCGATAAGTGCGCTCATGTGAATGTTCTCAACTGGCTCGAAGATGCCTAGGTTGGTGCCACAGTATGCCTGTAGCTCATAGTCAGGAAGGTCAGTAATGTCACCCTTCCACTTGCCATTCTTTATGCAGCTAACCTTCATGCAGTTGGTAGTGCAGTTCCAGTCCGCCCATTTCTTCTTAACCCAATACTGCTCGAAGCGTGGTCCGGCGTAGCTCTTCTCGTCGTGCCACTCGGTCTGCCAGTTCTTCACGGGTTCGCTGCTCCTGTCAGCGCCGACTGTATAGCCGAGATATCCTGTACCGTAGCGGCGCATCTCGGTGCCGGCGATGAGCATCTGGTGTGCCTTCTTCCAGAGTAGCTTCACTGCTTCTGGGGCATCGGGTGCGGGCATCTTCCCGCGGCCCTTGGCTACTACCGCCTTTAACTTCTTGGAGCCCATGAGGGCACCGTAGCCACCGTAACCCGCGGCGTGGCAGATCTTGCTCATGACCGCGCTATTGCGGACCATGTTCTCACCGGCGGGGCCGATGTAGACCATGCCAGGCTCGCGCCAGATGCCGACGTTTGGTTTCTTCTTACCTAAGGCTTCGGTCACTTCCTTATTCAGTATCTTGATTGTTTTTTCGCCAATGGTGCCCCAAAGGTGCTCGGCGGGCTTGATCTCAGCACCGTCGTCGGTTACAAGTAGGTAGACGGGTTTATCGGATTTGCCTGTGAATATGACGCCGTCATATCCAGCGCATTTGAGTTCGTGTGCAAACTCTGTGGCGGCTGTAGAACCGACGGTGCCCATGCTAACAGGGCTCTTCCCGGAGACGCATATCCTGCCGCCGGGGTAGATGCCGGTCATGGGTCCGGTAAGGATGATTAGCGGGCTCTCGGGAGCGTAGGGGTCTAGGTTCTCCCATTTTTTACCGACGCGGTCCCAGAGTATCTTCGCAGCGAGTCCTCGCCCGCCGAAGTATTGCCAGAGGATCTTATCGTCGAAGCTGACCTCTTTGATCTTCTCCTTTGTTAAGTCAACGTCGAGGAACTTGCCAGCGTATCCGCCCGGCATTCTAGATTACCTCCTCTCCCTTCTCGCCGAAGAAGTAGACGGCGAGCTCCTTTGCCACTTCGACCGGGTGGCGGCTGAACAGTTTCCTGTTTGGGCTCGGCCCCTCGTCGACAAGCATGAGTGCATTGTAACCAGCCTCTTTGCACACCTTTACGCACTCCGGGTCTCCGTTGCATAGGTTGCAGATGGTGGCTTTGTTGTCGCCTGGATGGAGAATCGGGACGTTGCCCGGGCAGGCGCGTATGCAGTTGCCGCAGCTTGTACACTTCTCCTTGTCTACGAGAACCGCCTTAGTGTTGGGGTCGGTCGATAATGCCTGCGTCGGGCAGCTGCCTACGCAAGGGTAGTCTGTGCACTGTGCGCATAGGTGTGGGACCTCGAGGCCGGGGAAAGGCATGAAGACCCTAATCCTGGAAGCCTCAGGCCAGATCCAGCCCTCAAATTTAATGCTGCACGCGATCTCGCATCGCTTGCACCCGCTGCAGGCGGCGTAGTCACGGGCTATCCATATGTTCGCCATTAAACCACTGATCTCAGAAAGATGAGTACCTCATAAAGAACGCTTCGAAGGGCATTCCGGAACACATCGCAAAGGTTTTGATGAAACCCGAAGCATTTTAGATGCACAAAGCGCCGTGTAGACTCATGAAGACCGGCGACGCGATCAAGTATGCGTTCACCGGTCTCACCCTCCTAATCTTTGCTTACTTAGCGCTGGAGGGTCGCATCGAGACGCAGATACTGGGTGTTGTCTTCCTTGCTCTCGTAGTCTGGAGTCTATACCCGAGTAGGCACCTTGAGACCAGTCTCCTCATCATCGCCCTCATAGCCCTCTTTGAGGTAAGGCTCAACATTGAGGAGTTCATATTGGGCCTCTTCAGCACCTACGGGGGGAGCGGCCTCTGGATCATACTCTCGGGTTTCGTCTTGGCGAAGGGGATGGAGGTCAGTGGCCTCGGCAAGCGGATCGCCCTTGTGATCGCAACATCAATGGGATGCAAGCCGAGAAACATCATACTTGCTGTGGCGATCGCGAGCATGGCTATCTCCCCCCTCAGCCCGAGCACGACCGCTAAGGCGTTCATCATCCTCCCTATCTGCGTCGGATTGATAGATGCATTCGGTGTCGAGAAGGGGAAGAGCCAATTCGGCGCTGCCGTAATGCTCATGGCTATGGCTGGGAACAACATCTGCAGTACCGCTTTCCTGACTGCAACGATACCTAATCCAATCTCCGCAGACTACCTTGCAACGACACTCGGACTCAAGCTCGACTGGGGCGGCTGGTTCAGGATGGCGTTCCCCCTGACTGTTGTTCTCTTAGCCGCTAGTTACTTGCTCGTCGTCTGGATGTTCAAACCCGAGGTCGCCGCATCGAAGGAGACGTACGATAAGGTGCGCTCGATTAGGGATGACTTCGGCCCACTATCTGGGCGGGAGAAGGTCGTCGCTGTGACATTCGGTATCTCCCTCGTCCTATGGATATCTGAGCGGTACCTCCCATTCAACGCCGGCCTATTGAGCCTAGCGTTAAGCCTAGTGCTCTTCCTCCCCCAGACACATGTTATGGAGGTTAGCAAGTTTGGGAACAGCGTTCCCTGGGGTAGCATTGTGCTTTTTGCGGCAAGCATGTTCCTCGCGAAGGCGGTTGGGCGATATAGGGCGCTCGAACCGGTTGCTGAAGGGCTCTTTAACGCACTCGGGCTAAGCCAGCTTCCCGTATATTTGTTCATCTTAGGAGCTGTGCTGGTTGCCATGATGCTCCATCTTATTTTCACAAGTACGACCGTCTATGCGACGGTTATGGTACCTGTTATCATCGGGTTGACCGAGATATCCGGCGTGAATCCTCTGCTCACAGCTCTGCCTGTCGCCCTCCTCGCACCGATAGCGGTGATACTTCCCGTTAACACCATACCCAACATCATCTTTCACACTGAGGGTTGGTTCACCGAGAAGCAGATAATTACTTACGGTTTCGTCTTGAGTCTAGTCTCTGTCGCTGTCGTTCTCTTTGTAGGCATACCTTACTGGCAGATAATTGGTCTCATCTAGATGCATCGAGCTTGTCACGTCCTGTCTCATCTGTAACATTAACCGGGATCGGAGGCCAAAAGTTGTTATCTGGAAGCCACCAAGGACGAGGAGAACTGTGGCTATGAAGCTAAAGGGATTAATGAAACCAGAAAGTGGTGAGCCGAGCTTCTCGAAGCTCAAAATCGTCAGCCACGCTCTGCCTGCGATCATGAGTGTCCCACTGGACACGAACCTGTTGGAGGAGTTTACCTCGATGAAGACGCGAATCAAGGACGAGGCGGCGGCATTAGTCGAAGCTCTAGACTAAGGTGCCCTTCCAGCGCCGCCTCGCCTCGCCGACGGCGAAGACGGAGCCCGTAACGAGGATCATGTCTTCTTTCAATGCTTCTTCGAGGGCGCGCTTAAGGGCGTCGTCGACCTTCTCAACCGACTCCCATGGCTTGCCATGCTTCTCGATCTGCCTGCCGAGTCCCTCCCTCTCGGCAGCGCGCCCCATAACGTTGTGGCTTGTGACGACGAAGTAGTCGGCTACACGGGTGAGGTTGGCAATCATCTCGGGGATGTTCTTGTCGCTGCTGACGCTGACAACAACGATGATTTTGCGGTGGGGCAGTTCTCCAATAGCCTCCGCGAGAGCTAGGGTCGCCTCTGCGTCCTTGGCGGAGTCGAGGACAACTAGGGGGTTTCTCTGAACAACCTCCATCCTACCGGGCCACTTAACTGAGGCGAGGCCTTCCGAGATTGCCTTTCCAGTTATGTCAATATTATAGCGACTTAGGGCCTCGACAGCCCCGACGGCGGTGGCGGCATTGTATAACTGATAGCCTCCAAGGAGGGGGGTGTAGAGCATGTAGTTCCCCCTGAGGCCGTCGACAGCGAAGCTCTGTCCGTCCAGGTTCTTCTTGAGGCTCTTGAATTTGATGTCTGCCCCAACTCGGTGGATCTCGGTGTTGAGCTTGGCACATGTCGCCTTGAAGAGGGCGTAGACGGAGTCATCTTGCGTCGCCGTGACGAGTACACTGTCAGGCTTGATTATCCCCGCCTTCTCATAGGCGATCTTTAGCACAGTGTCGCCGAGAACTTGTGTGTGCTCGAGGCTGATGTTTGTGATAACTGAGACTAGGGGCTTGACAATGTTCGTGGCGTCGAGGCGTCCACCCATACCGACCTCGAGGACGGCGAAGTCGACGTGCCTCTCCTCGAAGTACTTGAATGCCATGGCGGTGACGATGTCAAAGAAGAGGGGATGTACCTTATCTGGTTCAATATTGAGTCTCTCGACGAGCGGGCGTATCTGCTTCGTTAGTCTAACGACGTCCTCTTCTGGTATCTCTTTCTTGTTGACAACGACTCGTTCGGTGAAGCGTTCTAAGTGTGGGCTCGTATAGAGACCGACTCTGTAACCTGCGGCGCGCAGTATACTGGCGATCATAGCAGAGGTGCTGCCCTTACCGTTTGTGCCGGTGATATGGATCACTTTGAAGCTATTATGGGGGTCGCCGAGCATCCCAACCAACCGGCGTATCGGGTCGAGTGTTCTCTCTGGCCCGAATCTACGCACCTGGAATAGCCAATCGACGGCCTCCTGATACTCGCCGGTCAAGGTCGTGTTGCATTTACACACGCTCCGATAAAGGGTTATTCACGCATCCTTTAGTGGCGGTTAGATGATATAGCAGAGGATTGAAAATGTTGTGTAGATGAGAATCACGGCGTGGAATAAGGGGAGGACTGAGGGCCAACTCTGGAGCGCGCCGCCCGATTCAACACACTCGTGAAGAGAACTGCATATTGGAAGTGGAACACTTGAAGCAGAGGACCAAGCAACCCGTCCCTCTGAGCCCATAGAGCGTCATCGACGTCTTCAACCCGCGCACCTCATCGTTGGTGGCATCTACGAGACCGATCATACTAAGGTGACCGCGCGCGTCGGTAGGGTCACTCCTCATCTAGCCTCGTTGGGAACGTTCTAATTCGTTGATTCCTCATCCTTCACCGATTGTTATGGCGAAGGATGTCTGGTTCGGCGTCCACCTCCCCTCCGAAGGGAAGGACTGGAACTACATGCGCGAAGCATGCCTTGGCATCGAAGCGAACGGCTACGACCTCTTCACGACAACCGACCACTTCATGAACATGTGGAACCCGCAGGGGGAGGGCAATCACCCGCTAGAGTGCTGGACGCTTCTTTCCAGCCTCGCCGCGGTGACGAAGCGTATAAAACTTGGCCCATTAGTTGGTTGCTATGGGTACAGGCCGCCAACGGTACTTGCGAAGATGGCGACGAGCGTCGACATCATCTCGAACGGGCGGCTCATCTTTGGCATCGGCGCGGGCTGGCACGAAGACGAGTTCAACGGCTTCATGGGCAGGTTCCCACCCGCACCTGAGAGACTCCGCGGACTCAGGGAGACCATCGAGATATGCAAAGGCATGTTCTCAAACGAGCACTTCACCTACAAGGGCAAGCTCTACAATGTCGACAACGTCCTCAACAAGCCACAGCCGATCCAGAAACCAATCCCTATCATGGTCGGTGGCGGAGGGGAGAAGGTCACACTACAACTCGCAGCGAAGCACTCCGACATTAGTCACTTTTTCACGGGCGATTTAAACATACTCGAGGCGAAGACCACGTCGCTCCGCGGTCACTGCGAGAAGCTCGGCAGGGACAACAAATCGATACGGAAGAGTACCGGCTTCAGTATTCTCCTCGGAAAAAACGACGACGATGCTGAGGCTAAGCTGAAGAAGGTGGCCTCGATGCGCGGGCAGACACCAGATGAGATGAAGAAGAGACTGGGGCCTGGATTCGGTACACCCGAGAAGGTCGCTGTGCACATGGAGGAGTATATCGACAGGGGGATAGGTCTCATAACCCTGAGCTTCACCGACTGGTCCGACATGCCCGTGTTCGCCGATGAGGTAATGTCACGTTTCTAGCGGCGCTCTCCGACCCAGCTGTAGCCAGTTTTCTCTTTCTTTATCCTGCCGAGGACGCCCGGTATATGGGGAACGAATAGCAGCAGTCTCCTCCTGTAGGCATCCTCAACGAGTCTCGCCCTGCCCGTTGCAGCCGCGACCTTATCCGTTTCGAAGGACGGTACCCAGTCAGTATGCTCGACGTGGACGGAGTGCAGGATTATGTCCGAGGTGTAGAGCAGCGTCTCATTTCCGGAGGATAGCTCTGTGACGGTTATTCCGGGCGAGTGGCCGGGGGCAGTCCTGACGGTCACGCCGTGTACTACTTCGGCGAAATCAGGGAGGAGTTTGAGCCTGTCGTCGAGCACTCGGAGGTATTCGGGTGCCCACCCCTCCGCGTTGGTGTTGATGTACTCAGCCTCTCTCGCGCTCATTATATACTCGGCGTTTGGGAATGTTGTTTTTCCAGCGGTCACTGCTCCGCCGAAATGGTCCCAGTGGCCATGGGAGACGACCACTGTATCAACATCATCTACGCTGAACCCCGCTTCCCC
>Ga0315286_10003310_pt1 | contig 15206 bp, 12 predicted proteins | sample YL17G10_0_MG_FD_205038 | JGI IMG/M metagenome (GOLD analysis project Ga0315286, IMG submission 205038) | Sediment microbial communities from Yellowstone Lake, YNP, Wyoming, USA - YL17G10_0 | ecosystem: Environmental > Aquatic > Freshwater > Lake > Sediment | place: USA: Wyoming | collected...
TTTCTTCTTTGCCATCGGTGACTCCCTTCATGAGTTCCGAAGGCGTTCTTTTACCAGCGGAAGCCGCGTTTAGCAAGGCTTTGAACGGCAGGGCCACAGTTGATGTTTGGCAAGGCGGGGCATATGCTTAACCGGTTACGCTGCCCGTTGCGAACAGGCGGCCGGTCTTGCAGCAATAGTTTTCAAGTCATCGCGGGGTCCGTATTGGGTGAAGGATGGCCCCCGCGAGTGCCGATTTATGGAACACAGATCGTTATTCCAGGGGTTCAATACTGAAGGCCCGGTCGGCCTGTGGGGGGGCTTGGCGTTTTATGCGCGGCCGGGATTCCGGGCAAGGAGGTTGTGCAAACAGATATGGCCGCCGCGCAGGCTACCGTGCGACAGCCGAGCCTTTACGGTCCTCTTTTGCGCCATGCGTACATCGCAGCCGTTCACCTGCTGTTGTTTGCCTTCTCGCTGTGGGTGGCGTACGGGCTTCGTTATGAGTTCCGCATACCCCCGGCGGCCCCCGCGATCCAGGACGCGATTCCTCCCGAGGTCGTTGGCATGCCTTGGCGGGACTATCCGAACGTCCCCGTGTCCGTCTGGGGCGCCTTCTACGGCCTGCTGATCTTCGTTCTCCTCGTGAAACTGCTGGTCTTCGGGTACTTCCGGCTTTACGCCGGATGGTGGCAGTACGCCAGCATCCAGGACCTGGTGGAGACGTTCAAGGCCAGCCACATCTCGACGTTCATTATCCTGCTAACGGTCTACACCTGTCGGGCGCTTTACCACTACAAGGCGGTGGGCGTGCGGCTGGCGGTGCCCGACACGGTCCTGATCATCGACTGGGCCGCTACGATTGCGCTGGCGGGGGGCATGAGGTTCCTCGTGCGCGTTATCCGGGAGGGATCGCGACCTGTAAGCCCCGCGGGCCTTACGCGAGTTTTGATCATCGGCGCGGGTGATGCAGGCGAAAGCGTGCTGCGCGAACTCTATCGCCTGCCCGTCGAGCGGTATCACGTGGTCGGGTTCGTGGACGACGACCCCAAGAAGCGCGGCATGCGGATTCACGGCGTGCCGGTGCTGGGAGGCGTGGCGGACCTGACCGCGGTCGCCCAGCGGCAGAACGCCCAGGAAGTCGTCATCGCTTTGCCGCAACCCACGCGCGAGGATCTGCGCCGAATCATCGAGGTCTGCAAGGGCCGGAAGATGACGTTCCGGATCGTTCCCGGCGTGGCGGACCTGATTGACGGACGCCTCGACGTCACCCGCCTGCGCGAGGTGGACATCAACGATCTCCTGGGCCGCGAGCCCATTTCGCTCGACGTGGAGGGCATCGGCCACCTTCTGGCCGACAAGGTTGTCATGGTGACGGGAGCGGGCGGGTCCATCGGCTCGGAACTCTGCCGCCAGATCGCCAACTTCCGGCCCAAGCGGCTCCTGTTGCTCGAGCAGGCCGAGAACAACCTCTTTTACATTGACCGGGAACTGCGCGCGGCGCATCCCGCCCTCCAGATCACGCCGGTTATCGCCGATGTCGGCGACCGGGCACGCCTCGATGGCGTCTTTCGCCACGATACGCCGGCCATCGTCTATCATGCCGCGGCCCACAAGCACGTGCCGATGATGGAACTGAACCCCGGCGAGGCGATCAAGAACAACATCTTCGGCACCAAGAATGTTGCCGACATGGCGGGCAAGTACCACACCGAGGCGTTCGTACTCATCTCCACCGACAAGGCCGTCAACCCGACCAGCATCATGGGGTGCACGAAACGCATCGCCGAGATGTACTGCCAGTCGCTTTCACTGCAGCCGGAGTGCGCGAAAACCAAGTACATCATCGTGCGGTTCGGCAACGTCCTGGGATCATCGGGCAGCGTCGTTCCGGTCTTCCGCGAGCAGATCTCGCGCGGCGGGCCGGTCACCGTGACCCACCCCGAGATGCGCCGCTACTTCATGACGATCCCCGAGGCGAGCCAACTCGTTATCCAGGCTAGCGTCATCGGCAAGAGCGGTCAGACCATGCTCCTGGACATGGGGACGCCTGTCAAAATCATCGACCTGGCACGCGACATGATTACGCTGTCGGGGTTCCGGCCGGACATCGACATCAAGATCGAATTCCAGGGCATTCGCCCGGGCGAAAAACTCTTCGAGGAACTCCGCACGACCGCCGAAAACGTTCTGCCAACGCACCACCGGAAGATTTTCGTGTGGCAGAGCCGCCAGTGCACCCAGGACGAGATTCAAGGGGCGTTGACTCGCCTGGAGACCGCGACCAACGGCCAGACGCTGGCGGACGTTCAGAGCGTTCTGCGGAGCATCGTGCCCGAGTTCGACCCGCGGCCGACGTTGGGCCCCGCACAGGCGTAAGCGGCACGCGGCGACCCCTCGGGCGCTCTGAGTTGTAGGATGTGGCACGGCTGGCTTGTCCAGCCGTGGGTAGCGCCGCAGACCTTCCGCCACGGCTGGACAAGCCAGCCGTGCCACAGCCGATAGGGAAGAGCGCCCAGGCTGACGCCATACGTCACACGACTTGCCCCGTCTTTCGCTTGGCACACGCTTCGGCCGGGCCTTATAATGCCTCTCTCTGCGGTTGCGCGCGCAGGCCAAGGGCTGAGACATGCGGATGCTCGTGACGGGCGGGGCGGGGTTCCTCGGGTCGCACCTGGCGGACCGTCTGGTCGCTGACGGCCACGAGGTCATCTGCCTCGACAATCTCTCCTCCGGCCGCCGCCGTAACGTCGAGCACCTGGATGCCTCGGGACGCTTTCGCTTCATCGAGGCCGACGTCGTCGATCCGCTGCCCGTCCGCGGACCCCTGGACCGCATCTACCACCTGGCGTCGCCGGTGACCTGCATCCATCACGTCGCGCGGCCGATCGCCACGCTGCGGGCCGCCGCCGAGGGGACGCGCAACGTCCTCGACCTGGCCACCGAGTGCGGTGCGGTGATGCTCCTGGCCTCCACGAGCGAGGTCTACGGCGACCCGCTCGTCCATCCGCAGGTCGAGACCGACGTCGGGCACGTCAACCCGATCGGCCTGCGGTCGCCCTACGACGAGGGCAAGCGGTTCGCCGAGGCGCTGACCGTGGCCTACGCGCGGCAGCGCGGCACGAAGGTCCGCATCGCGCGGATCTTCAACACCTACGGGCCGCGCATGAGGCCGGATGACGGCCGCGCCATTCCGACCTTCATCGTCTGCGCCCTGGCGGGCAGGCCCCTGCCGGTGTTCGGCAACGGCCGGCAAACCCGCAGTTTCTGCTATGTCTCGGACATGATCGAGGGCCTCGTGTGCCTGGCCGAGGCCCAGTACGACAGGCCGGTCAACTTCGGCAACCCTGATGAAATGACCGTCCTGGAACTGGCTCGCGAGATTCAGGCGCTGGCGGGGGCGTCGAGTGCCCTGGAGTTGCGTCCCCCGATGGAGGACGACCCGGTCCGCCGCCGGCCCGACATCGCGCTGGCGAAGCGCCTCCTGGGCTGGGAGCCGAAGGTGCCCCGGGCCGAGGGGCTGAAGCGGACGATAAAATACTATCGTACGGAGGAGTCATTGTGCGGACTATGAAATACTATCGTACGGAGGAGTCATCGCGATGAAAGTTTTCGTCACCGGCGGGGCAGGGTATATCGGCAGCCACGTGGTGCGTCTGCTGCTGGAATCTGGCCACTGCGTTCGCGTTTACGACAACCTGTCGGAAGGCCACGCGGCGGCGATTCCCGCCGAGGCGCTCTTCCGCGGCGACCTTATGGACGAGACGCGCCTGGCCGAGGGGCTGGCGGGCGGATGGGACTGCGTCATGCACTTCGCCGCCAACTGCTACGTCGGCGAGAGCATGGAGAACCCCGAGAAGTATTACTACAACAACGTCGTGGGGAGCCTGCGGCTGGCGATGGCGATGCGCAAGGCCGGCGTCGGCCGCATCGTCTTTTCCTCCAGCGCCGCCACGTACGGCAACCCCGTGACGGTGCCGATCTCCGAGGGCCACCCCAGCGCCCCGATCAACGCCTACGGCCAGACGAAACTGGACTTCGAGGTGGCGCTCGGGTACTACGCCGCGGCATACGGCCTCGGCTATGCGGCCCTGCGGTACTTCAACGCCGCCGGCGCATCGCCCGATGCGAAGATCGGTGAGGACCACGATCCTGAGACGCACCTGGTGCCGGTGGTGCTGCAGGTCGCCCTCGGGCAGCGCGAGGCCGTCTCGCTCTTCGGCACGGATTATCCGACGCCCGACGGCACGTGCATCCGCGATTACGTCCACGTCTACGACCTGGCCCAGGCGCACATCCTGGCGATGCAGGCGATCCGGCCGGGCAAGGGCCTGACGTTCAACCTCGGTAACGGCGCCGGGTACTCGGTCCGCGAGGTGATCGAGGCGGCCCGCCGCATCACGGGCCACGCGATTCCGGTCAAAGAAGGTCCCCGCCGCGCGGGCGACCCGCCGTCGCTCGTGGCCTCAAGCGAGCGGATCATCAAGGAACTGGGCTGGAAGCCGCAGTACCCCGCGATCCAGTCGATCATCGAGACGGCCTGGCGCTGGCACAAGTCGCACCCGCAGGGCTACGGCGACTGACGTGTTTGAGCCCGCCGCGGGAGCGGCGGGGTACTTCCGTACGCCACCCGTGCTGCCCATGCCCGATTGCGTTCTCACTTGGACTGCGCGGCGAAAAGTACCCCCGCCGGCACCGCCTGCTTCTTCACCTTCGGCCCCTCCCACGAGACCGCGAGTTCCTCAAGTTCCGTGCGGTCGAAGTACTCGACCCGGATCGCGTGCTTGCCGGCCATGAGCGGGATGAACCCGCGATTCTCGGTGGGCGGATGCGCGCCGTCGCGATCCACGACCAGGCGGTCGCCGATCCACAGGCGGCTGCCGTCGTCGGACTTCAGGTAGAACGCCCAGATGCCGTCGGCCGGCACGTCGATGTACCCCGTAAACCGCAGGGCGAAGTTGTCTTTGCCGCGATACGGGCCAAGGTCGAACGTCTCGGCCTTGGCCGTGGCCTTGGGCTTCAGGGTGGCGAAGTCGGGCAACCGGTCCCACGTGCCCTCGTAGTATTCCCGCACGAGGCCGGGCACGAGGTTCGGCGGGTTGTCGGGGTTGCGCGGCGGGATGGCGACGGGCGTTGCAGCCAAGTCAATCGTCTGGCCCCCGCGTACCAGTCGCAGGCGCAGGGGCTCGCCGGCGTGGCAGTTCATCAGGGCGAAGATGTAGTCGATTCCGCTGGCGACGGTTGCGCCGCCGACACCGATAACGAAATCGCCTGCGCGAATGCCCGCGGCCTCGGCAGGGGCGCCCTTTGCCACATCCGTAACGGCCGCCGGGCTGCCGGTTGTCACCCGCAGGCCGAGGACGAACCCCAGCCGCCCCTCCGGATCGAGGATCTCCGGCAGCGCCTCGCGGATGCGGTCCACGGGGATGGCGTAGCCCATGTCGTTGGCCCCGGTCTTGGAGGTTGTGTTGATGCCGATCATTTCGCCGCGCATGTTAAGGAGCGGGCCGCCGGAACTGCCCGGGTTGATGGCCGTGTTGGTCTGAATCATGCTAGGAAAAGAGGTATAGTCGGACTTGGTGGAGCGGTTCAGGGCGGCAACGACGCCGGTCGTCACGCTCAGGCCCACTCCGAACGGGCTGCCGATTGTGACGATCGGGTCCCCCGGCACCAGCGTGCTGCTGTGGCCGAACTGGATAGGCGTGAGCGGTTGCTCCGCGTCGACCTTCAGGACTGCCAGGTCCCGCATCTCGTCGACGGCCACGACGCGGCAGGGATAGTCGCGGCCGTGGATGCCGGCGGCGCCTTTGCCGCCGCGACGCAAAATGTGGGCGTTGGTCAGGATATACCCGGCCTCATGCACGATCACGCCCGTACCGTACTCGGTGTGGGTGGTCTTGGGGTCGGCCGGGTCCTTGCGGGCGAAGCCGAGCGTGGCGACCGACGCCTCGCACTTGCGGTAGACGTCGGCGGCGGACAGCGGGGCGGTGACGCTTGGTTTCGCGGCGGCGGCGCGGGGGCTTGCCTTCTCATCGGCCCCTGCGTAGCCTGCGACAAGAATGGCGCCGGCGACCACGAGCAGCCAGGGCAGGGCAGACGATCGTCGGCTCATGCGTATCTCCTTTGCCGCGGCGGATGGGCGGCGGCACGGGATGTATTATAACCATAACCGGCCCCCGCAAGCATCTTATGCGATGGCGGAGTTGATGGCGGAGTTTGTTGACACACGGGGTTCGCACCACTTAAACTGATACTGCTTGGCCGCGGCCGTGTTCAATCTATACCCGGATGAACGGGGCGCGAGGCTTTGGCGTAAGCGAAAGCGAGAAAGCAAACCATGCGGTACTTGATCGCAGTGGCCGCCCTGGCGGCTCTGTTTGCAGGCGGTTGTAGTTCGGGCGACTCCTCGGCAACGGCCGCCCCGCGAGCCGCCGTGACACAGATCCTCGACGCGGTTGCCTCCTCCGTTGCCGGCAGTCGCGACGACGACGTCACGTGGTACGAGCCCGAGAACCTGTACGAGTACATCGACGGCGCGGCTCCGATATACACTGACGCCGGCTTCGTGATCCTTGCGCACAGCGAGTGGCGCGCCAACGGCGGCAAGGAAGGCGCCTACGTTGAACTCGACATCTACGACATGGGCTCGCCCCTGGGAGCGCTCGACACCATGGCCGACGGCCGCACGCCGCAGACCCAGTACCTCGACATCGGCAACGAGGCCCAGGTGAGCGACAGCGACATCGACCTGAGCGTGGGCCGTTACTATGTGAAACTTGTGGCCCGCCGCGACATCGAGGGACAGAAGGAGTTCGTCAAGGCGATCGCCACGGCCATTGCGAAGGCGGCGCCGGCGGGGCCGGCCGACGAGGCGCTCGTTGCGCCGCTGCCGTCGACCAACATGGTCCGCCACTCTGCGGCCTACGTGACGAAAGGGTACCTCGCCCGCGAGTTCCTCAGCAAGATCCGCGAGGCCACTTACGAGGTCCAGGGCAAACGCGTACGCATGTTTGTCATGGACGCCGGCGACCCCGAGAAGGCCAAAACGATCATCGCGGAGTGGAAAGACTCGATCCCGTCGCAACCGATCGGCGCCCAGGAGTTGCCGAACACCGTTTCGTACACCGAGGAGTACGTCGGCGCTATCACCGCGCAGGCCCAGGGCCATTGGGTGGCCGGCGTAATCGGCGAGGCGGCGGTCGGCAAGCCCATGCTGGCGTCGTTCCTCAAACATCTGGAGTAGTGCGGGTGCTATTACTACAACGCCACTTAACCTTTGCGCGGTGGGTCTCCGGACCCACCGCGCTCGAAAGGGCGGTTCCTGGCTCAGAAAACGAGGCATGCGCGGCGGGTCGGGAGACCCGCCGCGCAAAGTAGCGTTGTAGTGCTGTGCACCCACAAATAAATGCTACCCCACGCTTCGGAGAACCACTCATGAAGTTGCCCGCCTTCACGACCATCTGCGGCCTTGCGCTCGTCGGACTCCTGCTGCTCGCTTGGGGGCCGCAGCGGGCGAACGCCGACGAAGTGCTTTTCGGTTTCGGGCAGGATTTCGACGTCTCCAAGGTCGTCACGTCCGACGCCAAGGCGAGCGTGTCGAAGGCGGCCGGCGGCGCGGCCCTGGTGGTCGCCACCGGTCACAAAGATCCGTGGCCGGGTGTTACCCTGAAGGCGCCGAAGGGCACGTGGAACCTCTCGAAGGACGAGTTCCTGGAGATGGCCGTCAGGAACACCAGCGCCGGCCCCGTCACGGTCAACTGCCGCGTCGATAACGACGGAGCCGACGGCACACGCAACTGCTGCAACGGCAGCGTGACCGTAAAGCCCGGCGAATCGGCGATGTTCCGCGTGCAACTGGTCCGCAAGCCCGCCGGCCCCGCGAGCATCAAACTCTTTGGCATGCGCGGCTACCCGGTGCTGATGGACGGCCCGAACATGATCGACCCCGCGAAGGTCACGCAGATTCTGTTCTTTGTCGCCAAGCCCGTCACCGATTGCACGTTTGAGGTGGGCGCCATCCGAGCGGGCGGCAAGTACGCCGGGCCGAAGGACATTCCCGTCACCGCCGAGAAGTTCTTCCCCTTTATCGACCAGTTCGGACAGTACATCCACCGCGGCTGGCCCGGCAAGACCCGCGCTGTAACGGACATGGACGATCGGAAGAAAGAGGAGGCGGCGGCCCTCAGGTCCCGGCCTGGCCCGAAGAACTGGGACCAGTACGGCGGCTGGAAGGATGGCCCGCAACTGGGGGCCACCGGCTTCTTCCGGGCCGAGAAACGCGACGGCAAGTGGTGGCTGGTGGACCCGGAAGGGCGGCTCTTCTGGTCGCACGGCATCGACTGCGTCAACGATAACGCCGCCACGCCCCTGGACGAGCGCGACTCGTGGTTTGCCGACCTGCCCACGGGCAACCCCGATTTCAAAGAGTTCTTCGGCAAGGCGTTCGCCACGCACGGCTACTACAAGGACCGCACGGTGCGCATCTTCAACTTCGCGGCCGCCAACCTCAAACGCAAGTACGGGCCGGACTGGAGGAAGGCCATGGCCGAGATGGCCCACAAGCGCCTCCGCTCGTGGTGCATGAACACGATCGCCAACTGGTCAGATTCGCATATCTACCTTATGCGAAAGACGCCCTACACGGCCAACGCATCGTTCCGCAGCAAGGTCATCCAGGGCAGCAAGGGGTACTGGGGGCAGTTCAAGGACCCGTTCGAGCCCGAGTTCGCCGCCAACGTCCGGGCGTCCATGGCGAAGGAGGCGGGCACGAGCGTCGGCGACCCGTGGTGCATCGGGTACTTCATCGACAACGAGATCGCCTGGGGCGACGACACGTCGCTGGCGGTGGCGGCCCTTCAGTCGCCGCCCGACCAGGCGGCCAAGAAAGCGTTCATCGAAGACCTCAAGGCCAAGTATGGTGAGATTGCCAAGATGAACGAGGCATGGGGCGCGAGCCATGCCTCCTGGGACGCCCTGGCGCAGAGCACCGCCGCGCCCGACAAGAAGCGTGCTGCCGCCGACCTTGCCGCGTTCTACACGCGCCTGGCCGAGCAGTATTTCAAGGTTTGTCGCGATGCCGTCAAGGAGGTCGCCCCGAAGCAGATGTACCTGGGTTGCCGCTTCGCCTGGACGAACGACCGCGCGGCCGTTGCGGCGGGGAAGTACTGCGACGTTGTCAGCTACAATCTCTACCACCGGTCGGTGGCCGAGTTCAAGATGCCCGGCGGGGTCGATAAGCCTGTCGTCATCGGCGAGTTCCACTTCGGGGCGCTCGACCGCGGCATGTTCCACACGGGCCTCGTGCCGTGCACGAGCCAGGCCGACCGCGCGGCCACGTACAAGTCGTACGTGCGCGGGGCGATGGCGAACCCGCAGATCGTCGGGACGCACTGGTTCCAGTACCAGGACGAGGCCACCACCGGCCGCCCGTGGGACGAGGAGAACTACCAGATCGGCTTCGTTGACGTCTGCGACACGCCATACGCCGAGACGATCGCCGCCAGCCGCGAGGCGGGGCAGGATATGTATCAGTTCCGTGCGGGGGCGAAGTAGGTGTTGGCACGAAAACACTTGGCGCGGCGGGTCGGGAGACCCGCCGCGCCAATCTGCTTTTAGCGTTGCAGTGTTACACCGCCGTCGGCGCCCAGCCCTTGCGGTACTGGAGTTGGATCAACTTGTTGAGTTCCGGCATGTTGGTGCACTTCATGTTCGGGCCGTCCCAAAGAACCTTCTTGCCGAGGCCGGCCTTCTGGGCCAGGTTGCCGAGGCAGACAATCTCGGTCAGCACGGCCGCGACCTCGAAGGGGGAACTTGCGGCGGCCGGGTTGCCCGCCCGCACGGCGTCGTAGAAGTTGCCGAAGTGCCCGCCCTTGACACGCGGAATCGACGGCGTGGGCGCCTTGTACTCCTTCATCTTCTCCACCGGCAGAAGCGTCACGCCGCCGCCGTAGCAGCCGGTGAACATCGTGCCTTTGTCGCCGATGTAGATCGTGCCGCTGCCTTCCAACTTCAGGCCGGTCTTCTGCTTCCACTCCGTGGCCACCGTCGGCCAGTTCTGGGACCCTGTGGGGACGGTATCCTCGCCGTCGGCCTTCGCCTCGTTTTTTGTCTCGGTCTTTGTGCCCGGCTTCTTGCCGTCCCACCAGTAGACCTTTACGGCCGGCATATTGCCGCGCGCCGGGAAGTCGTACCGCAGGCGGTCGCCGACGGGGTAGCGTTCGTTACTGCCGCCAAGGATGTACTCGGCCTCGATGGACGTCGGGTGCTTCAGTTTCAGTGCCCAGACGACGCCGTCCATGACGTGGCAGGCCAGGTTTCCGAGCGACCCGTTACCGAAATCGTACCAGCCGTGCCACTCGTGCGGATGCAGGTCCTTGTGGTAATCGCGGGCCGGGGAGGGGCCGATCCACTCGTCCCAGTGCATGCCTGCGGGGACGGGCAGGGTGGGCGGGCGCGGGCCCGCGCCGCCGTTGGCGCGGTCGGTCCAGCAGTGGACCTCGGTGACATTGCCGATGGCGCCGGCCCAGATGTACTCGCACAGGCGCCGGTAACCCTCGCCGGAGCGGCCCTGGTTGCCCATCTGCGTCACGGCCTTGTACTTCAGCGACGCCGCGGCCATCTGCCGGGCCTGCTCCACGGAGTGGGCCAGGGGCTTCTCGACGTACGCGGCCTTCCCGAGTTGCATGGCGATCATCGCCGGCAGAAAGTGGTGATGGTTGGGCGTGGCGACGCTGATGGCGTCGATGTCCTTGCCCATTTCGTCGAACATCTTGCGGTAGTCGTAGTACTTCTTGACGCTGCCGAGGTTGGCCTCGGGCACCTTCTTGGCGAGGCCTTCCAGGCCCTTGCCCCACCTGGTTTCGTCGACGTCGCAGACGGCGACGAGTTGCTCCCTTGCGGCATTGGGCAGGTGGGTGCCGCCGCCCTGTCCGCCGCAGCCGATGACGGCGACGCGCACTTTCGAACTGGACGCCGGGCCGGCCGCCAGAATGATCGGCCCTCGCACCAGGCTCAGCCCTGCCGCCGCACCCGCGACGACCGCACTCTTCTTGAAGAAGTCCCGACGTGTCAGTCCGCTCTTCATCCGTGCTCTCCTATAAGACCCTCGAAGGGCGTTTGGTACTCAGACTTCCCAGCCCTTGCGGTACTGGCGTTTCACGTACTGGTTGAGTTCGGGTATGTTGGTGCACTTGAGGTTGGCGGCGTCCCACTCGATTTTTTTGCCCTGACCGGCCCGCATGCCGAGGATGCCCAGCAGGAGCAGTTCGGTCAGCGGTCCGCCCGAGTCGGTGAAGTTTGACGTGGTCGGCGCGCCGCCCTTGCAGGCCTTGATGAACTCCTCGAAGATCTCGCCGTTGCGGGGCAGGGTCTTGGGCGGATCGGGGATCTCCTTCTGCCTTTCGGCGGGGAGGAAACTTGTGCCGCCGCCGTAAGCGCCGGTGTACATGACGCCCTTGTCGCCGATGTAGAGGCTGCCCTTGCCGCCGAGTTTGCGGTTGTGCGTTTTTTCGAGTTCATCGGCCACCGGCGGGCGGTGCGGCTTGCCGCTTACGACGCCGTCCCACCAGTAGTATGTGACGGCGGCCTGGTTGGCCACCGCGGGGAAGTTGTACTTGATCGTGTTGATGGCGGGGAACATCTCGGTGCCGCCCTCGGCGGATTTCACCACCTCGATGCTGGTCGGCATGCGGTAGTCGAGTATCCAATGGGCGCCGTCGGCCATGTGGCAGCCCCAGTCTCCCAGGAGGCCGCTGCCGAAGTCCCACCAGCCGCGCCAGCGGGCGGGGTGCAGGTTGTCGTGGTAGTTGCGGAACGGCGCGGTGCCGATCCATTCTTCCCAGTGCAGGCCCGCCGGAACCGGTTTCGTGGCGGGGCGTCCGGCCGTGCCGCCGCACGGGCAGATCGAGTTGTCGCACCACGTGTGGATTTCCTTGACGGTGCCGATGGCGCCGGCCCGGACGTACTCCACCAGGCGGCGGTAGCCGTCGCCGCAGTGGCCCTGGTTGCCCATCTGGGTCTGGACCTTGTACTGCTTGGCGGCCTCGCCCAGGGCGCGGGCCTCCCAGATATCGTGTGTCAGGGGTTTCTCGCAGTAGACGTGCTTGCCCAGCCTGATGGCCCTCATGGCGGCGGCCGTGTGGTTGTGGTCGGGCGTGGCGACGAAGACGGCGTCGATGTTCTTGCCCATTTCGTCGAAGAGATTGCGGAAGTCCGCGTACGTCTTGATGGCGGCCGTGTTCTGGGGCGCCAACTTGTGCTTCTCGACGTTCTTGGGGTCGCCGAGGAACTGGAGCGCCTTTGCCATGTGCCCCTCGTCCACGTTGGCTAGGGCCACCACTTGCTCGGTGCCTGCGGCCGCCAGGTGGGATTGCCCGCGCCCTCCGCAACCGATGACGGCGCAGCGGAGATTTTGGCGCGAAGCATCGGCAGCCAGAATGATCGGCCCTCGCACCAGGCTCAGCCCTGCCGCCGCACCCGCGACAACCGCACTCTTTCTGAAGAAGTCCCGACGCGTAAGTCCACCGGCCATGCTATGTCTCCTCACACGGGCGCACATGAACTGCCGCCTGTCACGTACTTAACGCGGCGGCCAGGATTCCATTGCATCCAAAACGGGCCGCCGGTGCAACATTAAACCCGGCCCGGAATCGCTTGCGTAACTCGGGGCGAGCCACTATGTTTAATCTCCTGTGGCAGAGCAAGTCCAGTGAACCGAGCGGGTGAAAGGGGCATCGAATGTCGATCACGCGTCGTATTTTCCTGAAGGGCACCGCCGTGGGGCTGGCCGGCGTGGCCGTGGCGTCGAAACTGGTGACGGCCGAGGCCGCGGGCCCGGTCAAGATCCGTGTCAGTTCCTGTAGCATCGGAAGCCTCGAGAGCGCCAAGAAGGCGGGCCTCGACGGCATGGAAGTGGGCGCGGGCGGCGCGGGTCCGAAAATGTCCGTCTCCGATCCGGCCACGATCAAGAAATACCAGGACCAGATGAAGGAGACGGGCCTCGTGGTCTCTTCGATCATGATGAGCGTCTTTAACTCTAACCCCCTGGCCTCCGACCCGAGCGGCCCCGCGTGGCTGGAGCAGACCATCGACGCCGCCAAGGAGTTGAAGGCCCACACCATTCTCGTGGCGTTCTTCGGCAAGGGGAGCCTGGGCTCGAAGGGCAACGTGAAGGCGGCCGACGTGGACGCGGTGGTCGAGCGCCTGAAGGCCGTCGCCCCTCGCGCCAAGGATGCCGGCGTGTACCTCGGCATCGAGAATACGTTGCCGGCCGAGGAGAACATGAAGATCCTCGAGCGCATCAATAACCCGGCGGTCCGCATCTACTACGATTGCTTCAACCTGGCCGGGCAGGGCTACGACGTGCCGGCCGAGATACGCCTCCTCAAGGACAAAATCTCCATCTTCCACTTCAAGAACGGCGGCGATTACCTTGAGGGCGGCAAGATTAAGTGGGACCCCATTGCGGCGGCCATGAAGGAGATCGGCTACCAGGGCTGGATCGTCCTGGAGACCAGCGCCCCGTCGAAAGACCGCGTGGCCGACGACAAGAAGAACGCCGAGTACATCCGGAAGTTGTTTGCGTAGCATAGTGCAGTTCGCAGGCCACGGACTGGCGGCGAAGGGGCGTTGCAGTAGAATAACAGGGTGGCCACCTTCTGCTATGGGCGGCCTCCAATGCGAGGTGCAACCATGACGCGAGACGAATTGCTTTCGCGGATATCCATCGACCCGAAGGTCTGTTTCGGAAAGCCGTGCATCCGGGGGCACCGGCTCTGGGTTTCGCTGATCCTGGATCTTCTGGCCAGCGGCTGGAGCACCGAGCAGGTCCTCGGCGAGTACCCCGGCCTGACTAAAGAAGACGTGCTCGCCTGCATTGCCTACGGGGCCGAGATGTCGCGGGAACGCTACGTTGATTTGCCGACCGGAAAAGCCACGTGAGAGTCAAACTGGATGAGAACCTGGGTCGGCGGAGCGCGGAACGGTTTCGAGCTGCCGGCCACAACGTGGCCACTGTGCCGCCGCTGTTGCGGAACCGGCCGGCGAGAGTTTTTGCTTGAATGTGTGCGAAGAGGCGGCTAAGTGTACCCGTACCCCGTGACTGCGGGAACGGTTTTTTCGGTATGACAGGAGAGGAACACGCCAATGGTCCAGCGATGGCTCAAGTGCACGGTTCAGAAGGGGATGTTCAGTGACGAGCGGGCGGTTTCCTATCCGCCAACCGGCGCGTGTGCTTCATCCGTTTTTGTCCCCAAGGAGGAAGTTGAGGGCGATGTGGGGCAGCAGGGCAGAGTCCGGGTTCAGTACTTCCAGCAAGGGAAGTCTGCCTGGGCCGTTCTGCCGGCGGAGGATCAGCCGATCATACGCGTCCGTCAGACCGACCTGGCAGAGTTATGATATTATCTAATGTTAGCATCCACGAGGCGCTGGATAAGAAGTGGCTTGTGATCGATCCCGAACCGCAGCCGAGGCACAAGACCTGCGAGGCCCCCGATTGCCCCTATCAAACCAGTTCCGTGGACCTGAGGCTCGGCAGCGAGATCGCCTACTTTAAGGAAGGCTTGGCCTTCTCGATTGATCTTCGGCGGGGAACGTTCGCCAACCTGTTCGGCCCGAATTCGGAAAACCGGACGATTACCGAACAGCAACCCTATGCCTTGGCGCCTCACAAGATGGTTCTTGGCAGAACGCTCGAACGCATTGAATTGCCCCTTCTTCCCGGCGGTAATTCCCTTGCCGCCCGTGTCGAGGGCAAGAGTTCATATGCTCGCTGCGGGTTGCTGGTCCATTTCACCGCGCCGACGATCCATGCCGGCTTCAAGGGCACGATTACGCTCGAGTTGATCAACCTCGGTATCATTCCCATTTTGCTTTCCCCGGGAGCCCCGATTTGCCAACTCATCATCGAGCAAGTTCATGGAATTCCAGTCAGAAATGACAGCCAGTTCCAAGGACAGGGAACGATTGATGGCAAGCCCCGTTAGTGCTTATGGCAAACGATTATGAGTTTCCGTGGAGTTATTGTTTCCAGCATTACCAGACAATTGGGAGACCCAACGATGAAACCCGTAGCCAAACTGAGTGCAATCGTGATGATGTTCGTCTTTGCGGCGGCGCTCGTGACCGCCGCCGAAGACGCCGCAAAGCCCGTCGAGCCGTTCAATGGCAAAGACCTTACGGGCTGGAAGATGCGCACCGCCGCACCCGACCGCAACCAGTGGAAGGTCGGC
>Ga0315286_10003312_pt1 | contig 15204 bp, 14 predicted proteins | sample YL17G10_0_MG_FD_205038 | JGI IMG/M metagenome (GOLD analysis project Ga0315286, IMG submission 205038) | Sediment microbial communities from Yellowstone Lake, YNP, Wyoming, USA - YL17G10_0 | ecosystem: Environmental > Aquatic > Freshwater > Lake > Sediment | place: USA: Wyoming | collected...
GACGCCGTCTACGAGGCCGTCGGCACGGCCGCCGTCGTGCGCGAGGGGCTGGGCCTCGTGCGGCAGGGCGGGCGGTACGTCGCCGCGGGGTTCGGTCAGCCCGGCGGCAGGATGGAGTGGGACCCGTTTGCCGACCTCGTGCGGCCGGACCTCAAGTACGTCGGCGTCTGGGTCAGCCACACGCGGCACACGGTGCAGGCACTGGAACTCGCGAGGCGGCACCTCGCGGACTTCGCCCTCATGGTCACGCACACGGTGCCCCTGGCCGAGGCCAACAAGGCCCACGACCTGATGCGGCGCGGCGAGGCGATGAAGGTGGCCCTTGAGCCGTAAGGGCCGGGCGCTTCTGGGTTCAGCCGTGCTGGCGGCAACTGAATGCGCCCCAACGAGCGGGGTGGCTGCGCGATGGCGCACCCCGAGCCCATTTGGCCGCCCCGCTCGTCGGGGCGTGTGTTCTTGTTAGCGTCGACAGGCGCGCCTTACTCGACCGGGTTCACCACGCGGCCCATGAACAGGATCGCGCCGGTCTTGGAGTCGCGGATGAGGAACGCGAACGGGTGGTCGGCGCGGAACGTGATTGGCTCTTCCGTCTCGATCTTCGCGCCGGGCTTGACCACGGCCGTGGCGGCCGCCGCCTCCGTGCCTTCTTCGTTGACGTCGACGAACGCCTTATGGATCACCTCGGCGATCCAGAGCGGCTCTTTGCCGCCATTGGCCCCCGAGAAGTCGGCCTGCCCCGACCGGAACGCCAGGGGCATGCCCATGGCGGCCAGCGTCTTCGAGAGCATGAAGGCCCGCGTCGTATTCAGCCGCGGCAGCCACACGCGCACTTCCTTCCACTGCATCCGCACCAGGCACTCGGCCAGCCGCTCGACCGAGAGCGCCTGCTCGAACTCCGCCAAGCCGTCCTTCTTCTTCGGCAGGAGCACCATCATCGCCAGCCGGTCGCCCCTGTAAGGCAGGGCGAGGGCCTGGAAGTCGCCCGCGTCGGCGTACTGGAACCGGGCCGTCTGGTTCATGATGGGCGCGGTGACCTTCTTGTCGGCCGACGCAAAAAAGTCGATGTCGGCGGTCCAGATGGGCTTGAACTTGTGGACCCACTCGCCCTTGAAGTAGATGGCGCTGGCGAGGACCAGTCGCGTCTGCGGGTCGAGCACGCCCGGCGGGATGAGGTCCTTGATCTTCTCGCGGGTCTCCTTCTCGGCCCACGCGTTGATGGTCCGGCGGGCGCCCTCGGCGTCGGCCGCAAAGTCGACTTCCTGGAGGCCCGCGCCGAAACTGGTCTTGAGGACCGCCAGGTAATCCGGCAGGAATCCGTACGCCCTCTGGCCCCACAACGAGTTCGCGACCGAGAGTTCGTAGCCGCTCGACGGCCCGTCGGCACGAAGCGGCGCCAGGGCCGCCCCGAAAGCGCGGGCGATCCAGTCTGGTCGGATGGGCTGGTCCGGCCGCAGGCCCAGGGTCGTGGCCATCTGGTCGAGCGTCTGGCCGCGGGCGCCCGTCGCGGTCATCGCCAGGGCGGTCGAGATGCTCTCGGGCGAGAAGAAGAGGTTCCCCGGCTCGGCCCGCAGTCTCGCGTACAGGGCCAGGGCGAACCGATTGCCGGCGTCGGTGACCACGGCGACGTCGGACGCGGCCGGGCCGGTGCCGCCGGCCGCCACCTTGGGATCGACAACCGGCCGGGCGGGGATGAGGGCCGCCGGCGTCGTCCCGAGTTGGGCGGCCATCGCAGCCAGGCGCTTCTGCATCTCGTCGACCTGGGCCACCTCGGCATCGAGTTGCTTCAGTTGGGCCTCGAGTTGGGCCCGCTGGCTCGGGTCCTGGATTCTCGGCAGGGTGTCGCGTGTCTCCTGGATGGCGGCGAGGAGTTTCTCGCGCAGGGCCGCCAGGTCGTCGCGCTGCGCGGCGACGCTCTTGGCTTGGGCCTCGCGCTGGACGGCCAGGGCGGCCTGCCGTTTCTGGGTCTCGACGACGTCGGCCAACCGCGCCTCGAAGTCCTTGAGTTTGGCCTGGAGGGCCTCTTTCTGGGCCGGGTCGTCGGTCTTCGCGAGTGCGTCGCGGGTCTGCTCGACGGCCATGAGAAGTTGCCGGCGCATGGCGGCCAGGGCGTCGCGCTCGGCCTGGGATTTCTTCGCCTCGGCGTCTCGCTCGGCGGCCTCGGCGGAGAGTTTCTTTTCGAGCGCCGCCTTCTCGGCGGCCGCCTTGGCCGCCGCCTCGCGGTCCAGTCGCCTCTCGGCGGGCTCGTCCTGGGCGAGCGCAGCCGGGGCGAAGAACATCGCAGCGCTGCCGAGCAGCGCCGCCAGGAGCGTCCTGTGCAGGGCTGTCATTGTGGCCCCCTTGGCTATGCCTGAACGCGCCCCCGGAGAGCGGGGCGGCCCAATGTCTCGCCTTCGTGCCCGCGTCATCTTGCGGGGACCAGTTTCGCCGACGCCTCGGCGGCGCCGGCCGCGGGAACACTGAAACCGCCCGACCCCTTGTCGGCCGCGCTCGCGGTGTAGTCGCCCAGGAACCCGCGGAACTTCACCCGTCCCTCGGCGTCGGTCGTGAGTTTCTGCTCGCCGGTCCACCACTCGCCCTTGACCATCTTCATCAGGGCCTCGTAGGCGGGCTTGGGCGACATGTCTTTGCGCACGAGGCCCGACGGGGCGCCCATCCAGGAATGCCGGTCCGAGAAGTCCCACCACGTGACGCCCTGGACCGCCGGGTGCGAAAAGAGCGTGCGGTAGAATTCGGCCACCTCGCGGGCCTGGCGCGTCTCGCCCTCGGGCGTGGTGTTCCAGTCGGGCAGGGTCGACTTCCAGTCCATCTTCGGGTGCTTGTCGGCCGAGAGGATCGTGAGTTCCGTGAAGTGCAGGGGCTTGCCGAACTTGGCGAACCGCTCGCAGACCTCCCACGCGTGCCTGGCGCCCCAGTACCCGCCGTGCATGTGCGACTGAATGCCGATAACGTCGATCGGCACGCCCGCGTCGAGGCACCCCTGGATGAGTTTCGCGTAGTTCTCCGACGTGTCGTAATCGTTCAGCAGGAGCGTGGCCTTCGGGTCTGCGGCCCGCGCGGCCGCGAAGGTCCGCCTGATGAGTTCGACGGCTCCGAGTTTGCGGCACAGGCCGCCGATGGGGTTGGAGTCGGGGTCGAAAGTGGGCATGCGGACGGCCTCGTTGACCACGTCCCACCGGTGCATGAGGTCCCGCAAGTCGGTCACCTCGCGCGTGATGCGCCCGAGTTGCAGGCGCTCGACCTCTTCGAGCGGCCGCCCGAAGAGCCACTTCGGGGGCACCTCGTGCCAGCACAGCGGGTGGCCCTTGGTCTCGATGTCGCGCGAGGCGCACCACTCGGCCATCATGTGCACGCGGGCGGTGCCGGGTTTGCCTTGCTCGCGTTCGAACCCGCCCCAGTAGAAGGGCAGCGTGGCGTAGTTCAGCAGGGCGGCAAAGCGGTCCTGGTACCCCTTCTGCACTTCCGACGTGTCGGAGGTGTTGATCTCGAAGGCGTTGCATCCGAAGAGGAACTTGTGCCGCTCTTGCCGCACGGTGACGGCGGCGTTGGCCAAGGGTTTGCCGCCGGAGCCCATGACCGTGAGGGTGACCTCGGCGGTGCGGTGCCTCTCAATGCGGGTCCTGACGGCGTCGGCGTCGAGCGGGCCCTGGGCGGCCCCGACCGCGGCGGGCAGGGCGGCAAGGACGGCGACCGCCACCAGCATCACGTACAGCGTTGCGTAGGCCATGATTTTACCCCCGAGTTGATCGCCGGGCGCGCCGGTCGTTGCAGGGGCACGGCATGCCGGGCGCCGCGCGTTTCAGCCTACCGCGCGGGGGGCTGACGAAAAAGGTTTTTTGCCCCTCCACTTGCGGCCGCGGCGCGCCTAGAATTTGCGGTCAATGTAGCGCACGCCCGGACCTCGGTTCACGATCAGGGGCCCCGGCGGGCGCGGAATGCAGGACTCAAGTCTGTCGCGTTAAGCGGGAACATGGGGGGGAATACGCGCAGGGGCGAATTGCACGTGCGCACTTTGCCCCCGGTCAATCACCGGGGGCTGACTGGCGGGGGCCAACTGGCGCGCGTCGCCGCGAGTTGACTTTGGTCGGCGCGGCTCTATACTTGCCCCCATGCGTTCTCTGCTGATAATCGGCGCTTCCGCGCTCGCCGGCCTGGCGCTGGCGGCATGCCAGAAGCCGCCGGCCGCGCCTCGGCCGGGCGTGACCTTGCGCCCCACGGCCCCCGCCGAAGGTCCCACCGGCACGCCGATGTACAACCTGCGGCTGGTCATACTCAAGCACCGCGTCCGGCCCGACGCCCCCGTCGAGGACATCTGGCGCCTCCTGGGCACCACCAACTTGCCCTACGAGAAGCGGGCCTTGTGGGAGGTCAACGACCTGAGGATCGGCGACGGGGCCCACCTGGCCGCCGACCGCCTGAGCGATCTGGCGACCGAGACGCCCGACCGCACGGTCCACGTGAGCACGCTCCAGGTCCGTGAGAACATGGACTTTACGATCTCCCTGGGCGGGGAGCGAGACCTCCTGGACCTGCTGTGGACCGACGCGGCCGGGCGGCTTCAGGGGCGGCACTTCACGAAGGCCCTGGCCGAGTTTCGCGTGGTGTGCCGCAGCGACCCGGCGGACCCAGACGCCGTCCTCATAGCCATGGCGCCCGAGGTCCTGTCCGGGCCGGAGGAGTTGCACTGGGTGCGGACCGAGGCGGGGCCCGCCCAACGGATAGGCCGGTCCTCGTTCCTCCTGGCGGACCTGGCGGCCGAAGTACGCCTCGGGCCGGGACGGCTCCTCGTCATCGGCAGCCGGCGTTCAGGCGACCTCAGTCCCGGCGGGGCGCTGTTCCAGGAACGTCGCGGCCCCGATACGTGGCTCCAGACGATCATCCTGACGGCCGAGCGGGCCAAGCCCGGCCAGTTGCCTCCCGGCGGCAAGGTGCCATTCCTGACGCCCCCCAAACCTCCTGCGCCGACGAAGAGCACCGCGCCCGGCAAGGCGCCGCCGGGCAGGTAGTTCCTTGTTTGGCCCCCGTGAATATAGCGGGGCCGCATCGTGCGCCGCGCAACAAGAAGGGCCGCCGAAGCGGCCCTGGGCGCGACAAGCGGGCCCTGCTCCTCACGACACGATGTTCGTGGCCTCCTCGATGACCCGGACCGTCGTGGCCAGGTTGAACGGTTTGGCGAGGCAGGCGTCGAACCCCTCGCGGAGCCGTTGCCCAACCCGCTCCTGCGACGGGTTTGCCTCGACGGCCACGACCCGCGTGGCCACCAGTTCCGGATCGGACCTGAGGGCCAGGCGCATCTCCTTCGGATCGAGCCCCGAGAGCGAACAGTCCAGCAGGATAACGTGCGGGCGGGTCTGGCGAGCCAGCAGGCCCGCCTCGAAGATGCCCGTCGTCACCCGCACCTCGTAGTCGAAGCCACTTTCGAGCGCCACGCGCAGGGCGTCGGCGGGCTCATATTCGGATGAAACGATTAGGACTCGCATGAGCGCCCCGTCCAGGCCGCGAAGGGGAATGCCGTGCGCCCGCATGAAACGGACAAGCGACTCGCGGGGAATCCGCCGTTCCCGTGAGCCGGGTATCTTGAAACCGCGCAACTGCCCTGTATCGAACCACTTAGAGACGGTCCGCGGCGCCACTCCGCACAATCGCGCGACCTCCCCTGTGGTCAAAACGTCCTTCATCGCGCGTCCCCCGGTGCGAGCGTACTACCTTCGCAACCCCCGTACAGCAAATCCCTCGGTAAGACACAATAGGAATATAACACACAAACCGGCTCGGGTCAAACGAGGTGGGCGGAAAGCCGCAATTTTCGCGCAGGGTCCCCCGCAAGGACCGCACAGTTTGCCCATCTTCACATCCTGCGGCCGCGCGAGACGCCGGCCCAGGATTCTTCCGAACGCCCTTTGCGGGCGCGGGCCGCCGCATTAGAATACCCACATCATGGCCCGTGATGGTCTGGGGGGGCCGCGTTGGGCGGCCGCCCCGCCGCGGCGGGTCTTCGACTGGGGGGGCGCGTTTTCGGAGCAGAGGATGAAGAGCCATACCACCGCAATCGGTCATGGGGCCTCGCCGGCTCCGCGCCGGCGCTCGGGCTTGCCGAGCGCGCACCCTGCGCTCGCGGCCCTGGTCGCTTGTGCGATCCTCGTCCTTGTGGCCGGAGGCTGCGGCGCCGGCAACCTCAGGCCCATCAGGAGCGAGGCTGAGTTCAACGAGGTCGTCCTCAAGGCCGACCGGCCGGTCGTCGTTGAGTTCTACAAGGCTGGATGCGTGTCATGTTTGTTCATCGACCCCTGCATGGACAAACTGGCCGACGAATACATTGACCGGGTGGATTTCGTCAAGTTCGAACTCCAGACCTTCTGGGGACAGATCACCTGCGATGCGATCTGGAAGCGGCACCGCATCGGCCTCTTCCCGACCGTGCTCCTCTTCGTCGACGGCCGGGAGAAGAAGCGCTGGGCGGTCACCTACAGCGCCGACGCTTACCGCGAGGTGCTCGACCCGGTCGTCGCGGCGCCGACGTCGCAGAAGACTCCCGCCGCGAATCGAGAGTCCTCGGGCAGTTGACGCTCCCGCTCGAACCTCCGCCTGACGGCCGTATTCTGCGCGGCGGGTGGGGGGACCTGCCGCGCAAGTTGCAGAGGAGCGATGTTGCTTCAGGGCAGGGCCAGGCGGCGGCGGACTTCTTCGGGCGAGAGGCCGCGCACCAGGAGGTCTTTCTCCGGCCGCCCTTCGCCGCGAAGGATCTCCACGTCGCTCTCGCGGATCGCCAGGGCCTCGGCCAGCAGGGCGGCCACGGCCCGGTTGGCGGCCCCGCGCTCGGGGGGCTTACGGACGGTCACCTTGAGCCGCTCGCCCAGCGGCCCCACGACCTTCTCGCGCGACGCCCCCGGCACGACCTTCACCGCCAGGAGCGTGCCGAGGGGATGGGGCTGAGTGATGGGCATGGCAATCGGCCCTCAAACACGCGCCTCGCAAGCGAGGCGGCTGGGCACATGGTGCGTCGGCAGCACAATCTGGCCGCCCCACTCGTCGGGGCGCGTGTCGTGCGCGTCACCCGTACCGGATCCGCTCGAGGTCGTCGTCGGAGAGGCCGAAGTGGTGGCCGATCTCGTGGAGGACCGTCTTGCAGACCACCCGGCGCACGGCCTCGTCGAAGTCGCCGTCCTGGGGGCACAGGGCGTCGGCCTCATCGAGGATCGGTTCGCGGAAAACGAGGATGCGGTCGGGCAGGACGCTGCCGTACGAGGTGGAGCGGTGGGTCTGCGGGACGCCCTGGTAAAGGCCCAGGAGCGTGCCGCGCCTGATGCCCACCTCGCGGAGCATCCGCCGCGTGGGCCGGGACCGGACGACGATGTCGACGTTGTCAAGCCGCTCGGCGAATTCGTCGGGCAGGTCCTCGAGCGCCTCGTCGACGAGATCTTCGAAGTATTCAGGATCCATGGGCAACCTGCGTTCGGCGCAAGCGTTACTTGGCGCCCGGCGATTCACCTGGGGCTGAATAGCGCGTGCCGTTACAGCAGCCGCGAGATGTCTTGCCACGTCACGAGGATAAACAGGACGCCCACGGCCGCCCAGCCGGCCCCCCAGATCCACGTGCGGACTTTGACGCCCACCGGACGGCCCTTGAGTTTCTCGATCAGCACGAAGAGCACGTGTCCGCCGTCGAACGGGGGCACGGGCAGGAAGTTGAAGACCGCGATGCAGACCGACAGCATGCCCCACAGGTCCAGGAACGTTCCCAGGCCGCATTGGGCGATCCGCAGAGAGACATCGACAATCATGACCGGCCCGCCGACCGCCTCGGGGCCGACCTGCCCCTTCACAATTTGCCGGAGCAGGGCATACACGCGTCCGAGTTGCGTCCAGGTGCGTTTGAAGCCGCCCTCGATGGCCTTCAGGGGATTGTAGACCCGCGGCAGGGGTTCGTAGAGAGGCAGGACAACGTTCGGCTTGCTCGTAAGGAGGGCGAACTTTTCGAGCTGCTTGGCCGCGGGCTTGAGCATCGCCGACATCACCGAGTCGCCGCGCTTGAGGACGACCGGCAGCGCCTTGCCGTCGGCCTTGTCGGCCAGGACGGCGAACTCCTCCCAGGAGCGAGGCTTCGTGCTGTCTTGGCCGGCGCCGAGCAGGATATCGCCGGGCCGGATGCCGGCCTCGGCCGCCGGTCCGCCGGATTCCACCCGCCCCACCTGGAGGGGCGAGCCCATCGCGAATTGTTGGGAGATGCCGATGCGGGGCTCCTCATGGCCGCCGAAGAGCGCGGGCGCGACGCTCACTTCGACCGTCTCGCCCTTGCGCGCCACGACGAGCCGCACAGGCTTCCCGGCGCCCGCCGCCTTGATCGTCTCAGAAACCTCGTCGGTGCTGGGCCAAGGCCTATCGGCGATGGCCACGAGGCGGTCGCCCTTCTCGATGCCGGCCTTGGCGGCCGGGCTGTCCGGCTCGACGGCCTCGATCGACGTAGGGGGCCTCATGCCCAGTTCATAGACCTTCAGTTTCGAGGGGTCGATCGTGAGGTCGAATTGCCCGGAGTTGCGTTCGACGGCCAGAGTCAGCGGCCCGGCCGGCGATTCGTTCAGCATCTCCTCCATCTGGCGCCAGTGCTGGACGCTCTTGCCATTGATGGACAGAATGGTATCGCCCGGCTTCAGGCCCGCCTGCTGTTCGGGGCCGCCGGGGCGCATCGCGGCAATCAACGGCTGGAGGGCCGGCTCGATGCCGAGGCGCGGCATCACGTCGCCAGCCTGTGTCTGGCTGGCGACGTCGTCGAACGTCTTGCGTTCCGTCTTGCCGCGCACGGTCCGCTGGACCGTGATGGAGAACTTCGTGCCGGCATCCTTGGACGAGACGGCTCCAACGATGTCTTCGAACGAGGTCACGGGTTGCCCGTTGATGGCGACGACGCGGTCGCCCGCCTTGATGCCGGCCTTCTCGGCGGGGGAGGAGTGGGCCACCCAGCCCACGAGGGTGGTGGGTCCCTGGAGACCCACCAGCGATGCCACCGTGAAGAAGACGATCGCCAGCATCGCGTTCATGGCGACGCCGGCCGAGAAAACGACGATCTTCTGCCACGCCGGCCGCCGCCAAAGAGCCCGCGGGTCCTCGCCGCCCTCGCCCTCCAGGTGCTCGCCCATCGGCTCGACGAAGCCTCCGAGCGGCAGCACCCGCAGCGAGTACTCGGTGGCGTAGCGGTTCGGGTCGTCGGCCGGCACATGGCCGTCCGGGAGCAGCGGGCCGCCCCGTCGCCACTTCACGAGGGCCGGGCCGAAGCCGATGGCGAACCGCCGCACCCAGACGCCGAACCCCTTGGCGGCCAGGAAGTGCCCCAGTTCGTGCACAAAGATGATAAGGCTCAGCGCTATCGCTATCTCGATGCCGTATACGAGGGTAGACACTTCGTGGCTTCCTCTCTGGCCCATGCATCGGCCGCAAGTATCTCGTCGAGGGTTGGACGGGCTTTCCACGGGTGCGCCGCCAGGACGCGTTCCACGGTTGGCACAATGTCGGTAAAACGGATGCGCCCCGCCAGGAAGGCCGCCACGGCCGTCTCGTCGGCGCCCGCGAGGGCCGCCCCGGCCGTGCCCCCGCGGCGGATGACCTCGAATCCCAGGGCCAGGGCCGGGAACCGGTTCAGGTCCGGCGTCTCGAACTGCAAGCGGCCCAGCATCGCCAGGTCGAGCCGCGGCCACGGCGCCGGGCGCCGGTCGGGCCACGTCAGCGCGTACTGGATCGGCAGTCGCATATCGGGCGGGCTCAACTGCGCCAGGACGGACCCGTCGACGAACTCAACCAGCGAGTGCACCGTGGACTCCGGGTGGATGACCACCGAGATCTCGCCCGTCCCGAGGCCGAACAGGTGGTGGGCCTCGATGACCTCGAGGCTCTTGTTCATCAGCGTGGCCGAGTCAATGGTGATCTTCGGCCCCATCGACCAGGTCGGGTGGTCGAGGGCTTCCTGGGGCGTGACGCTCGCGTGGCTGTCGAACCGCCGGTAGAACGGGCCTCCGCTGGCCGTCAGGACCACCCGCCGGACCTCGCGGCGCCGTCCGGCCGACATCGCTTGGAAGATCGCCGAGTGCTCGCTGTCGACCGGCAGGACCTCTGCGGCGGCGGCCCGGGCCTCGGCCATCACCAGGTCGCCCGCCATGACGAGGCTTTCCTTGTTCGCCAGGGCCAGCCGCTTGCCGGCCCTGACGGCGGCCAGGGCCGCCCCGAGTCCCGCCCCGCCGACGATCGCCGACACGACCGTCCGGACGTCCGGACACTGGGCGAGGGTCTTGAGGCCCTCGGGCCCGACGATGATCTCGGGCCGGCACCCCGCCGGCAGGGCCTTCGCGAGTTGCGCGGCCGCAGTCTCGTCGGCCACGCCGACAACCCGCGCGCCGGTGGCCGACGCCTGCCTGGCCAGGAGGTCCACCTTCCGGTGGGCCGCCAGCCCCACGATCTTCCACTCCGGCCCGAGCGACGCGACGACCTCGAGCGTCATGCGCCCGATCGAGCCGGTGGATCCCAGGATGGCAATGTTCGGCACGCCTGTGTGCCTTTCGATGGGTTGAGGGCGCTCGCGCCCTGCGGCACCATAGACATCTGAGTCTACGCCAAAACGGGCCGGGTTTCAATCCCCGATTATGCCTGCTTCTTCTGCGCGAGCCCCGCGGCGTATAATTACTGAATGGGGAGGTACAGATGAGGCATAGAAAGGGGCTGCTGAACCATGATTACAGCACTCCAAAAAATAGCATGGCTGGGCATCCTTGGCGTGGCAGCAGTGCTTCTGGCTGCGCCTGCGGCCGGGGCGGCTTACGAGCCGGGCACGGCCACGAGCGACCAGGGCAACACGCCGACGCTGCTCAACTTCACCCCGGCGATGACCGATGAGGCCACCGCCTCCGGCGAAACCGCGGTCGGCACGTACCAGGTGCCGCCGGGCATCGGCACCGTGACGGTCAGCATCGGGGCCTACGGCGTGCGGACGACCACCGAGACGGGCCAGCCCGCCAGGTACATGTACGTGCGGCTGAGGATCAACAACCAGGGCAGCATGCTCTTCACGGTCGACCCGACGATGGCCCGACTGATGGACGACAAGGGGCGCCGCGTCAGCGGCGCCGACCTCTACGCCGGGCAGACGCGCCTGTCCTCAACGACGGTCAGCCCGAGCGGCCGCGATGACGTGCAACTCGGCTTCGTCCTGCCGCCGGAAGCCAGATTCTCCGACATCCAGTCGATGACGGTCGAGTGGCCGTACACTTACGGCACGCAGTCGCACGTGGCGACGGCGAAGTTTGTGAAAAGCGCGCCGCCCGCGGCGACCGGCCCGACGGAGACCGGCTACGGCGGCGGCATGATCTCGCCGGGCTTCTACCCCGACAACCTCTACGCCGACTACCCGTACCTGTACGGCGAGTATGCGTACCCGTATGACACGTCGGCGTTCAGGTATCCGGACTACTGGTTATGGGGCCCGTCGTGGTGGTGGCCGCCCTGGTGGTGGTGGGGCGGCGGGGGCTTTTTCTTCGACGCCGACGATTTCCTCTTCCGCCATCACCATGACCGCGATTTCGATCGCGACCGGCGGGGCGTGCGCGATCGCACGCTGGCCTCGAGAGACCCAACGCGGACCGGCGTAGATCCGGCCGGACTTGGCGGACATGCGGTCCGCGTGGCCCGGGCGGCGGGATCGGCGACGGGTGAGCACACCGCCGCGCAGGGTACGGCGCGGACGGCCTCGGTGAACGAACGCACCGGACGAGCGGGTTCTCTGGCGGCGCCTGCGCCGCGTGAGTTCGGCAATCGGATCGAGACGCCGCGCGGCAACGGCACGTGGACGGCCCGTCCGTCGGCGCCTGCGCCACGCGAGTTCGGCAATCGGATCGAGACGCCGCGCGGCAACGGCACGTGGACGGCCCGTCCGTCAGCGCCTGCGCCACGCGACTTCGGCAATAGGATCGAGACGCCGCGAACGCCGGCCTGGAGCCAGGCCCCGCGGTACTCCGCGCCGCGAGTCGAAGTTCCGCAGCATTCGGCGCCTCGGATCGAGGTCCCGCGGTACAGCGCGCCCCGGTTCTCGGCTCCGTCGCAGTCGGCGCCTCGGTTCTCCGCGCCGAGCGGCGGCTTCAGCGGCCGCTCGTTCAGTGGAGGAGGCGGCGGCTCCGGCGGCCGCTCGTTCAGTGGAGGAGGCGGGGGCTTCGGCGGCTTCCACGGGGGTGGCTTCCACGGCGGCGGCTTCCACGGCGGTGGCGGTGGTGGACGCCGTTAGGCCGACCATCGGTCGTTGACGCTCGAGTTGCACGCGCCCCGGCGGGTTGACGACCTGCCGGGGCCGCGCGGGAGGCAAACGCGTTTGGCGAGCACGGCGGGGAGCGGGTTGCGCTGGCCGTGCGGCTTGCCGGGCGCGTTGGTTCTTGCGACGGCGAAGGGAGGACATCATGATCGGCCAACACTTCTGGATGACCCGGCTGGGCTGGCTGATGGGCGTACTGGGCCTGACGATCCTGGGAGGCGGCTGCGGCCGGGAGTACATCTATTTCCGTCCCGCCGAGTCGCTCCAGGCGGCAGGGCCGGGTTACTGCCCCGCGCCCTCAGTCTTCGGGGGCTCGGGCTGAGGCGTGTCAGTCTTGGGGGCCTCGGCCGCAGGCGCTTCGGGGGGCGGGGCCGCAGGGGCCTCGGCCTCCGGCGGCTTGGGCTTCGCGACCTTGAGCCGCTCAGTGCTGAGTTCCTTCTTGGGTCCGCCGCGCCCGCGCCCCCTGCCGCCGCGTGCGCCGCCACCCGGCCTTCCGCCGCCGGGACCGCCCGCGCCAGGAGGTCCGCCCTGTCCGCCGCCGGGACCGCCGGCGCCCCTGACGGCGCCCTCGGGCTGCTTGACGGAGGGCTTGACGCGGGCTGTGGTGTGAAGCGTCATGCTGATGGGCGGCCGGCGTTTCGGCTTCGGCGGCTCCTTCTTGGCGGGAACGGCCTCGGCGGTCTTGACGGCCTGCTTGGCGTCCCAGGCGTACTTCTTCTGGAACTTCTCGACGCGTCCGGCCGTGTCGACGAACCGCTGCTGCCCGGTGAAGAACGGGTGGCACTTGGAGCAGACTTCCACGGCGAGCATCGGCGACGTTGACCGCGTTGTGAAGGTGTTGCCGCAGCCGCACGTGACCTTGCACTCGACGTATTTCGGGTGGATCTTCTCTTTCATGGCCTGACCTCTCAAAAGCAAGTCCGAATGCGAAAGACCAGCATTATACATCCGGCATTGCGGCATTCAAGGGCCAACCTTGCGGTTTTTGGCGGGCGTTCCGGACAGGGTAGACCGCTTAGTGAAGGCGACGCGATGTTCCCGACTTCTGCGTGGTGGCCTTCCCGGGCCACCACGCACCTCCGTTCCGCAGGATCGGCGGCGGCCCTGGAAAGTCCCCGCGCGGTGGGCATGAATGCCCCCCGCGCCAGCCGGTTCAACTCACACGTGGCACAGCGTGAAGATGACTCCGAGGATCATGCCGATGACGCACCCCACTACATCCAGCGCGATGCCTATCCACCCCAGGATGACGCCGGCCTGGGCCAGCCCATCGCCGGTCAGCGTGCCGCCGGAAGCACGGATCTTCCCCCTCGATTGGCCGCCCAGGACGACCGCGAGGACCGAAGGCACAAAGGGGATGCAGCACATGAAGGCCAAGATGCCCAGGACGAGGCTCCAGATGGCCAGGGGATCCGTGCGGGGCAGTTGGGCCGCGGGAGGCGGGGGCGATTGTGTCATGCGAGGCTCCTTCGACTTTCCGGCGCCGACGTACCAGGCCGCGGGCAGAACGGTGACCGCGGTCGCCGGGCGTGCCGGCGGCAACCGGTCCCGCAGGGGTCCTCAGGACCCGCTCCACTTCGCCGGGAGGGCGCCTGCTCGTCCGGCGAGCGCCGCGCTGCGGGGAGCTCAGAAGCTAAACGCCGTAAAGCCGCCGACGAGCACCATGACGATGCCGATGATGACGCCCAGCACAGACAGGGCGATGCCGATCCAGGCCAGGATGATGCCGATCCTAACCATGTCGGCCCCGGTCAGCGTCCCGCCAGAGAGCGCGATCTTCTCCTTCGATTTCCCGCCCAGAACGATCGCAATGATCGACGGGATGACGGGGCAACAGAGGATGCCGGCGATTCCCAGGACGAGAGTCCAGATGGCCAAGGGGTCGGTCTTGGCGGGCGCGGGTCCGGCTTGCGGCGGCACGGTGGCTTGCGTCATGTGAGGTCCCTTTCGCTCTCAGTTGGCAACGTGTCAGACCACTCGGGATCGGCCCGGTGTCGGTTTCGAGAATTCCACCGCCAACAGTCTACAAGGGCGGACGGTTGAACGCAACCCTAACTTGCTGCATGTCGCCGCAAAGTGATAATGTCCGGTTTCCGCAAAGTAGAAATGTCCGCTTCCAGGGGGCCAAGGGGAGCGGATGAACGAGGACCGGATCACGATGAGCCGGCGGGAGCGGGATCGGCTGAAGGTGATGACGCCGGTGTTGTCGAACGAGCGAACGGCGACGGAAGCGGCGCGGTTGCTGGAGTTGAGCGTGTGTCAGGTCCGTCGGCTTCGGCGTCGGCTGGAGGCGGGCGGGGATGCGGCCATCATCCACGGCCTGCGTGGTCGGCCGTCGAATCGGCGCCACGACGAGCGGTTACGCGGTCGGATCGTGGATGCCTGTCGCGGGCCTCCCGCGGCGTTGGGTCCGACCATTCGGCCGCATCGCTCACCCAGATCATCCGTCCGGCCCGAGACGCTTTCATCGCCAACGCGGCACGTCTCACCCGCGGCATGAACTCCTCGGCGCTCTCCAGATATGCCCCGGCGTGACTGCCCCCCGAATGCTCGAAGCGGTATACCTTGCGTTCACGCCATCGCTCCTGAATCGTATTGACCATCGTTCCGTCACAACTGCCAATCAGGTCCGCCTCCTGCGGCACCGCCGGCGGAATCGGCGGGGCGTCCACCACCTTCTGTCCCTCTCCCAGGCACAACCTGCGAACCGTATCCTCGTCCAACTTCACCCCCAACGTCTTCACGCACACCTTGCTCGCCTTGGCGAAACTCGCCAGGCTGGTTCCCAAAAGGCAAATCAACTCCCGCGCCACTCCGCTTACCGACTCCGGCGCCAGGGCGTCCAACGCATGCTCGCCGGTGCGGCACTGCGGGCAATACCAGTACGGCCCCTTCAACCGCACGTGTCCGACGCTGCTGACCAG
>Ga0315286_10003314_pt1 | contig 15203 bp, 9 predicted proteins | sample YL17G10_0_MG_FD_205038 | JGI IMG/M metagenome (GOLD analysis project Ga0315286, IMG submission 205038) | Sediment microbial communities from Yellowstone Lake, YNP, Wyoming, USA - YL17G10_0 | ecosystem: Environmental > Aquatic > Freshwater > Lake > Sediment | place: USA: Wyoming | collected...
CTCCAGCACGTGGTGCATGGCGCGCTCGCCCGAAGCCTCGTTGATGATGGCCCGCATCTGCTCCCAGCTCAGCAGCGTGCGGTCCTCGCGCTCCTGGGCCTGCAGGCAGGAAGCCAAAAGCAAGCAGACAACCAATAACGGCAAATATTTCTTCATTTGAGCGTGGAATTTACCACAAAGACACCAAGGGCACAAAGATACACAAAGAACGCCACTCTGTGAACTTTGTGTTCTTTGTGTCTTTGTGGTGAACCCGTCTATTCGGTGACCGCAAACAGTTCCTTGTTCTTGAGGGCGCGGATGCGGTCGCGGAACTGGGCGGCCTTCTCGAACTCGAAGTTGCGCGCCGCCTCCTTCATCCGCGCTTCCAGGTCGGCGATGAGGGCGTCGCGCTGCTCCAGCGTGGTCACTTCCGTTTCGGCCGGCTCCAGCGGCACGGTCACATAGTCGGCTTCGGCCGTGGCCACCAGGCTCATGTCAATGGGCTTGATGATGGACTGGGGCGTGATGTTGTTCTCCAGGTTGAAGGCGGTCTGCTTGGCGCGGCGGCGGTCGGTTTCGTCAATGGCCCTGCGCATGGAATCGGTCATCACGTCGGCGTACAGCAGGGCCTTGCCGTCCAGATGGCGGGCGGCGCGGCCGATGGTCTGGATCAGCGAGCCCTGGGAGCGCAGAAACCCTTCCTTGTCGGCGTCCAGGATGGCCACCAGCGAAACCTCCGGCAGGTCGAGCCCTTCACGCAAAAGGTTGATGCCGATCAGCACGTCGAACTCGCCGCGGCGCAGGTCGCGCAGCAGCTTCACGCGCTCCAGGGTCTCGATCTCCGAGTGCAAGTAGCGGCAGCGCACGCCCAGCTCGGAGTAGTACTCGGCCAGGTCCTCGGCCATGCGCTTGGTCAGGGTGGTGACCAGGACGCGCTGGCCGCACTCGGCGCGCGCCCGGATCTCGCCCAGCAGGTCGTCCACCTGGCCCTTGACCGGCCGCACTTCGACCTGGGGATCAACCAACCCAGTGGGCCGGATGACCTGCTCCACTACCACTCCGGCGCTGCGCGTCAGCTCATAAGGTCCGGGCGTGGCCGAGACGTACATCACCTGGTTGACGCGGTGCTCGAATTCCTCGAAGGTCAGCGGGCGGTTGTCCAGTGCCGACGGCAGCCGGAAGCCGAAGTTGACCAGCACCTCCTTGCGCGAGCGGTCGCCATGGTACATGCCGTGAAGCTGGGGGACGGTCTGGTGGCTCTCGTCGATGAACATCAGCGAGTCGCGCGGCAGGTAATCGAGCAGGGTGGGCGGGGCCTCGCCCGGCAGCCGGCCCGAGAAGTGCCGCGAGTAGTTCTCGATGCCGTGGCAGTAGCCGATCTCGCGGATCATCTCCAGGTCGAACATGGTCCGCTGGTAGACGCGCTGGGCCTCCACCAGCTTGCCGGCCTTCTCCAGCTCCGGCTTCCACCACTCCAGCTCGGCCTCGATGCTCTTGAGCGCCTTGTTGCGCGTTTCGGCATCCATCACGTAGTGGGTCTTGGGATAGATGGGCAGGCGCAGGTAGGTCTGGCGCACCTGCCCCAGCAGCGGATCGATCTGCGAGAGACTTTCCACCTCCTCGCCCCACAACTCGATGCGGTAGGCGTAATCGTCGCAGGTGGGGTAGACCTCGATCACGTCGCCGCGGACCCGGAACGTGCCGCGCTCGAAGTTGGCGTCGTTCCGCTGGTACTGGATTTCGACCAGCCGCTTCAGGATCTCGGAGCGCCCGATCTTCTGGCCCTTCTCCAGCATCACCAGCATGCCGTAATAGGCCTCCGGGGAGCCCAGGCCGTAGATGCAGGAGACGCTGGCCACGATCAGGCAATCGCGCCGCTCGAACAGCGAGCGCGTGGCCGAAAGGCGCAGCTTGTCCAGCTCGTCGTTGATCGTCGCTTCTTTCTCGATGTAGGTGTCGCTGGCGGGCAGGTAGGCTTCCGGCTGGTAATAATCGTAATAGCTGACGAAGTACTCGACGGCGTTGTGCCGGAAAAAGGCCTTGAACTCGTGGTAGAGCTGCGCGGCCAGCGTCTTGTTGTGGGCCATCACCAGCGTCGGCCGGTTGGCCTGCTCGACGACCCGGGCCATGGTGTAGGTCTTGCCGGAGCCGGTGACGCCCAGCAGCACCTGGTGCTGCTCGCCGTCCAGGACGCCCCGCACAAGCTGTTCGATGGCCTGGCCCTGGTCGCCCCGTGGCCGGTAGTCGCTGACGAGTTTGAAATCCATTGGCTCGGGCGCTGAAGAGGAGTCTTCCTGATTATATACGCGGGGCGCTGTATAATAGGAACGAGGGAGCCGATGCCAGAAAGCGAGATCATTTTTGCGGTGGAGGAATCGCCCGACGGCGGCTACGAAGCCCGCGCCCTGGGGCATCCTATCTTCACCGGCGGCCAGACCATCGAAGAACTGAAGTCCATGGCACAAGACGCCGTGCGGTGCCACTTTGATGACACGGAAAGACCCAGCATGATTCGTCTCCATCTGGTCAAAGACGTTCTGATTCCCGCTTGAAGCTGCCACGCAACATTCGGCCTGAAACGCTCGCTTCTCTCCTCAGCCGCTACGGGTATCGGGTGACGCGGCAGACGGGAAGCCACATGCGGCTCACCTCTGATTCCAGGGGCTTCGAACACCACATAACGATTCCCCGCCATACGGCGCTGCGCATTGGAACCCTGGGCGCCATTTTGTCGGAAGTTGCTTCCTATCGCGATGTTCACAAGCAGCAACTGGTCCAGGAGTTGTTTGGAAGGTAGCCTGCGCAATCCGGAATCTGATATGAGCCCCCAAGACAGCAAGCGGCACCAAGCTTGGTGACTGGGTGGTGAGCCGCTCCTCGTCTACGGGCGGATCACGGTGCCGTCGCGGCGGCGGGTGGAGCCCCAGCCGTCATCGCCGCGCACCGGCGGCGCCGGGAATTTCGCCGCCAGCTTCTCGTCCAGATCCACGCCCAGGCCGGGGGCATCGCCGGCCCACATCGCGCCGTCCCGGATTTCCGGGCAGCCGGGGAACACCTCGCGGGTATTGGCGCCGAACCCGGTGCACTCCTGGATGCCGAAGTTGTAGCAGGCCAGGTCGAGCGCCAGGTTGGCGGCATGCCCCACCGGCGAAACGTCGCCCGGGCCGTGCCAGGCCGTGCGCACCCCGAAATACTCGCCGAGCGCCGCCACCTTGCGGGCCGGGCTTAGCCCGCCGATCTGCGAGATGTGAATGCGGATGAAATCGATCAGCCGGTTCGAGATCAGCGGAACAAACTCGTGCGGGTTGTTGAACAGCTCGCCCATGGCCAGCGGCGTGCTGCACTGCTGGCGAATAATCCGGAAATGATCGATCTCCTCGGGCGGCAGCGGGTCTTCCAGAAAGAACAGCCGGTAAGGCTCGAGGTCCTTGCAGAGCCGGACGGCCTGCGGCAGCGTCACCCGCTCGTGCACGTCGTGGAGCAGTTCCACTTCCTCTCCCAGCTTGGCGCGCAGGAATTCGAACAGCTTGGGCGCCAGGCGCACATAAGCCGCCGGCTCCCAGGCCGCCCGCGGCCGCGCGCTCTGGCCTGGCTGGGAGGGAGTTGCGCCGGCGCCGCGCGCCCCATACGTGGATTGCCCGGGCACCGCCACCTGCGCCCGCACGTAGCGATAGCCCTGCTCCATCGCCTTGCGAACGTTGTCGGCCACCTCCTGGAAATCGCGCCCCGAGGCGTGGGCGTACACATCGGCCGATTCGCGGCACTTGCCGCCCAGCAACTGGTACACGGGCATGTTGGCCCGCTTGCCCTGGATGTCCCACAGCGCCATATCCACGCCGCTCATGGCGTTGTTCAGCACCGGGCCGTTTCGCCAGTAGGAGCTGACGAAGGAGGACTGCCAAATGTCCTCGATCCGGCCGGCGTCCTTGCCGATGAGGAACGGGCGCAGGTATTCCTGCACGGCCGTGGCCACGGCGAAGGCGCGCTGCGTGAAGGTGGCGCAGCCCAGGCCGTAGAGGCCCGGCTCGCTGGTTTCCACCTTGACGACCACCAGCCGGATTCCGTTGGGGGCCGTCAGGATCACCCGCACGTCGCGGATGGTCAAAGGCGGCAGGCCGCGCAGCGCCGCCTGGGCCCGCGCCGGCCATTGCGCCGCCGCACCAATGGTTCCTGCCGAGAATGCTTTGAGAAGCGTTCGCCGATTCATCCGCGCAGTCTACCGCAAGAAGGTGCATGGGACGCTGATGAACGCAGAAAAACGCAGATCGGACAAATCTGCGTTTATCTGCGTTTATCTGCGTCCCATTTCTTCTCCGTGTTATCGCTTTTACGCTTTACACTCGAAAGAAGGAGGGAATTTGATGGCCGACTCCGCCGTTACGTCCGGTCCCGTCTTTCCTGCCCTGAGCAGCATTTCCGAAGAAGAACAAATGTTCCGCGCCAGCGTCCGGCAGTTCGCCCGCGACAAGGTGAAGCCGCTGGCCAGGCGGATGGACGAGGAAGGCAAATTCAGCCCTGACCTGCTCCGCGAATTCTTCGAGCTGGGGCTGATGGGCATCGAGATTCCCGAGGAATTCGGCGGGGCGGGCGGCTCGTTTTTCCAGTGCGTGCTGGCCATCGAGGAATTGTCCGCCGCCGATCCCTCGGCCGCCGTGGTCGTCGATGTGCAAAACACGCTGGTCAACAACGCGCTGCTGCACTGGGCCAGCGCCGAACAGAAGAAGCGCTACCTGCCGCGGCTGGCCGGAAACGTGGTCGGCGCCTACGCGCTGTCGGAAGCTGGCTCTGGCAGCGACGCGTTCGCCCTGGCCACGCAGGCCACCGCCCAGGGCGACCACTACACATTGACCGGCCGCAAGCTGTGGATCACCAACGCCGCCGAGGCCGGCATCTTCCTGCTGTTCGCCAACGCCGACCCAACCGCCGGCTATCGCGGCATCACCGCCTTCCTCATCGAGCGTGACACGCCCGGCTTCCGCGTCGGCAAGAAGGAGGACAAGCTCGGCATCCGCGCCTCGTCCACCTGCGAGCTGCTGCTGGAGGATTGCCGCATCCCAAGGGAGAACGTGGTGGGCGAGGTGGGCAAAGGCTACAAAATCGCCATTGAGACTTTGAACGAAGGCCGCATCGGAATTGCCGCGCAAATGGCCGGGCTGGCGCGCGGCGCCCTCGACTACGCCATCGACTATGCCAGGGAGCGCAAGCAGTTCGGACGGCCCATCGCCGAGTTCCAGGGCGTCCAGTTCCAGCTCGCACAGATGGCCGTGGACGTGGAAGCGGCCCGCAACATGACTTACAACACTGCTCGCCTAAAAGACTCCGCCCGGCCCTTCGTCAAGGAAGCGGCCATGGCCAAGCTGTTCGCCTCGCAGGTGGCCGAGCGCGTCAGCTCGCTGGCCATCGAAATCTTCGGCGGCTACGGTTTCACCAAGGATTACCCGGTCGAGAAGCTGTGGCGCGACTCCAAGATCGGCGCCATCTACGAAGGCACCTCCAACATGCAACTTCAGACCATTGCCAAGCTGCTCCTGGGCAAGTGACCGAAAAAAAGGACCGGTGTGGCACCAATTATCAGGCACACGGTTTGCGTTGTCGCAACCGCCACGTTCTCAGCACATTACAGCCGACTGCCTGCCACCCGCCAACCGGCACCAGTGCATTTTTCGGCGAATAACCTCTTTATTATCAATAGATTGAACGGTGTTCCAGTGCGCACCTGTTAATACAGGTGCAAAGCAGGATTAAACGCCACAAACGTCCGCATCTGCGCCCGAGCTTTCAAGCTGCGGAGCCCGCGAAGAACGCCGCCGAGCGCCTCCCCTGAAAATATGGAGCGCCGCCGTCCCGGCGGCCCCGGGGCTGGCCGGAGGCCGGCGCTCCATACGCCGCGTTTTCATTGTTTCTGGGTGCTCGCCGAGGCGACCATGGGCGACTGCCGGCCTTGAAAAATCTCCGGGACGGCGTCCCGCCGCCGTAACGTAGCGCCAGCGTCCCGCCGGTAATCGTCCTCCGGTCGCCGAACCGCTACTGGCGAGACGCCCAATGTCACTTAATTCTCGAGTTCAGCCGCGTAGCGGCGGCTGAGAATAGCCCAGCGTTTCAACGCTGGGTTTTGAGGAGCAAGGAGTTAAAGTCCCGTAGGGACGGCTGAAACGCCTGCATCTCGTGGCTTTCAGTCGTCCCTCCGGGACTCGCCGGCCTTGCTCCGGTTCCCAGCACTGAAGTGCTGGGCTATCCTCATCCGGCCCCTACGGGGCCGGTTTTGCGAAAATTAAGTGACATTGGGCGAGACGCCGGCGCTACATGCGGCGCGCGAGACGCGCGCTGGCGCGCCGGCATGGGCGACTGCTCTCTCCACGGTTTCCGCAGTGAAAGCCGTCTCTCTATTCAGTTGTCAAAGACAGGAGCCGGCGTCCCCGCGCCGTTTCCGCGCGCACAGCCTACAGCCCACAGCCTACGGCCTACAGCCTGCCCAAATTGCCGTCGCCTGTAACCCACATGTGGAAAGCAGGTGAGCTACCCCGGAATGAATGAAATCACTATGTCAGTTCCATAATTCCATTATGACATATGTGTCAAGGGTTTGAGCCGTTTTTGTGTAGGTCGCCGTTGAAAACAAACGAAATAAAGTTCGGACAGGCAATCTGCGAATCTGCGGAATCGGGAAAACCCGGCAGAAGCAGCGGCCGGAGTGGGTCGCCCAATGCGTCGACCATCTTTGATCGTTCATGCGCGGGTTGCACGGAAACGACTATGCTGAAGGGCGCTCGATGGCTGTGGCAGATTAAGGGGTACAGGCGGCATTACTCTTCGGGCGATGCTGGCGCCGTCGAGTTAACAGCCACCCCGGCCAACTTCAACCGGATCAACCATTCAGTTCTCCACAAAGCCCGGAGTCTTCCCGATTGGCGGCTTGGTACCGCGGGGCCCGCAGGAGTGTAGACACCGACGGGGGCAGAAGGATAGAATTCCGAGTCCGTAGAAGGAATTCCCACATTGAAGTTCGCGCGCGCGTTGTGGATTCCCCGCCCGCCGAATCTCAGCGAGGGGTGGTGACGGCATGCCGTCGGTGCTCGACCTGTTGAAGAGCAAGTGGACAATCCTCGGATTGGACGCCCCTCGTTTCGCTTGGCTTGCGGCGTTTGGACTCATTGTCTTCACTTTTGGCATCTTATTTAGCTTCTGGCGACGCGTACGGCGGCAAGAACAGCTCCATCGTACGACCGCGAAGACAATCCGGAAGATAGCCACACAGTATCCGCTCGCGCCAAGCGAAGGTTTGCCACTGGCCGGATTCGATGCTGCGGTGCGGGTTTTTGAGCAACTCACCGTGCTGCGCCCAGCCTGGAACCAGTTGAGCGCGCACCGGATCTCCCGGCGGAATGCACGGGGCGAAGATCAGGTCTGGACCAGCCAGCCTGCCCAATCGGCGTTTAACGAGGCGACGGTCGTCGAATCACAAATCAACCGCGCCTTTTATTCCGCGATTCCGGGCGTTGTTACGGGCACAGGACTCCTCTTTACCTTTTTGGCTATTCTGGTCGCCCTCCTCGACGTCAGGCTTGGAGACGACAACCAGGTGAAGGGGATGAAGCTCCTAATCGAGGGGTTGTCTGGAAAGTTCGTATCCTCAATCGCGGCGTTGGCATCGGCCACCGTGTACGTTCTTTGCGAAAAACCGCTGCAACAACGGCTGAGCCGTAGTCGGCATGAGTTGACGGCGGCCCTGGATGCCCTGATTCCTGTCCTGTCTCCATCGCAGATACTGGTAGACCTGACGCGCGACATCAGCGAGCAGTCCACAGCCTTTCGGGCATTTAACGCCGACCTTTCACAGAAGCTTAAACAGAGCTTCAGCGAGAGCATGGGGCCAACCCTGGCACGCATGGTAGAGGTCATCGAGGATTTCAATAAACTTCTCCGCGCCGCGGAGGCGCAGAAGCAGGACTCGATTAAGGAGTCCATCACCGGCTCGCTTGAAAGTCTGATGAGCCGGCTTGAAGGCTCAATGACGGCGGCACTGGGCCAGATGAGCAGCCGATTTCAGGCGTCGCTCTCGGGTGGCGCCATGGCCCAGTTCCAGAAGGTGACGGAGTCCCTGAGCGACGCAGCCGGGGTCATCGGACGGATGAATGCGCAATCCGAGGCGACACAGCAGATGCTGTCAGAGGTCGTCGCGCTGGCAAAGAACTCGACATCCGAGCAACTGCAGCTCGGCAAGACCCAGATCACCGAACTAACGGAGGTCTTGCGGGGCCTCATGGCGCAGTTGAACGAGACGGCGGACACGTCCGTCACACGGATGAATACGACACTCACGGCGGTCGTCCACGGCCTCTCGCAACAGGTCGGCGAACTCAGCGAGAAGATGAGTAACTCGATCATTGACAGCGCGGGGCTCGCGACCGGCGCCGCAAACGAGGTCATTCAGAAGGCGGATCGCTGGTCAACGCAGAGTGCGGAGCAACTACGGCAGCTTCTCGAAACGCACCACTCACAACTCGACACGGTCAACAATCTCCGGGCCGCCCTCGAACAATCACTCGCCGGGTTCAACGGCGCTTTGGAACGCTACACGAGGGTCAGCACCAGCCTGGAACAGGTTGTGGCGAACGTAAGCGGCGCGGCGGGTTCGCTGGCCGGAACGGCCAAGTCGGCGCGCGAAACACACGAAGCCGTGCAGCGGATCTCAGGTCTTGCGACAACGCAACTCGAACAGTTGGCGAATGCCAACCGCGACCAGCGGGAAATGTGGCGGCAGATCCATCACAGCATGGAGCAGTACCAGCAGCTTTTTTCAAAAGTCGAAGGCGAGGCGAGCGCCCTCCTCACGCAGGTTGCGCAGCACCTTGCAAACTACGTCCAGACATCACAGCAGGGTTTTGAGGGCCTGGTGAAGATTTCTGACGAGCACTTCGCAAATGCTACCAAGCGCCTCGGCAGCTCTGTGAACGAACTTGATGAGGTTCTCCAGACACTCATTGATGAGTTGCCAAAGCGCAAGGGCGCACCCGCATAGGAGACGGGCACATGAGTGCCGGCACCGACAACTCCAGCTTGGCCAGTTCGCTCACCGACCTCATGACGTCGCTGGCAGTGATCTTTGTTCTGCTTCTTGTTGCCAGCCTGAACAACATGGGGCAAAAGGGCGTGCAAACACGTGACCAGATGGTCGTGAAACTGAAAAAGGCGCTCCTCGACTTCAAGGCCAGCGGGGTGGAAGTCGAGACCGATCCCAAGGACGCACTCGGCTTACTCGTACTCGTGCCGGAGAAAGTGCTCAATTTCGACCTCAACGAGTGGGAGATAAGCAAGGGGGGGGATGAGTTCTTGCAGGGATTCACGCCGCGCCTGTCTGAGATCGTGTGCTCACAGCAATTTCGCAAGGAGATCCAGTCAATCATTGTAGAGGGTCATGCCTCCTCGGAAGGCTCGGACCAGACCAACTTTGAGATTAGCCAAAAGCGGTCCGGGGCGGTCGTTACTAAGAGTCTAGACGTCCTGGGAGCAGGCGGGCATCTGGCCACTTTGAACTGCTTCGCAGGTTTTGTTTCGGCGGCCGGCCGTGGAAAACGTGAACCCGTGTTCGACAAAGCGACGCATCAAGAGGACAGAGACGCCAGTCGTCGAGTGATTTTCAAGATTCGTATCCGCTCGATTGAACAGCGCGAGCTGCTTGAGATCATTGGGGGTGTGCAGGCCACTGCAGGCGCGAGGTAGAACGAGAGAGCAGGATCGGGATGTCTCAGCTTCTCGAATCGTTGGAAGACCTCAGAGCAAGCAGCACGATACTGCGACGGCAGTCGGAGGCGGTGAGACAGCAAAAATCGCCGGCTCTCGGTCGGCTCGCCGCCGCTATCGAGGCACTGGGCCAAGACCGGCCAGCAAAGCCCCTCGTATGTCCCGAAGAGTACCTCAAGCTTTGGCGCGAGCGCCCGAAAGGTGTGCATGTCCCCCTCCAAGCGCGCGCCGTCCGCTTCCTGTACTGGGAGCCGGAGGTTGCCCTGGATCCGGCGTTTCATTCTGTGTTGGACGAGCAGAAGTTCACCATGGGGGCCCGAGGGATCCAGGGTTTGGTTCGTGCCTGCCACCTTCGGTGGGCAGCCTTCCTGGCCGATGACACGATTCAGCGAATTGCCGTACGCCGGCTGCGGTCATACCAGGGGCCCAACCGAGTGGTGAACCGGTGGCAGCAGCACGCAGAGATGCTCCTGCCAGCGGATGCACCGCAGGAGCTAGCGGATTGGATGCTGCGTGATACGCGTTCACCTCGGGATACAGCCACTGAGTGGGGCTTCGATGAAAGCACGGAGTTCTTCACGCAAGCGATGCGGTGCCTGTTGAACGGAGTACGCGCCGGATGGGGGAGGAATGCGGCGTTGACGAACTACGTGTGCCGCGCCTTGCTTCCATGGAGCGGGTGGTCGTTTGGTGATCTGAAGGGACAGGTGGCAGAGTGCATCCTTCACCGTGATGCACAAGCACCCAATGTCCACGAGCCGTTAAAGGCTTTCATCATCGGCGAGCCACGATTCGGCGACCCGCGGTTGCCTGCGAAGCGCACGAATTGGCTCGGCGTCCGACCCGAGGCGACGCGCCGCTTGATCGAGTGGCTGTCGCGGGCGGATATCGTTTTTTTCTTCGATCACGCGTTTCCCAAAGGCGGTGACCCGCATGGGCGCAAGCCGTTTTGGCTGGGCTACGTCTCCTCGCGTGTCGTGACCCGCCCGCTCCTGAACCAGGATGACTTCGCCCGTTTGAGGACCGTGATTCGGCAACTGGGGACCGACGTCGGCAGCTTCGGGCACGTGATGGGGATGAGCAGCGCCTTCCTACTCGACTTCGGGGACGTGTGCGTCGTTGAGTTCAACCGTGTTGGAGCGTGCTACATCTACCCACGCGCCGTCTTCGATCGGGTGGTGCCGGACTTCTGGTACACCGGCTACTTCAAAGAAAGGGACCTTAAGCGGCGCGAATTGCTTCCGGATAGCCGTTACCGGATCATTCACAGGCCCGGTTGGCGGGCTGAACTCGCACGCCTGCTCGCTTGGTATGGAGTCAGATCCACGTGAAGCTCACAGACACAGCAGCGACTTCCGCGGTCGAACCCGCTGACTGGCACCTCGGCGAGCCGTCTCGCGGTTTGAACCTCTGGGCGGCAGAGGGCGACGTGGTTTTGCGGGGCACCGAGCGGAAACTCGGGAGTGCGGATGACTTGCGTTCGTACGCACCGCTGACACGCCTTGGCCGTCTGCTTCCAACGCTCGTTCCGCAACTGTGCGAACTTGGCATCGCCACGCTGCACGACGGCGCCGTCCACATCACGCACGAGGATTTCGTCAGGCTTGAGGAGCGCGGCGTCGATGCTTTCGAGGGGAGTTGGCAGTGGTCGCCGTTTAGCATCGAACTTGAGTGTACCGGCTGGTTACAGGACGAGCGTTTCCGGTACTTCGTGCGATTTTATCTCGGGAACCAACCGGTGCACCTTGAACGGCGCGGCTGCTTCGTGCGCCGCGGCCCCGAACTCTACCGCCTAGATCGGCAGGGCTTCGCGCTCCTCCAGACAATTGACGGCTTTAACGAACTCCCACCAGACAGACGGACTGGCACGGCGTGTCTCATCGAGTTTGCCAAGATCAAAGGATTAGCCGAGGAAGTTGGGGCGCAACTCGACAAGTACCTGACGCGTGAGCGCGTGCTCGTGCCGGCGCGGGTGGGACTGGACGTCATCGTCGACAAGCAGCAGCGGATCACCTTCGTACCGAAAGTCGACGGGGTGCCAGACGAAGCGATGCGGCAGAGCTTCCTCGCACTCGACGATGTCGAAGACTGCTATACCTGCCAGACGGCGGAGGGCGAGCGCATTCGGGTTGTCCTGAGCGACGTCCAGCGCGACGTGCTGCGGCAGATGCAGCGTGTCCGCCACGTGGGCGGCGCCGAACGTGCCGAGGTCCTTCGGAATCCCTATGCGGTTTTCGACGGGGTCGCCGAGGCGGTGGACATTGACCTGAGCGAGTTCGGCCCACGAGTCAAGGGCATTGGTGACTTCCCGTTTGTAGTGCGCCCCTACCTCCAGCGGAGCGTGTCTGGGGTTTTCGAGGACGTCGATACCGAGCCTGCACCGATGCGCACAACGCCGTTCGCTGCCGGGCTGGAGTGTGCCTATGCCGATGGCAGTACTGAGCGGGTCGGCTTCGGGTCGCGGGATGAACTTCTGCAACTCCAAGCGGCGGCGAAGGAGGCCCACCGAACTGGCCAGGGTCAGGTAGCTTTCCACGGGAAATCACTCGTACTTGACAGGCCATTTCTACAGGCTCTCGACGAACTTGTGCGACGAGTCACACCGCACCCCAAGGAGCGACCTGAAACGTCGGCAGACGTGCGACGATTTGTTCTGATCTACACAAATGAGGAGGCGCTGGAGTACCAAGAGGAATACAACGTGGGGATCGCGGAACCCGCGCCGGAGATTCCGCAATCGCTTCTGCCCACGGCGGAACTGAAGGACCACCAACGGTGCGGTCTTGCGTGGCTGCAGCGGAACTTCCGTCTTGGACGCCATGGGTGCCTGCTCGCAGACGACATGGGTCTTGGAAAGACGCTGCAGGCCTTGGTGTTCCTGGCCTGGCTGATCGAGCAAGGAAGCCTTTCCAACCCCGGCGACGACCCCGAAAGAGCGCCGTGGGACCCGGTCCTCATCGTTGCACCGGTGATCCTCCTCGAGAACGAGGTATGGACGAGCGACATGAAGCGATTCTTCGCTGGGGACGGTGCGGTGTTCGAGCCGTGGCTGACGCTGCACGGCGGCGCTTTGCAGCGCTTGCGGCGGCCGGGAGTTGCCGGAAAGGAGACTGTGCTCGGGGCGCCGGTCCTTGACCTCGATGCGCTCCGAGATTATCGCGTGATCCTCACGAACTACGAGACGATCACTAACTACCAGCACTCGTTTGCACGCATGAAAGACCGATGGACAGTGGTCGTCACTGACGAAGCGCAGGAGTACAAGACGCCGAACACGAAGGTTTCCCACGCGCTAAAGAGCCTGGATCCGCGCTTCCGTATCGCCTGCACCGGCACCCCCGTCGAAACGCGGCTACTCGACGTCTGGAACATTTTTGACTTCCTCCAACCCGGCCGGCTGCTCGGCAGCTCGGCTGAATTTTCAAAGAGGTTCGAGCGCAGCGACGACGAAGGGACGGCGGGTTTGCCGACCGGCGTGCAGGTGCAGGAGCTACGGCGGGTGTTGCGGTACGGCGCGCCCGATGCCTTCGTCCTCCGCCGCGACAAAGCCGATGTTCTGACGGACCTGCCGCCGAAGCACGAGCACAAAATCCGCTGTCCACTTTCGAGCGTCCAGCGAGACTGGCACCTTGACCTGATCGGCCGGGCTCGGGCAGGAGGTGAAGAGAACCATCCCTTTTCGCTGATCCACCTGCTCATGCGGGTATACCAGCACCCGGCGCTTGTGCCGTGCTACGAACCACTGGCGGTCGACGAAGCACTGCGGCTTTGCCCCAAGCTGGGGCGCCTTGTCGAGTGCCTGGAGCAGATCCAACGAGACGGGGAGAAAGCGCTGATTTTTACCCGCAGCCTCGATATGCAACAGCTTTTGGCCGCGGTCCTAAAGGCACGGTTTTCCGTGGCAGCAGACATCGTTAACGGGGCCACGAGCCGCCGCGGCGGAACCCGTGGCGGACATTCGATTCGTCAAGCCATCCTGCGACGATTTGCCGAGGGTTCGGGGTTCGATACTCTGATTCTGTCCCCGGATGTGGCAGGAATCGGCCTCACCCTCGTCGAGGCAAACCACGTGATCCACTATGGCCGCTGGTGGAACCCGGCCAAAGAGTCGCAGGCGACGGACAGGGCGTACCGTATTGGGCAGACGAAGGATGTCCACGTCTACCAATTGATCGCAGAAGACCCGCTCAAGCAGTTTGTGAGCTTTGACGAAAAGCTCGACGCGCTCATCGAGCGCCGCCGGTCACTGGCGGCGGATTTCCTCGCCCCGATGCCGAGCGAGGAGGATCTCGAGAAAGAGCTGCTCAACGACGTACTGGGGCAAGCTTCCGACTCATCCTGCACACGCGCCTTGCCCGCTCTCGGCATGGAAGAACTGCGGCGGCTAACGTGGGATCGCTTCGAGGCGCTGACCGCTGCGCTCTGGCAGCGGCAGGGTGCTCGGGTGATCCTGACGCCTAAGTCTGGCGACGAGGGCGTCGATGTAATTGCGGTTCGTGATAGAACTGTCGAACTGCTGCAATGCAAGCATACGCTCTGGGACGCTGCGGTTGACGCCGATGCGATTGCAGAACTCATTCAAGCCTTCGACGGGTACCGAGCGAAGCGCTTTCGCGGATCGTCGGACAGGCTGACGCTTCGGGGGACGCTCGTCACGAACGGCAAGCTGACGGCGCACGCCAAACAGGTTGCGCAAGAGCGGGATATTCGAGTGTACGACGGTGACCAACTTCTGCGGCTGCTGACGACCCACCCTTGCACCGTCGCGGAAGTCGAAGCGGTCCACGGGCAGCGCCTCGCCTCAATGCGAGATGTTCAAGCAAAGATCACAATTCTCCTTGCCGAGTAACGAGACCCACAAGAGTGAAAGGGGCTGCCCTGGTTCGACTGCGGAGCGCAACCTTACCCAAAGCGGAGTTGCACTGGTATGAGGCGCATGGCATCGGCCGAAAGGAAATCAAGCGTAAGCGGCACCTTTACCCGGCGGAATGGTTTGCCACCGTTGAGTTGCCGCACCGGATAAGAGGATCACTCCTCCGGACACAATGAGCCGTGCCGGATCCGTGCGACCGCAGGATGCCAGGCGCGCTTACGCGTTCAGGGGCGTTCATCCGTGGCGAACGCCCTGCTGACCCACCAAGGGCCGGCACGCGAGCGAAGACGAACGGGGCGGCCAGCGCGGAGTGAGCGCCAGTTCCAGGGTTCCGACGACCCGCCCGGGGCCGTAGTGCGGCTGGTAGTAGGCCGCCTCGCGCTGCAGCGACGCCACGGCCAGCGTGGTGATGGGGCTGTGTCCCAGCAGGCGAACGGGCCAGCGACCATGCTGCGAATGGCCGGAGATTCAGCTATCATAATCAGCATGGCGAAACGCAACGGACCAAAGGTAAGCAGAATTGCGCCGCGCCCCAGGTCCTTCCAGGTGATCGTCGAGCGGGATGAAGCCGGCTACTTCGTTGCCGAGTGCCCTGCTCTGAAAGCCT
>Ga0315286_10003317_pt1 | contig 15201 bp, 8 predicted proteins | sample YL17G10_0_MG_FD_205038 | JGI IMG/M metagenome (GOLD analysis project Ga0315286, IMG submission 205038) | Sediment microbial communities from Yellowstone Lake, YNP, Wyoming, USA - YL17G10_0 | ecosystem: Environmental > Aquatic > Freshwater > Lake > Sediment | place: USA: Wyoming | collected...
GACGTCCTCGGTCCGGTCATGCGCGGGCCGTCGAGCTCCCACACGGCCGGGTCCTATCACATCGGCCGCCTCGTCCGCTCCCTGCTCGGGGAAGACGCCGCGACGGCCGCGTTCACGTTCGATCCGGGCGGCTCCTACGCCAAGACGTACCGTCAGCAAGGCGTCGACCTGGCCCTCGCCTCCGGCCTCCTCGGCTGGCCGATCACCGACGTCCGCTTCGTCCGGGCCCTGGCCGCCGCCCCCGAACGCGGTCTCAAGCTCCGTTTCCGGATCGCCCGGCTGGACAAGGCCGACCATCCGAACACCGTGCGGATGGAGCTCGTCTCGAAGAGCGGGAGAAAGCTCGAGGCCACGGCCAAGTCGGTCGGCGGCGGCATGATCGCGCTCACCGAGCTCGACGGCTGGCCGGTCCTTCTCGACGGCAAGAGCCACGAGGTCATGGTCCTGGCCGGGGCGCGCCAGGCCCGGTCTGTCGAGAGGATCCTCGCGGCGGACGGCCAGCTCGCCGGACGGCCGGTCCGTTCGGCCAAGGGCGGAAAGGTCTTCCTCTCGTTCAAGAGGAAAGCGCCGATGAGCGAGGAGGCCCGGGCCATGCTCGGCCGGCTCCCGAACATCCACGGGATCTGGTCGGCCCCGCCCCTCTTCTTTATAAAAAAAGGGGAGCCCCTTTTCCAGAGCGGCGCGGAAATGGTCGAAGCGGCCCGCCGCAAGCGCCTTTCGCTGGGGAGGATCGCCCTGGCCTCCGAAGCCGGGCTCCTGGGCCTCTCCGAAAAAGAAGTTGTGGGCGAGGTCCTGAGGCGCTACGGGATCATGCGGGATTCCGTCCGCCAAGGTCTGGCCGGCCGCGAGCTCGGCATGCGGCTCTTGAAGCCCTCGGCAGGGAGGATCTTCCGGTCCGAGGCCCGGGGGATCCTGGCGGTCGGCGGCCTCCATGCGCGGGCCGCGGCCCGGGCCCTGGCCGCCCTTCACGTTTCCAACAGCATGGGCATCGTCTGCGCCGCGCCGACCGGCGGGTCCGCGGGCGTCCTCCCCGGGGTCATGGTCACCTTGGTCGAGGAGAAGAGGCTCGAAGAAGAGACGACAGCCCTGGCGCTTCTGGCCGCCTCCGCGATCGGGCTCATCGTCGCCGGCCGGGCGACCTTCGCCGCCGAAGTCGCCGGCTGTCAGGTCGAGATCGGCGCGGCCGGAGCTATGGGCGCCGCGGCCGTGGTCGAAGCGGCGGGCGGGAGCGCGGGCCAGGCGGCGGACGCCGCGGCTATCTCCCTCCAGAACACCATGGGCTCCGTCTGCGATCTGGTCCAGGGGATGTGCGAGATCCCGTGCCACACGCGAAACGCCGTGGCCGCGTCGAGCGCCTTCGTCTGCGCCGACCTCATACTCGGCGGCTACGCGAATCCCATCCCTCTCGACGAGACGGTCGACGCCGTCTTCGCTTCGGGGAAAATGCTGCCCGCCGAGCTCCGCTGCACGGCCCTGGGCGGACTGGCCGTCACGCCCTCGGCCCTCGCCCTCGGCCGTAAACTCTGACTCACCTCGTCTTCTTTTTCGGAGCTGGCATCGGCGGGGCCTGGATCCGGCGGGTGTATTCGGTCTCCACGTTCTCGAAAAAGACACCCTGAAAGCGGCCTGGCTCGAGCGTCGGCAGACCGACCTCGATATCGCAGGGCGTATCGGGCCTGAGCCGGGAAACGTCCGCGTAATGGCCGATGAACGTCCTTTCCGGCGACTGGGGATAGACGCTGTTGTAGGCCTTGAGGACATCGACGGGCGCGCCATTGACCTTCAGGCTCACGGCCATGGCGTCCGTGCCTTCGACGATGGGCAGGTGGAGGAGGAGGCGCCAGGGACCGAGCCAAGGAGCGCGGAGGTCGTCCTCGGTGTACGTGACCGGCCAGGCTTTTTTCCTCTCGGCGAGCTGGGCGAAGACCCGGGCCGGCACGGTGAACTTGGCCTTGAACACCCCGCCGGTGAAACCGGCCGGAACATCGCCGACACTCTGGGAGCGGCCGAAGGCCCGGCCCGCGAAACGGACGGTCGCCGTGACCCGGCCCTCTTCGACCTTGAAGGGATGGGAGACGCCGTTGACGGACAGCGTGCGGACCCGAGCGTTTGCCGGCAAAAGGACGAGAAGCCGACGGGTCGTCCCCACCTCCGCTGTGATGTCGGTCAGGACGAGCCGCCCCGCGCTCAATGAAACCTCGCCCCGGACGTTAAACAGGACGGGCTCCGCGATCTCAGCCGGGGCCGGGAAGACCTCGATGACGGCGGCCTCTCTCCCTGCGATCGGCAGGACGGCCTCGCTCCCCTGGGCCCAGAGCCCCTCGGCCGAGGCGATGAGCCGGCCCTCCTCGGGATAGAGCTCCTTGATCATGAACGGCCCGCCCTTGAGGAGGCCGATCGACGCGGCGAGCTTGAAGCGGGCTTCTTTGCGGCCGGGGTTGGGGTTGAACAGGAAGACGATGCCGCGGTCCTCGACGATCGCGGCCGTGCCGTCGACTCGGCCGGCCATCGGCGGTCCGATGATCGGCCGCAGGGCGTGGAGGAAGCGGGCGTTCTCGTCGGTCCAATCGAGCCATTTCCGGAACCAGGCCTTGTCGTCCCCGGAGAGGGCCGCGAATTCCTCGGCGTCCCGGGCGGGGATGAAATTGACGACGTGGTGGAAGGGCGCCGTGCCGATCGAGGACAGGAGCGAGTATTTCCAGCCGAGATAGTCCCAATCCTTCGGCCGGAAGCGGTCCCGGCGCATGACGCCCTTCTCGTCGGTGCGCTCCGACTGGTGGGTGATGAAGCCGGGCATGATCTCCGGCGGCGCGAAGCGCTCGACCCGGTAGGTCCAGGCGGCGAAGCGCTGGCGATTGGCCGAGACGCGGTCGGTGTGAAGGTCGGGGAAGGCCTTGAAGCTTTCCGGCTGTTCGTCCGTAAGGGTCGGATGGGGATAGGACCCGGCCAGCCAGGTCCAGGGCCCGAAGTTCTGGTACTGCTGGCGGCCGTCGACGACCACGTCGAAGGCCTCGCGGCGCAGGGTCTCCAGGATGCGGCGGCAGCCGTACCACTGGGCGTACTTGCTCGAGGCCTTGTCGTAGGCGATCCACCAATGGTCGAAGGAGAAGCCGGCGGCCCCCGTCTTCCTCATGAAGCCCGTGAGCTTGTCCAGCCACCAGTCCTGGAAGCTGCGCAGGCCCGTGTCCGCCCCGGCGTAGCCGCCGACCTCTTTCGCGGCCCAGGCGGTCCATTCCGGTTTTTGGAGGAACGGCAGGGACGGATAGGAGTAGGACATGAGCTTGAGGTTCTTCGAGGCGGCGTAGTCGAGCATGGACTTGAGCCCGGCCGGGACCTCGTCGCGCCGCGGGTCCCACTCCCCTTTCCGGATCTTCTGGCCCAACCCGAACCAGAGGACGTTCTCCCAGCCCCAGGCGTCGGCGTTGTCCTCGAGCCGGGAGAGCTCGCTGTTGGCCGGGGTATAGAGCAGATGGGTGACGCCGAGCTCGGCCGCCCGGTCCATGATGCGCTTGTATTCCTCGACGCCCTCGGGTGTCCCGACGTCGATCTGGTAGTCGTTCTCGCACCAGGGGATGTGGACGCGGACGCTGCGGCCGGGGTAGTAAAGGAGGAACGCCCGGACGCAGCCGGTCAGGGCCTCGACCTCGTTGGCGTCGATCGTCGGCGACCCCCTGAGAAGCTTGCCGTAGTCGGCGACGAATTTCCACTCCGGGACGGCTTTCGCCGGGAAGCGCGTGCCGGAGAGCTCGTAGAGTCCCAGGCAGAGGCGGTCGGAGGCGAAGGCGCCATAATCGGGGCTCCAATCCATGTCCGGGGCGTAGGAGACGGCAACATCGCGGCCCTCGCGCGTCCAGGCCATGAACGGGTTTTGGAGCAGGAAGAAGACCCCCCAGGCGGGCGCGGCGGGAGACCCGCCGGCGGCGGCGAACCGGCACAGGGCCCCGTAGGAGCCGCCCGCGAGCCTGAGCTCGTCGGCGACGGGGAGGCCGATCGAAGCGGCCAGCGGTTTGACCTCCTGGACGCGGAAGACGCGGCTTCGGGCCGAGGTGACGACGATCTGCTTCGTCAGAAAATCCCGGGCCGGCTTGAGCTCATAGATGACGTCGAAGGTGTAGGGGTCCCGCACGTAGCGGTAGGCGATCTTGGCCGGCGTCGTCTCGATCTCGGCCGGGCCGAGGCTGCCGATGTCGACCGCCGCGCCGTCAAGCGTGATCGAGGACGGATCGTCGGAGAGTGTGAGCGTCCGCCCGGTCTGCGGCGCGGAGAGCGAGGCGAGCCCGCGGTCGTTGAAAACGGCCCTGAGCCGGCCGTTGTCGAGAACCATGTCCTGGGCGGCGGCTGGGACCGCCGCGGCAAGGAATAGGGCAGCCAAGCTTACGAAAACGAGGGCGGTCAGGGCGCGCTTCGCTGTCATGGGGCTCTCCTTGCGGGGCATGTTCCGATTAAAAACGAAAAGTCATCCAATGGAGCGCGAAGACCTCGTGCGGTATTATATCCCAGTTCGAGTTGGAATTGCCCGCGGCGATAGCTACTTCATTCGGGCAAGTTCGGCCTCGGCGGCGATATAACCGAAAGCCTGCCAGGCCGGGCCTTTCATGACCCTCTCGAAGATCGTCCGGGCTTTGTCCTTTTCCCCGTTCATGAGATAGAAGTTCCCGACGCCGAAGCCGTATGTGGCCAGGTCCACATCAGAACCCCCCGTCCGCAACAGGTCCTCGGGGGCGTAGGTCCCTTTGTACATCAAAAGGCGGTTCAGGTAGACCATGTTCTCGGAGATCTTCATGTCGGGACGAACGACGTCGAGGACCTTGGCCGCTTCGTCTTTCCGGCCGAGGCGGCGCAGGGTCATGAAGAGCCAGTCCGAGACGGAGACCAAGCTTTCGTCGTTCCCCTTTGCGGCCATGAGGCACTCCCGGTAGGCTTGAAGAGCGGCGGTAAAATCCCCTTTGAGAAAACGGGCCAGGCCGAGGTGATACCAGACGCTGAACCGGAGCGTGTTCGCGGGCTTGGCGGAAGCGCCCTGAACGGCCGCGCCTCCGGACCCATCTGTATCCGGGATATCCGGCTTTTCCTTTAGGAGCGCGGCCGCCCGCGACAGGTCGGAAATCGCCTTGTCGAATTCACGGACCGTAATGTAGCGGTGGCCGCGATAGCGGAGGAGCCGCGCGTCGCCCGGATGCTTGGAGATCCCCCGCGAATAAATGTCGATCGCCTCCCGGTAGCGGCCCAGGTCGGACGTCCTGAGTCCGAGCCGAAGGATGGCGTCGGCGCTGTCGGGGTTCTTGACGAACTCCGCGGTCGCCTTGGCCAAGTCGTCTTCCAGAGTTTTTTTCCGGTCCGCCGGTGCCACGGCTGGATAGAGCGCCTTGCCGAGGAGGGACGTTGCCTCGGGCCCACGTTCTCCGGTCAACGCGCCTTTTGGCTTAAGGAAGCTGTCGTACCAGGCGATGTAGCGCTCATAGCGGTCCTTCTGGTAGCTGGGGGTCCCGATCCCGTGCCACTGGTCCGGGTAGATGACGAGTTCGGTCCGGACCTTTCCGATCCGGCGGACGGCCTGGTAGAGCTGCTCCGTGTTGAGGAGGGGGACGTTCATGTCGAGCGCGCCGCACATGTAGAGGACGGGCGTCGTGATCTTCTCGACGTCGAAGAAGGAAGAGGAGAGCTTCAGCCAGAGGTCGCGGTTCCGCCAAGGCAGGCCGAGCTCGGTCTCGTATTCATATTGGTAGTGGTCGGTCCCGTAGCCGGCCAGCATGTTGGCCATGGAGGCCCCCGAGATCGCCGCCTTGAAACGGTCCGTTTTTGTGATGACATAGTCCGTCTGGATGCCGCCGTAGCTCCAGCCGCCGACCCCCAGCCGGTCCGGATCGGCGATTCCCATGGCCACGGCGCCGTCAACGGCCGCCATGACATCCTCGAAGTCCTTGTTTCCCCAGTCGGCGAAGATGGCGCGGCTGAACGCCGTCCCGTAGCCGGTCGATCCCCTCGGGTTGGATGTGATGACGGCGTAACCCTGGGCGGCCAGGATGTGCCACTCGAAATCGAATCCCGTCGTGAACTGCGACGTCGGGCCGCCGTGGATGCGGAGAATCGCCGGGAGCTTCGTCCCTTCCTTGTAGTCCGGCGGCAGGGTCAGGAAGGCGTCGACGGGTGTTCCGTCCTTGCTTGTCGCCTTGTAGCGGCGGACCTCGCCGAGCTTGATGCCCTTAAGGACGCCGTCGTTGACATGGCTCAAACGGGTCAGCGTCCCGTCCGCGCCCAATGCGGAGATCTCGGCCGGCCGTCCGGTCGTCGCCTCCAGGATAACGATAGGTCCTTTCCCGGAGATGGCGAAGGCCTGGACCTCTCGGTCCGTCCCCGCGACGCGTTCGACCGGGCCGCCATTGACGCTCACCCGGCAAAGGGGCTGGACCCCCCCGTCTTCCAGAAGGAAGTACGCGTGGAGGCCGTCCGGAGAGAAGACCGGGGCGTAGGCATTCCGGTCGATGGACGCGGTCAGGGGCCGCGGCGTTCCTCCCCCCTCCGGGACAAGGGCGAGATGATTTGAGCCGTACCACATATCTTTCGGGTCACAGCCCTGGACGTAGAGGAGCCATCGGCCGTCGGGGGACCAGGCGGGAGAGTCGTCCTCGCCCGGCGACGCGACGACCGCCCTGGGCACGGACCCGGCTTTCGCGTCAACGACATAGATGTTCTTGTCCTGGCTGGCGTCGGCGTCGGGAAGCGTCCTGTTGCTGACGAAAGCGACCCTCGTTCCGTCCGGCGACCAGACGGGCGACGAATCGTCAAAGGGCCCCGAGGTCAATGGCATGGCCGTTTTTCCTGCGATGTCGAATATATGGATATGGCGGCGCCGCTCATCCAGATAGCCGGTGCCGTCCCTCTTGAACTGGAGGCGGCGGACGACGATCGGCTTGGGTGTTTTCGACTTCTCGACACCGGCGGCCGGGGCGTTTCCTTCCTCATCATCCCCCGAGCCCGCTCCGTCGGGGTCGGCGTCCTTCATGACGAGGGCCAGGCGCTTTGAGTCGGGCGACCAGACGACATCGGAGACACCCGTTTTGAAGTCGGTGAGCTTCACGGCTTCGCCCCCGCTCCGTGGCAGGAGCCAGACCTGGGTCCGTTTCCCCTCCCGGGCCGAGAGGAACGCCAGCCATTTTCCGTCGGGGCTGAAACGGGGACGCGATTCCGATTTCGGGCTTGACGTCACGCGGACCGGATCGCCGCCGGCAGCCGGGACCATCCAGATGTCCGTGTCGGAGCTCTCTTTGGCGAGGTCGGTGGCGGTGACCGTGTAGGCGACCCAGGCACCGTCGGGGCTCAATTGAGGGTCGTATACTTCTTTCAACGCGAAAAGGTCGTCGATTTTGAGGGGGCGGGGAGGCTTGACGGGCTCGTCCGCCGCCGAGGCGGCCGGTGCAGATGCGGCGAGGGCCAAGATCAGGAACAAGCCCAGCCCGATCGAGGCCGTGAAGCGGTTCTTGATGGTCATGTGAGGGACTCCTTTAGGATAGAAATTTTCTTTTTTCGCGCTGTGGTGAATTCCCCCTCTCGGCGCTGAATCCTCCCTCCTAAACATGCCGATACTGTATCGCCGGCTGAGCGGAGAAGTCAACAGCCCCACAAAGGGCTCTCACGATCGTCCGTGGCTCAAAACCAGGTGAAGACTGGTGCCAGCCACGTGTCGAGTTTCAGTCAAGATTGATGCAACCGATGCAACGGCGGTTTTCGGATTGACAGGGGGCGGGCCCGATGCTACTAATGAGGCGCCTTCGGGAATCCGGGGCGTTCGGAGCCCGCCGGAGCTTTTCAGGAGGTCCCATGAGAGTCCCACGCAGGTCCGTTTCATGCGTCATACTCGTCTTTTGCGTCGCGCTGTCGTCGGCCGCGGCCGGCGGGCCCCAAGACAGGGCGGCGCTCGTCGACACGACGTTCGCGTCGGCATCGGTCAAACCGGCCGTCACGGCCCAGGCCTATCCCTTCAACCTGAAGAACGTCCGGCTTCTCGACGGACCGTTCAAAGCGGCCATGGGGCGCGACCTCGCCTATATGATGAGCCTCGACAACGACCGCCTGCTCCACATGTTCCGGGTCACGGCAGGGCTCCCTTCGACGGCGGAAGCCTACGGCGGCTGGGAGAAGGCCGACGTCGAGGTCCGCGGCCACACGATCGGCCATTATCTTTCCGCCTCCGCCCTGATGTTCGCCTCGACTGGCGACGCGCGCGTGAAGGCCAAGGCCGACTCAGTCGTCGCGGCCCTGGCCGAATGTCAAAAGGCCATCGGTCCTTCGGGCTACCTCAGCGCCTTCCCGGAGACGTTCTTCGACCGCGTCGAGTCCGTCCGCACCGTCTGGGCGCCTTATTACACGATCCACAAGATCATGGCCGGGCTCGTCGACATGTTCGAGTATTGCGGCAACCGTCAGGCGCTCGAGGTCGTCGAGGGCCTGGCCCGCTGGGTCAAGTCTCGGACCGACAAGTCCGACCGGGCCCACATGGAGCGCGTCCTCAACGCCACCGAGCAGGGCGGCATGAACGAGGTCCTGGCCAACCTCTACGCTATTACGGGCAAGGCCGACTACCTGGCCACAGCCCGCCGCTTCGACGAGCGGCACTACACCGAGCCCCTGTCCCATTCCGTCGATAAGATGAAAGGCGAGCACGTCAACTCCTTCATCCCGAACATCATCGGCGCGGCCCGCGAATACGAGATGACCGGCGAGCCCGTCCTCCGCGCCCTGGCGACCTTCTTCTGGAACGAGGTCACGGGCGCCCGGAGTTTCGTCACGGGCGGCACGAGCGACAACGAGGCCTGGGAGGCTGACCCTTACCAGATCTACGAGGAGCTCGGCCGCAACAGCCACGAGTCCTGCTGCACCTACAACATGCTCAAGCTCACCCGGCACCTCTTCAGTTGGGGGGCCGCGGCGAAATACGCCGATTATTACGAGCGTACCCTCTGGAACGGCATCCTGCCGACGCAGAACCCGGACGACGCCATGATGATGTACTACGTCCCGATGCTGCCGGGCATGTTCAAAACGTTCATGAAGCCGTACGATTCCTTCTGGTGCTGCACGGGGACGGGGATGGAGAACCACGCCAAGTACGGCGACAGCATCTACTTCCACGACGGCGGCGGCCTCTTCGTCAACCTGTTCATCGCCTCCGAGCTCGACTGGACGGAAAAAGGGGTCAAGGTCCGCCAGGAGACGCGGTTCCCCGAAGAACCGAAAACAACGCTCATAATCGGCGCGGCGCGGCCGGTCGAGTTCGCGCTCCGCGTTAGGGTTCCGGAGTGGGTCGCCGGCGTTTGCTCCGTCAAGATCAACGGAAAAAGGCACGAGGCGTCGGCCAGCCCCTCGAGCTATCTGGCGATCGTGCGGACGTGGAAGAACGGCGACCGTATCGAGGTCGACCTGCCCATGAAACTTCGGCTCGAGCGCCTGCCCGACCGGCCGGACGTCGCCGCCGTCCTCTACGGGCCTATCGTCCTCGCCGGCACTCTTGGAGGCGCCGAGGGATTGACCGAGGACAGGGTCTATGGCAAATACGGCCCCGAAGGAGAGCCCGTGGCCGTCCCCACGTTCGACGTCAAGGACAACGCGCCGCTCGAAGCCTGGATCAAGCCTGTGGCGGGGAAGCCCCTGACCTTCCGGACCGAGGGCGCCGGTAAGCCCGGCGACGTCACGCTCGTCCCCTTCTACAAGTTGTTCGGAGAGCGCTACGCGATCTATTGGGAGTTTCCCGCGCCCGGCGGGCAAAGACACCGCGGCAACCCGCCCGGCAGTTGAATCCGTCCCGCTAATCGACCTTCATGTTGACGGACTTGGCGGGCTTTACAGCCGCGGAAGTGCGCGGCAGCCAGACCAGCATCGGCCCGGGGCCGCGGTTGGCCCAAGCGTAGTAGGGGATCGCCAGGAACGGTTTCTCTTCGTTGCGGATCTTTCCCGCCGCGTCCTTGGACAGAGCGAGCGTATTCCCCGTGATGACGACGACGCCGTTGAGGAGGCTTGGCCGGAATTCGGCGGTGAGCGTCGCGGCATCCGGGAGGAAAAAGTCGAAAACGCGGCCGTTGTTGTCCACGCCCTCGGCGGCGAAAACGACCGGGCCGCGCTGGAGGGCGACCCGACCGCTGTCGGCGGCCACGGAATCGTGCGCGACGACGCGGCGCACGGGCATGGAAAACGAGAGTTCGGCGGTGTCCCCTTTTTTCCAAGTCCGGCGGATACGGGCATAGCCGTCCCGGATGTCGAGGGCCGCGGCATCTCCGTTGACTTTCAGGGTAGGGCGTTCGGCATTCGCGTCGAGGAACCGGTAGAGGTCCGTCGGCATCGCTTCGTCGCAGGCCCAACCGGGGATGCGTATGGCCAGCTCGAACTCGCCGGGCCGCGCGGGAGACACGGTCATCTTGATCTCGCCATCCCAGGGATAACGCGTTTGCTGGGCGAGCCGGACCTGCCGCCCATCGACCGCCACGTCCCCTTCTCCCGCGATGAACAGGTTGACGAAGACGGTACCGTCCTTCGTGGCATAAACGTAGCCCGGCAGCGAGGGCAGGAAACGGGTCATGTTCGGCGGACAGCAGGCGACCTCGAACCACGGGCTGCGTTCGTAGCCGCCGGCTGATTCGAGCGGATTCTGGTAGAAGAAGCGGTCGCCGCCGAGGGAGACCCCGGAGAGGAGGCCGTTGTAGAGGACGCGCTCGAAGACGTCCATGTACTTCGCCTCGCCGTGGAGGAGGAAGAGGCGGTAGTTCCAGAGGGCGTTGCCGATGGCCGCGCACGTCTCGGTGTACGCCTCGGCGTTGGGCAGCTCGTAGGCGTTGCCGAAGGCCTCGGACCCGCCGCGGGAGCCGACGCCGCCGGTCAGGTATTGTTTTTTGCCGGCGACGTTAACCCAGAGCCGATCGATGGCCGTGACATATTCTGGGAAGCCGCCGAGGGCGGCGATGTCGGCCATGCCCGAATACATGTACATGGCCCGGACGGCGTGACCCACGGCCTCGTCCTGCTCGAGCACGGGCTTGTGGTTCTGCATGTATTCTTCGGAATCGTAGACGGCGAACGGGTCGCCGGGGGCATGTTTTTCGCCGCCGAAATAGTGACCGCGCTCGTCGAGGAGGAACTTGGCCAGGTCGAGGTAGGCGTGATTGCCGGTCGTCCGGAAGAGCTTGGAGAGGCCGATCTCGATCTCCGGGTGGCCGGGGAAGCCGCGGCGCCGGCCGGGGCCCGTGCCGAATGTGCGGAGGAGGAGGCCGGCGTTCTTTTCGGCGATGGCCAGGAACGCGCGCTTGCCGGTGGCCTGGAAATGGGCCACGGCCGCTTCGTACATGTGGCCGACGTTGTAGAGTTCGTGGCTGACGCGGAGGTTCGACCAGCGCTCGGGGCCGGCGCCGGGAGCCGGATGGGCGGGGTCGTTCGTCCGTGTCGTATAGAGATAGCCGTCCGGTTCCTGGGCCTGCGCGATGAGGGCGATGAGATTGTCGAGCGTTTTCTCGAGGGCGGCGTCGGGGTGGAGACGAAGTGTGTAGGCGACGGCTTCCATGGCCTTGTAGACGTCGGAGTCGTTGAATCGCCGGCCTTTGTGGGGGCCCATCATGAGGCGAGCGGCCTTGCGGAAATTGTCGACCCGGCCCGTTTCTTCATTCATCCGGAGGGCGCAGGGAACGGAGACCGTGCGGTTCGTTTCGAGGCGCGGCGCCCAGAAGGAGTCGGTGAGCTTGACCTGGGTGAAGGGGACGGGGCGGATGGGGTAGTCGAGGGCGGCCGGCGCGGCGTTCCGGGCCGGGCAGCCGGAGAGGGCGAGGGCGAAGAGGGAAATGAGAGCGGCCGCGAGGGGGAGACGCATTTTTGTTCTCATGGGACCTCCGGATAATAAATATACCACAGCCGGGCCGATTCATTTATAATCGCGGGCATGAGCGGACCGTGGCTCATCCTCGTCGGCGCCGCAGCAGGTGTATTCGCCGGCCTCTTCGGAATAGGCGGCGGCATCATCATCGTCCCGGCGCTCATCCTGTTGGCCGGGTTCCCCCTCGTCAAGGCCACGGGGACGTCGCTCGCGGCGATCCTCCTTCCCGTCGGTATCCTCGGCGTCGCCGCTTACTCCAAGGCGCGCATGATCGATCTTCGGGCGTCGGCCTATATCGCCGCGGGGCTTCTGACGTCGGTCGGCGTCGGGGCCTGGCTGGCCAACATACTCCCGGTCGACCTCATGCGGAGGTTTTTTGCGCTGTTCTGCCTTTATGTCGGCTGGAACTTCATCGATCCGGTCCGCCGCGTGCAGCGCTTACGGGGACGCCCGGCCGCGGCCAAACCCGAGCCCGAGGAGAACCCGCGGCCGTCCCCCTATGCGCTCATCGGCATCGGCCTGCTGGCCGGCGTGATGGCCGGCATGTTCGGCATCGGCGGCGGCAACATCATCGTCCCGATGCTGACCATGGTCCTTCACTATCCCGCCAAGCGGGCCATCGCCACGTCGCTCGGGGCCATACTTTTCCCCTTCGGCCTGCCCGGAGTCCTCTACTATTACAACGCGGGGACGCTCGACCTCAGCGCCGCAACCTGGATCGCGCTGGGCCTCTTCCTCGGCACCGTATTCGGCGCCCGTATCACCATCAGCCTGCCCTCGAGGACGGTCAAACTGCTCTACGGGATCTTCCTTATTTTCGTGGCCGCCCGCTTCTTCCTTTAGGGGTCCTTTAGGGGTCGGACCTCAGCAACTCGTTAATTATCTCCATGTTGACTTGGTTTTTGAGCCATTTATTGGGCTTCTTTCGTTGTTTTTGGGGGCAAAATCAAACAACTGCGATTTTATCGGGCGAGCTAAATTCCACATTCCGTGGCCAAAAACAGAGAAATAAGCCCCAAAAAGACGCGATAAATTGATGTATCTCGCTGCATATAAAGATATTGCTGTGGTCCGACCCCGACCAGACCGACCAGAACGACCAGACCCGACCAGAACTGGCGGACTTGACAAGCGAGTATCGCAAACCTATATTGTCAAAGGAGTAAGCATACCGGACAGCGCGGGGTGGGCATGAAAAAGAGAATCGTTTTTCTGGCGGTTTTGATTCCTTTCCTTTGGACGGTCTCATGCAACTCCGGAAGTTCCCCTTTTAGCCCCGTCACGCGCGACCTGTTGAGTCCGAGCGGCCTCAGGCTGACCGTTTCGGCGAGCGGGCAAGGCGCCGGCAGCCTGACCTTCTTCATCGAGATCAGGAATGAAGGGGGCCAGCAGGTAAACCTGGATTTCGGGAGTGCCCAGGTGTTCGACATCGCCGTGAAGGACTCGAGCGGCACAACCGTGTGGCAATGGGCCTACAATAAATATTTTGCCGACGTCGTGTGGCGGCTCGAGCTGACCCCCGGCAAATCCTATTCGCAAGAGGCCATTTGGGACCTCACAGGAAACGATAAGAGACCCTTGCCCTCGGGCTCATACAAGGCTCGGGTCAACATCACGAATTATCCCCGCGACTCAGGGCTTGTCATCGATCTCTCCGTGAAGCTCTAGATCACACGATTTCTGACGTGAACCGAAGGCTCTAAGCCCGCAATTTGAACAGTTTCCCGGTTGCCCGAGCGACCTCCTGGCCGTCGCCATCGAGGAGCGCGCTTTCAGCGAGAACGATGCGCCCCTGGTCCTCTACGAACCGGCCCTTGAGCGTATAAGCCACAGAGGTCGAGGCCGGTTTCACGAAGCGGACCGTCATCTCGCCGGTGACACACTTGAGTCCCTTAGCCCCAGCGGCGTAGATCATGGCCTCGTCGAGGACCGTGGCCAGGAGCCCGCCGTGGACGATCTTCGCCCATCCCTGGAAGTGCTCCGCAAAGGTCACATCCGCGGCCGACTCCCCGCGCTCGGCGTCGGTCCGGATGCGGAGCTTCAGCCCGGCCGCGTTTTTCTCACCGCAGACAAAACAAACACGGTCATCACGGAATTCTTTTTCCATGAATAACTGCTCCTCGATAGGTCGTTTTCCCGTTCCCCGTTTAGCATATTTCCCAGCTGGCCGCAAGGAAGAGAGAACTTGTCCCATCCCGCTAATCCCGATATAATCGCCCTTCCACCGGTTACCTAGACCAACAAGGAGGCCCATTATGAGCTTGGCCGCGGAAAACGAGATCGTCCTCAACCTCTTCAAGGAATGTGACGCCCTGCTCCAGGGCCATTTCAAGCTGACCTCGGGCAAGCACTCTGAATGGTATTTCGAGAAGATCCGGCTCATCGAGAAGCCGGCGGCATTGGAGAAGATCGTCGACCTCCTCGCCGCTAAGATCCGCCGGGAGGCCCCGGATTTCGATTATGTCGTCTCGCCCGCCTACGGCGCCATCGCCATCGGCTTTCTGGCTGCCCTCAAGCTCGGCAAGAAGTTCGCTTTCACCCAGCGCGCAGAGGAGAAAATGACCATCCGCTCCGGTTTTTCGGGGCTCGACGGCTCGCGTGCCGTCATCGTCGAGGACATCCTGACGACGGGCGGTTCGCTCCAGGAAGTTCTGGCCTGCCTACGCGAGCGGCAAGTCGCGGTCGCGGGGATCTATGTCCTCGTCGACAGGAGCGGCGGAGCTGTCCCAGTCGAGGGGAAGCCGGTCGGAAGTCTACTCGCCCTCAAGGTCGAGGCCTTCGAGCCCGACGTCTGTCCCTTCTGCGCAAAGGGCCTGTCCATTACCAAGCCCGGGGCCTCCGACAAGAAGGCCTAGCATCGGCCCAGCCGCTCCAAAACCGCTGTTTTTAGCCCCAGAAAGCGTAGAATAAGGCCGTAAAACGTCCCTGAAAACGACCTAACTAATTCATAATATTACTGTTGCTGTGGTCCGACCCCTTTTTTCTTGCGAGCTTGTCCGAAACGACGTAGAACGACGGGACGACGATCAGGCTCAGGGCAGTGGACAGGACCAGGCCGCCGATGACGGCGATGGCCATGGGCATCCGGATCTCGGCCCCCGCGCCGATGCCGAGCGCCGGCGGTATGGCCGCCATCAGGGTCGCCGTGGCCGTCATCAGGATGGGCCGCAGGCGGATGGGCCCGGCCTTTTCCATGGCCTCTTTCGCGCCGAACCCCTTTTCTCTGAAAGCGTTGGCGTAATCGACAAGGATGATGGAATTCTTCTTGACGATGCCCATCAGCAGGAGAAGCCCGATCATGCTGAAGATGTTCAGGGACTTGCCTGTTAGGAGCAGGGCGAAGGCCGCCC